>MDSV01029252.1_pt1 | contig 110026 bp, 102 predicted proteins | sample 810851 | NCBI WGS metagenome assembly MDSV01 (sample SAMN05326640, study PRJNA326480) | marine metagenome | isolation source: seawater | place: Atlantic Ocean: North East | collected 2012
CTTCCATGCCTTAAGACAAAGTACCATCGGCGCTGAAGGGCTTGACTTCCGAGTTCGGAATGGGATCGGGTATTACACCTTCGCAATAATCACCAGGCAAAAGTTATATATATTTATTTTATTTGTGTGTAAAGATTTAATTTGTTGGAGTTTAAATTTTAAAGTTTTGTTCAAAATATTTTAGATCTTCTGGTGTTCCAAGACCCCACATTTTATCAACATTAACGGTAATTACTTTCTTTTTATCTTTTATGGCTTGATTGTAAACTGGACATACATAATATTCATTATTAACTGTTATTTTTTTATTAATCATTTCATTTGCATACTTCACATAATCAGAGCCTTTTTTCCAATAATAGATGCCTACTGTAGCTTTATTTGAAATCACTTTTTTTTCAGCTACTTCTTCAACTAAATCATTTTCAACTGTCTTTGCATAAGACCACTTGGGGTGAATAGAGTTAAAGACCAAAATACCGCCATCAACATTTTTAGACACAAAATTATACATTGTTTTTGCACTATTCCATTCAACAAACTGATCTGAATTCGCTATCAACAACGGTTTAGAATTATTGATAAATTTTTTTGCAAGCAAAGTCGTACACGCTGCTCCTTTAGTTATTTTATCTAAATCAATTATTTTGCAATTAGGTTTTAATGCTTTTAATAAACTTTTGAGATTATATTTTTTCTGTTGTGATGATTGAATTATAAAAATATAATTTGCTTTAATTTGTATACTATCAACTACCCATTGTATCATTGGTTTGCCGTGAATTTCAATTAAGGGTTTTGGAAATGTATATCCAGCTTTAACAAACCGCGACCCTGCCCCAGCCATTGGAATAAGTATATTTAAATTTTCATCTTCCCAATATTTTTTTATAGCCATTGTCTTTTGTTTATTTAACATATCTATGTTTTTCATTATATTGGAATAATTAACTTCTTTCATTTCTTTTATAGGCATTAAATTACAACTTGACTCTTTTGCAGCCAATCTACCCACATAAGAGTCTTCAATGATTAAAGTTTCTCTTGGCATATAACCAAATTCTATTAAACATTTTAAGTATATTTCTGGATGAGGTTTGGTATGCTTAATTTGATTTGTTCCTAAGGAAAAATCAATATATTTTTTGATTTTTAAATTTTTTATACATGCATTTAAAGTTGAATTAATAGAATTGGTAGCTACAGCAATATTAAAATTCTTTTTTAATTTTTTAAATAACTTGTATGTTTTATGATTATATTTAACCTCTTTTTTTAAAAGCTTAGAAGTAAGTTTCTGTTTATCAAGATAAATTCTATTTGAATATTTTTCACTGATTTTTTTTTCTTTAATTAATATTTTAATTTTTTCTTTTGTAGGCAACCCTTCAAATTTTTTTACATGTTCGTTAAAGTTTATTTGGTAATTAGTTTTATTTTTTTTTAAAGCAAGATTGAATGCTTTATAATGTATTTTTTTAGTATTAACTAAAACACCATCTAGATCAAATATTATTAATTTTATCAAATTTATACCTCTTTATAAAATCAGAACATATTCCAGCACATTCTAATTTTTTGTTTTTAACCGAGTCTTGTTCTGGAAGAACACAGATAGAATTTTTAGATAGTTCAAATCCAGGATAAGTCCAAATATAACCTTTGCTCGTTAATGTAAATTTATCATTTTCATGCCAAAAATAATGGGAGCCTATTTTTTTCATTTCTTCTAAAGCTTTAAGATTTTTCGCATGACACCATATTTCTTTTTTTAAAAGGAAATTAGCACTAATATTATATTGTGGCTCATCATGACCTAAAAAAAAATTATTATTTTTAAACCAAACATCAATTTCAACCTCATAGCCTTGAGAAATTGCATTTTCAATGTATTCAGGTTTATTTTCGAAATCTTTTGTTGGTCCCTCTAGATTTCCTCTGTGAGAAATGTATATCATTTAAATATTAAAATTTTTTGTTGTATATTAAATTTACAAACATTTTTTTATGAAAGCATTTATAAAACATAATTTTCCAAGATTATATTTATACCTAGTTCAAATAAGGGACAACAATTTATTTAAAAAACTGATTAATAAGCTATTAAGATTTAATTTAAACAAAAATATACATGGTGTAAAAATCGTAAAAAACGAAAAGGGTTTTATAATTGATGCTACAACGTCAAATTTTTCGTCTATTTCTCTAAGGCCAAAAAACTCTTCTGATATAATTGTTAAAAATGAAGAACAAAATTCTGACCCTGATACTGCAATAATAATACAAGGTTCGCTTTACAATCTAGAAAATTTTGTATTAGAAACAATTAAGACCTACAATAAAATCTTTCCATCTTCTGATATTTTCTTATCTGTATGGGAAGATGAGTTAAAAAAAAACTTTATTAATAAACTAGAAAACAAAGCTAATATAATTATTAATAAAAAACCGAATAATTATAAATTTAATGTTGATTTACAAATTTTAAGCACTGCGAAAGCAATAAAAAAAATTAAAAGTTTGGGTAAGAGATATTGTTTAAAGACACGAACTGACTGTAGAATATATAAAGATAATTCGCTATCTTTTTTAAAATTTTTATTAAAAACTTTTCCTTCTAGCGACCAAAAAAAAACTAAGGAAAGAATTATTTCTTGTTCTATAGATACTAGAAAATACAGAGTGTATGGCCTTAGCGACATATTACTATTTGGAAATATAAATGATTTAGAAAAGTATTTTATTGAAGAGTATTATGAAAACTCTCTAAAGAAATATAATTTTGGAAATCATCCATGTGTAATTAACGAAACAGCGGTAGTAAACGAAATATTTTTATGCTCAAGATATCTTTATAATATTAATGAAAAATTAAATTGGGACTTACCAGATTGGTGGAAAATGGTATCCAAATATTTTTGTGTAGTAAATCCATACTTTTTAGATTTTTTTTGGTATAAATATCATTGGCAGTTTGAACAAAGATTTCAAAAAAATTATACAAATCAATTTGAACAATCATTAGATTTTACAGATTGGCTTCAATTATATTATAATCCTGAAAAAAGATATAATGAAAATTTCAAAGAAAAATGGAAAATTGAAAATAATATAATTGTATAAATTTTTTTAATCCGGTGGTGGGTATGGCAAGAATTGAACTTGCGACCTCTACGATGTCAACGTAGCGTTCTACCACTGAACTACATACCCCCAAAAAAAATAAAATAAATTTATAATATCAGTGAATTTTTTTTTTCAAAAAATCATTGTAAGTTAGCTCTAATCCTTTTTTAAAAGATATTTTTGGTTTCCAGCCATACTTGTTGGAAATCTTACTAGACAATAACTTTCTGTAAGTTCCACTTAATTTAGTTTTATCTACAGTAATTTTAATTTTTGGATCTATGAAATTTATTACATGCTTAGCATATTGTTTTATTGTCATCTCAAAATTACTACCAATATTTATTATAGTTTCTTTTGTTTTCTTTTTTAAAAAAAAAATGCATGCCTCAGCTATGTCGTCCACATAGATAAGTTCTCTTTTGCTTTTGCCCGATCCCCATAAAATAATTTCTTTTTTTTTGGTATTTTTTGCACTGTGAGCTTTTCTTATTATTGCAGGAAAAAAGTGTGATGAATTCAAGTCATAATTGTCGTTTGGGCCGTATGTATTGCATGGCATTAGACACTTATAATTTGTATTATATTGATAATTATAACTTTCACATAATTTAATTCCTGCAATTTTTGCTATAGCATATGGTTCGTTTGTTTTTTCAAGTGGTCCACTTAAGATATAGTCTTCTTTTAGTGGTTTTTGTATATCTTTAGGATATATGCAGCTAGATCCAAGAAAAATTAAATTTTTTATTCCATTTATATATGCTCCATGAATTAGATTATTTTGAATTGATAAATTTTGATAAATAAAATTTGCTCTATAGGTATTATTTGCTTTAATTCCACCAACTTTGGCCGCTGCAATTATTATTGCTTTGGGTTTTTTTTTTTTTAAAAAGTTAAAAACTTTTTTTTGGTTCGTTAAATCTAAATTTCTTCTATTAACGGTAATTATATTTTTATAACCTAATTCTTTAAGTTTTCTTACAATTGCTGATCCTACTAAGCCTGTGTGACCCGCCACATAAATTTTTGAATCAAGTTTAATCATTGCCAAGATAAAGACTTTTTAATTCTGTATTTACCATTTCTTTTACTAGTTGAATTACAGTAATTTTAGGTTTCCATTTAAGGATCCTTCTTGCTTTAGAATAATCACCTTTCAAAGTATCTACTTCGGAAGCACGATAATATTTTTTTTCACATTCTATTATAGGTTTGTTATTTTCGTCGTAACCTTTTTCATTTATATTTTTACCTTTCCATTTTATTTTCATTTTTAATTCTTTTGCAACCATATTTACAAATTGTTTAACTGAATACTGTTTTCCTGTTGATATAACAAAATCTTCAGGTTTTTTTTGTTGTAAAATCTTCCACATTGCTTCCACATAATCTTTTGCATGGCCCCAATCTCTTTTTGCATAAATGTTCCCAAGAAATAACTTTTTTTGTCTATTTAATTTTATTCTGCACAATGCATTCACAATTTTTTTTGTTACAAAAGTTTCTCCTCTTATTGGACTTTCGTGATTAAACAAAATTCCATTGCATGCAAATACATTATAAGCTTCTCTATAATTAACAGTTATCCAATGAGCATATAATTTTGCAACACCATAAGGGCTTCTGGGATAAAAAGGCGTTGTTTCTGATTGAGGTACTTCTAAAACTTTTCCAAATAATTCAGATGTGCCGGCTTGATAAAATTTCACTTTTTTTGTTAATTTTAAAAACCTTATAGCTTCTAAAATACGCAAAGTTCCAAGAGCATCTACACTTGCAGTATACTCAGGAATTTCAAAAGAAACTCCTACGTGTGATTGTGCTCCTAAATTATATATTTCGTGTGGTCCAGTTTTTTTAATCAAATTTGTTATTGAAGTGGAGTCTGTAAGGTCGCCATGATGGAGATAAAAATTTGTTTTTTTTTCATTTGGATCTTTATAAAGATGGTCAATTCTTTTTGTATTTATTAAAGATGTTCTCCTTTTAACACCATGAACTATATAATTTTTTTTTAATAGAAGTTCAGATAAATAGGCACCATCCTGCCCAGTAACTCCAAATATTAAAGCTATTTTTTTCACAAATTAATTATTTTTTTGAATTATTAAAACTATCTTAAGTCAATTTTTAAAAAAAAAAAATAAATTTTATAATAAATTTAATTAATTATTGTTTTAAAAGGGTAAATTGATCTATTGGCTTTATCTTTTAACATATTTTATGTATCTTAAAAGGTAAATTTGCTAACAACTAAAGATCATTTCAAGTCTAAAATTATTATATGGCTGAAGTAAAAAAACAAAAAGAAATTAAGTTTGTATATCAAGTATTTTTAGTAATCCTTTTTTTACTTTTAACCTTATTATTTATAGAGATTATTAGTAGATCGTTTCTATTTTTAGTTACAAAAAATAATAAAATTTTTATGTATGGAATAAATAAAGATATTAAAATAAATTCACATAGTTTTTCAAAACTTGAATTCTATATTTCAGATCAAAACCAAATAAATATTGAAAAAGTACAACTAGATAATAAAAAAAAAAATAAATCATTGATATGGGTATTTGGTGGATCTCAATCAAAAGGCGGAGCTTGCGGTAAAAGTTCTTCTTCTTGGCCTATAGTGTTAGAGTCTAAAACAAATTACAAATTAATTAATTATTCGAAATATAATGTAAATACTGATTTTTCTACAAATTTATTAATTTCAGAACTAGAAAAAAATAATAATAATTTACCCAATGCAATTTTTTGGTCTCATAGAATTAATGAAATGAACGTAATAAGTTTTGGTTTAAAAAGAAACAAAAATATTCTAAAAAATAATTTTTTAAATACAAAAATAAACAAACTAAATTATTATTTAAAATCTATAAACTTAAGTTTAAAAAATATATTTTTATTTTATTACATAATTGATGAATCAGTTATAAGAATTAAACAAAAAATCGGAATTAATACAGAAGTGTTTAAAAATGCAAATTATAATAATGAAAATTATAAAATTGCAGTTGAAAATTATAAATTAAATACGATAGATGCTATAAAAATATCTAGAAATTATGGTATAAAAAATTTTTATATAATTTCTTTATTTGCAAATAGTAATTCTTTTTTCGATTATTTTTCAATTTTTAATGAAGAAACAAAAAAATTATCAGAGGAGTTTAATGTTTACTATATAAATACTGAGAACTACTTGCATCAGTATTCTGTGGAGGGACTTTTTTGTGATTCGATGCACCAAACCAAAAAAGGTAATATTTTAGCAGCGGAAATAATTAAAAAAAATATTAATTTAAATTAAAAAATTAATTATTAGTAATTTTTCTTATAATTAAATAAAATAAATTAATCATAGCTAAAATTATTTGATAGTTAGGCATTTTAGATATTCCATATTTTCTTTTTGAAAAAATTATAGGTATTTCTCTAACTCTAAATTTTTTTTGGGTTATTTCAAAAACTATATTCATAAAAAAACTATAGCCACTATAATTTAATTTTTTTTTTAAAAGATATTGTAGTACTTTTCTATTATATAACCTATATGATGTGGTAAATTCTGTTAAGTTTTCATTAATAATTTTTTTTAATATTATATTTCCAAATTTACTAATAAGACCTCTAAAACCTTTAAGCTCTGAGTGTCCTTTAAAACAAAACCTAGAACCAATTACAAAATCAAATTTATTTTTAAATTTTAAAAACTTATCTATATCTTTTGGATTATGAGATAAGTCAGAATCTAGAGTAATAAGAAAATTATATTTTTTTTTTACTGCATATTTAAAGGCTAAATAGTGTGCACTACCAATGCCTAATTGTTGATTTCTTACTATTAGCTTAATGTTTTTATATTTTTTTTTTAGTTTTTTAATTTGGAGAATTGTTCCATCTGTTGAGTTGTCGTCAATAATTAAAATTGATAATTTTGCTTTTAGTAAATTTACTTTATCAATTAGTTTTTTAATATTTTTATATTCATTAAATGTGGGTGCAAAAACTAGAACCTTTGACATTTTTAGTATTTTTTTAGTTTAAGGTTCAAATTAACATTTTTAATAAAATTTACATCTACAAATAACTTCACGTTACCATATATACCTCCAAATGGAGATCTGTTTGCACAACAATGTGGTACTTCAATAAAAAAAATGTAAAATATAACTATAAAAGTGAATGTTATATTAACAGCTTTGTTTTTAACCTTATTGTAGTAATGTTTTTTTGAAAAAAAACTATTCTGAGGAAATTGTAGAAAATATAATAAAAAAACATAATTTACTAAACTTAACCATCTGCCCCAATCTCTAGCTACTAGGAATAATATTAGAAGAGGAATGGCGCTAAAAAAAACATGCTTGTAATTTTGTACTTTTATAAATCGTAATTTAATTAAATAATTAAATATTAAGATAATTAATCCAACTGAAAAAAATAATAGCGCAGAATAGGTAAGAACTGTGATTTTTGATTTAAACATGTACTGAGCATCAACTAAAGTAGCATTAAATAATGATACTGGGATGAGAGATAATGGCTCCCAATTTACATTGGTTTTGTCACTAATATTATTAAAAATATATTTTACATCTTCTATTGATATGTTGCTTTTTAATATTAGAAATATTGGAATTAATAAAACAGAATAACTGAGAATATATAAAATATTTTTATCAAAATATATTTTTTTTTGAAAAAAATAAAAATTTTTATAAAATACATTTATTGTTAAAAACATATGAAAAACAATTAAAAAAACTTGCGCTTCATAAATTAATATATTTAAAAATAAAAGAGGCATTAATATAAAAAATAAAATTTTTATATAATTTTTTTTCTTTAAACTTCCTTTAAAAAATAAATTTACTATTAAGGTATGAAAAAGCATTAATGTTATAATCGTTGTTTCTCCTCTTTGAAAAGCAAAGGGATCATTTATCTGGAATAAAAAGAGAGCAGGATTAAAAAGTAAAAAAATAAAAATTATTTTAAAATTTGTAAAATTTTTAATTAAGGTAAAAAATAATATTAAATTAATACTTGTAAAAAAAATATAATAAAAACTAAAAAAAAACTCATTTTTAAAATTTAAATATGTATTAAAAAAATTCATAATTTCTCCAAATAAACCTCTTCTTACAAATCCAGTGGAATAATCTAGATGTGCGGTAGAAAAAGTCCAAGAGTTGATTACGAAATTTAATGAGTAATAATATAAAATTAAGTAAAATGAACTCAATATACTTATAGAAATGAAATAAAAATATTTTTCTTTTTTAGACATTTTTATTATTTTAATAACAATTTATTTAGATTGGTCTATAAATAAATTATAATATTTAGTATATTTTTATGACAAAAAATACAAAATTTGCATTTATAAGTTTTTTTGAGGTTTTTCCTTCTTATAGTGGTGCTTCAGAGGTTAGTAGTAGTTTTTTTAATTCTTGGCCAAATAAAAATAAAAGACTTTTTCAAATTAGTAATAAAAACAATTACAAAAATAATAACATTCGGTCATTTAAAATAAATTTTCATAATCCTTTTTTTAAGCTATTAAAAATTTTTAAAATATCTAATTATGTTGCAAACTATCTTGATGATTCAAAACATAAAATAATAATCTTTGAGGGAGCAAGTTGGATTGGATATTTTTATCTACTAAAAAAGATTTTGTTAAAAAAATTTCCTGACTCAATTATTATTTATCATTCTCATAATATCGAATATGAACTAAGAAGAAGTAAAAGTAATTTTATAATAAGTTATTTGACAAAATTAATGGAAAAAGAAATTTTTTCATCATCTCATATTTCTACTGTTGTATCTAAGAAAGATCTTAGAATTGTAAAAAGATTATATAAGGTAAAACCAAAAATCTTAGAAAATGGCATTGGTATTGACTATAAAAATAGTAATAAAACTAAAATCAAACTTCCTAAAAGATTTATCTTTTACAGTGGTTCTTATTCATACATGCCAAATAAGTATGCGATAAATAATTTAATAGAAAATATTTTACCAAAAGTAAATCTAAAATTTCCTGATATTAAATTGGTTATCTGTGGAGGTGGATTTAATAAAAATATTAAAGAAAAATTTTTAGTTAATTTAGGAATTATTAGTAAAAGTCACCTCAAAATTTTAAATAAAAAAGCTGTATGCTTGGTTGTTCCTCTTAAACATGGATTTGGTACAAGGGTAAAAATCATTGAAGCTCTTATTTCAGGATGTAAAGTGGTTACTACAAAAAAAGGTGTTGAAGGTATTGATAAAAAATTTGAAAACTCAGCTTATAAAATTGCTAATACAAATAATCATTTTGTTAAGCTGGTATTAAAAGAAATTAAAAAAAAAACAAAATATAATAATAAATGGAAAGAATATTATAAAAAAAAATATGATATGAAGATAATTACTAAAAAGTTTTATAATGAAAATTTTAACAAATAAAATTGATTTACTAAGTTTTTATATTTTCTCGTCTTTTATCTTAATATGGGTGTCAATAAATTCAGGTCCAATCGACATATATAAATTTTTTGATAATTTTAATTTTTTATTAACTGCAAAACTTTTTAAATCATCAGCTATCTATACTATAAATTTTTTAAGGGCCACTTTTCCAATAATAATATTAATAATAAATATAACTATAATATTATATAAAATTAAAGATATAAAATTTATTAATTTTTCAAAAAATTACACATTAGTATTTTTTTATATTTTTTCTTTTTTTCAAATTTTGGCTTTAGTTTTAGCATATGACAATAAATTTTTTGATTATTTTTATTGGAATTTACTAATGCTTTCTATTTTAACTTTATTTACAATTTCAATATCTCTAAATAAAAATATTAATTATTTTTTCTATATATCTTTTTTTATCTTATGGGTTGTATTGATTGCTTATGGATCTCCAACATTTGTTGTTTTTTTTAGCGATACAAATATTTTATATGAATCAAGTTTTCTAAATCTTGCTTCATCAACTTTCGAACAGCCTAATCCAAGAGTGACGGGATTGTCACGAACAGCATTACTATTATATATTTTGCATTTTGTATTATTTTTTAAAAATTATGAAAATAAATATTTTAAATTTATAAATTTAATATTATTTTTATTACTCTCTACAATTATAATTTTATTTTCATCTAGAGGAGCTATAGGAGGATTGTTAATAACAAATATTTTATTCCTTATATTTTTTAAAAGAATGAATATATTTAAAAAATTTATGTTCTTTTTATCAATATTATTATTCCCAATTCTTTTTGCAGAAGGAATTCATTATTATAAACAAGAAAATTTACTAAAATCTGAAGTTTCAAAAGAATTATATAAAGAACAAAAAAAGCGTCATATAAACGAAAAATACCTTGCCTTTATTAGTAGTTATGCAGAAGAAAATAAAAGAAACAATAAATATATTCAAAAAATGGGAACGCTTACAATTTTTTTATCTGAGAGAAATATTTTTTGGAAGGCTATTTATAACAAATCAAAAGAAAATTTAATTATTGGATTTGGTACACAAGCTGATAGAAAGTTTACAGGTATGCCGGTATCTCAGGTCTTTTTGTATGCTTTAATTACCGGAGGTGTCCTTAGTTTAATAGGTCTAATAATTTTTTTAATATTAATATTCAAAAAAATTTTAATATTAACTTTTGAAAATAAAAAAAATTTTTTATCTATAAATAATTATTATATAGTAGTTATCTCTTTTTTAATCATATCTTTTTTTACTTTTAGGGGTTTATTTGAAAATACATTTTTAATTTTTGGAATTGACTTTTTGATGTTTTTCCAATCATGTATTCTTTTAGAAAAATTTTTTGAACAAAAATGAATAAAATTTCAGTTATTACTGTAGTTAAAAATGGAATGCCTTTTTTAATTGATGCCATAGAATCTTTTGAAATGCAAAATTTTATAAACAAAGAATTAATTATAGTATGTTCGCCTTCTGAAGATGGAACTGAAGAATATTGTAAAAGCTTGAAAAGAAAAAATATTAAAGTTTTTTTTAATAATACAAAAATTTATAAATCATTAAATTTTGGAATTGAAAAAGCTGAAGGTAATATAGTGGGTATATTGCATTCGGATGATATTTTTTATGATAAAAATGTCCTTTCCAAAATTAATGAAATAGAAGAAAAAGAAAAATTCGCTATTTGCTACGGTAGCATAGTTTATTGTTCCAGAAACAATATAAAAAAAATAATCAGAGTATGGAAGGAAGATTTTAATAAAAAAAAAAACTATTGGACCCCTCCTCATACATCAACTTTTGTTAACAAGAATAAAATTTTAGTAAAATATGATGAAAGCTATGATATTTCTGGAGATACTAAATATTTGTTTGAAATATTAAGAGAGAAATCTTATAAACCATCTTTTCTTCCTTCCTATACTACAATTATGCGTGGAGGAGGAATAAGTACTTCTTTAAAAAATATAAGATTACAAATAAAGAAAATAATAGAAGATTTAAAAATTTTTTATTATTTTAAATTAAATTTAATAGATTATTTTAAAAAAATTTTTTCAAAATATGAGCAAATATTAATTTTTAAAAAAAAAAATATAGAAAATGATTATATAAATTTTTTTTCAGATACTCAAAATGAAATTAGATTGATAAACTCTGTTGAAAATTTAAATTATAATAAAAATTTTATTTTATCAGGATTAAACTTGGCTTTTCTCGCTTATTATTCATCATATAAAATAATAAAAAATAGATCTCTAATTAATTGGCCAGATGGTATATTTTGCAAAAGGTTTGGGAGAGATATTAAAAAAATTGCTGGTCGAAATCTAATTAGAAACTTAAAGCTGGATGATTCAATAAAAAAATTACATATAATCGGAAATTTAGAAGAAAAGTCTAAAATATGGTTAGAAAAATTATACAAACGAGAGATAAAAATAACTCAGTTGCCTTATGCGAAAATAGAGAATTTAAGCAAATTTTTGCCAACTACAAATGAGGAAGAGCTATGTATAATTACTCTTCCTACCCCAAAACAAGAACAATGTGCTAATTTAATTGCTAACATTTCACAAAATTACAAAATTATTTGTATAGGTGGTGCAATAAATATGGCATCAGGTATTGAGCCTGAAATTCCAAAATTTTTAGATAAATTTGGATTAGAATTTATCTGGAGACTAAAAACAGATCCTCATAGAAGATTGGTTAGATTGTTAGAAACATTTTTCATATACATTTTAAATGAAATTAGAGGAAGATTTAAACTATTTTTTGTAAAAAAAATATAAAATGAAATTAGATTATTATGCATGGTGCTGTAATTTAGAAAGTGATTCTGGCGAAGGAATTCTGGCAGAAAAATATTTAAAAAATCTTTCTCTAGCTCGTAAATTAAATATTAAAGCTTTTTCTCCTGAAATAAATATACATTATAAATCTGGTAAAAAAATTTTTATTAAAAAAAAAAAAAATAATCTCTTTTTTTTTAAAAATAAGTATTTATTGCCTTTTTATGGAATATTTTTTTTATGGAAAAATTTTTTTCAAAAAAAAAAATTAATATATGTAAACTATTTACCTTTATGGAATACATTAACCATATTATTTCTTCCACCTAATACAATAATGGGACCAATCACTGGGAGTGTAAATATAAATGATAAAAAAAATTTATCAGGATTAGTAAGAACTTATATTTTTCCTATATTATATAGAGTAAATTTAAGACTTATGCTTATAAGAAATAAAAAAATTTTATTTTCAACAAGTATTTTAAAAAAATATATTAGTAGGGAAAATTTAAATAAATGCTATTTTAATTTTTTAAACTATTTATTCAAATATGAAAAATTTAATAAAAATAAAAAAAATATTGATTTTTTAATATATTATAGAAAACATTCTAACAAATATTCAAATTTTCATATAAATTTTATAAATAAAATTGTTCATAAAAATAAGGTTGTGTTATTTGGCGATAAGCTAAACATAAAAGGAGTTATAAACTTAAATAAAATTTCTAGAAAAAAAGTTTTAAGTTTACTTAAGAGAACAAAAAATAGCATTAGTGGGGATGATAATTTATATTCATTATATAATATTGATTGTCTTAAAAATGGAGTAATAATATTTTTTAATAAAAGAATGAAAGTGTTTTTAGACGTTTATAATAAAAAGAACTATTTGCCTATAAATTTTGATGATAATAATTTAAATTTATTTAAGAAAAAAATTAATCAGAGAAAGTTATTTACTAAAACTAAAAATAAATTTTTTAGTGATCTTGATAAAAAAATCAACAAGTATTTTTTAACAATTTCTTAATTTTTTTTCCTGAGGCATCCCATTTTAAATCTTTTATATATTTCATGTATGATCTATTACACAAGCTAATATAACTATTTTTATTTTTAATTATATTAATTATATGATTTCCTATCTCATTAATTTTTTCATACTTATTAAAAACTTTTCCATTAATACCGTTTTTAATGATTGATTGAATACCTCCAATATCATATGCTATATTTGGAATTCCATGGGCGTTTGCTTCTACTAAAGAGATTCCGTAGGCTTCGGCTCTTGTAAAAAGTACGTTAAAATGTGATTTGAGATACATTTCAGATAGTTTTTTTTCATCATTAGGAATATTTTTATCTAAAAAACGTATTATTTTAGTATTATTCAAAGATAGATTATTGTTTTTGGGAAATGAACCTACAATAGTTAGTTTTGATTTGATTCCCTTTAAATTTAAGTATTTGTTTAATTTAATAGCATCATTCATACCTTTTCTTTTCCAATCAACACCAACACTAATAAGATTTATATTTTTTAAATTATCACTTCTCTTTTTAACATTTTTAATAATTTTTTTTCTTAAAGGATCAGAAGAAAAATTTGAGCCATATTTAATGACTTTGAACTTTCTTTTAATTTTTGGATATGTTCTAGCTCCAGAGTTGAGTGCCCATTTACTTGAAAAAAATATAAATTTAGAATTTTCAAAAGCTTTTCTTTCAATGATTTTTCCTTGTCTAAGTGTGTCTTTATGAATTTTTTTGTTTTTAAAATATAATTTATAATAACTATCAAATGTAGCGTCGGTCCAAATTATAACAGGTATTTTTGATTTAATAAAAGCTACTAATGTTGGATCTGTAGTAAATATATAATCATACTTTTTTTTATCTAATTTTTGATCTATCTGCTTTGAATAATACCTTGATAGGTTAATTGTTCTATTAGAATCAAACTTTGTATTTAAAAAAAAATTATAGTAATTTCTTTTTAAAACTTCTTTTATTCTATACAAATCTTTGAGAGGTCCAAAATTATAAACTTTGTAGCTATTTATATTTCGTAAACATTTTTGTATTGAATATATAGTTCCAGACCAAGCTTTTCTGTTAAGGGGGTTTTCTCTTGAAATAAACGCTATTTTCATTAAATCAATTTTTTAAATATCATCATTTTAATTTTAAATAAATCTCTTGTTTTTGACGAAAGAAGATCAAAAAAAATTGTTACAAAACTATATGTCAAAATAGTAGCTATAGCTGCTCCATTTGGTCCATAAATTGGGATTAAATAATAATTTAATATTATATTTACAATTGCTCCCAAGAAAATATATATAAAGTTATACTTTTGAGTATTGCTCACTATATACCATTGAGAACTAATAACTCCAATAGATACAAGTACTGTCGTCCAAATATAAATGTTAATTACCTGTACGCTCTCAATATAATCTGCTCCAAACAATGTAATTACAATCGTTTTTGAAAACAAAAAAACAAACAAAGATATAAGTATCGATATAAATATATTTAATTTTATAAATTTGATCATTTCAAATTCAAATTTTTTAATTTTTTTTTTTGTAAAGTTGGATTAGATATGGGGTTATTGAGATTAATATGATTTTTGGTATAAAATGCCAAATTTCACTAATCCTAACAGCTACAGAATAAATGCCAACACTTTTTTGATTTATCATTGAACCCAGCATTATTTGATCAATTCTCATGTATAAAATAATTCCAATTCCTGAAAAAAGAATAGGCCAACTTTTAATTAATAGTTGTTTTGCTGTTTTAAATTTAAATTTTAAAAAGTTAAGCATGTTGTTTTTTTTAAAATAAATAACAGTAATTAATATGGAGATAACTAATACTTCAAATAAGTAAGATAAAAAAAAATAAATAAGTGGAGATTTAGTAATTAGTAAAATTATTTGAAAAAAAACTAAAAAAAATAGACCAATAAACTGTGATATTATTATCATTTTAGATAATAATTTAGCGTGAAAATAGCTAAAAAAGACTTCGGTAGTTTTAAGTATAATGGTTAATCCAATAATTAAAGTGTAGTTTAATAATTTTTCGTCAAAATTGATCAATTTCAAAATTACAAAAAGTATTAAATAACAACAAAAACTACCTAACAATCTAATCACTAAAGATGTAGACAAAATTAAATTACTATTTTTTTTGTTTTCTACTATTTTTTTAACAATGATTGGCTCTAGGCCTAAAGATGAAAAAACATAAAAAATTGCAATTATTGAAAGTATATAATTTAAAATTCCAAATTGTTCTGGTCCTAAATATTGTGCTACAAATATTGTTAAAATAAATAAAATACCACTTCTTAAAAACTTGTCAGATCCCAACCAAATTAAATTTGATAAACTTTTTTTTTTAAATATTTTATTTAAAAAAATTTCCATTTATTTTTTTAAAACTTTCAATTTATTTTCTAAATAAAAACCTAAAGGAAAAAAATACAAAATATTTAACCAGTTATTGAAAAAACTACCTGAAGGAATTATTGGCCACAATGTTACAAAGAATGCAATGAGTAAACAAAGTTCATAATTAGTTATTTTAACTTTTTTTTTAGAAACATACTTATAAAAAAATATTTTAAATAATTTTATTGAAATAATGATAAATAATCCAAAAAACATTATAAAACCAATTAGACCAGTTTCTGCAAGTAATTGGGCATAAGTGTGATGTGGGTGTGTATTACAACTTTCTCTATTCTCAAAATATTTTTCTTTTTGACATATTATTCTGAACATTTTAACTCCATGTCCAAAAATAATGTTATCTTTAAATATTTTGTATGCTGATTTTATGTGATTGTCATGCATTGAGCTAAAAAATATAAATTTTTCTTCTGATTTTGGTGCATAATAATCTTCGCTGCTATCTATTTTTGATGATTTTATTAGCGCAGGATATTGGCCTGTAATTTGATTATATGTTTCAACAAAATTTCTTCTCAATATTTCTGGGTTTTGGATACTAAGAATTGTAAGAAATAAAAAAGCTAATAATGCTATGTTTCTTTTTTTAAATTTAATATTGCTTATTAAAATAAATAGTACAAATAAATAAAGTAAAATTAAAAAAAATGCAGTTCTTTCTCCAGATCTAAAAATTACAGCAAAAGTTAAAACTATGATAAAAAAATGATATATATTTTTTCTTTTTTCTTTAAACTCAAAACAAAAATAAAGAGCTATATATATTGGTAAAATTTTTTGTAAATAACTTCCCAAAATAAGCTCGTCATTAAAAAAACTACTAATTCTTATAGTGCTATCTGGTGAAAAACCAGTCAAGTTTATACCAAAAATAATTTGTATTATTGCATCAGAGCATAATAATAATAGAATAAATGAGAGAAAATTAAAAAAATTTAATTTAAGATTAGAATTAAAATTTAAAAGAAAGCTTATAGCTAGAGCAAATAATATAAATCTAAAATAAAATAATGAGTTTTTTAACGAAAAAAAAATATCTTCAGAAAATATAGATCTTGTTGCGATTAAAACAGAAAAACAAATAAAAAAAATAATTATTGGTTTTTTAAATATTTTATATTTTTTTTTTTTTATTATAAAATAAATAAAAGTAATGCTTATTACCAATATAAATATCTCAGGAATAAGTGGTCCCGTTATCAAGGCTAAAGGCATAAGACACAACAAATAAGAAGATAAATTTAAAAAAAAATCTCTTTTAAAGTAGTTATTCATTAAAGTTTTAAATGTTTATTTATAATTTATTTATATTATTTTTTTTAAACCTAAAATGATAACTTTTCAATTTTTAAGTGTTTTTTTTTGTTTTATACCTCTAAATGATATAGTTTGATTAATATAAAAAAATTTATTATTAAGTTCTATGATTTCAACTTACTGCGATACTTCCTCTTTAAAGGAAATAAGAGAATGTATACACAAATTTAATGTAAAGGGTATAACTACCAATCCTTCATTAATGAGGCAAAATAAAGTAAATAACTATAAAGCACATTGTAAAAAAATTTTAAAAATCTCAAAAAATTTACCTGTATCTTTTGAAGTTTTTGGTGATAACGAAGTTGAAATATACAGACAAGCTAAAATAATTAGTTCTTGGGGTAAGAATGTTTATGTCAAAATACCAATTATTAATACAAAAAAAAAATTCATGACTAACATAATTAGAAAGCTTCATTTACAAGGCATTAAAATAAATGTGACTGCAATTTTTACATACAATCAAATAAGAAAAATGAAAAAAATTATTAAACCACATACAGATATAATTTTATCAATTTTTGCTGGAAGAATAGCTGATAATGGTGTTGATCCAGAAAAAATAATAAAAAAATCAGTTATTTTATTTAAAAAAAGAAAAAACGTTAAGATATTGTGGGCTAGTTGCAGAGAGAATTTTAATTTTTATCAAGCACAAAGATCAGGTTGTAAAATTATAACTATGCCTTTAAAATTTATTAAAAAACTAAATGAAAAAAAAATTACATTAGAAAAATACTCACTAAAAACTGTACAACAATTTTTTCAGGACGGCAAAAAATCTAGATTCAAAATTTAATAAACTTTAAAATTTCATTAAATTTTTTTATTTTAAAGTTTGGCTTCATATTTAATTTTTCATTATAATTTCTATCAATAAAAACCGTTTTACAGGAAACTTTTGTACCTGCATCAATATCTTTCCATCTATCTCCAACGAAGTAACTTTTTTTTAAATTTATTTTGTGTTTTTTAGCTGCCTTTATAATCATTCCAGGATTTGGTTTTTTAAAAATAGAATTTTCATTTTTTGAATAACAAACGTAAACATCGTCAAGTTTTAATTTTTTTTTTATAAAAATATTAATTTTTTCAACATTCAATTTTTTATTTTTTTTTCTTGAAACGTCTGGTTGATTTGTAATCATAATTAATAAAAATTTATTTTTTAAAATTTTACAAGTTTTAATAACTGTAGGTAAAAATTTTAGATCTGAAATATTTTTAATTGATAAAGGTTTTTTATCCTTAGAAATTGGAGCTTTAATTAAAACACCATCCCTATCCAAAAAAACTGCTTTGTTCATTATATTTTATTTTTTTATACTCTCCCATTTGGTTGTATTTTTTTTTAATTTTGGATGAGTAACAATTAAGTGCCATACTAAAGCTTGGAAACCTTCGGTATGTGGAGTGATGTGATTTTTGTTAACCGTTGGTATTATTATACACTCGTCTGCATTTCTTGCTGCAAAGCCACCATCTCTACCAACAACTCCCACAATTTTTGATCCAATAGATTTTGAATATTTTATTGCTTCAATTAAATTTCTGCTAATATTTTTTTCTTTGTTTCCTCCACCAACAGAAAATATAAAAATTAAATCTTTAGATTTTAATTTGCTTATTTTTAACCACTCTTTAAAAACACTTTCCCATCCTTCGTCATTAGTTCTTGCTGTTAGTTCTGCTACATTGTCTGTTGGAGTATATGATTCTATGCCAGCTATTTTTCTAAAGTCGTTTACAGCATGTGAACAATTTGCTGCACTTCCACCTACACCTATAAAAAATATTCTTCCAAATTTTTTTTTAACATTGTATATAATTTCTACAACTTTATTTATTTTTCTTATATCAATTCTATCAATAATTAGTTTTGACTCTTTTAAATAATTAATTGTGAAATTTTTCATTTTTTTTTTTTAAATTTTTAAAATACTTTCTTGTATCATTAATACCTTTTTTTGATCCAATTTCAAAAAATCTATTTTTTACAACCATTCCCATAATATCATTTCTTAATGAATAATAAGTAAAAATATCACCTAAATCATAGTACTTTTTTTTTTTTAAATTTTTTAAAATTGATAAATTTATTATTGATACCCCATAATCAATGTATTTCATGTTTTCTTTAACGTTTCTTTTATTGTAATAAACATAGCCTTTTTTATTAATTTGCAAGTTGCTTTTATCCAACTTCTTATTATTTTTGTATATCGCCATAAGAATCTTTGGTTTTTTTCTTAAATAAAAATTTCTCATAGTTTTTAAATTAAATCTTAAGTAACTGTCGCCATAAATAACAAAAAAATTTTTTTTAAGAAATTTTGAAGAATTAACAATAGCTCCACCTGTTCCAAGTAAAAAGGGTGTATCTTTGACGAATTTAATTTTAATTTTTTTTTTATAGTTTTTTTTTAAATATTTTTTAATCTGTTCTCCATAATGACCAATGGAGATAATTACTTTTTTGATGCCTTGGTCTTTTAATAAATCTAACTGTCTTTCAATAAAAGGTTTTCCATTTATATCAATTAAAGATTTTGGTTTTTTTTTTGTTAAATTTTTTAATCTTGTTGCTAGTCCGCCAGCTAGAATAATAACTTCTGCTTTTATCACAATATTTGTTTAGTTCCTTCAAAATCAAATTTAAATCTTACTTCTTCTAATTTTGCTTTTTTCATTGTTTTTTTTAATTTTTCTGTGTCTTGTGCGTAAAACATTAAAAACCCTCCACCTCCTGCTCCAACTAATTTTCCTCCTAATGCACCATTTTTTATAGCTAAGTCATATAGTTCATTAATCTTTTTATTTGTCATATTTTTTGATCTGTTTCTTTTTTTTTCCCAGTGATCATTCATTAATTTACCAAATTGTTTAGTATTCCCTTTTGATAATTCTTTTTTAATTTCTATACCCAAATCTTTAATATAATTTAAATTACTTAACATTTTTTTATCATTTTCTTTTGATTTAATATCTTGATCATCTAAAATTTTAGAAGCGCTCCTTGAAAATCCAGTAAAAAATAATAGCAAATTATCTTCTAAATCTAAAATAGTTTCATTTTTTAGATCAAGAGATTTAACTATAACCTTTTCATTTGAATTAAAATGAAAACTATTAATTCCACCATATGAAGATATATACTGATCTTGTTTGCCTATAGGTTGCATTAATTTTTTAATTTCTATATCACAAGCCTGCCTTGCTAACTCTTCTTTATCTATAATTTTTTTTCTAAAACAATAAACTGCTTTTATTAGAGCGGTTGTAAAACTTCCTGATGATCCAAGGCCTGTATTAGCTGGAATATCGGTCAGTGTCGTTATCTCAATTTGTGGTGTTTTAAGTTTTTGGCTTATCAAAACTTCTTTTATAATCTTGTGTTTTATTCTTTCTGGTTTTTTAGTTTTTTCTATTTCTGAATATTTTAAATAAATTCCCTCTGAAAATGGTCTGGTTATAGTTACATAAACATATTTATTGATTGCTGCTGAAAGTACAATTCCTGTATTTTTTTTATAATACGATGGCAGATCTGTTCCACCACCTCCAAGACTTATTCTTAACGGACTTCTAACTATTATCATATCATTTTAATTTATAAATTTTTTTTATTAAGTTTAAGTTTTTTAAAGCTTCTCTTAAACCAGGTTTTGATATTCTATTAAATTTAATATCTTTATAAAATTCATTAATTTCTGTTTTCCAAGAATTATCATTTTTATAAAGCCATACTTTTTTTGATGGTTTACCCATTTTTTTTTTCATTTTATATAATATTAGTTTTTCTATTCCATAACTTTTTCCTAAACCATTGATTTCAATTTTTCCATATTGACAAAAAATTTCAAAAATAAACTTATTTTTCCATTCGGTACAAGAAGAATGTAGATAGGCTTTATTCGATTTAGAATTTTTTAGTATTAAAAAACAGTTATCTTCTAATCTTGTTTTCCAAAAAAATGTATTTAAATCACTAAAAACTAATCTTAAATCTCCAAGAAAATAATGACATAAATCTATTAAATGTGAACCTTTATCAATTAGTTCTCCACCGCCTGACAATCTTTTATTAAAACGCCACTCCTTATTATACCCTTTTCTGCCTCCATGGCCATAGACTGCTCTAATAAACATTATTTTACCAAGATATTTTTTGTTAATTAAATCCTTAGCTTTTAATATAGCAGGATGAAATCTGTGATTAAAACCAACTCTAATCTTTACCTTATTATTTTTGTTTAATTCTAATATTTTTTTAATTAAATCTGGTTTTGTACCAGCAGGTTTTTCAACAAATGAATTAATTTTTTTCTTAAATGCAAAAAAAAGAATTTTTGATAAAGAGTTATGATAAGTTGAAATTATAACAGCATTTAAATTTTTAAGTTCAAATATTTTTTTCCAATTTTTAAATTTTTTTATTTTTTTATTTTTTGTTAAATAAGAAATATTTTTTAATTTTATATCCGAACATGCAATTAAATTAAAATTCTTAGTTAAATTTTTAAATCTTTTTTCTCCTATTAAACCGCATCCTATAATAGCTATATTAAGTTTCATTTATCTCCCCACAAATAACCTTTGTCTGATGCCGTTATTCTTCTAAGAGTATACATTTCACTTTTACTTAATATATCTTTATAATTTATCCAATTATCCCAATTGTCCCAAAGTGCACTTATTAATTTTCCGCTTATGCCATCACTGTGAGTTGAAGCTAAAAATAAAATTAATTTATCTACTTTATTAAAAGGTGTGCCTCCATTTTTTTTTTGCATTAGTGATTTTCTAAAAAATTCTTTTCCTACTTTTTTTGGTCCTGCTTTAATTACTTCATCTAACATTCTGGTATTTAATGGTCCTGGTGCAACTGCATTTACATCTATATTATAACCTCGTAGTTCTTCTGACAAATTTTCAATAAATCTTACGACTGCGGCTTTGGATGTGGCGTAAGCGCTAATAAATGGCAAAGGGCTAGTCGCTCCACCTCCTGATAACTGAATTATTTTTCCTTTTTTATTTTTTTTAAAATATGGAATTAATTCTCTACAGAGATATATTGAACCAAGTAGATTAATATTTATTGTTTTTAAAAACTCGTTCCAATCAACATTTTCAACTTTTCCTTTAGGTCCATAAACTCCTGCATTATTTACTAGAACATCTATTCTTTTAAACTTTTTCAAAGCGTTATTAATTAAACTTTTCACTTCAGAAAATATAGAAATATCAGTTTTTCTATACATAATTTTTTGATTTTTTCTTTTAAATTTTTTTAATTTTATAAATGTATTTTTTATTTCGTTAAGATTTCTAGAACAAATAACTAGATTTGCTCCACTTTTTAAAAAACTTTTAGAAACATTATATCCTAATCCTTTGCTTGCCCCTGTAACTATTACAACTTTGTTTTTAAAATTAAATTTTAATTTTGTTTTTTTTATTTTATTTTTAATTATAGATTTTCCTACATAAATATAATTTTTTCCAAAAACTTTTTTAAATTGTTTACAGAAATAATTGGGATCTATAATTATTAGATTTTTATTTATTTTTTTTACTTTATTTTCTGAGACTTTTAAAAATTCATCTGATTTATTATTGATTAATAAAATATCTGTGTTTTTTAAATTTGATAATAAAGAATTATTTTTTTTTATTAATTTTTTTATTTCTTTTGGATATGACTGAATTTGTGAATCGTAAGCGCTGGTATTTATTTTTTTTGCTTTCATCCATTTTACTATTTCAATAGCAAATGATCTTCTAAGAGTATCGGTATTGTTTGTGTAGGTAAGCCCCCAAATAGCTACCTTTTTTATCTTTTTTCTTTTTATTATTTCTTCTAATTTATTTATTATCCATTTTTTATGATTTTCATTGCTTGCTCCTATTGAATTAATTAGACTTGTATTAATTCTTAATTTTTCTGCAATTTGACCTAAATAATTAACATCTCTGCCCAATGTTCCTCCCGAAAAAGGATTGCCAGGAGAAAGAAAAGCTTTTCTGCCAATTCTTGGCTCGGATCTCAAACCTTCTTCGATTTGATTTGCATCAGCGTTTGTTTGTTCTGATATTAAAGCAATTTCATTTATAAAGGAAATAGAGCTTGCTAAAAATGAATTTATTGCGTGTTTAGTCATTTCTGCAGATTCTGTTTTCATCCAAAGTAAATTGTTGGATATAGATTTAAAAAAATTATATATTTTTTTTTTAGCTGCTTCTTCTCTATAACCTATTATTAATCTTTCAGGATTAATAAAAGATTTCAATCCATTACCAAGTCTTAAATTCTCAGGGCAATAAAAAAAGTAAAATTTTTTTTTTAATTTTTTTTTTGAATAATCTTCTAAATTTCTTACTGTTCCGACTGGTAATTGAGATGAAATTATTACAAGTTTTCCACTTTTTAATTTTTTTAAAGTTTTTTTTATATTGTCTATTACTTTATTTGGTTCTGCTTGATCAACAGCATTTACAGGAGTATCATATGTAAACCAAATAATTTCAGCTAAATTTAATCTTTTAAAATTATTTGTAAAAATTAATTTTTTTTTATCCGACATTTTCTTAATTAAATTTTTTAAACCTGGCTCATAAACTGGGGGAATATTTCTTTTTAATTTAGATATGGTTTTACTATTTTCGTCAAAAGCTAATACATTATGGTTCAAGTGTGCCAGTGATGTAGAAATCACTGTTCCACAGTGCCACAATCCTTGTATAAATATTTTCATTTTCTCTTTCTAAAAACCCATTTATTATTAAGTAGATATTTTATAGTAATTTCTAAACTCATTTTAATTGAATATTTTGGTTTCCAACCTAAACCTTTTATTTTTTTCACATTTAAAAATATAAATGGACTGTCACCAATCCATCCCCGTCTACCACCACTATAATAAATTTTGGGTTTTACATTCAAATATTTACATAAAATTTTAATCGATTGTCTAACTGTAATATATTCTTCGGTGCCTAAATTAAAAATGTTTATTTTTTTTTTAGCTTTTCTCAATCCAACAAAAATCGCATTTATACAATCTTCAACATGTAAATAAGATTTTTTTTGATATCCATTACCTAAAGTTTTTAAAATTTTTTTGTTTTTAAATAACTGTTTGCAAAAATCATAAACATGTCCATGTGTATATCTTTGACCCAATATTGATACAAATCTAAAAATCCAAGCTTGTATATCATACGCTTCACAATAAGCTTGGATCATGGATTCTCCAGCTAGTTTAGAAGCTCCATAAAAAGATGTTTGGATTGGAAAATTTTCATTTTCAGAAGTTGGTATATTTTTTGATTCTCCATAAACTGAGCCTGTAGAACAAAAAACTATTTTTTTTATTTTTTTTTTTCTCATAACTTCTAATATATTAGAAGTAACGATAGTGTTTTGCTTTAGATCTTTTCTTGGATGTAGAAGACCAAATCTAACATCCGCGTTGGCTGCAAAATGAAAAATCATGTCAACTTTTATAAACAATTTATCTATTTTTTTTTTGTTTAATAAATCCAATTTTATAAATTTAAAGTTTGAATTTTTTAAGGGTTTTTCAATAAATTTTATTTGTCCTGTAGATAAATTATCCACACCTAACACCTGATAGTTTTCTTTTAATAATCTATCTACTAAGTTGCTACCGATAAAACCGGCACATCCAGTAACTATTACCTTTTTTTTTTTTAAATTTTTCAAGTTATTTTTTTTTTAAATTAACTCCTATACACAAATTGCAAAATTCTAAAGGGATACCACTAATTGGAAAATATTTAATTGAATCTATCTTAAAAAATCTTTTAAATTCATTAAATATTTCAGAAGGGATATTTAAATGTTCTCTTTCTATAAACCAATCATAACTCATATTATATCTTTTTTTAAAAACTCTCTCCGCAGAAATTTTTCTTGCTAAAGAATAAGCCAAACTTCCTTCACATGGAATTATTACTTGAAAAATACCATTTTTTTTAATTATTCTATTAATTTCAAATAAAGCTTTTGGAAGATTTTGTAAATGCTCTAGAACATGTATAGCTATAACTCTATCAAAAAAATTTGACTTAAAACCAGTTTTTTTTTGACAATCTCCTTCAATTGAATTTACTTCGGCGAATTTCTTATTTAGTCTTGAAAGCATATTTTTTCTAATATCTAAAGCAAAATAATTTTTTAATTTTTTTTTATTCAACTTTTCATAGTATAAATGTTCTCCGTCTCCGGCTCCAATTTCTAATACATTGTTAAAATTTTTTGGTCTATTATTTACAATATATTCATGATTAAATTTATCTACGATAGTATATTTGTCTCTTAAAACACCATGCCAATGCTTCATAAAATCATCACTGATTTTTTTTCTTTTAATTGATAATTTTTTTAATTTTTTTGGAAATTTTCCTCTAATTTTATTAGATAGTTGAAACATAAAAAATTATTCTTCGAAATTTATTTTTTTATCAATAATATATTGTGGTCGTCTTTTGACCTCATCATAAATTCTACTAATATATTCGCCCAATAAACCAATACCAAGTAGCTGAATGCCCGAAAAAAAAGTTACAACTAGAACAATTGTTGGCAATCCTGGAGTAAGATCCACACCAAAAATTTTTTGAATTACATACCATGCACCAAGTAGGAAACTTAAAAATGAAAAAATAAAACCTAGTGTAGATAACAGTATCAATGGTTTTGAAGTAAAACTAAACAATCCATTTAGACCAATTTTTATTGAACCAAAAAATCTATTATAATTTCCACGTCCCAGATTTCTTTTTTCTCTATCATATTCTATGAATGTTTGTTTATAACCTATGAAAGATATTAAGCCTCTTAAAAAACCGTGTGTTTCATTTAGTTTTTTTAATTCTTCTACGACTTTTTTTCTCATTATTCTAAAATCACCAGTGTCGCGTGGAATTTTGACATCTGTTAGTTTATTAATTAAATAATAACCTAATGATGAAATTGTTTTTTTAATAAAAGTTTCCCCTGCTCTTTTTTTTCTTTTAGCTAATACAACATCAAACTGATCATCGGTATTTAATTTATTATACATTTCAAAAATTAATTCGGGAGGATCTTGAAGATCTACGTCTATAACCACACAATAATCACCTTTGCTGTAATGTAACCCTGCTATAGTTGCTGATGGTTGACCAAACCTTCTTGAAAAAGTTATTAATTTAATATTATTATTTCTATTTATTTCTTTTAAAATGACTTCTTCAGTTGAATCTTTAGAAGGGTCTAGTGCAAAAATAATCTCATATTTTTCACCAATTCTATCAAGAACTTTTTCTGTTCTTTCTAAGAATGGTTTGATGCTACTCTCTTCATTATAAACTGGTACTACAATTGATAAAATAGTCATATTTTATTTTTTAAAATATTCATTATATATTTCACAGTTATTTTCTCCAGTACTATGTGTTTTTTTTAGGGTATATTTATTTATAAATTTATAATCACTAAATATTAGATTGAAAGATAAATATAAGTTTTTAAATCTATCTATTTTATTATTTTCATAAAAATTTAACGTAACTAAATCACAATTTTTAAAGTATTCATGATTAAATGTCCACGTAACTTGTTTCTTAAATTTTTTGTTTAAAATTGAAGGAAAAGCATCATATCTTGTAATTCCATCGTTAAAATAACTTAATTTATAAATTGGAAATATTATAAATAATAAAATTATATATTTATTAATTTTTATTTGTAAATTATTATTTTTTACTTGAAAACTTGCTACTAGGTAAAACCATAATATAGGGGATAAATAAAAATATAATTTAATAGCAGACCAATACTGCTTTAAAAAAACTAAGATAAATGAAAAAGAAATCAAAATTATAAAGTATGATTTGATCAGCTGGATTATGTTATGATTTATTTTTATTATATTAATAAAATTTTTAATTACATAAATTAAAATAATTATATTAAGTAAAATTAAAAAAAATAAATTTAAGATTTCGATGTTGGATAAATATTTTATATCTGTTAAATAATAAAAGCCAAAAAATGATGGTATTATATTTAAAAAATAATATTTGTAGTTAAAATTTAATAACTCTTCATGTATTAAAAAAAGTAGATTATTTAAAGATAGTTTAGAATCAATCAAGGATTGAAAATTATTTACAAAAACCTCAGATGTTATAGGATTTTGTCTTCCAATAATAAACCCTCCATAATAAGCCCACCAATCTTGAGTGTGTGTTAAACCGGAACGAATTTGAATTATTAAAAACTTGTAAGTAAACTCATACAAAGGAAGAGTAATTAAAATAAATATTGAAACAAAAATTAAAATTATTTTAAAATTTTTTATTAATATTTTAAAATTACAATCTCTACTTAAAAAAGCATAGATTAAAAATAATAATAAATAAATACAAAATAACTCAATATAAATTACGAATAAGGCTCCAAGAACAATAGTAAAAAATGTTAAAAAAAAATAATTTTTTTTATTTAAATTTTCAAAAAAGTTTACAGTTTGACTTAATAACAAAATAAATAATGGAAGCGATGCAAGATGAGAAAGAGCTTCAATCTCATAAATATAGAATGTCCAGAAACTAAAAGTAAAGGATAGTGAGTAAAATAATTTAACATACAAGTTATTTTCTTTTATGTGTGAAGAAATAAAATCAAAAATTGATGTTAAAATAAATATTATTAAAAAAAATTTAAATGCAAAGCTTAATAAAAATAAGTTAGAATTTTTGATATTAAGGAAAAAACTTAAAACTAGTGAGGCCGAAGGTCTATAATAAATATTTGTTGTGGCTACTTCTAAAAAAATCGGAATATTTAAAGAATTATTTATATTAGATATTTCATTAAAATTATTTTTTAAAATTAGTAAAGCTGAAGATATATAATTAAAATAGTCCCAATAGTTTCCTCTAAATACATAATATTGTTCTCCATAAAAAATCGATAACATAAGAAATATTAATAATGGAATAAATGATATTGTGAATATCAACTTTAATTTTTGAATTAATACTTTTTTATCTAAGAAAAAAAGATAGATTATTGAAAAAGCAAATATTGAGGAAAAAAACCAAAAAATTAAATTAATATTTATACTTAAATTAAAATAAGCATAGTTAATTAATAGTATAAAAATTGAATAGGATAAAAGTAAAATACGAAGGTATGAAAATTTTAAAAATCTTTTTGCTAAGATAAAACCTATTGATGATAAGCCTATGAGTAAAAACTCGATAAAAAATATAACTATAAAGTAATCCATTGTTTTGAACAAAATTTATAAATTGACTATTTCTAAGTATATCTATTATAAAATACTTTATTTATTATATTTTAAATGAACAAATTAAAAGAAAGAAAAAACAAAGTTTCTAAGGCTTTAGCAATTACAAAAAAAATCATATTATTATTGGTATTTATAGTTTTAATACCTTTATTGCTTACTGAATTATATTTAAAAAAAATTGGTTTGGGTGACCCTATTACATATGAAGCTGATTTTGTTTATGGTTATGCACCAAAAGCAAAGCAGGTAAAAGTTCGTTTTAAAAATTCAAAAGTTACTATTAATGATAAAGGATTAAGAAGTATAGAAGATTGGAAAAACAATCCCAAAAAAAAAATTTTATTTTTAGGTGATAGTGTTACTTATGGTGGTAGCTATATTGACGATAAGGAAACTTTTTCATATTTAGTATGTAAAGAATTGGGTAATGATAAATTTTCATGTGGTAATGCTGGTGTAAATGCATATGGAATATTCAATATAGTTTATAGATCAAGATATGATGAAAGAATACAAGAAGCAGAAATAATAATATTTAATTTAATTCCAGACGATTTTTATAGAGGGTTACAAAATTCAGAAACGGCACACTTCTATTTAAATGATAAAAAATTTCCATTTCCAGCAATAGTTGAAGCTATAAATTTTGTTTCGGTTAAATACGATATTAATAAATATATTTCTAAATTTTCAACTAGTGAAAATACCAAAAATAAAAATAATTTAATATCCGAGTCAATTGATCTTTTTGTTTCTGAAGTAGATCGATTGGAAAGAATAAACAAAAAGGTGTTGCTCTTATTCTCACCTAATATATATGAAAATGGAAAAATCAGCGATGAAACAAAATATATTTATAAAAGATTGATTAAAAAAACTAATAAAAAAATTATTTATTTAAAAAATTTTTTAACAAATAAGCACCTGATAGACTCGGTCCATTATAACAAACTAGGTCATGAATTGGTTGCTCAAAAAATAGTTGAAGAATTAAATAAATAATTAACTATCTTCTGATACGTCTTTTAACAACCAATATACTAAAAGATAAACCAATATGTTTATCAAAACTATAAAGCCTAAAACTAATGATTTGTTATAATTTAATATAGCAAAAATAAAATTTGGTAGAAGCAAGGTATTAATCACTAGCCCAGTTATACTATTGTTGTTTTTTATTAAATTTTTGTTAAGTTTTTTTTTGATAAAGATATTAATTAAAGTATGGAAGTGTTTTCTATCAGGACTCATTAATTTACTATTAGCCCTATACCTTCTAATAATAGAAAATAAATTTTCAAAAGCTGGATACCAAAAAATATTTACTGCAAAAATTGGTGATATTTGTGCATTATTATTTAAAAAATTAATTGATAAAACACATAATAAAAAAGATAACAAATATATTCCGTTGTCCCCTAAAAAAACTTTTCCAAATATATTAAATATATAAAATATAATTAGTGCAGCTAATATTGCTTCTAAAAAAAGAACATCAATATTCGTTTTGGTTATTAAAGTTAAGATATATAAAGATAAAAAAGAAAGTAAAAAATAACCTGGAGCTATACCATTAAAACCATCTAAAAAATTAAAACCATTTAGTACAGTTAGTATACAAAAAATTGTGAAGAAAGACTGAAATATAAAATTTGTTAATAAAAAGTCTATTATTTCTATTCTTGTATCTGTAATTTTTACATTAAGAAATATAACCGCCAAAACAACTATTAATACTTGTAAAAACAATCTTTTTGATGGGTGAAAATCTTTTTTTATATCTGAAAAAATACCTAATATTAACAATAATAGTGCAAAAAAAAGGGTCTTAAATTCTAAAAAACTAGATCCAATATTGGTAATTAAAAATAAAAAAATTAAATAAAAAAAAATTCCACCGGCTAACGGTGTATCTTTTGTATAAATTAATTTATGATCATCTATATTTGGATTATCTAGTAAAAAATTGAATTTTTTGAAAATTATACTAATTAAAATAATTAGTATGATATTAGATAATATAAAAACTATTTCTTGCATTTATTAAATGTTAGTATTTATTAATTTTAGAAATTATAAAATTTATTTGTTTTTTGTTCAAATAAGGATCTATCGGTAAACTAACGCAATTTTTTGCTATAATTTCTGAATTACTTAAATTTTTATCCTTACAAAGTTTTTTAAAAGCTTGCAATTTGTTGATTGTATAAGGATAATGAAAACCATAAGGTATTTTATTTGATTTTAAATAAGATATAAAATTCGACCTTCTTTTTGTTAATATTACAAATTGATGGAAAGAAGATCCTTGTTTAATTTTAAAAAGTTTTATTTTTGGATTTTTTATTTCTTTAAAATACTTTTTAGCTATTTTTCTTTTTAGATTAATAATTTTATTAATATTCTTTAATTTCGCGATTAAAACAGAAGCTTGTATTGTATCCATTCGACTGTTAATCCCTACCATATCGTGTTTAAATTTTTTAGTGGCACCATGTGTTCTTAATTTAATAATTTTATCATAAACTTTTTTATTATTTGTAACTATGGCGCCAGCATCACCATAAGCTCCTAGGTTTTTTCCTGGAAAAAAACTAAAACAGCTAATATCACACATTGATCCGCTAATTCTTCCTTTTATATCAAAAGCTCCAATTGATTGAGCAGCATCTTCGATTATCGTAATTCTTTTTTTTTTACATAATTTAATTATTTCACTATAGTCTGCACAATTCCCCCACAAACTTACTACTATAATTGCTTTTGTTTTATTATTTATTTTTTTTATTAAATCTTTTTTATTAATATTTGCATCCGTCAGATTTACATCTGCAAGTCTTAGTTTTGCACCTGCGTTTATTACTGTACTTGCAGTAGCAACATATGTCATTGCAGGAACTATTACTTCGTCATTTGATTTTAAATTAAGTGATTTTAATGCTATGTATAGGGCATCTGTGCCGTTTGCACAGGAAACACAAAATTTGGTTTTGGTATATTTTGAAAATTTTTTTTCAAAGCTAAAAACATCTTTTCCAAGAATAAACTGACTTTTTTTTATTATATTCTTAATATTTTTAATTATATCATTGAACAAATTTTTATCTTGGTTAAAAATATTATTAAAATATATTTTCATTTAATGTCTAATTATAATATACAAAAATCTAGTATTGTTAATGTCAAATTTGGTAAAAATATCAAAATTGTAGATCCTGTAAATTTATATAATTGTTTAATTAATGATGAGGTTTTTATAGGACCTTTTGTAGAAATACAATCAAATGTAAATATTGGAAAAAATACACGGATACAAAGCCATTCTTTTATTTGCGATGGTGTAACTATCGGTAATAATTGCTTTATTTCCCATGGTGTAATTTTTACAAATGACGATTTTAAACAAGGAAAACCTTCTGGAAAAGACAACCTTAAAAAAACAAGAGTTGGGAATAATGTATCTATAGGCAGCAATGCTACGATTCTACCTATAAATATTTGTGAGGATGTAGTGATAGGTGCGGGAAGTGTGGTAACCAAAGATATAAAAATATCTGGTATATATGCAGGCAACCCTGCTAAGTTTTTAAGAAAAATTTAAATTTTACTTTCCAAGAAAACTATTTTTGACATTATTTAAGCTAATTTTATTTTTTTTTCTTGAAGATTTATAAATAGCATTGATGATCTTAAGACTTTTTAATGCTTCATTCCCATCTAGAAAGTTGCCATTTGATTTTTTATTTTTATAATTAATAATATATTCATAAAAATTTTTATGTCCTTCTGTATATATATTTCTATTTAATTTTTTATTTTTAAATATTTGTTTATCTGCATGTGATATATTTTTTAAATTAAATGTTTCAATTTTTGAAGATGTATAACCTCCTAAAACTATAGAGCCTTTTGTACCTAAAACTGAAATTGAACCCTCAATATCTTTTGGTCTCGTTGCGGTAGTAGCTTCTATCAAAGCTAATTTATTATCTTGCTTATATCCTAAAATAGCTAAAGCTGTATCTTCAACTTTTTTTCCTTTATGTACATTAATAATTTTAGAATTTACTGAATTAGGCATTCCAGATATCCATTGTAATAAATCAATATGGTGAGCAGACTGATTGGCTATAACTCCTCCATCATATTTCCAAGTTCCTCTCCACTTTGCTTGGTTATAATATTTGAATCCTCTGCTCCATCTAAGACGTACAGTTGTTAAAAAAATCTTACCCAATTTTCCAGATTTTACAATTTTTTTTAAAAATTTAATAACTGGATTAAATCGATTTTGCAAAACTACAAATAATTTAATTTTCTTTTGATTTGAAATTTTGATCATTGCTTTTGCATCCGATATTTTTAAGGTAATTGGTTTTTCTATTATAATTGTTTTTACATAATCCTTGCATTCCATGAAATTACTGAAGTGCAACCCACTCGGTGTCAAAATTGACACAATGTCAATTTTTTCATTTTTTAACATTTTGCTAATTTGAGTATATTTTCTTACTTTTGAAACTTTTAACTGTGTCAATGTTTTTAAATTTCTGTCACACAAAGCAACTAATTTTAGTTTTCTTTTTTTTTCATAATACCTAATTGCTTTAATATGTTTTTTAGAAATTTTTCCACAACCAATTAACGCTATTTTTTTAACCATTTTAATTTTCTTGAAAAATATTTATAAATTTTTTTACACTTAAATTAATATCAGATAATTTTGATATATTTAAATAAGAGTTATAGCCCATTTCAATAATTTTTGGCTGATTATTTTTACAAAATAAAATCTTTTCAAATAAATCATTAATATTTCCTGGTTCAAAAATTAATGAGCAGTCTTTTTTCGCAGTATCATTATTGTGTTTTTTAAGTCCAATAATCGCTGTTTTTTTGAATAATGCAGCTTCAATAACTGGTCTTCCTACAGCATTCATATAAGAAGGAAAAATTATAATATCAATTTTTTTATAAAAATCCTCAAGGTTTTCAATTTCACCAACAAATGAAATATTTTTGCATTCATTAATTTTGTTTTTTAAAATGAATTTATTAAAATCTTTTTTTTTATTAAAAAACTTGTGTAAAAAATTTCTTTCTACTGGCTTACCGGCTACAATAAGATCTAGATTTAAATTTTTTTCATTAATTTTTTTAAAAGCTAATAAAAGATCATATATACCTTTGCGATTTAAGAAATTTCCAATAAAACCAAAAGTTAAATTTTTTCTTATTTTATTACTATTTTCTGTTTTTATACTTAAATTTAAACAGTTATAAATTATTGATGTTTTATTTGTATCGACAGAAGTTTCATAGCAGTCACTGTCTATGGCTATAATTTTTTTAATATATTTATTGGTTAAATATTTTAAAAATTTAAATCTTAATAAACCTTTTTTAATTTGAATTCTTGACCTTAAATGTGATGTAATTTTGCTTTTGTAAAAAAAATTGATTATTGGAGCACCAATTATCAATTCATATTCATTAAAATGAACTGCATCAAATTTATTTATTTTATTTTTTAATAAAAAAATTTTAACAAAAAAATAAAATAAAATTACTAATTCTCTAAAAATTAAAATCCATCTGGCTCCTTTATAATAGCCTATTTCAAAATGATTAAACCTAGGTACTCCAAAAAATTCTATTACATTATTTGATATAGTTTTAAAATATTTCGATGCTGATCCTTTAGGAGAAATAATGTATACTTCAAAATTAGCATCTTTAACTTTTTTAATAATTTCCCCAATACTTTTTGCAGCACCTGAAAAATCTTTATGATTATGAATTAATAAAATTTTTTTCATTTAAATTTAACTCATTTCCATTAGTTGAGACCATCTATAAAAGTTGATCATACGCCATATTTGATTGGTATAAATTTTTTCTCCATTTAAAGCTTTCATTATTTCTTTTTTAAAAACATTTTTATTTATTAATGGATTTTCATAATCATCATCTAACCAAGAGTTAACTGTTGATTTTATTCTTTTTATCATTTCTGCTTCTGGTGTTGCAAATCCAATTTTATCATTCCTGTTTAAAATATTTTGTGGAACTATTCCTTTCATCGCTTCTCTAAAAATGTGTTTAGTTCTAGCATTATCTGAAATTAAAAAGTTTTCTGGTAAAGAGAAAACGTATTCTGAAAAATCCTGTGTTAAAAATGGAAGTCTACATTCTATTGAAAATGCCATCGAATTTCTATCTGCATATCTTAACAAAGCTGGCAACCCTCCGGTAAATATATTTTCTCTTAGTTTTGAAATCAATGTTCTTCCTGGTATTTTTTTATAGTCTAGGTATTTAGAAGTTTCGAACTTTAAATTTTTTTCTTTTAAATAATTGATATTAAGCCAGCTAGGTTTAAAATCTTTACCAAAAGTTTTTAAAGCTATATTTTTAAAATACTGTGGCAATATTTCTTCACCAAAGCGACTTATTAGATCATACAATTTTTTTTCGTGAGTTCTTCTCCAATTTTTTGAAAAATAAAAAAATCTTTTATATTCTTTTTCTAATAAAAGGCTAAGCAATCTAGTGCCGGGGTAACCGTTATATCCACATAATAACTCATCGCCTCCTTGGCCCTCGATCATTACTTTTACCCCATTTTCCTTAGCTTTTTTAAAAATTAAATATTCAGTAATTATACTTGTGTCTAAAAAGGGTTCACCTTGAATTTTGATTACTTCATCAATATCTGATGAAAAATTTTTCTCAGCATAAACTAAATTTCCGTTGCTATTTGTATTATTATTAATTTCATTGATCCATTTTCTTTCATTTAAATTTTGATCTTCAGATATATAACTGTAAGTATTTATTTCATAATTTGGAAAGAGATGTCGGATTGCGCAAGTTATAGATGAAGAATCAATTCCACCTGAAAGTGCAACACCAATGGGAACGTCGCTTCTTAAATGAATTTCAATTTTTTCTAGAAATTTTTGTCTTAAATTTTTTACAGATTCATTAAAATTTAAATTCTTTTTAATTTCTATTGATGGATACCACCATCTTTTTAAAGATAAGCTATTTTTTTCAAAATCAAAGGTTAATATACTGCCTGTTGAAAGTTGTTTTATTTCAGCAAAAAACGTTTCTTCAGTATTGTCTAGATTTCCAAATATGAGATAATCATAACATCTTTGAGGGTTTAATTTTGCTCTACGCTTTAATAAAGAGATAATTGCTGAAATTTCAGATGAAAATATAAATTTTTCATTATCATAAAAGTAAAAGAGCGGTTTCATTCCAAATTGATCTCTCACGCAAAATAGTTTTTTTTGTTTTCTATCGTAGATAGCAAAAGAAAACATTCCAGTAAGTTTTTTTAAACAATCTTCTTTCCAGGCTACCCAGGATTGTAGCAAAACTTCTGTATCGGAATTAGAATAAAATTTAAATCCCAATTTTTCTAAATTTTTTCTGAGCTCTTTATAATTGTAAATCATGCCATTAAATATTATTGAATATCTTTTGTCAGAAGAATGCATTGGTTGGTGACCACCTGATGTAAGATCGATTATTGAAAGCCTTCTATGTCCAAAGGCAACGGAGCTTTTGCCTACTTTTTCAATAAATAAATCTTTATCATCGGGGCCTCTATGAAAAAGTAGCTCTAATGACTTATTAAGTTCATTTTGATAATTTTCTGGACATTGTTTGTGCCAGGATCCTATTATTCCACACATATTTTATATAATTAAATAAAATTTCTTCTTTTACCTTTTCCGAATATAAATTCATATATTTTTACTAAAAAATAAAAAAAGGGTCTTTCTGTATTATATTCAGAATGTAATTTGGGAGCTCTATTTAAATAATCATTTAAGTCTTTTTCTTCCCAATTCATTTTTTTTAAAAAAAATTCTCTATCTCTTTCTAATTCTTGTAATGAAGTATAAGGAATTTTTTTTAGATCTTTAAGAGCTGTTTCTCTTTTCATCTGATTAGTTACAATTAAAGTGCTAAAGTGTAACATTCTTTTATCAACATTAAATTTTTTTGGCAAAATATAACCTTGGTAAAATCTAGTAAACACAGATTCATAATGCTTATAAGGGTAAGGTTTAAAGTTATATTTTTCTTGTAATATTTTAAGAGCTATTTCTTTTTTATAATCGAAATAATTTAAAAAAGGTATCCAATGTATTTTTTTTACAAATTCATACCAAATATAATTAATAGTACCAATTGAAGGATATGATTTTATATTAACTCCAGAAAATAATTTTCCAATGTGTTGAATGTTCCTTTTGTCATATTTAAACCAATTCATTTCTCTAGGCATTTTCATTCCTTCTGTTGAATGATTTGTTCCTGATAAAATATAATTAGTTTTAAATTTTAATGCTTGTTGATAATTTATAGCCATCATTGCATTATCCATTAAAAGTTCAACATCAATTACGTCGGCTAAAAAAAAAGATTGCATTAATTTTCTATATTCTTGCCAGTCAATAACGTAAGTGAATAGATCTACTTTTAATAATTTGACTAAATTTTCTATGTTGCTTTGAGCTAATTCTGAATTCCATCCGTTGTCGAGATGAACCGCTAGTGGATTCAAACCATTTTCTACTGCTTTTATAAGAGCATAGGAGCTATCTAACCCACCAGAAACTCCAATTATACAGTCATATTTTTTATTTTTACCTTTTTTAATTACTTTAGAAATAAATTTATTTTTTTTTATCTCCAGCTCTTTTGAATTATTATTAGATGTATTTTTTAATTCGATTAAAAATTCCTCACAATAGTTGCAATTACCTTCAGAATTAAATGTTATATCCTTTATTTTATTATTCATTACACATCTGTTGCATGTTTGTAAATTTTTCATTTTTGATCTAGCTCATCATAAAATTTATCTTTTGGATATGAAATCAAAACTGCTTTATGAGAACCATAAAATATAAAGAAAGATCCTGCAGCAACAGAATCTGCGCCAGATTTAATCGCATTTTTAATATCCTGTATTTTACCTACTCCTCCCATATATACTAATGGTACTTTTGAAATTTTGCTAGCTTCATTAATTAGTTTTAAATCCATTCCATTCATAGATCCGTCATTGTCAACAGAGTTTAATAATATTTCTCCAATTCCCATATCAATATACTTTTTTAATAATTCAATCCAACTATCATCCAGTGTTTTTTTTGTATCAGATCTAAAAATTTTATATTTTCCAAAAATATTTTTTTTAATATCTAAACTTAATATTATTGATTGACTTCCAAAATAATTTGAAAGTTCCTTAATTAAATTTGGATTGTCCAAAGCAGCAGATTGAATACATATTTTTTCTATTCCTAATTTAAATATTTTCTTTACTTGCTCTAAGCTTGTTATTCCGCCTCCATAACTTACTGGCATAAAGCATTCGCTTGCAAATTTTTCTATAACTTTAAAATTTGGTCCTTGTTTATTTTTACTAGCATTAATATCTAAAACTATTAATTCATCTACTTCTTTTTCATTAAATATTTTTATCGCATTCAAGTAGTCTCCAACATATTTTGGATTTTTAAAATTCACAGTTTTAACAAGTTTATCATTTTCTATTAATAAACATGGAATTATTCTATTTTTAAGCATTGTTAAAAGTTTAAAAATTTTTTATAAAATTTTTTTCCATTACTATGACTTTTTTCAGGATGAAATTGTGCTCCTAAAATATTATTATTTTGTATAGCGCTAGTAAAATTAAAGCCATAATTACATACTCCAGCAATATCTCTTTCATTTTGACATTCAACATAATAAGAATGTACGAAATAAAAAAACTTATTTTCTTTTAGTTTTGAAAAGAAACTAGATTCATTAGAAAAAGCAACACTATTCCATCCCATATGGGGTATTTTTAATTTTTTATCTTCGCTAAATTTAAACTTTATAACTTTTCCTTTTATTAAGCCTAATCCATTTATGTTACCTTCTTCACTATGTTCAAATAATAAATGCATGCCTAAGCAAATACCTAACATTTTTGCCTTTTTAAATTTTATTGCTTTAAAAATTGCATTATCTATTCCTGATTGTTTAAGTTTGGCCATGCCAGTGTCCATTCTTCCAACCCCTGGTAAAATTATTTTATTTGACTCACTAATTTCATCAGGTGATGATGAAATTTTAACATCTCCCCCAACATATTTAATCATATTTAATAGGGAACCTACGTTTCCCATATCATAATCTATTATTGTAATCATGCTGATTAAAATCGGTTTTTTGAAATTTTTATACTTAAACTATTTTATTAATATATTTCTTATACCAATCAAAAGTTTCTTTTAAACCCTTTTCAATATTGTACGATGGTCGCCAACCAAAAAACTTATTAACTTTTTTATAATTCATATATTGATTTTGAATTTCACCTTTAGTTTTTTTAAACCTAGCTTTTTTTAAAATTGATCTTAAATTTTTCTCTTTATTTCTCATTTTATAAATTGATTTTATAATGTCTTTTACCTTGTATCCTCTATTGGAGCCTGCATTAAAAACTTCACCCCTGATTTTTTTTGGATTTAAATATAAACTTTTTGAAATTTGCATATATAAATTAATAACATCTTTGACATATAAAAAATCTCTCTTATGTTCTCCGTTTCCCCTAAGTATAAATCTTGATTTTTTTATTATTGACTTAATACAATCTGGAATTAATGCTGAAAAGTTTGCTTGCCCAGGTCCATATATATTTGAAAATCTTGTAATTGCAATTGGCAAGTTAAATAACTCTTCTGAATAGGATTTAGCTATCAAATCAGAACATGCCTTTGATACATCATAAGGATACTTTGGTCTTAACTCATAGTTTTCTCTGTAAGGCATTTTATTTGATGGATATTCTCCATATGCCTTATCGGATGATGCTACTATAATCGATTTTACTTTTTTTCCATTTTCTCTAATCGCTTCTAAAAAGGTATAGGTACCTTTAATATTTGTTTCCCAGGTTAAATATGGATAACTTTGTGCTAATCCAACTTCGACTTGTGCCGCTAAATGGAAACATATGTCTATATTCTGTTCTGTAAAAATTCTTTTGAGAATTTTTTTATTTTCCACATCCCCATCAATTAAATTTATTTTTTTATTTATTTTTTCAGCGAATAATAAAGTTTTTCTATTTTTATTTCTAATTAATCCAACTACTTCTGCGCCATTTTTTAAAAGTTCTTTAGCTAAATTAGAACCAACAAAACCATTTATTCCAGTAATAAGAACTTTCTTATTTTTCCAGAAATTTTTATTTATTTTTTTTTTCAAAATCACCTACCTCTCTGTTTGCTTCTTGTAATTCTTTTAATGTATTAATTGTTATATGAAGTCCTCTATGTTTAAAAGATTTGATTTTTGAATTTTTGACAAGATATTTAAGTAATATTTCGAATCTACTAAATTTTGAAAAAAAACTAAATATTTTTTTACTAAAAATCATATACCCAATATTAAACCAAATATTTAAGAAGGGTTTTTCAACATAAGAATTGATGGTATTATTTTTCTTGATATTAAAAATACCAAAATTAGATTTTACCTGAAAACTTGAAATTGTAGCGGGATAACTGTGTGAGTTATGAAATTTATAAAGTTTTTTAATATCAATATTCGCCAAAGTATCTCCATAGCAAATTAATAAATTACTTTTTGAATATTTTAAAATCTTCTCTATTCTTCTTATAATTTCTGTATTTATGCCAGAATTGTTAATCCGAATATTTTTAGATTTATATTTTTTTAAAATAAATTTTTTTAAAAGTTTATGTTTATAACCTGAAGCTATTATAATATCTTTAACTCCACAAAATTTTAGGTGATCAATTAAATAAGATAAAATTTCTTTATTTTTTAACTTGATAAGTGGCTTAGGAATTTTTTTAGTTATTGGGTATAATCTTTCCCCTTTACCACCACATAAAATAAGAGCAGTTAAATCCATTTTTTTTTTACATTTTTATTTAAAATTTTTTTAGGCATCTTTTATAAATTTTAATTGTTGTTTTCGCAAACTTATTTGTACCAAATCTCTTAATTATGTTTTTTCTTAATTTTAAACTATTAAATTTTTTATTTTTAAGAAAAATTTTTTTCATAGAATTAGTATAAGCATTTATGTCGTCATGATTTACTAGAAGTCCATTTGCTTTATTTACTATGTCTAATGGCCCTTCTGCTTTTGTTGATATTACTGGAATGCCCAATGCTAGAGCTTCAATTAAAACTACACCAAATGTTTCATGAAAGCTTGATGATAAAAAACAATGTGAATTTGACATTTCTTTTTTCATTTTTTTTCTTGTAGCATTTTTAATAAAAATAATTTTTTTTTCAGTGTTATTACTTTTGCAAATGTTTGCAAGATTTTTGAATTCAGGCCCATTCCCAATAATTTTTAAAATTGCATTTTCATTTTTAAATCCTTTTATAAAAGATCTAATAATTAATTTAACATTTTTATTTTTATCTAATCTATTAACTGTAATAAAAGTAAATTTATTATTTTTTTTCTTCTTCAAAATTAATTTTTTAGATAGATCGTAAGGTAATACAGGATAAATTGTACCAACTTTAATATTTTTCAGATCTAATTTTTTTTTAAATACTTTTGAAAAAGTTTTACTGCAGGCTGTAACAGCTCTAGAATTTTTTAAAATAGAAATTGCCGATGATTTTAATGGTGTGGGAAAAAGATTTTCAGCTGTTTCAGAACTACACTCAGTAGTTAAAAATGGTATTTTATATTTTTTGTTAATTACATTTGCTACATAAATGCCAAATCTAATATCATGGGCATGTATTAAATCAGGTTTTCCAAACTTTTGAATATATTTTTCAAATAATCTCAAACCAATCTTTTCATATTCCTTGGCTAAAAATAAATTATATAATCCAATTCTTGCTGGAAATAAATTTTGTTTAAAATATCTAAAAACTGGTATTCCTTTAACTGACTCATATTTTTTATACGGATATCTTTTGAGAATTCTTCTTACAGATAATAAGCCTGGTGCAATTATACCTGTTTTTATACCATTTTTTTTTAAGGCCAAAGCATGTTCGTGCTGAAAAACACCTCCTAATGGATATATTTTTGTTTTAAATTCTCCTGTAAAAATTATTAGAACATGTTTCATTATTATTTTTTTTTAATCAAATTGTTAAAAAAACCTAAAATTATATTAATAAATAGTTTTAATTTTAAAAAACCAAAAGGTAACTTTAGAAATATAATAAATGACTGATAAATATTATTTTTGATAAATGATTTAGCTTTCCTAAACATAACCATATTTTTTAAATTTATAATTTGATTTTCTGGAATAGAATTTTTTATAGATACATTTCTAATCCATTCTTCAAGTTCTGCTGTTTGCATATTATAATTGACAATAGATTCATTTTTTTGATGTATGCGGTTATATGCTATGGGTGACTGGCAGCATTCAATTTGCCAGTTTAAAGATAATCTTATACAAAAATCAAAATCTCCAATAATGTGATATTGGCTGTCAAATGGATTTATATTATTTTTAAAAATTTTTTTTCTAACTATTATTGTTGGTAATGAAATTACATATTCATTTAAAAGTTTATAAAATATATTCCCTGTGGGTAATATATTATTTTTATATTTGTATATTTTTTTTTTAATTTTTCTCTCATCTACAATCCAACAATTTCCATATACAAGTCCGACATTTGGATTTTTAAAGTAAGGTATTTGTTTTTCTAGTTTACTTTCATTCCACCAATCATCCACATCAAGAAAAGCTATAAAAATACCCTTGGATTCTTTAATTGCTAAGTTTCGCGCTTCATACAAATTTGTATGTTTTGGAGCTAAAAAATATTTAAATTTATTTTGCTTATAAGATAGTAAAATTTGTTTACTTTTATCTGTTGATTGATTATCCCAAAAAATTAGTTCCCAATTCTTATAAGTTTGTTTAACTACTGAATTTAGTGCTTCTGAAAGATATTTTTCACCATTATAACAATTAACTACAATGCTTACTAAGGGATTAATTGTATTTTGATCCATTATAAAAATTAATTGTTGATTTAAGCCCTTTATTAAAAGAAATTTTTGGATTCCAGTTGAGTGTTTTTTTTGCCTTACTTATATTTGGATAAAGTTTTAAAATTTCATCTTTTCTAAGTTTAATTTTTCCAAACTGTGGCTTCCCACCTTTTGTAATTTTTTTTATTTTTTGAATTATATCTTTTAATTTTCTTGGTTTTCCATTTCCAAGATTTATTATTTCACCGTCTGTTTTTTTGGTAAGTAAAGTTTTTACTATTGCACTTATAACATCTTCCACATGTATAAAATCTCTAAATTGATTTCCTTCTGAGCAATCAAATTGCTTTTTTTTTAAACAGCTATTAATAACAATTGGTAAAAATCTATTAATATTTTGCCTAGGCCCATATGCAATATAAAGTCTTAGAATTGTGCTTGGAAAATTCTTTTTTTTGTAAAGGTTTAATAAATATTTTGTCGATAAAAGTTTAGCTTTACCATAATTAGATTTAATTAAGCTAATAGAGCATTTGAAATTTTCTTTCTGGGGTGATTTTAAATGTCCGTATTCTACACTACTTCCTATTTGAACAAATTTTTTTGGTGGGTTTTTTAAAAAAACTTTAGCTAAATTTTTACAACCTAAAAAATGACTATCAAATATTTTTTTTTATTTGAATGATCTACATAACCACCTAGATTAACCACATATTTATAATATTCATTTATTTTTTTTTCTAATTTTTTTTTTTCGCTTATATCACAAAGTAAATATTTAACTTTATTTAAATATCTTATTTTTTTTGGAAATTTTGATGAAATACTAGTTACTTTCCACCCCCTTTTTAAACATTCTTTTGCAAGATGATAGCCAATAAAACCGGTTCCACCTACAATTAATATTTTATTATTTTTATTCAAAATTTAATTTTTTTTGATCTTAAAGTTTTTTCAAGTCTATCTTTATCTCTCTTTGTATCCATGCATTGCCAAAAACCTTTATGCTTATATGCGGCCAACTGTTTTCTTTTAGTTACAGCTTCTAATGGCTCTTTTTCTAAATAGGTTTTACTACTTTTTATATATTTAAAAAATGTTGGCTCTAAAACAAAAAAACCTCCATTAATCCATCCTTCGTCTATCTTAGATTTTTCCTTAAAATAAGTTACATTTGAACCCTTAATTTTTAAAGCACCAAATCTAGCTGGTGGCCTTACCGCTGTAAGTGTAGCGATCTTTTTATTTTTTTTATGAAAATTTAATAATTTTTTCAAATTTATATTCGATAATCCATCACCATAGGTCATCATAAAAGTTTCTTTTCCAATAGACTTTTGTAATTTTTTTAATCTACCACCAGTCATAGTATTTTTGCCGGTTTCTATAAGATTAATATTCCAGCTAAGTTTTTTTTTTTTAAAATATCTTTTAATTATTTCACCTTTGTAACCTAAAGTAATATAGAAATCTTTAAAACCATATTTAGCATAATGACTCATGATATGAAATAATATTGGTTTGCCTAATATTTTAATCATAGGTTTTGGAATTACTTTTGTATACTCAGAAATTCTAGTTCCAAAACCTCCTGCTAAAATAACTACTTTCATATATTTAATTTTTTATTTGATTTCACTTGATAGATCTTTTTTTTAGTAATTGCTCATATTTTGTTATTTGATTTAAAGATACTTGATAACTATCCTTTTTTTTAAAATAAAAATTTCTATACCATTCTGCAATCATTCTAATTGTTTCTTTGAAGCTTAAAATACATTTCCATTTAAGAATTTTTTTTGCTTTATTAGAGTTTAATTTTAATAAATTTGATTCGTAGAATTCTTTATTTTTTTTCTTATTTACTACTTTCCAAGAAATTTTTTTCCAATGTTTTTGCATTATTTTAATAAGCGAAATAACATTATAGTTTTCTTTATTGTTTGGTCCAAAATTAAAAACCTCTCCATGTATTTTTTTATTATTTTTTATTTTTTTTGCTAATAATAAATAACCAGCTATAGCTTCTAAAACGTGTTGCCATGGTCTAGTGGACTTTGGATTTCTTATTAAAACTCTTTTATTTTTTGACCAAGATTTTACACAATCAGGTATTAATCTATTTTCAGACCAATCTCCTCCACCTATAACATTCCCTGCTCTTGCTACAGCAATAAATACTTTGGTTTTTTTAAACGGAAAAAAAGAATTTATATAAGATTGAATTGCTATTTCGGCTGATGCTTTAGATGCACTGTAAGGATCTTTTCCTCCTAATATATCGTCTTCAACATAACCTCTTTTAAGTTCTAAATTTTTATAACTCTTATCGCTTGTAATTAGTATAGCTACACATTTTTTTTTAATAATTCTTAAAGACTCTAAAATATTTAAAGTGCCAATTGTATTAGTTTCCCATGTGTAAAGAGGTTGAGAATATGATTTTTTCACTAAAGATTGTGCGGCTAAGTGAAAGACAAAATCTGGCTGATATTTTGAGAAAATCTTTTTTAATAAATTTAAATTTCTTATATCTATTTTTTTGTGAGTAATTTTATTTTTTAAATTAATAGCTTTAAAATGAGATGGATTTGATGGTAAATCTAAAGACAATCCAATTACTTTCGCTCCTAATATTTTTAACCAAAGCGACAGCCATGAGCCTTTAAATCCAGTATGTCCAGTTATAATTACCTTCTTATTTTTAAACGTAGATTGAAATAAATCTCTTTTTTTCATTTTAAATTTATAAAATTTAACACTTTTTTTTTATTAATTGGTTCAAAAAAACTTTTTTTAATATTTTTTCCGTATTTTTTTCTTTTAATTAATTGTATCACTTTTTTTTTTGTAAAGTATTCGATAGCTTCAGATACTTCTTTTTGGGATGAACAATGTCTCCATAAAATTTTTGGAATTTCTTCTGGTATTGAATTATAACTCATGCCAATATTTCTATGAATATTTATAACAGGAATCCCTAATGCTAATGCTTCTAAACTTGCGATCGACATTGAACTAACTAAAATATCAGTTTTTATTAAGTTTTTATCAATTGCTCCTTCTACTATTTTATAAGAAAATTTTTTACTTTTATTTAAATATTTTTCTATTACTTTTTTGTTCATTGTTGGATGAGGTTTTATGAAAATGTTAATTTTCTTTTCTTTAATTAATGAAATTGGAATCATTTTTATAATTGTATAACTATCATATTCTGTAACAGGTAATGCAAATAAAATATTTATTTTTTTATTATTATTTTTTTTTTTTATATTCCATAAGTATGAATATCTAAATGCTGGGGCAGTAATAACTTTTTGTTTACTATTAAATTTAATTATTTTTTTTCTAATTTTTTTTCCTATAACTGCAATTGTATTAGGAACATATTTAAAATCAGATTCAATTTTAATTGGAGAAAGTTGAAGTTCTAATTGTCTTGGACAATATCCAAGGTAACCTACTAGCTTGGTTCGTGGATAAAATGTTTGTATCCCCTTGCTTAAACCTTTGTCCATTGGTTGATTTTCCCACCAATCTATGACTAATTTTATATCAACTTTTTTTTCTTTTAATCTTTGCACAAATTTATAATTTAAAATTCCTTCAATGATCATTTCATCATTATCTGCATTTTTTAGATCAGAATTAAATAAAGATGAAAAATCTATATTTTCTTGAATTAAGCTTTTAAAATTAAAAAGTTTTAATTTATAACAATTAAAAAAAGCATAAATAACATCAGAAAATTTTAATAAATCTTCTTTTAAAATAAATTGTGATTTTGAGTTTTTTAACTCGCTATAAACCTTGTAATAGTCTTTATATGATGTGTAAGCTATCGTTGGACTAAAATACAGATTTTTTTTATCATTTTCATTCAAATTTCTCAGTAGTCCATTAAAATATCGATCTTTTGAATAATAGCCTGGTAGTGCAAAAGTATCTATCAATATTATTTTTTTTTTTAATATTTCATTAATATTTTTTTTAGTAATTTTGCATATAAAAAGTTGATAGATTTTTTTCAAAAAGCTTTTAAAAAAAATTAAGTTATTTTTTATTTTTTTCAGAACTATTGATTCATTATTATTTAATACTATTGTTGTTTTTTCTTTTTTAAAAAATATATTTAAAATTTTAATTAACTCAGGTGTGTCGACTATAATTTCATCTAAAAAAGAATAACTTTTTATTTTTTTTTTTAAAAAAATAGCTATACAATAATTATAGTAAAGTTTGGACTCCATTGTGATTCTACTAACTGGACTACTTAACCACAAACAAATATTTTTTGTTTCTTGTTGAATAGCTTTGCTTACTAACATTACAAATTTTTTTTGGTATTTAAAGAAAACATCATTTAAAGCCTTATCTAATTTTTTATCTTTTATTTTATTGTAGGATAAGTTTAGTGATTTCATTAAATTAAATATTTTTTTATGTGGTTAATTAAATTATTATTTTATGTTTCAATAATCAGATTTTTTCAATTTATTTAGCAGATTCTCTGCCAAGCTTAAGGATTTTTCATCTCTAATCTCGAGCCCTGCTAACGGATGTGTGGCTTCGAACAGACCAATGTTATCTCCCACTAACTTACCTTTTCTTAAAATTTCAGGATATGTAACACAACCTAATCCCTGAAGACTTATTACTGTTTTTTTTTTAAATTTTCTTGGAATATCCCCTTCATCGATTCTGTCAAACTTCTTTTTATTTTTTTCTTTCCAAATCCATGAGAATTCGGATTTAGAAGCTATTAAAGTATCATAGCCCTCATCAAGCAATCTTTTTATCATTTGATCAATTAAATCTAAACTTCGAAAAGGAAAAGTTTCTTCTAAATGAACATATAAGTCAGGAAAATATCCTCGTTTTTCTAGCATTTTTAAATTGTATTGTTGTACAGTTTCTAGACTGATTTTTGGATTTGATAGTTTTTTAGGCCTTATAAATGGACATTCTGCTCCTAATTTTTTTGCTATCGCTGCTGTTTGTTTATTATCTGTGGAAACATAAATATTTTTTATATATTTTGTCTTTTTTAAATTATCTATTGTGTATTTTAATAAATAATTAGAATTCATTTTTTTACATTTGCCTTTTATTGGAATTACTGCAAATATATTGAGATCAATGGGATTAATTTTTCCTTTTCCAATTAAATTTTTATCATTTTTTTCAATTATGTTTACTACATTTTTTAAACGTTGCTGGTTGCCGTCTTGATAGATTCCATGATAGTGATAAACCGAAGCTTTAGGAGAATAAAATATTTGATAGCCTTTTTTTAATATTTTTTGTGCCCATAATCTATCTTCTATATTTGTAATTTTATTATCAAATGGATATTTAATTAGTAAATCTTTTTTTATTATTGAATTTGCATTATGAAAAAAACTATCCTTTTTTTGAATTTTCTCATCTAAACCAAATGTAACTAGTAAATCTCTTTTATCCGAAAGAGAAGAGAATGACATTGGCTCTTGTCTTCCGTAAACTGCGGCAAATTTCTTTTTCTTTTTTATTGATTTAAGTAAGCTTATTAGCCAATATTTATTTTTTGGTATACAATGCGCAGATAAACAAACACAAAATTTTCCTGCTGAATTTTTAATTCCTAGATTTAAAGCTTTTCCAGGTAAAAACTTTTTAATAGTCAATATTTTATCAACCTTATACTGCCTTGCTTTTTGCAAAGTTTTATCTGAACTATTATTGTCTATTAATATTATTTCAAAATTTTTAAAAGTTTGTTTGTATATAGATCTTAAACAATTTCTTATCCATCTTTCTTCGTTTTTAGTTCTAATTATAATTGATATTAATGGTTTTTTCATTTAATAAAATTTAATTTAATTGAATATTTTTCAGACAAATTTTTAAAATCCTTAAAAACTTTTTTATCTAAAGGTATTCCTTTTCTTTTTCTTAATTTAGATGTTGATATTTCTGGATCGTTTGGTAATAAAACTTTTTTATTTTTTTTTGCGGGCTCGTTTCTTACTTCTTTGGAAAAATTAAACATTCTTTTTAAAAAAAAGTTAGTACTTAAAACACCATCTGCCTTCATAACTATATAGAATTGACCTAATTTTCTTTTTTCTCTTATTGATGTTGTATACATAGCCTTAATTGATCTACCAAAATTCATTCCAGTGAATACTCCACATAAAATTTCTATCATAGAGGCTAATCCATAACCTTTATAATCTCCTACAGGCATTAATGTTTTTGCTTTTGTTGTTAAAATTGTTGAATTTCCATATTGATCAGCTGCCAAATCATTTTTTAAATTCAACTTATTATCTTTAAAACTTAATAGTTTATTCCATGAAATTTTACTTGTGGCCATATCTAAACAAAATGGTTCTTCATTTTTTCTTGGAGCAGCAAAACAAATTGGATTTGTTCCAAAAAAAGCTCTTTTACCTCCATGGCTTAAAAGTAAAGAGTCTGCATGAGTAAATCCCCAGCATATGTAATTTTTTCTAGCTGCCTCTAATACGATACTAGCTAATGCTCCTGGATGGCTTGAATTTTTAACAGCCACTATCCCTACGCCATACTTGTTTGCCATTTTTATACAATATTTAATAGCCTTAATACCTGCTGCATGACCAAAAGCATTGTTCGCATCTAATATTCCTAAGGCTGGATACTTTTTTTTAAATTTAAACTTAGGTCTAGGATTTTTTCTTCCATATATAGCTGAATTTACATAGTGATCTAGTAATCTAATACCATGCGAGTCAACACCCCTCAAAGATGCTTCGCATAACCCTTTTGCAACACAATCGTTTGAAAATCTATCTAATCCTACTTTTGTTAAAATCGCAGATACAAATTTTAATAATTCAGAATATTTTATAAATTTCTTAGTCATAATTTTTAAAATAAATTATTCAATATCTAGCCAATTCATATCGTACATTTTTTTTCCATAATATTTTGCACCTTTTAAAGTATAATGGTCAGTGTCAAAATAAATTATATGACCATCATTAGTAAAAATATCACACTCTTTTTTTAAAAATGAACAAGTATAATCTGTTTTGTCTAAATATTTTATATTGTTAATTTTCATTAAATTTTTAATTCTTTCATTTCTCTTAATAATTTCTTTATCAATATTTTTAAAGAGTTCTTTTTTGAAAATATCTTCTTTAAAATAATCATTCTTCAAAAATATTTTATTTTTTTCGATTAAGTAGTTAGAAATTGGAATACCATATTTTTCTTCAAAAACAATTGAATAAGAAGATACTACAAGTTTTTTTTTATATTTTTTTATTTTTTCAGAAAAAATTAATATATCTTGAATTTCATCAACTTTATTTTCTTTGTTTAAACCATAATATGAACTCAACAAAATAATATCAGAATTAATGAAATTAGGAGAATTTATAAATTCCTGGTATTTTTTTTCATTTTTAATATCTCTAATTTGAAATCTATAATAAGCAAAATCTAAATTGCTAAATATTTCCTTATTTAAATAAAGTGAATTAAACAAATCGTAACCATGAGAATTACCAACTATTAAAATCTTTTTTTTATTTTCATTTTTTTCAAACCACAAAATTTTTTTAAAAAATCTAGATGTATAAAAATACTTATAATGATAAAGTTTTTTATCTTCAATAATTTGATTTATAACTTCTGCTCTCTCATTTTCATAAAAGCCACTATCAAATTTATTTTCTCCATAAATTATTTTCAAATCTTTAAATCTACCTTCAAACCCACTTTTATTAATAGTTAAAGTAGCAATAATTATTATTAATATAATGCTAGAAATTATTGAATTTAAAAAAAACCTTAAACTTACAACAGATTTATTTCTAAATTTTTTTTCAATAAAATAAAAATTTAATGTAGACAAAAAAATTATTAAAAATATAAATATTAACTTATATTCTAAGGATATATTGGGAACATCAAAGTATGTGAAAATTGGATAATGGATAAGATATAATGAATAAGATATTAGACCTAGACCTACTAAATATTTTGTTGATAATATTTTATAAATAATTTCATTTTTATTTGAAAACCGCAGAATTAATATAACCCCAAAGATTGGTATTACTGTTAATAGAGAAGGATGTTTAGTATTTTCATCAAAATAAAATATTGATAGAAAAATTAAAATAAAACCAATTAAAGAAAAAATATTATTTATTTTTTTACTTGCTGGTTTGTATCTATATTCAATTATAGCAACTATTGCGCCAGCCATTAGTTCCCAAATACGTGATGAAAGCATGTAAAAATTAAATGATGGATGATTATCACTTATGGTATGTGCAAAAAATAAGCTGAGAAAAAAAATAAATATTAATATTATAAGATTAAACTTGGAAAAATATTTTAGAGTTAATACTAAAAAAATAGGAAATAAAAAATAAAATTGCTCTTCTACTGATAATGACCATACATGCAATAAAGGAGAAGTATTTGGACCAAAATAGTCAGAAATTAAATTAAAGTAAAAGTTTGAAGTAAAAAGAATTGTTGCAATTAATGATTTTGCAAATTCAATTAATTCATAAGGCGATAATTTTAAAAAAGCTAAAGGTATAGAAATAAATAGAGTTACTATTAGGGCTGGCAATAGTCTTCTGGCCCTTCGCTCATAAAAGTTTAAAAAGCTAAAACTTTTCTTGGTTATTATTTCTTTATAGATTATTGAGGTTATTAAATATCCAGAAATTACAAAAAAAATATCAACACCAAGATAACCACCTGAAAAATAATTTCTTTCAAAAAAAACAATATTACAATGGTAAAGAATAACTAGTAATACAGAGATTCCCCTTAATCCGTCTATTTCTGGCCTATAATTAATTTTTACCATTATGATTTATTTTAATGAAAAATTTAATATATTTTTTATCTATTTTAAATTTAAAATAGCAAAATAATATTTTACTGACTTTGAAACTTTATTCCAATTCTCTCCTACACAAGAATTTCCATCATGTAAAACAATATCAAAATCAAAGTTAGCATTTTTAAAAATTCGCGTTATTTCTTTTTTTGTTCTATGGTGTTCACCATCAAAAGGATCAGGGGCTCTCCAATTTCCAAAATGAATTTTTGGATCATAATTTTTTGGATTGAGGAATTTATTAAGCATATTCGTATAATATTTTTGAATTTTTCTAGCTGTCCAGAATAAATTAACAAAATGTTCTGAAGCAATTAATATTTTACCTTTATAATTTAAACTTTTTTTATCACCGTGGTAATCAATAAAATCGAATTGTTCTTCCTTAACTAATAAATCTTTTAAATTATTAAATAACATAGGCATTTGATTATCAAAACAATGATGAAAGGATGAGCTTAACACGGCTAAATTAATTTTTTCATCAATTTTTAAATTTTCAAAATCACCGTTAATAAGAACATATTTATTTTCAGGCACTCCAAAATGTTTCATTACATAAGGTACTCTAGAAAGACGATTTGAACTTGGTTCAATTACATATACCTTTTTGACCTCAGGTCTAAGTGCTATTATTGCGCTTGTCCATCCTACACCCGCACCTATATCAGCAACTACCAAGGTATTTTTTGGTGATTTAAAAAGACTTGGATATGATAATTCTTTTTCAAAATGTGCTTTAAAATTAGTTGTAATTGAAATGTGATTTAACATTTTACTAAAACTTTTAGGATTCTCGTTTATATCCCAATGTTCAGCTAACTTTTCATCTACATATCTTTTTACAAGTTCCATAGTATTTAAATTATACCTTTTTTTTTAAATTTTTCATAGACATACTCCCCAATCGCTAAGGATGAAGTTAGTCCTGGAGACTCTATGCCCCAAAGGTTCAACCAATTTTCATCAGGTGCCCAAATAAATTTAAAATCAGATACTTCTTTATTTTTTTCAAATATTTTTGGCCTTATGCCAGCTTGATCAAGAATTAATTTTTTTTCATCTAATTTTGGAAAATATTTTTTAATATTATATGAAAATTTCTTTATCAATTTTTTATCAACAGAAAAATCATCAATATTTTTTGTTTCTTCCACGCTAGGACCAAATCTTAATTCTCCAAAAATTGTTGGAGCGGCATCAATTCTTTCTTCAATTTTTCCTGGGTTGATAGCTGGATAAATAATATGTTTAAAAGGTGATTTTCCCATATATTTTAAATAAGCTCCTTTTATTGGATTTAAAATTGGCGTTTTTATTTCTGGATATATATTTTTAAAAAAATTGATTGAATTTAATCCCATGGAATTTATTACACTCCTAGCTTTTATTTTAAAATTATTATTTTCACGTAAATTAGTTATACTTACTTCCCACCCGTCTTTGCATAATTCAGCTGATTTTGCTTCACAATAATTTGAATAAATAATATCATTTTCAACACTTAAATTCATTAATGTTTGCATAAATTCATAGGAGTCAAATATGCCTGATGAAGGTGAAAATATACCGCCTGATGTTTTTAAAAGAGGTTCTATCTTTTTAATTTGATTTTTATCTAATTCTCTAAGATCTAATAATCCATTTTTGTTAGCCTGTTTTTTTATTTTATCTAATTTTTCTAAATCTTTAATTGTCTGAGCAATAAATATTTTACCACATTTATTAAATCGAATTTTGTACTTATCGCAAAATCTATACAATAATTCTTTACCTCTAATGCATAGCAAATGTTTTAATGAATTTTCTTTATAATAAATGCCTGCATGAATTGTTTCGGTATTTCTAGAAGAGTTTATACTTCCAAAATTTCTTTCTTTATCAATTAATATTAGTTTTATACCTTTTTGTGAAAAAAAATAACTTATAGCAAGACCTATGGCTCCTGCACCAATTATAAGTAAATCAGTATCAAACTTATTTTTATTAGATATTTTCAATTTTTTTATACGCTTTTAAGAAAGTATTATAAAATTTTTTAATAATTGTTAGTGGAGCACCTGAAACCAATATTCCTGTATCAAAAGGCTTGGGCCAATTACCTCTTACAAAAATACTTTTTCTTCTCAATTGTTCAATTATATATTTTTTTTTTTAATATTTTTAAAATTTATATATAAATAATTGCTGTTAAGACCTCCTGTATTTTCTATATTATTTTGAGATAACTTTTGTTTTAAATAAATTAGACTTCTTTTAACATCCTTTTGATAATTTTTGATTTCAGAAAAATTATCTAAGAAAAACGACGCAATTTCAATTGAAACAGAATTACTTTCATAGCCCGTTCTTGTTTTTGACACATAATCTATAACTTTTTTATTTCCAATTATGAAACCTAATCTTATACCAGCTAACCCAAATGATTTTGAAAAAGATCTCATTATTAAAACATTTGAAAACTTTTTAATTAATTTTATTGCAGATATATTGCTGTATGGATAATAAACTTCATCAATAACCAAAAATGTTTTAGTTGATTTACATTTTTTAGCTATTTCAACTAATTCATTCATTTTTAATATACCTTCAATTGGAATATTTGGGTTTGGTATAAAAACTATAGCAGTTTTTTTATCTATTTTTTTTTTTAAATCCTTTAAATCTAATTTATAGTTTTTTTTATATCCAATTTTTTTAAATTTTATATTAAACATTTTGCTATAGATTGGGTACATTGCAAAAGTTGGAAATGGAAATATTACATTGTGTTTACCTGGCATTGTTAAAGTTTCAATTAAAGATTTGATTGCTCCAGATACTCCTTCAGTAATAAAAACTTGTTCTTTTTCTATCTTAAGCCATTTAGAAAGTTTAATATAAAAGTTTTCTAAATTTGGATATAATCCAAGTTTAATGTTAGATAGTTTTTTCCAAAGTTTTTTATTAATCTTCTTACTAAATGAAACAAATTTTTCATTTCTATCAAGAAGAATTCCGCTAGTAGGTCTATTTTGAGCTTCAGATCTTTGCCTCTTTAATCTTAGTAAATATTTTTTTCTAGAAAACATTTTAATTATTTATAGTAAGAAATAAATTTATTTTTTTTTTTTGATTTAATAACTTGTTCAATAAGCTCTATATCTTCTTTAGTTTTAACGATTAAACTAGAATTTTTTCCTACAGAAAAATAACCTATTTTTTTATGCAGGATTGCATTGCCTCTTAATTTCATTGATTTAATGAAACTTTTTTTAGTCCACATCATAATTGAATAAACAAATTGTCTAATTGGAATCATATCTTGTGTCTGTTTGAATTTCTCATTTAATCTAAAATTTATTGGTTTATTCTTATAAATTGAATGCACTTTTTTATCTTCAACAGTTATTAAACTATTTAATTTATTTTTAATAAAAAAATTTACTATTTTTTTTATTTCCTCTCCAGTCTGTAATGGTGAAATTGGATTTACCCAGACACAAATGTCACAAGAAAATTTATTTAAAAAATCTAGAACAACTTCATCTGATTTTATATTTGATTTACCAAGTTTTTTTGGTCTCAAATAAAAATCTACATTATATTTTTTGCTAAATTTTTTAAATTTTTTGCTGTCTGAATTTATAATTATTTTATTAAAAACTTTTGCTTTTTTAGCCGCACTGATTGAATAAGAAATTAATGGTTTTCCATTTAACAACGCTAAATTTTTCTTTTTTAGTCTTTTGCTACCAATTCTTGCAGGTATCATAGCAAAAATTTTCGTTCTACTCATAATATTGATTTTTTAGAAATTTATTTTTTTCCAATTACTGTTGTTTTTTAAACTTTTGTTAGCAGCCTCGATTACAGAAGTAGATATTAAAGATTCCTCAAAAGTCGGTCTGTTTTTTTTTATTAAACTTAAATTTTCTGGAAAGTTAATTATGCTATTAACATCTTTTAAAAAAGCTTTTATACTATCAATGCCATAGCCTCTCCATTGAAAGTTTCCTTTTTTATATCCATAAATCTTGCAAAAATCTGGGTTTGGTTGTTGTAAAATTTGATTATCTAGTTGTATAGATATTCCTCTGTCTTTTTGGTCAGATTCAAATCTACCTTTTGTTCCAATAAACTTAATTTTTTGGTCTGAAACTGCAGAACTTGTATTGGGATCTATCCAGTTTGTTAATAATGTTTGTGAAAAATTATTCCCATTTTTCATTTTCCAATTGATTATGCATTGTATAGAGTCATAAGAGTTTATTCCCCTTTTTTTTAACCATTTTTTTTGCCCTATTGCCATCACATGTGTTGGTATAGCTTCCGTAACAAACCTTATAATATCAATATAATGAGTTCCTAAATATTGTAGAATATTTGTTTTATGCGCCCAACTTCTAAAAAAATTTTCTGGTATTTTTTTTTGCTGGCTATACTCAGTCCAAGTATACAAAGGTATGCCGAGCTCTTTTTTATTAAAACTATCTTTTAACATTAAATTTTGTCTATCCCATCTTTTATGAAACTCTACCGCAGCGTAAATTTTGTTTTTTTTTGTAATTTCTATTAATTTTTTTGATTGTTTAATATTATTTGTAAGTGGTTTTACCACCAAAGTATGTAGACCTTTTTCTAAACAATCTTTTGTAATTTCAAAATGTAGATGGTCAGGAACAGCAATTATGGCACAAGCTGGAAGTTTTATTTTTTTAAGAACCTTTTTATATGCTGATTTGTCATTAATATTATTTTTTGGAAAAAAACTAAAATTTATTTTTATATTTGTTAACTTTGAAACTTTATGAATTTTTTTTATTGCCTTTTTGGTATTGCTTCCTTTTGAACCAACTACAAAAACATTATTTACTAAATTATTTTGTCTCTGATATTCAAAAATTGAAGGAATTATAGTTCCATACTCGTTAGTACCTAATCCGGTAGTATACATTCCTGTCCCTATAACCAAAATATCCATAAATTTATTTAAATTTTATTTAGTATCCAATCTGAAAAATTATTTTTTTCTTCTTCACTAAAGTTATATATACTAAATTCATTATCATTAACCATAAAAGTATTTGAGGAATTATTTAATTTTTCCATATAATTTAATAAATTTTCTTTTGTTTTAATAAATATTAAAGGTTTGTTTAAATTATTTCCAAAATTTGAAATGCTACTTTCTATATGACAGTATCTTCCTTTTCCTCCATATAAAGCTACAGGAATTTTATTAACAAGAGCTTCTTCAATTGTAGTTGACGAAAAACTAATTAATAGATCTGCTTTACATAGTATTTTTTTAAAAGGAACTTCAGTAACTATTTCTACATTTTGTGGCAAATTTTTTATAATGTTTTTCAGATCAGCTTTGCTTAGTTCGTCAGGATCAGATTTAAATTTTATAATTAATTTTATATTTTTTTTATTTTTAACACTTTCTATCAAATCTATAATACTGTCTAAAATTTCTTCAGCAGACTCAAACATAAACCTTTTAGATGGTTTAAAGCTAGAGGCAAAAACTATCGTAATAAATTTCTTATCTTTTCTTATTTTTAAAAAAGAATGTCCCCAAGTTACTGGTTGTAATTTAATAATTGTTTGATTTTTATTTATTAAATAATTATTCGCCATTTCATAAGAAAAAGGTGTCTGAACGCCAATAAAACTATAATCTCCAACCAAAATATTTTTAGCGACAGTTTCATGTTCTCTAAATGAGTGAATGTCTTTATGTTTAACGTGGGTTCCATGACTTATTAAAATAGAGGGTATATTTTTTTTTTTTGAAAAATAACCCAGAGCTCCCGCTGTTCCTAGCGTCATTTGGGAAATAATAAACTTTGGACTAAATAATTTTAAACCTTTATAAATTCCAAAAGATAAAAAATGATTTTTTGAAATATATTTAAAAATATTACTATTAATTTTATTATTAATTTCTTTAAAAATATCTATTTCAAAATCATTAATAATAGTTCCCTTTATATTTTGTATTAATTTATTAAAATAATCTTGTGGATATGGCTTATAATCAGCTTCAAAATGTTTAGCCAAAGAATATGATGGTAAGATAAAATCATAATTTAAATTATTATTTATGTTTAATTTTACTTTAATAAATGTTTTTAACATTTTATAAAACGAAACTATTGCAGAAGATAATGAATCTTCCGTTAATAAGTTGCAAAACTTAATGCTTTTATTTTTTCTATAAATATCATCACAGGCATTATTAAAATTATACGCTAAGTTATTAACTAAAATTGTTTTTTTTTTATTAAAATCTTTACTTAGTGTTTTAAATAAATGAAAAATAAAAAAATTCGTTGTTCTTTTTATTTTTTTTTTAATAAAGGTTGTATTAAGAAATTTTTTATTTTTTATTTTATTATTTTTAATTTCAAAACTTATATTTTTTATTTTACAATATTTGATTGCTAATTCGCTAAAAAATTTATCTTTAGGCAATACCCAAGGACTATTGCTTAAACTATTTATATTTTGAAAAACAATAACATGGGAGAATTTTTCTTTTTCAAAAATTTTTTTTATTGATATTTCATTCCAAAATAAATTAAATAATAAATATCTAAAATGGTAAAAAAATAAATTTTTTACCCACACCTCTGGTTGATTTGGAATTCCTTTTTCAATTATTTTAATTTGATCTTCGATTTTAATTACTTTTGAACTTATATTTTGATAGTCTTCATTATTTAAATATTGTGAACAAACAAACGGTTCAATTTTATTTCTAATTAAAGTTGATGTAATACAGGGCTGCAATGATAAAAATTTATAGTCATTTAAGTTTAGCAGCTTTTTTTCCTTGTAATAAAATAATTGATTAATATCGGACTGTGCCTCAAGAATAATTAGTTTTTTCATTATTGTAATTAATATTAACTATCTGCAGGAATGATCTTTAAAATAAAAGACTGAATTTTGTTCTCTTATTTCAATTACTCTTTGAAATTTAATACCTAGATCTTTATCACATATTTCTTTTGGTGAAATATATTCTTTATCTACCAAAAAATTTAACTTTTTATAATAATTAAAATACCCATACTCCAAATTATGACCAAAACAACTTTTTTCATTTATGTCAGGTATTCCATTTACTAAAGATATGTTGGTTATAGCCGTTGCGATAAATGGAATCATATAAACATCACAAGAAAAGGAGTAATAATCTTTTATTTTTTTCGGTATATAAATTACAATTTCATTTTTATTTTGAAGCTTATTAATTTCTTTAAGTAATTCTATTATTCTAGCTTCATTTTTATAATTGCCTGAATAAATATTTATATTTTCTATTTTTTTTTTTACTTTATTTAAATTAGAAAAGTCTAAAAAAATTACAGACTTCATATTTTTTATAACATTGCTCCAGTACAATTTTGATCCTTCATGTGTACCTTTGTTTTCTAATTTGTTTTCTTCTAATAATGATTCTCTAACTGCTATGTTTGATGAAAAGAATTTTAAATCAGTTAATAAAATATTCTTAATAGATAAAAAACAAATAGATATAAAAAATAGAGCAGAAAGTTTTTTTTTTATAGTATTAAATTTTTTTTTAATTAAAAAATTTTTTAAAAAAACTATTATATTTTGGGAAAAAACTGACAAAAACAAGATAGCAATAAATACCTGAATTCCATGAAAATAATCATATTTTATAGGAAATAAAAAAATTCCCAAAATAATTAAATATTCAATATCAATTAATTTTCCTTTTTTAATATTTTTTAAAATTTTACCAACTTTATTAATATTTAATAAATATAGTCTTAAAAAAATAAATATTAGTGAAAAAAAGAAATATTCTTTATAACTTTTAAGTATAATTATGAATTCTTTTTCCCAAGAATTATTAGGATATTCGTTTTGCATAGGTATCACTAGGTCAATAGTCAAAAATAGTGATATGCAAAACAAAATTATTAATAAAATATTATACTTATAAATTTTATATAAAGACAATCTTAAATAAAAGTAAATATAAGATATAAAAATAAAATATAAAAAGGAAACTTTTGAATAGATTATGCAAAAAGTTATAAATGGAATAATTAAAAAATAAATTAAATTTTCTACTAAGAAAAATTTATTTTTTTTTGAATTAAGTTGAGTAAAAAAAATACCAATTAAAAAATAACTAAAAAGAATAGCGATAAAAAAAGAGAATGACCTGATATATTCGAAATTATTTTCTGGTGAAAGCGTTAATGAATATGGAAAACTAAATAATAATAAAAAAAATACCCAAAAATATGGATTGTTGAATTCAATTGATTTAAATCGGTATTTGGTTGATAGATATAAAGATATTTCTTTAGTTGTATACAAAAAGGATAAAAAAAATAATGGAAATATAATTATTGGAGCTATTAAAGTGTAAAATTGAAGAGTATTTATATTTAACAAAGTGCTAAATTTAGCAATTATTAAATGTGAAAAAGTATGATAATTTAATTCTATAATACCATCAATTCCAGAACTTGGTATACCATAAGTTTTTATCATGCCCGCTATAGTAGCGTGCCACAACGTATCTCGATGAGCTGAAGCTCCAGAAATAATTTGTTCGATGAACAATGGTGTCTTGTATTGAAAATGATAAAAAGCTGAAAGTGTAAATATACAAAATACTAATGTAAAAATTAATAAGAAGAGATTATTTTTAAATAAATTAAAAAAATTAAATTTTATTAATAAAATAAAACCTAGTAAGCAAAATAAATATAAAATATTTATATTGGTATATTTTGTTATAGCTGAAGAAAAAAATATTAAAAAAAATATTAAAAATAAAGCCAGTATCTTAGATTTGAAAATATTTGGGAATCTTTTTATAAAATATGTTGGAGTCAGAATTATGAATATTGATAACAAAGTGCTTTTAAATAATAATAACGGATAGTTTTCAAATCCAATACGAGAAACATATATTATCAAAGCTGCAAAAATAGCATAGAATATTGCAAACGTTTCTGGAATCAAAATTTGTCTAAATTTGAACACTTAAAAATTATTTTTTTGAATTTTCTTTAATAATATAAAAAGGAGTTTTTTTTACTTCTCTATACATCCTTGCTAAATATTCGCTAATTATACCTAATGATAAAAGGATTGTTCCTGAAAGAAAGATTAATATAGCTATAAAAGAAGTTAGTGAACTTGGACTTCCCACAAAAATTCTAAAATACATTAAGTAAGAAAACAAAAAAATTCCAGCTATAAATAGCAAGAAGCCAGCTATACTTATGATCTGAATTGGCAACAATGTATATGCAGTTATTAAATCAAAAGCCTGGTTAAGCAATTTTAAGAATGAATATTTTGTTTTTCCTCTTTTTCTTCGATCATGTTGAATTTCAATTTCTTTGATATTACTAGATAACCAAGATGTAAATGCAGGAATATAAACTGATTTTTCACCATGTTCTAAAAGCATATTTGAAATCTTTCTTGTATAGGCTCTCATCATGCATCCATAATCATTGAGTTTAACTCCGGTTAATCGTGAAATAATTTTATTCATTAAATTTGATGCAATTGTTCTTAATATGTTATCCTTTCTACTAATTCTTTTTGTTGAAACAACATCAAAACCTTTTTTAATTTCACCTACTAGCTTGGTTATTTCTTCTGGTGGGTTTTGAAGATCAGTATCTAATGTAATTACAATATCACCCTCTGCTGATTTTAAACCTGCCATAATAGCTGCGTGTTGGCCAAAATTTCTTTGGAGAGAAATATAATGTACAAAATCAGATTGTTTTTTTAATTCTTTAATAATACTTAAGCTTCCATCGTTGCTTCCATCATCTATATAAATAACTTCATATTTTTCACCAATAGTTTGCATTACAGATAAAACTCTGTCGTTAAACTCAGTTAAATTTTCTTTTTCGTTATGTACTGGTGCAATTATTGAGATCATAATTGATTGTTATTTTAATAATACCAAAATATATATATTTTTATTGAGATTCAATAAATGATTTAATCGTTTTATTTACTGATTTTTGTAAATTAAACATTGGTTTCCATTTTAAATATTTTTTAGCTTCGCTAATATCTGGTACTCTTGTAGGAATATCTTGATATCCTTTTCCATAAAATTCTAATTCAGTTTTTTTAATTATTTTCCCTTTATATTTTTTATTACTTATTTTATTAAATTCTTTAATTACTAATTTTGCAAAACTTTTTATTTTTATATTATTTTTTGGGCTCCCTATGTTAAATATTTTGCCATTTATTTTATCACTCTTTATAATTTTAACTAAAGCATTTATACCATCATCTAAATAAGTAAAAGACCTTGCTTGTGAACCATTTCCAACAATTACTAAATTTTTATTTTTTAAAAGACTATTAATAAATATTGTTAAAACTCTGCCATTCCCTAGCTGAGCCAATTTTAAAGAATCAAGTTTTGGTCCAATCCAATTAAATGGTCTAAAAATGTTATATTTAATTTTTTTCTTTTCTGCATAAGCTATAATAATTCTATCTAAAAGTTGTTTAGAAATAGAATAAATCCAACGTGATTTATGAACTGGGCCAACAACTAAAGAAGATTTATATTCGTTAAATTTTTTATCTGTATTCATTCCATAAACTTCACTCGTAGAAGGAAATATTATTCTTTTTTTATATTTTACAATTAGTTTGATAATTTTTAGGTTAGATTCAAAATCTAGTTCAAAAATTTTAGTCGGATTTTTTACATAAATATTAGGTGTTGCTATCGCTACAAGCGGTATAATTATATCACATTTTTTTATTGTATTTTTAATCCAACTTATATTTTTATTGATATCTCCTTTTTTAAATATAAAGTTTTTTTTACCAATTAAATTAATAAGATTATTATTATTTATATCTATGCCATATATCTTAAATTTTTTTTCTTCATTAAGTCTTTTTGTTAATGCGTTACCAATAAAACCATTGGCTCCAAGAATAAATATAGATTTTGACATAATTTTTAATTTTGATTTTATAAGTGTTAAAATAAATATTATTTAGAAAATTATTTTATTTTTTTTCATAAAGCTTCGCTATTAACTTGCCGACTTTTACCTCTTTTATTAAGGAATATTTAGTTAAATAATCTTTTAATACATCTTCTATTGGTTTAATAAAAGTTTTATTTGTCGGGCTTATATACCATGCTTTTTTAACTGGATTTCTTAACTCCCATCTTTCAATATATTTAATTTTACTTGCCTTGGGTAAACCAATTATATTACTTGCGGGATATATGGGTAACCATATTTTATTACTTATTGATATATTCTTTTTACTGCCTAGATCTTTATAAACATTAATTGACTGTGAATTTAAATATTTTGTTGGTTCAATATATAGTATAGGAACATTTCCTGGTTTAATTTTAGTCAAAATTAAATTCCAATCTTTGTGCTCGTTATGTTTAACATTTTTTAATAAATAATCTTGATTTTTAACTAAATCGTACGTGTAAGGTAAAAATTTTGGATTTCCATATGATAGTGCAATAATAATCATAAGAACTGGTATCAGGTCTAATTTAAAGCCTTGAATTTTATTTTTTTTTTAAAAGATTTGTTAATAAAAATGCACCAAATATATATACAACTAATATTTTTAAAAATGCAACACCTACGCTTTGTCCTACTGTATATGCGCTAACAGACCATAATAAAAACCAAATAGATATTTTTAATGATAAATAATTTTTGTTTACCTCTAAAAAAATAATAAAAGATAGAATTATTAGTAAAATAACGAATGGCATCTTGGAGCTCATTATTTCACTGTAATAACCTCTAGTATTCATTAATGCTGGCTCAATAAAAGCATAAAAATCGGGAAATTTTCCTATCTTAATAAAATAAAATATAGAAATTAAGACTAAACTAGACAAAAAGGATATCGGTAGAAGTGAAGTTATTTTAATTTTTTCAAAATAATCTTTTCTATCCAATAAAATACTAAAAAATATAAATGAAAATATAATAACATTTACAAAGAAAGCACTTTCTGCTGACCATAGCGATCCGATCAACCATATAGGAGTTGAAAAAATAATTTGCTTATTAAATTTTTCATCTTTAAATTTTATTAAGGTAAATATTAACAAAATAGTCCAAAAAAAACGTATAGCTCCACCTTGAGGAACTATGGCACTATTTGCAAATCTTTCTGAAGCAGGAATTATATAAACTAATGCAAAAACTAAAGCTAAAGATGCAAAATACCAAATTACACCATTTTTATTCCATAAGGTATTAAAAATAATAATACTAATAAAAAAACTTAAAATAGAATTTAAAAAATACATTTTTAACCAAGGGTCATTAAAAGGAATTATATAAGCACTGATCAAACTTAAAAATCCATATGTAGAAGGTATATCCCATAATAATAATCCACCTTGCGACATCATATTAAGAGGCCCTATAAATGGTTGCCAATGATATTTCGCACAACCCCCTACGTTACAAAATAGATCACTTGTATTAAAAGCTGCTATAAAAAAAATTATAGATGGAATTACGTACCAATATTTATTTAATGTTTTATTTTGAAAATCTTTTGTAAAAGAAAAAATGAAAATTGTAAAAAAAGTAAAATATACTGTTAAAGTATAAATATTAATTAAGTAATTTAAGTATTCAAACTGAGAAAGATATTTAGAATTTTTTGATAGTTGAAAAAAAACAAATTTATCTAAATCTATCCAATGAATTAATTTAGAAGAAAAATAAAATATTATAAAAAATAATAGGGTATGTATTATTAAGTTATCAAATTTTAAATTTTTATAAATTAATTTACATTTGTAATAGCTTAATATTGAGGAAAAAAATAAAAATAAAATATAAGTATAACTTAAATTAAAATCCTTAATTAAATAAATTATAAAAGTAATAAATAATAATAAATTTATTTTCCTTAAAAAATTTTTTTTAATGAAAAAAATAAAACCTAATAATCCTATTAATAAGAAACTCGACCATTCAAAAAGTTCTATATTGATTTTTGTTGCTAAAAAACTTTTATTGAGAAAGAATAATAAAATAATTAAACTAACAAAACTGTAGTTTTCTACCTTACCTGATAGAATTTTGGATATATAATTAGTAATTTTCATTATTTTTAGAGATTAATAGTTCAATTGTTATTTAATGTTTAATAAATTTTCTTTTAATTTATTTCTACTAATTGGAAATGCTACACTTTCAATAAATTGATTTATATGTTTTTTTGAATTTTTTTTAAATAAATTTATATTATTTATTATAAAATCAAAATTTTCTATGCCTTTTTTTTTATTCATAAAAATTATTTTTGATTTTTCTAAATTGCTATTAATTTTTTTTCCAAAATTTGAGGTATTATCTAAATAATACTTACAGTTATATATAAGAGTTGGTACACCAATGTTTGCAGCCTCTGTAAAGCCTGTGCTCAGCATATCAAATAATACAAGATCAACTTTTGGCATTATTGTTTTTAAATTCGAATTAATTTTTAAAACTTTGCCTTCAGCAATTTCTTTTTTTAAAATTTTTTCGATTGGATAATTTTTTATTCCAATAAAAGGTTTGTAAATAATCCTTAAACCTTTGTGTCTAACTAATAATTTTTTTATAAACAATGAAACATTTTTAAAATGTTCATAATTTTCTTCAAAGGTAATTCTTTCTAAACTTTCTGAATATCTTCTTAGTGGTCCCATAGGATATAAAAGTGTAAAATTATTTTTATCAATACTTTCTTTTTGCCATTTTTTTAAATTAGATAAGTACGGAGAGCCAATTTTAATTATTCTTGTTTTAAACTTTTTATTAACTTCTTTCCAGGTATCATGCAATTTACCCTTACCCCACAAACAAAAAATATCCGTAAAATAAAATAATGATATTGTTTTAAAATGAGTAGGATTAGAACTATTTTTTTTGCTAAGTATCTGAATATAATTTGTTATTCCATCTTCAATACCAATTAATTTAGCAGAGTTTCTTTTCGAAAGCATTGCAAAAATTTTAAAGTTATCGTTATAGATGTAACCTGTTGCTGAAAAAACTTTTTTTATATTTTTATTTTTTACAAACTTTTTATAATAATCAATTCTTTCTTCTAAACCTTCTATAAGAGAAAAAGGAATCGAAAAATCTATCCACTCTTTAAAAATTTCTACTAATGCTTTTATTTCAATTTTACTGAAGTATTTACCATAGATATTTAAATTTTTTTTTAATACAGGTTCTAATATTAATTTTATTTCTTCTCTTATTTTAAGATTCGGAGAATATCTTTTGTATCCATAATCTTGGAATCTGTATTTAAGTGGTAAAATATTAGAAAAAAATTTATCACCTTCATAAATTATATTTGTATTTAAAAAAAATTTTTGAGTTCTAGAAAGAATATTGTAAAGCTTATTTATAAAAAAATTTTTGTTAATGTATAAGGAAAATTTATTTAAATTATTTTCATTTTTAAAACTTTTATTAAATATATTCTTAATTTTTTTTTTTTTAATTATTTGATTGTAAATTTTCAATTTAAGATTATCATTTAATTTTATATTATTATAATAATTTGTTGCTACAAATTCTGTATTTGAAAAATATGTAATTTTATAATCAAAGTTTTCTAAATGAATTTTCTTATTTTTCTTTTTTTCAATTAAGCTTGAAAATAATCTGTCATAAAAAGTATTTATCGCTATATACAAAGGCCAATAATACAAAAAAAGCAACTCTCTTTCAGATAAGTTATATTTAATGTGTATATTTATTTTTTTGTTATATATTGTGTTGATAATTTGATGAATCAAACTGTTACAATCTTTTACAACTTTTTTTTTGTTTAATAAATTAGTCCAATTTTTCATTTATATTTCTTAATTATATTTTTAATTTTTATAATTCCTTTTAGAGGAAATTTTGTTTCTGAAAAGTTGGGAGGAATGCTTGAATATACTTTTTTTTTACTCAACAAACCCACAATCATTGGTGTTGTATTGCAACCTACAACCCAGTTATTTTCTAAAATATCTTTATATAATTCTTTATTCATATTAATTTTAATTGGTAAATTTTTAAATTCTTTTATTAAAAAATTGTACTTATCTTTTTTTTCAGCTGGATGTGTTCTTATAGATATTTTATTTATTCTTTTATTTGTTATTTTTTCAATATTTTTTAAAAAAAACCTAACAGGTAAAAACTCTTTATAATTATTTTTACCTTTTTTATTTATAGGCTCTGTTACATATAAAATATTTAATAAAGAATTTTTTTTTTTTTTGGATTTTTTTAACTTTAGTATTATTTCTTTAAAGTAAGGATTGTTAACTATTTTAATTTTGTTGATTTTTTTTAATTTTTCTTTTGCTATCTTGTAAGCATATTTGTCTTGAACCCATACTTCATCGGGTAGTATAATTGTAGATTTTCTAATGAATCTCTCTTTATAATTTGTCCAGCCATCTAAAAAAGTTATGACTTTTTTTCTTTCTAACTTTGCTTTTTTAATTGCATTATATTCTAAATTACTTTGCCAACCAGATCCTGTTATAATTAAATCGCTATCTTTTATTAACTCACTTAAAGAATTTTTTTTATAACTTTTATTATTATACCCTGAAAAAATTTTCTCAGCAGGTCCTAAAAGATAAGTATTAAATTTTAATCTTTTACTTTTTATCCAGGCTAAAATAATATTGGCACCTCCGGCATCGTTAGCAACAATACCTATTTTATTTTTCATTTTAAATTAATTATGAAATTTTTTTCCACACTTTTTTAAAAGCTTTAATAATAAAATTAATATCTTTTTCTGAATAATCGAACAGACACATCTGTATGCCCAAAAAATTATGGTCATGTAAATTTTCTGCAATTGGACATATTCCTTTCTTGTATGAAATATTTCTTTTTGAAATTGTCCAAGGAAATCCTTTAGTGCCATATGCTATTTTATTTTGATACATTGGTAACAAATGTAGGTTTTGATAGCCTGGCATTAAACCTAGGATTCCTTCCTTTTTTAGTTTTTCAACTATTTTTTTTCGGTTTACTTTTAATTTGTCAAAAGAAACTATTATTGGATAAATATAATAAGAATGAGTATTGCCTTTTCTAATAAAAGGTATTTTTAACCCGTGAAGATTTTTCAAACCCTCAGATAACAAATCGGCAAGCTTTTGTCTTTTTTTTACAATTTTTTTTAATTTTTTTAATTGTTCTATACCTATGGCTGCTTCGATCTCTCCCATTCTATAATTGTGACCCACCATATTATTTAATTGTTTAGGATCATTTGTTTCCATAACAACTTCTGCATGGTTTCTTAATAATTGCATTTTATATGCTAGTTTTTTATTATTGGTAACTAATACACCTCCTTCACCGGTATGAATGTGTTTATGGTGATTTAAACTAAAACCCCCAATGTCTGAAAGTGTACCTGAAAATTTTTTATTAAATAAAGATCCTGGCGCTTGTGCAGTATCACTAATTAATTTTAAATTATATTTTTTAGCAATATTTAATAATGTTTTTTGATCTGCAGATTGACCAAAAATATCAACAGATAAAATAGCCTTTGTTTTTTTAGTTATTAATTTTTCTACAGATTTTGGATCTATACAAAAGGTCTTTTTTTCAATATCTGCAAAAATTGGTATTGCATTCCAATGAATTATAGAGCTAGCAGAAGCACACATTGTCCATGGACTTACTATTACTTCATCCCCAGGCTCTAGTCCAATTGCGCCCATAGCTATTGTCAAACCTGATGACCAAGAATTCACTGAAATTGCATATTTTACCTTAAAAAACTTACAACATTTTGATTCAAATTCTTTAACTTTTTTTCCTCCAAAAAAATCTTTACCCTTTGAAGCCACAAAGCTTGAAAGAATGCCAGATTTTAAAACTTTATTCGCTGCTCGAATCTCATTTTTCCCAATAGGATTATATTTTTTAAATTTTCTTTTAACCATAAATCTTGTTTTCTATAGTATTAAGATACTTGATTAATTTTAAACTTTTTTTCATATCTATCAAAAGTTTTGTTTTTTTATTTAGGTGACTTTCTATATTGTCATAAACAAATTTTTGGTAAAAATTAAATTGAGATTTAATTTTTTTTTCGTTTTTATAATTTTTAATTTTTATAAGTTTTCCGTTATTTAAATAATTGATATTTAATGATTTAGATTTTATCTTCATTTGACAATATTTAATATTTTTTTTTGCTAAAAAATCAGCTAAACCATTTTCAAAATATACTTTAAAAGTTGGATTTGGATCAAAAACTTTCCAAAAACTTTTATTCGAAATAATTTCAATTTTTAAAATTTTTCCCATAAAATTTAATAATAAATCAAAATAATGTGATGCATTATTATATAGCCCTTTTTTATAAATAATTTTGATATTAAAACGTTTTTTTATAGATTTTTTTTTTAAGTTTTTAATAATTTCTCTACAACCAGGTTCAAAATTTCTAAAATAATTAATAATTAATATTTTTTTTTTTCTCTTTGCTTCTTCTATCATTTTTTTTGCTAAATAATATTTTTTTGCAATAGGCTTCTCACATAGTATCACTTTAACAAAACTATATTTTAAAATTTTATAAAAAATTTTTGAATGAATGCTCGTTGGAACTGAGATAACAACTAAAGATGGCTTTATAATCTTCATGGCTTTTTCAATGTTATTAAAACTAGGTTTTTTAAATTTTTTTTCGAACTTTTTTCTTTGTTTTGAAAAAATATCAACTCCACCAGATAATTCAAAAAAATTACTAACGTTTAATGCTTGAGAATGTGTTTGTATTTTATTTTTCGGCGATACACTGTAATCATAGTTCATTCCAATATTTCCTAAACCAATAATTATAGATTTCATTAACTTTTGATTATTGACCTAAAGTGTTTATTTTCTTCTATAAAAATCTTGTATTTTCTATTTTTTTTTCTCATTACCAACCTTTCCCTAAAAGTATATATTTGCCTTTTTTATAGTTAATATTAAATATTTTTTTCTTAAACACAAAGCTTTTATTTTTTTTTAAAAATTTTTTTTTATTTTTAATTTTTAAATTGGAATAATAAATTTTAGACAAAGATTTATTTTTAAATTTATTCAAAATTTTATAAAAAAAGGGCTGTTTTATACCTAGCCAGTTTAAAAAAATATTAATATCCTTTGGTTTTTTATTTATATATTTTCTAACCAATTTTATTCCATCCGATCTATTTATTCTTTTTAATCTTATTTCTCTAGTTGCATGATCTACTACTTTTGAATATCCAAACTTTATTAATTTAATGTAATCGTGTAATCCCGAGTAATGATAACAATCTACATCATTGCAATTATCAAAGGTTCTTTGTTGCTCCAAAATATTATACTTGTATTTTTTTATAATATATTCATGCTGTGCTTTGGTATCCCATCTAATATAATTATTTAAATAAATACCTCTTACACCAACATTTTCTATTTCGTTGTCTTCAGGATAAAAAAAATCTTCTAAATCATTTTTTTTTAAATTAAATTTTAATAGATCTTCTGCTTCAAAACCTAAAAGATCATGTTCTTTTCTATACTTTCTTGTCATCTCAACTTCATCTAAATGTGAAAACATCCCAACTTGATCAATTCCTTGATGAGCGCCCCAGATTATAAGTGGTATTTTCATTTTGCATGCAATTTGAACTGGAAAAACAGTTTGGCCTGCAATGCAATGCCAATAAATACTTCCAAATTTTTTTAGAGTTATTTTGGTTATTTTTTTTATTTTTTTAGGTGATATTGTGTTTGTTAATAATGGACAGCCAAAAACTGTTTTTAATAATGACAAATTTTTTATACCTTCTTCAGTATTATATTGCTTGTTATATGTAACTAAAATTGGATTCATTTTTAAAATATTTTTTACTACATGAACTATAAAAAAAGAATCTCTTGCTCCAGAAACTGGTACGATGCAGTTGTTGATTGATCTTTTTGAGCTCTTATAAGGTTTAATTATTAATTTTAATTTGTTAAATCTTTCATTCCAATTTAATACATCTTTTTCTTCATGAATTTTACAGCCACTGCAAATTCCTTTATTATCAAAAGTAATATTCAGTGGATGATTTTCAGGGTACAAGCAGCGCTTACAAAGTTTCATATGTCGTTTTTAACTACTTTTTTAAATTTTAAATTTTCAAGATAATGATCATCTAATTTAGCGGGTCTATAATTTAAATCTAAAGTGTTATATTTTGAGAAAGTATTTTTATCCTTTCTTATCAATTTATAAAAATTTTGATTAAGAAAATTTTTTAAAAAAATTACGCTATGTTCTGTAAAATGAAAATAATTACCTGCGGCAACTCCAGAAACATTAAGAGGCAAAACTTTTAAAAAATCCTTGACTGATCCCGCTCCACCACAAAATATTGTTGGTAAATTTATCATTGATTTTACTTTTTTAATTAGGCTAAGGTCGTATCCTTTTTTTGAACCATCTCTATCAATTGAATTTATAAATATTTCTCCTGCACCAGAATTTTGCAAAATTTTTAAAGTTTCAGACAACGAATAATTTGATTTTTTTTTCCCAGAAAAATAGAAAATAGAATAATTTCCTTTTATTTTTTTAACATCTATCCCAACCATAATTGCTTGGCTTCCAAATTCTTTTACTCCTTTGTTTATAAGATTTAAATCTTCTAAAGAGTGAGAATTTATTATAACTTTATCTGCTCCATTTCTAATTAGATTTTCTATATCTTTTAAGTTTCTAATACCTCCACCAGCGGTAACTGGGGTATAACAATTTCTCGTATAACTTTTTAAATTTTTAAATAAACTTGTTTTTTTTTTAAGTGACGCTTTAATATCAAGTACTACAATTTCATCAATGCCCCAACGATCCAAATATGAAATTGCTATTTCAGGAGATCCTATAGGCAAGTATTTTTTAAAACCAATACTTTGCACTACAATACCTTCATATATTGTAATAACTCCAATAATTCTTGTTGAAAACATTTTTTGTATTTAAAAATTTTTTTTAGCGTATTGTAAAAAATTTTTTAGTAATCTAAGACCATTTATTTGACTTTTTTCAGGATGAAACTGAACTCCTATTAAATTATTTTTTTTAATACATGATACTACTTTATTTCCATAGTTAGTCGTTGACAAAATAAATTTCTTATCTGTGTTAACTAATGAATAAGAATGATCAAAATAAAAAAAAGATCCTTGGGATATTTTATTAAATAAAAAATTTTTTTTCTCTAATTTTACTTTTCTCCATCCTACATTTGGTATATTCAAAGAACCTGTCTTTTTTAATTTTTTTACTTTACCTTTAACAAAATTTAATCCTTTTGTTAAACCCTGCTCCTCAGATAATTCAGACAAAAGTTGCATACCCAAACATATACCTAGGTAAGGTTTTTTTTTATGAATGAGTTGTTCTTTTAAAATATCAATTAGACCATTTTTTTTTAAATTCATCATGGCTTTTGGAAATGCTCCTACTCCTGGAAGAATATAAACATTTGATGATTTAATTTTTGACTTACTATTTGTTACTTCAAAGTTGTAATTTAATTTTTTAATTGCATTTGCAACAGAAGTTATATTTCCTAAACCGTTATCGATAATTATAATTTTCACAGCTATATTAAATTCCAACTTACTGGAGTACCTTTTTTGGCATTTTTTTTTATTTTTTTTCCAATTATTTTTCCATAGTATTTTGGTTCAATTCCAAAACCAGGTCGAACAATTCTTAAGTTTTTGCTATTAAAAAATTCGCCTTTTTTCATATTTTCAGCAATATATAAAGATCTTCGAAACTGTACTGATTTTTTTTCGCCAACTGTTGCTCCATAAGATATTTTTCCTAGTGACTCCCAGGCTCTTTTACTTTCTATAACTAAAGATTTCATCTCATTTGGTTCTAAAGAAAATGAAGAATCTACACCTCCACTTTTTCTATTTAATATAAAATGTTTTTCTATAATTGATGCTCCGTGTGATACTGCAGCAATAGAAGCTCCAATACCTAAAGTATGATCAGAAATTCCAATTTCACATCCAAAAATCTTTTTCATGTTTGGTATAGTTAAAATGTTACTATTTTTGGGATTGGCGGGATATTGACTTGTACATTTTAATAATGCAAAATTTTTACATCCATTTTTTTTTACAAAATTTACTGTTTCTTTCAATTCTTTTAAACTTGCCATACCTGTTGAAATTATAATTGGCTTGCCTGTTTTAATAACTTTTTTAATTAAAGGTAAATCTGTATTTTCAAATGATGCAATTTTATAAGCCGGAACTTCTAATTTTTCTAAAAAGTCAACTGCGGTATCATCGAAAGGTGTGCTAAAACACATTAGTCCTAATTTTTTAGCATATTGAAATATAGGCTTGTGCCACTTCCAAGGTGTGTATGCTTTTTTATATAAGTTATATAATTTTTGACCTTTCCATAAACTTTTTTTATCTCTAATTAAAAAGTCTTTTCTATTTACATTTAATGTTAAAGTATCTGGTGTGTAAGTTTGAAGTTTTAAACAATCAACTCCTGCCCTTGCTGCTGCGCGCACTATCTTAAGAGCCATTGATAATGACTGATTATGATTACCTGACATTTCAGCTACAATAAAAGGTTTTTGTTTTTGTCCGATAATTCTTTTTTTAATTTTCATGTTAATTTTTACTAATTAGATTTTTTATTTTTGTATTCCATCCATTTACTAATAAATAATCAAACTTCTTTTTATCTTTTTTTTTATGCGATGTTCCATCTTTCAAGTTTTGTTTTATTTTCTTATATTTTTGTTTTTTTATTTTAATCCAATTTTTAAAAAATAAATTTTCAATATTTTTTTCTAAATTTTTATATGTTGTAGATAGTGTGTCCTCTTTATCGTGAAACACTTTTTTTTGAAAAATTATTGGACCTGTATCTATACCTTTGTCCATTATATGAATTGTTACTCCTGATGGTGTATTTTCTAAAAAACTCCAAAGATTTGGAAATGTTCCTCTATTCCAAGGTAAATAGGATATGTGTAAATTAATTGCGTTATTTTGAAATTTTTTTAATATTTTATTATTAATAATATGTTTATATCCATAACTTATAATAAACTCAGAATTCTTTAAATATTTATCATTAATATTTAATTTGGATGATTTTTGTATAACTTTTTCTCCTGATTTACGTAAAAATTTAATAATTTTTTTTTGACTTTTTTTGAATGGACCTAAAAAAAGGATTTTCATTTATTTTTTGAATTAAGATATTTTTTTTAAAATCTTTGAAATCTTTTGATCAGATAAATTAATTTTTTTTACCAACCTAACCGTTTCTATAGGTGATTTTTTTATTGCCAAACGTAACACATTCATCCAATTAATATTATTTTTTGTCCTTGTTTTTTCAATTTTATCAATTAATCCTAAATAATATTTAACTTTTTTATTAGTTATTTTCTTTTTCATAAAATTATATATTTTGAAACATTTCTGGTTTTAATATTATTTTTTTAACATATTTGTTTTTTTGATATTTAAAAATTTTTTTATTTACAAAATTATCAATTGTCCTGTTAAATTTTTTTAAACTTATTCCAAGATATTTGCATAATTTTAACTTATATTTTATATCACATTTACCATCATATTTATTTATTAAATCAATTCCTTTTTTAATATTTAATTTATCTTTATGCATCATTTCTATGACTTGACTTGTTACAAAACCAAAACCATATTTTAAAAATTTAATATATTGATTTACTATTCTAAAATCTTCATCAAGACCCGTTACTCCCCATATATCACCAATTTTATCTGGTTTGTCATCTCTGATTTTAAGACCTTTTTTTTTTGCAAAATTTGCATTTTTTGAACCATACCAATCTTTGATAAAATATCCGAGGTAGACTATTTTTAAACCTGTTAATTCAACATCTTTTATTTTTGGATATTCATAAAAATGTAAATCTTTATTGCTTATATTTTTTAATCCTATTGTCCTAGGACCCCCTTTAATTGTGTTTCCGTATCTAATGCCAGAAGCGTTTCCATCGAGTCTTTTTCCATGTCTTTCTCCTTGAGTATTAGCTGGGTTCTCTCCATAAAAAATTAAAGGAATTTTATAAGCTATAGCAATATGTATTGGTGCTGCATATAAAGCCATTTCTGTTGATTTTGCATAATTTCCAAATTTTAAAAATCCTTTTTTCATAAGTTTTTTCCATACCACTGGATCAAGACTTAAAGATATGCAATCAAAACCATGTTCTATTAAGGTTGATAAATTTTTTGGACCTCTTTCACTGTACTGTTCTGGGGGGTAAGTCAAAGCAACTAAAAGTGGATTCATTTTTAGTTTATCTCTAACATAAAAAGCTTGTCTAAAACTATCTTTCCCTCCACTTACTGTAACAATACAGTCATGACTGCTATTTGAATTTTTTTTTCCCCATTTTTTAATTTTTTGTATTTGCATCCAACGATTATTCCAATTTATTTGTTTTTTTTTTTTTCTTAATTCATAAACACATACGGTGCATAATCCTTTTTTATTGAAGGAAATATTAGGTCTTGTAGACGGATTTGGACAATTTGAACAATACTTTATCATTAACTTTTAATGTTATTTTAAAAAAAATAATGAGCTTAGTTTTTTACTTACTCTCAGACTTGATAGCAAAATCTTATTTCTTTTTTTTTCTTTTAAATATTCTTTATTAATATCATATTTTGAATATGGCACTATCCACTTTGCTAAATGTTCTTTTTTTTTAGCATTTATTAGGAAATTTAAATTTATATTATTCATTTTTTTGTATTTTAATTTATACCCGAATGAACTCATTTCTTTCCAACAAAAAAATTCTACTAATTTAATTATATTCTTATTTAATTTACTTTTCCAGATGCTAATGGATGCTTTGTTAAATTTTTTTCTTTTTTTAAAAGTTGAATTTTGTGTCCATTTTTTTCCCTCATTATTTTTTAAATCACTAAATTTAATCATTGAAGAGTCATATTTAACATTTAAAAACTTACAAACCATCTTTGAAGTAGAAACAGGATTTTGTACTAAATTTTCATATTTTATAATTAATACTCTTTTATTTTTATTTTTATAAAATAAACAAATAGATGCTAATTTTCTCCATTGCCTCACAAGAAATATTAAAGGATATTGATCTTTGGCAAAAAGTTTTGAAGCAACAACTGCCCTAGGATCTCTTACTATATATATAACTTTTGAAAATCTATTTACTTCTAAAAAATGTTTTGTAAATTCTCCCACCCAAACTTCTTTGAATCCTATTATATTTGTTTTTTTATGAGAAATTTCTCTAATAATTTCTAAAAAATTTTCTAATATTTTTTTAAATGTATTTCCTTTTAATTTTCTTAGATAATCAACTAACTTTGGATAATAAACATTGTTTTGATTAATTAATTGTTTCCTTAAATAATTTAACTCATTGCTATTAACTTTTGTATTAAAACTTTTTTCTTGTAAAGTTCTATATAAATGATTTTGATTTTTATCAAAATAGTAATCATTTAAAGGACTTTTTATATCAAATTTTTTAAATATTTTTTTTGCATAATAATTTCTAAAAGATTTAAAAAAAGGAGCAAAAGGATCGGAAACTAAATTGATATTTTTATTTGCGTTTAACATGTATGCAAATAAAGTTGTTCCAGACCTAAACATTCCTGTTAATAGGAGTGGCCTTTGATTCTGACTCATTATAAAAATTTAATTATTTTTTTTTCTTTTAATTTATTGCAATAATCTAATCCAAAAAAGAAAGGTATTTTTGACATATTGCATATATCTAAAATAGAATTGTTTCCATCAGCTAGTCTTAAAATATTTCTCATAAACAAATTTAAATTTTTTTTATTTTTATTAAAAAGAACGTCTTTTTTTCCATTTATTTCTTTTAAAAAATTTTTACTAATTATATTTTTTTCATTTAAATTAGAAACTTTGCTAGGGCTTAAATATAAATCTATACCTGGGTTTGATAAAGAGGGAATTCCTTTATAATTCGCTTTTATATAAAAATCATTTTCCAATACAAAAATAATTTTAAGAACATAATTAATATATTCGTTTAATTTTTTTTCACTTGTAATTTCCATATTGTCTTTATCTGAATGATACTCTTTAAAAGGGTATCGCATTAAAGTTCCTGTGGGAATATTGTATCCTACCGAGTCAAATACATTTTCGTCATTTCCAATTAGTTCTCTATGCTTAAAAATACTTTTATTTTTGGTTTTATTAAATTTTGATAGATGTTGAATAATTTTATCTATTCGCGATTTTTGATTGTAAGATTGTTGATAAATAATTGGAGAATTAATTCCTGGTATTCCTAAAAATAGTGCTTCCTTAAAATTTTTTGCTAAATTACTTTTTTGATTCAAATAGGCAACACTCCCAATATTCTCAACAGAAGCAAATGCTCTATAAGAAAACCTTGTTTTCATATTTTTTAGTTTTTTAACTATTTCAAAAGCTAAAACTGTGCCCGCCAAACCGTCGTTAACCATTGAAGGATGATCAAAATGTCCTATTAACAAAATCTCATCCTTTAATTTACCTTTTTTAAAATAGTCCGCTTGAATCATATCTTTTTTAAAAGAAATATTGCTGTCAATCTCTACTTTATAAATTCCTTTTTTAAGTTTTTTTCTTTTAAAATGAGGTATTGAAAATCCCCAATCAGGTTTCCAATGTCTATATTGGTTCCTAAAATGAAAAATAGTAGAATTTGGTCTTTTAGGATCAGAAATTAAGTGTTTATTAAGCTCTTCAAGTGAGACTTTTTTATTCACTTTTGGTGAATAAGAAAAAACATTGAGGTTATTATTTTTTTTATCAATTATAACTTTATTTTTATTGTCTTTAAGTATAGCTTTTTTACAATTCCAATAAGGAGGAATTATCCAATGATAGATTTTTCTTCCAGATTTATATTTTAATATTTTTGATCCTGTATAGTTATTGCATAAAATTTTATACGCTTTATGCATTTCTGGCCCATTATGACATCTATCCATATTAGATAGTTTAGAGATTAACTTAAAATATTTCATAAAATTATTTTTGTTTTAAATAAACTTTTGCAAGTTTTTCAGCATTTTTCCAATCTGTAATGGTGTCTATATCATTCACTCTTAATCTTTCAATTAACAAAGGAAAGGAATCTTTGTTAAATATTTTTTCTTTTTTTAACCATTGTTTTGGTTTTGCCCAATAGAACATGCCTGCATCAAAAAAATTATTAGGAAGATCTTGAGATCTTTTTTGAAATTTATTTGGAAAAAACATTTTTATTGAATTTTTATTTAGCATAAAAGATCTAAATATTGAAAATGGGAAGTAACTTGCAGAAAAAACATATTTAGATTTTTTTGTTAACAGCTTCTTATATCCTTTCAATAAATCTCGATAATCTATAAATGGAGCAGTTGCATAAATACAGCATATTGCATTGGGTTTTATATTTTTTTTTTCTATCCATTTTATTGCATGAGCAATTACTGTTCTGGTATCTGTAAAGTCATCTGAAATTTTTTTTGGTCTTAAAAAAGGCACTTTAGCTCCGAACTTTTTTGCAATTTTGGCAATTTTTATATTATCTGTTGATACTATAATATCGTCAAATAATTTAGATTTTTTAGCAGCTAAAATTGACCAAGCTATCATTGGTTTACCATAAAAAAACTTGATATTTTTTTTTGGTATTCTTTTACTGCCCCCTCTTGCAGGAATAATCGCGTATACTTTATTTTTTGTTTTCAAAATACTGTAAAATTTTAGATGAAATAAAATTAATATTATCGTTTGTTAGTTTTGGAAAAATTGGAATTGAAAAAACTTGTTTATAAAATTGTTCTGACAAAGGAAAATCACCTTTTTTAAAATTAAATTTTTTTTTATATAATGGTTGTAGATGCAAAGGAACATAATGCACCATAAAGTTTAGATTAAATTTTTTCATTTTTTCAAAAAATAATTTTTTATTTTTATTTTTTTTATCAAACTTTGCCTGAAGTGGATAAAGATGGTAGGCATGATAAACTTCTTTTGAATTATATGGAATAATAAAATTTTTATTTTTACCAAATTTATCATTATATATATTGGCTATCTCTCTTCTTCTTTTTATAAACTTATCTAATTTTTTTAACTGATTTATTCCTAAAGCGCTTTGAAAATCTGTAATTCTATAGTTAAAACCAAGTTCATTTATCTCATAAAACCAACTTCCTTTATCTTTAGAGTCATATTTTTTTTTTTTATATATACCGTGTGATCTAAGTCTTTGTATTTTTTCATGGAATTCTTCTTCGTTAGTTAATATGGCGCCACCTTCTCCGGTAGTAATATTTTTAGCTGGGTGATAACTATGTGTAACTATATCAGCGTATTTTATTGCATAATCATATTCATTTTTATATTTTGCTCCCATTGCATGACAGTTGTCATTGATTAATTTAATTTTATAATAATCTGCAAGTTCTCTTAATCTTTTCCAATTACATGGGTGACCTGCATAATCAACTCCTATGATGGCCTTAATCTTTTTTGATTTCTTTTTATAAAATTCAATTTTTTTTTCAACTTTTTCAACATCTATATTGTTAGATTGATCTATATCAACAAAGTCAACTGCCGCAGATGAATAAAGAACACTATTACCTGTTGCTGCAAAAGTGAGAGGCGAAGTAATTATTATATCTCCCTTCTTCCATCCAAGAGCTCTGCCTGCCAAATGCAATGCCGCCGTTCCACTTGAAACAACCGTACAATACTTCGAATTAAATTTTTTTTTTAATGATTTCTCAAACTCTTTTATCTTTGGCCCTTGCGTGAGCCAATCAGAAGACAAAACTTCTAGAACAGAGTCTATATCGTCCTGTTCTATTGTTTGCTTAGCATAATTTATAAGCATAATGTTTAGGTTTAAAAATAATTTTTCAAAAGTTTTTTTAAATTATTTATGGATAAAAAATTTTTATTTAATTCACTACTATAAGAAAAATATTCCTTACATTTTTTTCCTTTTTTTTTCGATATATAATTTTTAAATTTTTCGATATTAAATTGAGAATTGGGTAAAATAACAAAATGATTTTTAAACTCTGCGGTATTTATAGAATCTGATTTTGTAATCATTTCTTCATGAAGTTTTTCTCCAGGTCTTATGCCGATAATTCTTATTTTTGCATTTGGTGCTATAGCTTTTGCTAAATCTGTAATTTTATATGATGGTATTTTTGGAACAAATATTTCTCCTCCTAGCATTTCACCGAAACATTTTAAAACAAAATCAACACCATGATCTAAGGTAATATTAAATCTTGTCATTCTTTTATCCGTTATAGTTAGAATTTTTTTTTCTTTCATCTCGAGGAATTTTGGTATTACTGACCCTCTACTTCCCATTACATTTCCATATCTAACAATTGAAAAAGTGATATTGCGCTTTCCAGTATAATTATTTGCGCCAACAAAAAGCTTATCTGAACATAGTTTTGTTGCTCCATACAAGTTAATTGGTGAAGCAGCTTTATCAGTGCTTAATGCTACAACTTTTTTTACTTTGTTTGCGATTGCTGCATCAATAACATTTTGTGCTCCAATTACATTTGTTTTTATAACTTCAAAAGGATTATATTCTGCAGCGGGAACATGTTTCAAAGCTGCTGCATGAATTACGTAGTCCGCATCATGCATAGCAAACCTTAATCTATCAATATCTCTAACATCCCCAATAAAAAATCTTAATTTTTTTTTATATTTTGAATAAAACAAATCATTTGCCATCTCATACTGTTTAAGTTCATCTCTACTATATATTATAAGTTTTTTTAGTTTATATTTTTTAAGTAGAACTTCGGCACACTTCTTCCCAAAAGATCCGGTACCGCCTGTTATTAAAATACTTTTGTTATTAAACATAATTTTTATAATTCAAAAACTTCATCACAAATTTTTAGATTGTTAATATCATGAGAAATTATTATAATTGTTTTATCTTTTTTTAATAATTCTATTTGACTTAATATTTCAATTTCTGTTGTTTTGTCTAGTGAATTCGTTACTTCATCAAGTATAAATACTTCTCTATCATAGTAAAAAGCTCTTGCTAATGCAATTCTTTGTTTTTGCCCTCCAGACAGCTGCACTCCTTTTTCACCTATAATTGTTTCAATTCCTTTTTGTAAACTATTAACGAATATAGATAGGTTAGATTTTTCTAAAGACTCTTTTAATTTTGAGTCATTAATATCTTCTTCATTTTTTCCAAGTGCTATATTCTTTTTAATTGTATCATCAATTAAAAGCGTTTGTTGTGGTATATAAGCAATTTTAGATCTCCAAAGATTTTTACTATTTTCCAAAGGTTCTTCATTAATTAAAATTTCACCACTATTAGGTTTTAAAAAACCAATAATTAAATCTACCAATGTAGTCTTTCCCACTCCTGATCTTCCTTTTATTCCAATAAGTTGACCTTTTTCTATTTTCAGTGAAATATTATTAATTACATTTTTTTGTCTTGATGGATATTTAAATGTCAAATTTTTTATTTCTAATTTTTTAAAATCGAAATTTTTTGAAATTATTTCTTTATTAGAAAACTGTTTTTCTAATTTATGTATATCCTCAGAAGTCATATCTTGATATAATCTTGATGTTGCAAATCTTCCAAATCTTAAAGTGACAAAATTTGATGTAAATTGGTTTGCAGCAGGTATGATTTTTAAAGCTGCAAAACCAAATACGCTCATTTGTGCTATAAAATTTTCAGTTGATGAAAAATTAAAATAATTAAAAAAAATAGAATATGTTACAAAACAAGTCACAATCAATGATTCAAAAAAATATCTAGGAGCTGATGAAATTGCCCCAGATTTTATTAAATTATCTGCTATTGTGTTCGCTCCTTTTAAAATTTTCTTTTGAAAAAAAAATATCTAAATTAAAAATTTTAATTTCTTTAAAACCATTAATAAGTTCCATTAAACTTTGTATCATTTTTTTGGAACCTTCACTTCTTGATTGACCATAGGTTCTTAATCTAACTCTAAATATTAGATCGTAAATAAAAATTGAAGTTATAAGTATAAAAGTAATTATGAGAGTAATTTTAAAATTCATAAAAAGTAAATACACCCAAATAAACGTCATAATTACAAAGTCACTTATTGAATTTAATATTGCTGATATATTAGAAGTGAAATTAGCTACCAAACTTGTAATCGATTCAATATAATAGGAGTTATTTTTGCTAGTATATTCCACATAAGGTAATTCTTGATATGATTTTAACAATTTTGACTGAATTTTAACTCTTAATTTTAGAGTATATTTTAAAATCCAATATTTTAAATAAATAGATAAGACACTTCTAAAAACAAAAACAATAATCAATAAAATACCAAATACCAGAATTAAATTTACTTCATTAAAATAATTAACAAATTTTGAAAATAAAAAATTATCTCCATATTTAATGTAAACAGTTTCTGGTTCACTGATTAAAATTATAAAAGGAGCAATGATTGAAAGGCTAAGTAAATCAAGAAAAGATCCTAATAAAATTATTAATATGACTAGTGGTAAACTTTTTTTTTCGCTACCTAATATAAAAAATATTTCTTTTAAATAATTCATAATATTATAATTTTATTTTAATACTAATCTTTATAAATTTTTGAAAAATCAATTTCATCTTGCGATTTATTAATTTTATAAACCAAATCATTTCCCCATTTTTCTTTGTATTTACCAACGCTAACTTCTATAGCCTTTTTTTTTTCATAACCATTATTTAAGTTGATATAAAGAAAATTTAAAAAATCTATTAATCTTTCATTAGATTTTCCGTCATCAAAGTTATCAAATATATTCTTATTTTTTTTCCAGCTTAAAATATTTTTCTGGGTTGTTTCTTGCCAGTTTGAGTGGAGCTCTAACCATAATTTTTCTAAAGTACTAAATATTACCTCATTTTTATCTAATACATTGAAACATGAAGCTTTCCAATTATCTCTATTTAAAAAAAAAACTGGTTTTTTGTAAAAAGAACTTTCATATCCCGATGTTGTTCCATTTAAAGATGCATGAATACTAACGTCGGATATTTTTGAAATATCATATGCCCTAAATCTTTTTTTTTGATCGATAATGATAAGTCTTTTTGTTTTAATTCCTTCTTCAATTAAGTTTTTGATTTTTGGTATTTTTTTTAAAATATTAAATCTTTTTTTAGGTTTTAAAATTAAACCAAGCCATTTATTCTCCAATAATTTTTTTAACAAAAATTCATAATCATTAATTATTACTTCTGAAGGCATCCACCTTTTATCTTTTTCAACTGTAAAATTAATATCGAAATAAGAAATTATTCTTTTAGCACCATTTGAAATAAGAAAGTTTTTTTCACTAATAAAATTCTTATCATCATTGTAGACTTCATAATCTAGGGGATAGCCACTAGTAACCAAATATGTATCTTTAAAATTTAACCTTGAATGATCATGCATAATTTTTTTTGTAAGACAAAAGAAAACATCGCTATTAGTAATACCCCATGGCACAAGATTGCCACCAGCTGCTGGATAGGATGTTTGAATTGCGCATGACACTCCACCGATTTCATTAATTGCAGAAATAGCACATGCTGTATGATAGGACCATATTTCATCTGTACAATATATTTTAGTATTACTTTTTTTAAAATACGAAAGCCAAAACATTTTTTCTTTATCAAAATCATTTTTAAATTTTGTAAGTACGTTAATATTTTTTTTTTTGTTATAATTAAAAAATATTTCACATTCATTTTTATTTTTAATAAATTTATTTGTGAGTCTAAAATAATTTATATTGTTTAATTTGTTTTCAATGAAAAGCTGATTTAAATGTGGTGAAAATCTTTTACTTATAAATAAAAAGTTTTTTTTATCTTCAAGTTTTTCTATTTTCCAAAATTTTGATATTCGAAGATAATCAAAATCAGATTCTATTGTGATATTTTGTTTGTTAGAGTTTTCAAATTTTTTTAATCTATTGAAATTCTTATTTAAATTAAATATATTTTGAAAAAATATATAAATTTTTAATATAATTTTATTATATTTTAAATTTTTAAAATTATTTATTAATTGTAAATTTAGTTGATATTTTTTTAATGTTCTTATTTCTAAATCTAATGTATTTGAAAATTTATTAATTTCTTCTATCCAATAATTACAAGATGTAAAATAAATTGCTTTTTCAAAAGTTTTGATTTCTTCCAATTTTTTTTTACAAGCAAAGAGATTAACCAAAAAATTATTTAGATTAAAACTTGTATTGGGTAATTTTCCTAAACATACTTTTTTAATAATAAATAAGGCAAAACTATTTAAATTATCTGTTTCTTTATTAACTTTTTTAAAGTTATCATTTTCATAAATACATTCTAAGATTTTACATACATCATGTTCAGCGATATAATTAACTGTTTCATTTTTACTGTTTTTAAAACTGTCGAAATTATAAGTAATTTTATTAAAATTATGTAATCCAAAAATTAACTTAAAAACATATTTTATAAAAAAATTATTATCTTCGAAAAAAAAAATTTTTAACCTACTTGCTTGAATTTTTTCACTAAATTTAAAAAATAATATATGAAAAAAAGCCATAATATTTACTTTTTCTAAAAATATAATTTTCATTTTTTGTTAGAAATTATGTAATTGGGCAATTAACAGTTTGTTTTTTTTGAACTAAATTTATATGTTCTAATATTAATTTAATTACTTTTTTATGTAAAATTGAGGACTTTTCTAAAGTAATTAGACTCGAGTTTTTTTTTATTAGTATATTTTTAACAACAATATTTGTTAGATCGCTTTGATAAGGTAATTTAAAAATATTTTGTTTTATAAGCTTATTTTTATTATCAAAAATTTTAACAATATTTTTTTCTTCAAAAATTTTAAATAATTTTTTTTTTGTTTTTATTATAACTTTAACCGGCTCTGTTGATTTATTGTCTTCAATATTTAAATGATTTCCATTTTCAGATACTATTTCTAGTGCTCCTGATATTTCTTTAAAATTTTTTCTTTTTGAATTATAAATTTTTTTATCAAGTTTTTTTTTAGTAATATTAATCTTATATGTGTCTGATAAAAAACTGAATAGATCTAAATAATGAATTAGGTTAGAAGCCATTCCCCAATTACCCCCTATAACTTTCATTTTGAAATTAATATTTTTTATTTTATTCTTTAAATTTATGTAGCCTTTAAATGTTCGAAATGGGCAATTTACCCATGACTTAATCTTTTTATTTTTTAAGCTCTCTATTACCTTGATAAAACTTTTGGAATTTTGAAAAACAAATTTTTCAAAAATTAAATATTTAACTTGAGTTTTTTTTATTAATTTTAAAGTAATACCTTCTCTTATATCGCTATTAGTAGATATTATAGCTAGCGCTATTTTATTTGGTAAATTATTTTGATTTTGTAAAAAAATAAAATTTTTTTTATATTTTTTGAGTTTTACTTCATTAATTCTTTTTTTAGCAATTGAAAGTGAAGTTTTCTTTTTATCAACTACATATATATTTAAATTTTTATTAATTTTTACTAGACCTTGTAAATGTCTTGAGCCTATGTTACCTGCCCCTAAAACTGCAACGTTTAACATTTGAATTATTTAAAGTTTTTTAGTGTCTTTTTGTATTCATCCCATTGACCAACATCATTCCAGGCTGTTTCTGGTATAGGATATACCCCGACTTTTAATTTTCTTTTTTTTGCTTTATAAATCAAGTCAGTCATATCAAAAAATTTATTTTTTGGTATTAAATTAATAACTTTTTTATTTAAGATATAAAAGCCTGTGTTTGCAAAAAAATTATATTTAGGTTTTTCATTAATTTTTTTTAAATTATTTAACTCATCAATCTCACAAACACCATAAGGAATTTTGTAATTTTTTTCAGCAACCAAAGCTGTAATTGCAAAATTATTCTTTTTATGAAAAGTTAATAAGTCGTTAAGATTAACATCAACAATTATATCGCAGTTTGTGACAAAAAAATTATTTTTTATTTTATTTTTTAAAAAACTTATAGAGCCCGCAGTACCTAGTTGTTTTTTTTCTTCTATAAATTTAATTTTTATATTTGAATTAAATTCTTGGAAAAAAGATTTTAATATTTTAGCTTTATGATTGATAGATAAATAATAACTTGAAATACCAAAAATTAAAAACTTATCAATAATATGTTCTATAACAGTTTTATCGCCTATAGGTATTAAAGGCTTTGGCAGAACATTGGTAAACGGATCTAATCTTGTACCTTTGCCACCAGCCATTATAAGTGTTGGTATATTTAATTTTTTTTTAACTTTTATTTTCTTTAAGTAAAGTAAATCTTCCCAGGTTAATAAGCTTAATAACTTATTACTTTTATTAACAATAGGTACAATTGTTAGATTCTTTTTTCTCATTACACCTATCAATAAACCTTTGGAAAACTTTCCTTTTTCAACTTTTACAGGATTTTTTTCATAAGAATTAGTTATTTTATCGTTGAACTTCGCTCCCTCTAAAATACTTCTTCTAATATCTCCATCTGATAAAGTCCCTAATAATTTATTATTCTTATTAACCACTATCAGAGTTTTTTTTGCGGTTCTTTGCAAAATTTGCATTGCTTTCTTTATGCTTATGTTATTTTTTACAGTAATATCTTGCATCTAAAATAATCAATTAAATTTACTTAACTATATATTTTAACTTCCAATTGTTTGCCTTTTTTTCCCAGACTTGTGATTTTGATCTATAGAAATCAATTACCTTCCAGAAAAAATCTTCACTAATTTCCAAATAATCTAAATACCATTTAAAGTATTTTTTTGGAAATTCTCCATCATAAAGATGGACCAGTCTAACACCTTCTTCTCTTGTAATATGATTCATTCTTATATCTTGCTGTGCATCTCTTGAACAACGCCCTAAACCAAATTTAATGTAAGCAAGGTAGAAGGCTAATCCATCTAGTTTATCATCTAGGCTTGCGTATTTGGTATATGTACCTTCCGATCTTCCAAAATTATTTGCCTCAAAATTAGTATATTTGCATGCGTAATAATAATTTTCGTGAGGTATCCATTTTTTAAAATATGAATACCAATGCATTTCTAATTTTTTTTCTTTAATAATATTTGGATCTGGCGCTTTATAAAATTTAAAAAATTCTGATTTAGTTTCTTCTTCATTAAATAAACCTGTTTGATAACCCACATCAATCATTTTGCCTACTGCTGCACCTTTAAAATAAAAATCTTCCCATTCTTCTACTGGTTCTTGGCTAGAATTTTTATATTTTGTGGAACCACCATATTCTAATTCACCATTTTCACCATACATTATCAATTTAATATTTAATTGATTGGCAATATGATATGGAAATGCTTTCTGTCCATAAATAAAAGGTGCAAACGGTTGACCTAAATATTCAAAACCAAGTCTGCATAATTTTCTATGTATGGATCCATTATGTAATGCTGCAATAGTGAAGTATCCCGCATAAGTAAATTTATCTAAATTTCTTCTTCCAATTTGACTCCACTCGGCAGGCGCCCAGGTTATACAAAGTGGGTTCATTTTATATTTATATTTTAATTGATGTGCCACAAATGCACTGTCTTTGGCTCCACTACTGGGTACAATTACGTCAAATTCACCATTTGATTTTCTATGTTTGGCCAAGAGATTTTTAAGCTCTTCTTCTCTTTGCTTCCAATCAACTTTAAAATTTTTCTCGTAGGACCATTCACAAGCTGAACATACACCTTCACTATTAAAATCTGTTCTTGGTCTTTGATTAGATACGACACAATTTTTACAAAATTTAATTTTTTTTGGAAGTTTGCCTAGTTGTTTATCAAATGTTTCTATCATTTATTAAATTTTTAAAAATTTATTTAAAATATCAATACCTTTAGGCCCACTTAATTCTGGATGAAATTGTGTCCCAAAAATATTATTTTTTTCTATTGCAGAACAAAAATTATTATTTCCGTACAAAGTTTTACCAGCAATTATATTGGTATTTTTTGCTTTAACATAAAAAGAATGTACAAAATAAAAATAATTATCTCTACTTTCAAAAAATTTATCAAATATTGAATTATTTTTTTTTTTCGATGGTATTACTTTATTCCACCCAATATGAGGAATGTTTATAAATTCTTTTTTACTTGTTTCTAAAAGTTTGCAACTTCCTTCCAAAAATCCCAATCCTTTAGTTTTGCTAAACTCTTCGGAATTTTCGAAAAATAGTTGCATACCTAAACATATTCCAAATATTGGTCTTTTTTTGATGAAAACAAATTCATATATGCCATCAATAACTTTTAATTTACTCAAACTACTCATTCCCGAATTATAACTGCCTAATCCTGGTAATAGTATTCGATTTGCGTTTAAAATATCTTTTCTATTTTGTGCAATTTTTACAGTGGCATCCAAATAATCAAATGCATTAATTATTTTTTTAATATTATTAATTCCTAAATTAATTATTGTGATTTCTTTTTTTTTCATTAAATTCTCACATCAACGTTGTCTAATTTTAATTTCTTTTTTAAATTTGGTATACTTATAGGATCAACAAATAAATATTTATGATCACCATAACCATTATTTACAAAATCATAATTACCTATATCAATATTTTTGCCCATTCTAAGTTTGTTAAATTTTTTAAAGGGATTAGTATCAAAAGTTTTTAAGTAAAAATAATGAAAAATTGATGAAATGGAAACTGCATCTATATTGGTATTTAAAAAAAGATTAGATACATCATTAATACTGCCTATGCCTCCAGAAATAATTACGGGAACTTTAGAATTTTCAGAAATTTTATTTACTAAATTTATATCTATCCCTTTGCCTGTTCCATCAGAGTCTATTAAAGTTATTAAAATTTCACCTGCACCAAGATTATAAACTCTATTTATCCATTCCATTAAGTTTAATTCAGTTTTTTCTTTTCCATTATTTATCCAAACTTCTCTGACTTTGGTGTTTTGAGCCATGTTTTCATAAGAATAAATATCTATAGAAGACACAACGGATTGCGAACCAAATTCCTTGGCACTTTCTTCTATTAACTTTGGATTTTTAACTGCAGCTGAATTAATCGCCACCTTATCAGCGCCTGAGGCAAAAACTTTTTTTATTTGTTCTAAATTTTTTAAACCACCTGCTACAGTAAATGGAACAAATATTTGATCTGAAATTCTTTTTATTTCATCATATTTCGGTTCAAAACCATATAAACTAGCAACAATATCCTGATAAATTATTTCATCTATTCCTTCTTTAAAATATTTTTTTGAAAAATTTTCTGCTAACCCCAAGCTCCTTAGTCCATCAAATTGACAACTTTTTATTAGATTTGGTCCTTTGACTTCTAACTTTGAAATTATACGCCTTTTTAAATTATTCTTAATCATTGTTTTTTATCTTAAATTTAATGTTTTTTGAGCTATTTTAAAGTCCCATGCATCATCAATATCTATTGCCTCTTTTTTTGAACCAATAATTAAAGGTAAGGCTGGCTCTTTAAAAAAAGATTTAGTTTTTCTAAGTTCTTTTGGAGAAATTAAATAAAATGAACCATTAATATAATAAAATAATTTTTCTTTTTTATAATTTATTTTAATTAATGATTTCGTAATTTTTTTCAGTCTATTTTTTTTTATACAAAAAGATAAAAATGGATTATTTTTTAGCAAAGAAACACCTAAAATTTTCTTGAAAGAATTTTTTTTAAACAACTTAAGACCCATTTTAATATTTTTCTTATTTCTATATGGGGAAGTAGGTTGTAATAAAAGTATTCCATCAACCTTTTGAACGTTTTTTTCATACCAATCTAGTGCATGAATAGTAACTTCTACTGAGGATGAATTGTCTTTTGAAAGTTTTTTTGGTCTCATCCAAGGAACAAGGGCCCCCTGTTTTTTTGCAATATTAAAGACTTTTTTATCATCAGTTGATACTAGTATATCGCAAATTTCGTTAATCTTTTTTGCCGAACTAATTGTCCATTCAATTAAAGTTTTTTTTCCTAAAATCTTAATATTTTTTTTTGGTAATCTTTTTGAATTTTTTCTGGCAGTAACTAGTGCTAATATTTTCATATATTAATTATTTTTCAATAAAAGAGTCAAAATTATAGTTTTTATTTGATTTTTTTCCTAATAACTCCCAATATTTTGATGCACAAACAGCTCCTTTTCCTCTTTTTGACGAAATGTTTTTTTTAGAAAAAATTTCCCCTTTTTCAATTTTTCTACTTGCAATCAAATATTTTCTTACAATTTTTAAAATTTTTTTTTCTTTAGAGTTTGGTTTTTTTATTTTTTCTCCAAGCATTTTTTCTGCATTTCTTATATTTTTTACCATACTACTAAACTCTATTGGTAGAATTGATGATATGTGATCAGGACCAAACATTTTTTTATTTAGAGTTATATGTTTTTCTATTATTTTTGCTCCTAAGGCTACTGCAACAGCTGGTGTTAATACTGATATTGTATGATCGGATAATCCTATCGGTAAATCAAATTTTTCCTTTAAAGTTTTAATAATATTTAAATTAATATCTTTTATTTCTGTAGGATAATTTGATATGCAATGTAATAAGGTAACTTTTTTTTTAAGTATATTTTTATTTTTTTTTAAGAAGTTTTTTTTTATATAATTATTGCTTAGAGAAACTTTTTTTCTTTTATGCATATAGCCTGCTAATAATATATTTAGAGCTTTCTCAATTTCTTTTAGTGAACTCATCCCGGTAGATAAAATAACATTATGATTAAGTTTTCCATGTTCAAACAAAAGTTGAAAATTCGTAATTTCACCTGAGGGTATTTTATGATTTTTAATTTTAAGATCTTTGCTCAAAAACCTTAAACTTTTCATTTCAAAAGCTGATGAAATAAAATCAATTCCAAGACTTTCAGAATATTTTTTTAAGATAAAATGATCCTCATAATTTAATTTACATATACGTAAAATATTTATGCTTGAAATTTTCTTTTTTATATTTTTTTTCTGATAATCTGCAACCTTGTTATTTATCGACGATAGCTCTTCAGGAATAAAAGTTTGAAATTTTACTGCATTTGCGCCACTTTGCCATGATTTATATATCAATTTTTTTGCAATTTTAACACTTCCATTGTGATTTCCTCCAATTTCAGCAATTATATAAACATTCGATTTTTTTTTTGTCATTTTATAAGTTTAAAAATAATTAATATCTTTTTTGATTTTTTTAATTTTTTTAATTGGAATTCCATAGTAAACAGAATTATTTTTACAATTTTTATTTACAAAAGAATGTCCTCCAACCAAAGTATTTTGGCCAATTTGTATCCCATGCTTAATAGTAGATCCTATTCCTATATGACTACACTCTCCAACTTTTACGTTTCCTCCAGTAATCACTCCTGGACCACAACTAGAATAATTATTAAATTTATTGTCATGATCAATTAATGAACCTGTATTTATTAAACAATGCTTTCCAATAAAGGAATGATTATTTATAATGGTTCCAGCAACAATTACAGTGCCTTCTGAAATTTTGCTTAACTTTGAAATTATACAAGATGGGTGAGTTAGTATAGACCATTTAAAATTAGGGTTTATTTTATTTATTTCTTGGGCTATTTTTTTTCTACTAAAATTAAATCCTACAGTAATTATTCCTTCAAGATTTTTTTGAGATTTATTATAGTTTTTAAAGAAATATTTGATATCTCCTAGATAATTTAATTTATTTTTTTTATAAGAAATATTTTTTTTTTTATCAACTATACCTATGATTTTATATCCTTTAATTTCGTTTATTATGTCTAGAACAACATTAGAATTATCTCCACTACCAAATAAAACTATTTTTTTCATTTGTATTAACTTAAAATATTATTGATTTTACTAATTACTTTATTTTGATCTGACTGTTTAAGTCCTGAAGATGAAGGCAATACTAAAATTCTTTCCCAGATAAAATTTGTAAAATTTAGCTTTTCTTTTTTGTAATTTTTATATGGCTTTTGCGTATGAAGAGGTATCCAAAATTTACTTAACAAAATTTTATTTTTTTTAAAAAAATTTATTAATTTATTAGTTATTTTTTTTCTCATAACAACAAAAAAAACCCACTCCACACCGTTTTGCCAGGATAATTTTTTGAAAATATTTATTTTTTTGTTTTTTTTTATATTGTTTTTATATTGGAAAAAAATTTTTTTTTTGTAATTTAATATTATTTTAAAATTTTCAAGTTGAGCCAATCCTATTGCTGCTTGAATATTAGTAATTTTATAATTGTATCCTACATCATCATATCCATATCCATTTCTTTTTTTTGCAACTGTTGCATAGCTCATTGCCTTTCTAGCAAGTTTTTTATCAAAAGTTCCAATGATTCCACCTCCGCCGCAAGTAAAGGATTTGTTGCCGTTAAAAGAAAAGCATGAAGTAATTTTTTTCTCTGAAATAAATTTGGATTTGTATAATGCGCCATGTCCTGCTGCTGCATCTAGTAAAACTTTTAGTTTATATTTTTTTGATATTCTATTTAATTTGTCTAAATCGGGACTTAAGCCTAAAGTAAATACTGGTAAAATTGCTCTTACTACCTGTTTTGTTTTTTTTACAATGCATTGACCATTCTTTATTATTGTATTTTTATTTAGAACATTATCAACTTGATCTAAATCTAATGATAAACTTTCATTTGATATATCAAAAAACCATGGTTTAGCTTTACAATATATTATAGAATTTGCAGTGGCTGCAAAGCTGTATGACTGTGTAATTACCAAATCATTTTCTTTAACTCCTAAAGACAAAAGCGCAATATGTAAAGCTGAAGTTCCAGAGTTAACTGCAATATTATATTTAAATCTAAAAGTCTTTCTAAATTTTTCTTCAAATTTTTTTACAAACTTTCCTGCTGAAGAAACAAAATTTTCTTTAATACATTGATTTAAATATTTTTTTTCGTTCCCCTCTAAATATGGAATTGAAATATTGATCATAAAAAAATTAGTTTCTATATAAGGAAGACTCTGTATTATTGTATAAATTATTTTTTAATGAAAAAAATAGTTCACCTATAACCTGCTCAAGTGTTTTTTCAGGTTTATAATTGAGTATTTTATTAATTTTGTCAAAGTTTACTTTATAACTTCTTAGATCAGGATCATCATTAACTATTTCTATTTTTAAATCTTTTTCAAATTTATCTTTGATGATTTCTGCAATTTTTATTTTTTGAAAATTTTCTTTATTAGATCCTAAATTAAAAACTTGTGATTTTATTTTTTCTTGATCAGAAGTTAAAGTTAGATGAAACACTTTTGCTGGCTCTCCAACCCACATTAATGGCCTCCACATTTTAGGTCCAAATACCTTAATTCTTTTACTTTTGAATGCATCTAAAACTAAATGATTAACAATTAAATCAAATCTCATTCTTGCTGAGTCCCCATGAACTGTAGATGGTCTAAATATTGTTACAGCCATCTTGTCCGAATAATCATTTAGTAAAGCATTTTCAGAATTTATTTTACTTACAGCATAACTTGAAACTGGATTTAATTTGGTATTTTCATCAGCTATTTCATTTATATCTTGAACCCCATAACTGCTAGCGGTAGACATAAAAATAAAATTTTCAACACTATATTCAACACATTTTTTTGCCAATTTTTTAGTGGCTTCATAATTAATTGAATTAGTTTCCTTTTCATTAACTTTACATGCTTTTTCTCCAACTAAAGCTGCAAGATGAATCACTGCACTTGTCTCTTTCAAATATTTTTCATAATTTGAAAATTCTCTTATATCAGAATTTATAAAAATAAAATTTTTATTTCCAATTAGACCTAAAAGTGAATTTGATCCAAATGAAAGTTTGTCAACAACTATAACCTTAAAACCTTTTGCTAAAAATAATCTTGATACCCAAGAACCTATATATCCAGCCCCTCCTGTTATTAAAATTGTTTTTATTTTTATATCCAATTGCTCTCTCCTGAAGATTTATAAAGAATATTATTCTTTTTAAAATAATTTTTATTTTTTTGAAATTCTCCTGTATTATCAAAAAATATTTTACAATTTATTTTTCTTAAAATAATATTTTTCTTTTTTTGAAAAAACTTGTGATTAACATGGTATACAATACAATCAAATTTTCCTAGGTCTTTTGAAATTGAAAATGTATTTAAACCAACTATTTTTCTAATTTCATTTTTTTTATAATAAGGATCAAAAATTTTAACTGATATATTGAGTTTCTTTAATTCATTACAAAAAGGTATTATTGGAGATAAAGTTGAGACTTTTAAATTTGATTTATATGATAATCCTAATACCCCTACCTTTTTACATTTTTTTTTATATAAGGATCTTGCAATGATTTTATTTATATTATTATCAACCTTTATTGTTTCTTTTAATATTGAAAGTTTTTTTTTAAGTTTGCTTCCAAGTAAAACATATTTACTTGATAATGGTATACAATACCCTCCGCTTCCAAAACCCGGATAAAAAGTCCCAATATTCCATTTAGTTCCTACAAGCTTTAGTACTTCTCTTATGTTGTCTTTGGGATATGCTAATGAAAGTTGATTTGCTAATGCTATGTCAGTATGTCTATACGCATTTTCAAAACTTTTAACCATTTCTGCAACTTTATGGGATGAAGCTTCATGAAGATTTTTACAGACAATATTAAGTATTTTTTTTGTCAAAATCATGGATTCATTATTAAAACCTCCATAAACTCTGTCCATATTTTCAAGATTTTTTGAATTATCTACAAACCAATCTCTTCGTGGTGCAACTGCGTAGAAATATTGTTTATTATAAATTTTATTACCTATCAAATTAAAAACAACTCTATCGCTTGTTCCTGGTGTCAAAGTAGACTCTATGATTATTAGACAATTTTTTGATATTTTATTTATAGTATTAATCACATTAATTAAATTTTTATTATAAGGTTTTCCATTTTTTTCTGTAGGAATGCAAATAAAATGTATTTTGGGATTAACTTTTTTTATTTCTTCAGATTTATCTGTGAACTTTAAGTATTTTTTTTTTAATAACGGCTTAATATCAAACCCTAACCATTTTTTAAAATCAACATCAACTATATTGCCTTTGGATAAATTTTTTATTAATTTTTTATTTATGTCAAACCCTAAGCAATTTACTTTTTTTCTTGAAAAAAAACCTAATGTTGAAAGACCAATATAACCCGTGCCCCATACACATATTGTTTCCTTATTTTTAAGTAAATTATGAACTAAATTTTTCATTTAAATTTTTAAGTCTATAAATTTTTTAGCTATTAATTTATTTTTTTTAATTATTGACAAATCACTAAATATTTTTTTTAAATTATTGCTAAAATTCTTATTTTCATATGGATTTTTTAAATTTTTTATTTTTTTTAAAAATTCTTTTGATTGAGAGTATTTTATAGATTTAATAATCTTCATTTTATCAAAGCTTGTATTAATAACATTTTTAGGCATCATTCTACCCTTTTGTCTCAATCCAATATTAATTACCGGTAATTTAAATGAAGCTGCTTCAATTACTCCGCTAGAAGAATTTCCAATCATAACTTTTGAATATCTCATAGCAGATACATAGTCTTCTCCCAAATATTTTACTACTTTTATAAAATTAAATTTTTCTTTCATATTATTAATATATTTACTTATAACATTGCTATGATTATCAAAATTTGTATCTGTGACTAATATATTTTTGTTTTTAAATATGACAAGTGCTTTAAATAAAACTTTAATTTGATCTATAGTTTTTTCAAAGTTAATAGATTCTGAATTGAAATTTACTAAAAAAATTTCTTTATATAAGTTAAGAGAATATTTTTTAAAAAAATTTTTTTTATCTAATGTATTAGTAAAGTTTAAATTATGTAAAGCAGGAGCGCCTAATAATTTAACTCTCCACTTTTCTTCACCAAGCTGAATAATTCTTTTTTTATAAACACTATTTGATACTAAATGAATGTGAGATAGCTTTGTAATTGCATTTCGATACTGATTATCTAAAGATCCCTCTGTAATTTCACCTCCATGAAAATGAATTATGGGAATTTTAAATGAAGTAGCGGCGACAGTTGCAGCCAAAGTTTCAAATCTATCGCCTATTACCAATAAAAAATCAATATTCTTATTTTTAAAAATATTTGTAAAATATTCTACATATTTTGAAATTTGATAATTTATATCTTTTGGATTTGATTCTCTAAAGTTAAATTTTATTTTATGATTTATTTTAAAACCATCACTTAAAATAAGCTTATAACTTATTCCATATTTTTTTTCAAAATGCATTGCTGTGGCAATAATATTAAATTTATATTTTTTTTTATTTAATGTTTTTAAAATAGGTCTCCAAATATTCCAGTCGACTCGGCCAATACTTAAAACAAACAATTTAATCATTAGAACTAATTTTTTTGATTAAATTCATTGTTTTTAATACCTCAGCAAGGTCCTGCGTAGGCCAATTTATTTTCTTTGTAGAAATTAATTTTTTAAAAGATTGAATTTGATCATATAAACCAACTTTAAATCTTTTGTCATATTTGCTTGGTAATATTTTTTTTTTTTTAAAGTTTTTATTTATTATATAACCTTGTTCTAGAGGTTCAAAAATTACGCTAACACCTTCACCAAATAATCTTATGCTCCATCCGCCAGGTGAATACCAATGAGATATATAGCTTCCCAGAACTCCATTTTTAAATTCAATTATACTAATAAATTGGTCTCCATTTTTTTGAATATTTCTTTTTTTTGTTGAAAAAATTTTTTTTACTTCACCGCCAAAAAACCTGAGTAGATCAATTGTATGAATGCTGTTTGCATAAATCCATGCGTTTTTGATTTTTTTATTATAGTTAGACTCAACATTCCAAAATCGCTCATGACCCTCGATTGATATTCCTAATAACTTTCCATTTTTTTTAATTATATCTATCCCTTTTTTAAAAATAGAATAATATCTTCTATTTAAGCCTACCATATTTGGTATTTTTTTTTTGTGGTCAAGTTGGACAAGATTTTAGTTTCAGCTACGCTTAAACCAGGTGGTTTTTCTAAAAGAAAAGGTATTCTGTATTTTATTACTTTTTTTGTAACGTTAAATATTTCATCTACTGAGACTAAAATTAATAATCCATCACATTTATTATTTTTAATTAAATCTTCCAAATTTTTATTAATTGAAGATATTTTATATTTTTTTGCCAATGATTCTGCTCTCTTAATGGTTCTCGAGGTAATACAGCTTACATGCATTTGAGGATCATGCTTAATAATCTCAAGATATTTTGCAGCCATATAGCCGGCGCCAATTATTCCTAGATTAAATTTTTTTTTTATAGACATAGTAAGAATTGAACCAATTAATATATTGTTTTATACCTGTTTTAATATTCATTCTTGGTTTGTATTTAATTTTTTTAAAAAGTGATTTTATTGATGCATGCGTTTTTAATACATCACCTTTTTGAATATTTAAAAGGTTTGCTTTTGCTTTAAGATTTAAATTGTTTTCAATAATTCTTAAAAAATTAACAAGTTTAATTGGTTTATCACTACCTATGTTATATTTTTCAAATGGTATAGTACCATTTGGGATCTTTTTTAATATTTTGATAATTGAAAGCACAGCATCATCAACATGAGTAAAATCTCTTACGTGCTTTCCTTTATTAAAAAGATCAATTTTCTTTTTATTCTTAATTGCATAACAAAATTTAAATAATGACATATCTGGCCTACCATAAGGTCCGTAAACCGTAAAAAATCTTAAACATGTTAATGGTAATTTATAAATATTTGCATATGAATGAGCCATCACTTCATTGCTTTTTTTTGTAGCAGCGTAGAAAGAAAGTGGATTGTCTGTATTAAAATTTTCATTTATTGGAAATTTTGAAGAATCTCCATATACAGAACTTGAAGAAGCAAATACTAAGTGTTTTATTTTAAATAATCGCGAAGCGTCTAGTATATTAAAAAAACCTTTTAAGTTATTTGAAAAATATAAATCAGGTTTTTGTACTGAATATCTTACTCCAGCTTGGGCTGCTAAGTGTACCACATTACTAAAATAATATTTTTTAAATATTTTTAGCAACTTGTTTTTATTTCTAATATCTTCTTTATAAAAAGAAAAGTTTTTAAATTTTTTAAGTAAAAATAACCTTTTTTTTTTTAATTTTGAATCATAATATTTATTTAAATTGTCAATTCCAACTATATCTATTTTTTGGGAAAGAAGTTTTTTACATAAATGAAAACCAATAAAACCAGCACATCCGGTAATTAGTATAACTTTATTTTGAAATTTAGGCATAGCTCCGCACTATGAACCTTTTACAAAATTCATGCTTGATTTTCATTTTTTTATTTTAATTAATTGAAAAAATTCAAACTGGGCAATACATATTTTTATCTATTGATACAGTGGCTTTTTTATTTCCAATTAAAATTTCTAATTTATTTTTTTGTCTTTTTAAAATTTGAAAAATCATATCCGTGAATGGTCCGGATATAAATTTTGCTTTATCACTTATACATTCATCAAAAAATTTTGAATTTAAAAAACCATCTTTATCTTCATAATTTTTACAATTATTAACAAAATTAGATATATCGCTTTGATTGTTTTGATATCCATTTAAAAAATATGATATTCCTTTTAAGTTTTTTAACCTAACTATAAATTTTGCATCTGAAAAGTTTTTATGAAAACAAATCATATAATTTTCAAGTATATTTTTTTCGTAGTTTCTTATTTTTTTATTTATAACTTTTTGATACTTAATTTTTGGTAAATAAAATATAGGTTTTTCTTCAAATTCTGAGATTAAATTTTTTTTTGCTGTTTGTAGTTCTTGAGATTTATATTTTATTATTGTCCACATAAGTGCTAATTATCTAGTTCTTTTTTTAATTCATCATATTCTTCTATTTTTCTTTTCATGAAATTTAATGTCAATTTAGCCTTGGTTGATATTCCTTTGGGCGTAAGAACATAAATATAATTAATTTTATTTGGATTTTTTTTAAAATTGTCTATTTTAACAAGACCTTTTAATTTTAATGCTCTTAAGCAATAATTCAGCTTTCCAAGGCTAAAACCTAGTTCTTTTGCAAGTTTTCTTTGAGAAGAATTAGGATGATTCTTAATTTTCCTAAGTACATTTAGATGATCTTGATTTTTTTTCATAGTGTTCAATTATTATACACTTATAACGTTCAAGTAATGAACAGTAAAGGTTTTTTGTCTTTTATCACTACATTTTGTGGTTGTATAAAAAAAATATCTATTAGGGCAAACTATGAAAAAATAAGCTTTATATTATAAAAAAAATTATATCTGGTAGAGATTTGGAATTAATTGATAGTAAATATTTTTTTTCTAAGTCTTCTGTTATACAAACTGGTAGAATAAAAAAATGAGCGATATATTACCTACAATTGGACCAATTTCATCAAGCAATGAATCTCTTAAAAAAATTTTGAAATTTACCAACTTAGTAAGAATAAATGGTACACACAATTCTTTACAGTGGCATATAAAAACTTCTAAAAAAATTAAAAAAATAAACCCAGATATTAAAATTTTACTCGATCTTCCTGGGATAAAACCAAGATCTCGAAATATTCAAGATATAATTATAAGACAGAAAGAAAAAATAATTTTTTCTTATGGAAATTTGAAAAAGAAATATAAATATAAAAATATCAGATTAAGTCAGAACCTACCAAAAATAAAAAAAAATACAAAAAATTTCACCATCAGTGATGGTAAATTTAAAATGGCAATTATTAAACATGGAAAAAATTATGTGATCTGTAAATCTCTTGATAATTTTATATTAAAACCAAGCCAAGGAATTAATATACCTAATGCAATTTACAATGAAACAAAGCAGAAAAAAATTTATTTTAATTTTTTAAAAAAATATAGATCTGTTAAATATGATGCTATTGGATTAAGTTTTGTTCAAAATGAAAAAGTAGTTTCTAATCTAAAAAAATTTTATACAAATACTGTAATTGTTTCTAAAATTGAAAATGCTGAAGGTTTAAAAAATGTTGATCAAATAGCAAAAAATTCTCATGTTATTATGATAGATAGAGGTGATTTAGGGGCTGAAATTGGAGAGGAAAATTTATTTGACTCAATAATAAAAATTTCTGATACAGCAAAAAAATATGGAAAACCATTAATAATGGCAACTGAGAATTTAAATTCTATGATAACAAGATCTTTGCCAACAAAAAGTGAAATAATTTCTATCGGTTTTTCAACATTGCTTAAAGCTGATAAAATCATGTTAAGTGATGAAACAGCTATCTCTAAAAATTGGTATAAAACAATTAAATGGTTAAATGAGTTTTTATATTTAAGAAAGAAAAAACTTTACTCAAAAATAAATTATAAAAATATAGATAGCCAGGATTTACTTTGGAAATCAATAAGCAAGATTGAAAATTGCCCGATAGTTATTTTTTCAAGGAAAGGTTTAGCAATTAACAGAATTAACCAAATAAAAAATGATGTTGACTTAATCATATTTACAGATAATAAAAAAACTTACACAAGTTGCAAATTTAGATCAAATACTAAAAGTATATTTATAAAAAAATTTAATAAATATATGAATAATGAGTATATTTATAAAATTTTAAGTAAGCACAAAAAAATAATTTTTAAAAAAAATAAGGAAGCCTTTTTAATATATATTTCCTATCCTAGAAAAGGTTCAAGAGCTAACACTCTTACCATAATCTCAAAAAAAGATTTTTGAAAATGTTGAATTTAATTAACAAAATAAAATTCTTTTTAAATTTTTGTTCCCATTTTTTTTTAAAAAATTTAAAAAAAAAAACACATATAAATGAATTCCCCTTAAACGTGGATATATTAGGACATCAAAAACCATTTTTAGGTAGCTCTAAAGAAAATGGGTTTTTTACTAGAATTTATAATGAACCAATTAAAAATTGGAGTTTTTTAAATAATTTTTATATCAAGGATGTTTTTCATTCTTTTAAGTCAGAAATAATTTGGGGTAAAAAAACCAAAAAAATAGATTTGGATTTAGATTTTGATTACGTTATTCCAATTAGCAATTTAGATAAAAATGAGCCAATTAATATTAATATAAATAGTAAAAAGTACGATGTAATTTTACCAAATGATAGGTTTTATCATTTAAGTGTAAAAAAAAATGAAAAATTAACTGTTGAGTCAAAATATAACTTTGTTGCTTGCAATTTAGTTAAAAAGAAAGATTTTTTAAAAAATAAATCTAAATTAACTTTGGTTCTTTTTGTTGATGGACTCATAAATATTGAAAATTTTAATTTGGGAAATATGAAAGATGTAATGCCGAATACTCAAAATTTTTTTAAAAATGGTGCTATTTTCAAAAAACATTTTGCAAACGATATGTGGTCATTACCCAGTGCAGGAACCTTTTTTTCAGGAAAGTATCATCAAGGACATAGGCTATTTCATCCAAACAAAGCTGACATAGTGGGGAAAAATTATCCAATTCTTAGTGAAGTGTTTCAAAAACAAAACTATTATACATTTTCAGTTAATGGAAGTTGGAGACTAAACCCTCTTTGTGGTTTTGCAAAAGGTTTTGATAGAACCATTTATAAAAGATCAATGAATTGTTCAGAAGTAGTAAATGAGTTTTTTGATGGTCATAAATCTTTTAAAGAAAGAAATCAATTCGTCTGGCTTTCTCTATTCGACACACATATGATTAATCATTTGCCAGATATTGAATCTCAAATAAATTTTTCACCACAAGTTTTAACAAAAGAACATTCTATGAAAAAAAAAACTAAATCAGTTTTATTTAAATATGATAAAGATCAAATTAAAAAATATGTTCATACTTTAAAAAAAATTGATTTTTATTTAGGAATCTTGTTTGATTATATTAAAAAAAATTATAATTACTCTGACTATCTAGTTACAATGGTCAGTGACCATGGACAAAGTTTTGTGGATGATGAAGATTTTTTGTTAAGAAATGCAAGAACTCATGTTCCTTGGATGATTGCAGGTAGCGATATAGCTGCAGGAGAAGTTCATGATATTAGTGAAAATGTTGATGTATTTAATTCTATTATTAAAAAAAGTGGAATAGAAAATTGTCCAGATAACGATGGTATTTTACCAAAAGCAATAGGAGGAGAGTTTAAAAAAGAATACACATTTGCACAAAATATACAACCAGGTGGTAATTATAAAGCAGCAATTAGAGATCAAAATTTTGAATTTAGATTTGAATCTGAATCTATTATCAAAGACAATGGAATGTTTGATCCAGAACCTTTTAATTATAAATTATTCAAAATATTTAAAAATGAGATTGTAAAAAATAAAGAAATAGAAGAAAAATATTTAAATATTTGTAAATTGAAAATTAATGATTGGCTAAAAAAATGTAATTAAAAATTTTTTTTATTTTCAATTATTGTGGTTAATTAATTTAAAATTATTATTTTCTCTTAAATTTTTTAATAAGTATATTTGCTAATTCATATACTCCTTGGCCAATATCAGTATAATTTTCAAGTATAATTTTTTCACCTATTTCTGGTATGTATTTTGCTTCTTTAGAAATTGAAAAGGGAGTATTTTTATAATGTGAAATGCTCCTTTTTGAATATCTATATTCAATTTTGAGTTTTTTATTAAACATTTCATTGATCATATTAATTAAGTCATTTGACCTTGTATCCTCTAGACCAGTAATTAAAATAGATTTATTTTTATACTCTTCCAAAAAAATTTTTTTACAAACTTTTGCTGTGTCCCTAACATGTATATATTGTCTAACTTCATCGCCCTTACCCCAATAAGTTATCTTTCTTTTTTGTATTGCCATTTTAAGTAAATCATAAATTGTATTGCCATCGGTTGATCCTGGGCCATAAATTGATCCAAACCTGAGTATTGTGCTTTTTACTTTTGATTTTTTAATGTTAATTTCACAATATTGTTTTGATTTCTTATATGCTCCACCATATTTGCTAAAAACATAAATACTACTAGCAAAAATAAATCTTTTTATATTTTTCTTCTTACAAGCATATAATATATTTGAGTTTCCTTTAATGTTGTAATTTAAAACTTTTTTTTGATTTTTTTCTCCACTCTCAATATCAGACCATCCTGCAAAGTTAAAAACATACGAATTTTTTTTAATTATTTTATTAATTTTTTTTGCATCAAGAATATTTCCTTTGATAAATTTTAAATTTTTATGAGATAATGTAGGTTTTTTTAAATCATAAATTAAAACTTTATGACCTTGGGCAATTAATTCTTTTACAAAATAAATTCCAACAAATCCTGATCCACCAAAAAAAATTATATTTTTCATTTTTTGAATTTTTCCTTAAGATCTTTAATATTTTTCATTCCTATCCTTATCTTAGACTCTATAGTTGTTCCGCCTATATGTGGCGTAAAAATACTTTCATCATTTTTAAAAATATTATCTTTATTCAAAGGTTCTTTTGTAAATACATCAAAAATTAACCTTAATTTTTTCTTTTTTAAACTTTTCTTTAGTTTGTAAAAATTAATAACCTGACCTCTTGAAGTATTTATTAAAATACAATTTTTTTTTATTAGCTTTAATTCTGCAGAAGAAATCATATTTAAAGTTTTATTTGTAAGAGGAACATGCAAACTAATGATATCACATTTCTTTAAAATATTTTTAAATGATATAGACTTTAATTTATATTTTTTGCAAAATTTTCTATCTACTTTAATATCATTTATAAAAATTTCACATCCAAAAGGAATTAATCTTTTTGCTACTTCTTTTCCTGTGGCTCCTAGACCAATTATTCCAAATTTTTTTTGATAAATTTCTCCTCCTTCAAATTTTTTCCAATTTTTATTTTTTAGATTAAAATAATTTTTATTAATATTTCTTTGAACATTAATACAGCTTGAAATTACCATTTCAGCTACTGAAATAGCATTACAATTTGTTGCTCTTCTAATTGTAATTTTATTTTTGTTGCATTGCGGGATATCAACATTATCCATTCCTACTCCAAACTTCGCTAAAATTTTTAATTTCTTAGCTTTTAAAATAATTTCCTTATCAAATGGTTGCAGACCTAGAATTATTCCTTCCGCACTTTCTATTTTTTTAATTATCTTTTCTCTTGAAATTTTTTTATAGTTAAAATCTACATTATTAAAATGTTTAATTAACTCATGTTTTAAAATTTTATTATTAGAAAACAATGGTTCAATTACAAAAATTTTATTATTTATCATTTTCTTTTAAATCGATGCATCCACCATTTAACTACTGGTATTTGCCACTCAAAATCAACATCGCCTATACAGGAATCTTGTTCTATAAATAATTTTTGTTTACCCATCCATTTAAAAGGTGAAGGATTTTTTTCTGGCCTATAAAAAACTCTTTTTTTAGAAAGTGCAAAAGAATGAGTGCAAAAATAAGAATCTGTACTTTTATCTCTATCACCAGATAAGTTAGTAAATTTTTTTAAATTATTGTTTGAAATAAAATTTAAAATCTTATCATTTTTTATTTTCATTGCCCTTACGGGTGAAAACATATTAAATTTAGATACTGTTGTTACTGTATCAATTTTATCATTTTTTTTTATTAAGTTAATCGCTTTATTTATTAGTTTATAATCAAAACAAATAGAGTTACACAATAGAATCAAAAAGTTGTCAATTTTAGCTTCCTTCTGCGTGCAAACTTTTACTGCATGATAAATTGCATCTGATAATAATGACTCATCAGTAGATAAAGATTTTGGACGTATTATCAACTTACAACCTTTTTTTTTAGCATTCTTTAGAATAAAACTTGAGTCTGTCGAAACATAAATATTTTTAATACTTTTGACTTTCTTAACTTCATCAATTACATGGGAAAACATTGGTTTAGAATTAATTTTTCTAATATTTTTATTTTTTAATCCTTTGCTATTTTTTCTACCAAAAACTAAAGCTACTGTTTTCATAAAATATTCCATCCTCCATCAATAATAATTTCAGATCCATTTACATAAGAGGAGTACTTTGATGCTAAAAATAACATTGGAGTAATAATCTCTTCAACATTACCAAATCTTCCTAATGGAATTTTTTCACACATTTTTTTATATTCTTTTTTATTCTTTAAAACTGGTAGATTTATTTCTGTTAAAAAAGGTCCTGGAGATATAGAATTCACTGTAAATTTATTTGAACACCATTCTAAAGCTAAGCTTTTAGTTAACATTAATAGTGCTGCTTTACTTGCAGAATAAGCTGTTCTTTTTTTCATAGTTCTTGTTGAAAAAATACTTGTTAAATTAATAATTCTTGCATAATCAGATTTTTTTAAAAGTGGATATATTTTTTTATAGATATTATAAGCTGAAAAATAATTTGTTTTCATTACCTTCTGAAAATCTTTGAAGTTTATTTCATTAAAATATTCTCTTACATTACAACCACAACAGTAAATTACTACATTTAGATTTTTATAATTTTTTTTTATTTCTTTAATTAATTTGTTTACTTGCCTTTCAGAATTAACATCACATTTAAAAATTTCTATACTTCCACTTGAACTTTTATTTTTGCAATCCTTTTTAAGTTTTTTTAATTTAGAATAATTCCTTGCTACACTTATTACGTTAGCTCCAAGATCATAAAAGGTTTTTGAATAAACTTTTCCAAATCCTGATGATCCCCCAAGAATTAAAATATTGCAGTTTTTAAAATTAAAGTAATTTTTCATAAATTTATACTGGAGATAGAATTTCTCCACCATCTATTTTAATAATTTGCCCAGAAATAAATGATGATAAATCGGATAATAAAAAATATACTACTTTAGCAATATCTTCTGGTTCAGCAAAACTGAGTAATTTTTTTTTATTTTTTAATCTCGACAAATCATGTTTTGATCTATTTTTCATTGTGCTCATAAACCTTGCTGTCTTAACACCACTTGGAGCAATACAATTAACATTTATATTCCATTTTCTGCAATAACTGGCTGTTGCTCTAGTTAAATGAACTATGTTCGACTTAGATGAACTATAAGCAAACTCATATTCGGTACCAAAAGTAGCCAATATAGAAGATATTGTAACAATTTTTCCTGATAAATTTTTTTTCATTATTGGAATACAGTTTTTTATAGTGTGATAGGTGCTGTAAAAATTTCTATTAAAAATTGTTTTAAAATCGTTTGAATTAATAAATAAATTATTATTTTTTGCCTTTCCGCCAGAAGCCATTTTATCCTTGCCAATGATGTCTCCGCCTGCGAAGGTTACTAGTCCATCAATTTTATTATATTTTTTTTTAATTTTTTTAAAAATATTGTTTACTTCTTTTTCATTTGATAGATCGCCAAAATAAAAATCTACTATATTTTTATTTAATAACTTTTTTTTAACTTCATTGATATTTTTGCTTTCACTATAAACACTTGAGGCTTTTTTACTAATATCAATTAAAATTAAATTCCAGTTTAATTTACTTAAATATATTGCAGTAGCTAACCCCAATCCTCTTGTGCCTCCTGTGATTATTATAAATGGCTTATTTTTTTGCATAAAGGTTTTTAATAAATTTTATTGATTTTTTTACATCATTTAATTCAGTTTTGTAAGATTTTTTTACATTTTTGTATAATTCCCAATCTGTATATGGATTTTCATTAATTGATTTTTCTTTTAAATATTTTGTAAACTTTTGTATTTTAGTTTTTGATAATTTATGTGATTTTATAAAATTTTTATTTTTAAAATGACAGTGTCTAGAAATATGAGCTCCCAATTCTACAGAAAAGTTTATTTTTTTTTTTTTAAAGTACTTTATATATTTTTTAAAATCTACTATTCCTTCACCAATTGTACATCTTTTTAAAAAAAAACCTTTATTTGATTCAATAACTTTATAATCTTTACTGTGAACATTAATAATAAATTTTTTGCTTTTTTTAAAAAATTCGTCAGGTGTTTCGATGGTTGCTAATGAATTTGCTATGTCCCAATTTATACCAACTTTTTTTATAGAAGTTTTTCTTATAATTTTTATAATTTCGTTAGAATTAAGATCTTGATGATTTTCAATAGCAAATTTTAAATTAGATTTTTCTATTATTTTAATTAATTTTTTTAATTTTTTTACAAATTTAATCCTAGTAAGTTCAAAATTTTTAACATCATGCCTATTACCACCAAAAAAATTCGACATTTTAATTCTTATAATCTCAAAATCAAAAATGTTACTTAATTTTACAAGGCTTTTAATAATTTTTTCATCTAACTCTTCAAGGTCAATTATAGGAGTCATTTTAGATTTTTTGAGTAAATTAAAATAAAATTCAATTTTTTTATTTTCTTTTTTTAAAAAAAAATCAATTGGAAATTCTAATTTATATATATGATTTCTTTTTGAAAAATTTATAAAGTCTTGAAATTTTAACTTTTTTTTTATTCCTTTAATTAAACCCATGCCAATACCAAAAGAATAAGTATTTAATGAAATCATGCAAAATTTACTTTTTTATTAAAAAATTTTTTATTAAAAGGAAAAAGTATTGTTTTTTTTAAATTATCTGAATAGTGGCATCCAAATACTATTTCCATTGCTTTCAATGACTCAGCTATATTGCTTTGGAATTCTTTTTCAAATAATTTTTTTATTGAAAAAGTTGTCATCAATACAACGTCATACCTGTGTGATAAACTTAATTTATATTTATGTGGTTTAAACAAATAATAATAATTTGGTTTTAACATTAGCTTTTTTGGCCTTTTCTTTATTATATATTCATTATTTAATTCATCAATTTTACATTCAAAATTTTGTGTCTTTAAAATTATTTCATAAGGAAGAGCCGTATTTTCACTAAGATCAAAAAAAAGTTTTTTGTCATTTTTATATCTAACTACTCCGTAACCACCTGGGTCTTTAAACATTTTTCCCCTTGGATTTATTGTTCCTGTTTTATCAATCCAAGCATTTACAGATATTACTTTGTCATCTAAGAAAAAATTACCTATATCAAAAAATATAGATCCCATATTTCCTAAACCAGCTGAAGGTGAATTTATAAAAACTTGCGTTACTGTTTCTCTATTTTTTTTAAATAACTGTTTTATTTTTATATAGTTTTTAGAAATTGTTCTAAATGTATTTATATAAACTCTTTTTTTTTTATATTTTTTTACTAGTGAACTTAATTTTTTACATTCTAAAAATGAAGTTGCCAAAGGTTTTTCTGTTAATATTCTTTTAATTTTTGATTTAATTAAAAAATCTTTTGTTATTTGAAATCTTGAACTGGTATTACTTGCTATACAAACTAGATCGACATTCATTCCTAATAATTTCTTATAGTTTTGAACAATTTTTATATTTTTTGGAATATTATATTTTTTAAATTTTGAATTATCTTTATCACAGATTGCCACAATTTTTATTTTGAGTTTCGTCAGGGCTTTAAAATGCCTTATGCCCATGCCTCCTAAACCTACGATAATTGCTTTTTTAAAATTTTTATCTGACATAAAATAGATATTTTTACTATTTTACTCCCCTCCAGAAACACTAATAGTCTGTCCAGTCATATACGAATTGGATTCACTACTAAGATTTGTAATATAACTAGCCATTTCTTTTGTTGTAGCCATTCTATTAATAGGGATAAGCTTTATTCTATTTTTAATATTTTTTTTTATTTTCTTATGTATTTTTGTATCAGTTACACCAATTCTAATATTATTTATTAAAATATTATTTTTTGCTAAATCTTTAAAAGTACTCGGTATAAATTCTCTACAATGTTGAGACAATGAATAATTATAATTATATTTTCCACCACCAAATTTAACTCCAATACCAGAACAATTTAAAATTCTTCCCCATTTGTTTTTTATCATTTTTTTTAATAGAATCTTTTGAACTATTATAGGTATAAATGTATTAATAGTTAACACTTTTGTAATATCTTTTAATTTGGTTGAGTCATACGACTTGCCATCTGTATAGCCTATGAGATTAATGAACGAGTCAAAATTTGAATTAAACTTATTTTTTAATTTATTTTCAAAGTTTTTTTTATTGTAATCTGAAAAGTTTAATTTAATAATTTTTAAATGTTTGTTTTTTTTTTTTAAATCTAACAATTTTTTTTTATTTTTAAAATAATGTGCTTGAACTGACCAATTTAGATTTAAAAATTTTTTTACAACTTCTATTCCTATATCTGAACTTCCACCTAGTATTAAAACTTTTTTCATATATGTTCTTAATAAATATTTATTGTTCAATTATTGAACAAAATAGATATATTTTCTAGTTTTGTAAAGAAAATTCTACTTAATAAATTATATTAAATTTTTTTTATTGAAAATAAACTGATCGTTTTTTATTTTTTTTTTAATAATATTCAGCTCTTTTGCTGGAATTACTGGGTATAATTTTTGAAATTTGGTATTTTTTTTTTTTACAATTTTATTTTTAACGACAATTTTAAGTATATTTTTCATAAAATTGATTTGTTCTAAATAAGTTATAATTCTAATATCTTGATAATTTTTTATTTTTTTTTTTTTAAATTTTATATATTTACACTTCAAAATTGGACCTGAATCATATTCTTTATTCATAAAATGTGCTGTTAAACCAATAGGATCACCATTGTATAATGCCCACTCCACACATGAGCTGCCCTTGTATTTAGGCAACAAACCTGGATGAATATTTATTATGCCCTTTGTCGCTTTAATTATTTTATTACTTAATTTATTTGGAGTTCCACCGTTATATAGGTAATTAATTTTTTCTCTTCTAATAATATTTATTACCTCAGCTGAATTATGGGAATTGACAAAATATTTTGATATGTTTAAAAAAAATTTTTTATCTTTCTTTCTTTTAAAATAGTTTCCAGTTCTTTCTTTAAAGATTTTATTTAATTTTTTGATTCTTGTATCTGAGATTTCAGCTAATAATAAAAAAAATTTTATTTTTTTTATTTTTTTTATTTCGTTTATTAAATTTATTAATAAAGGATTTTGCTTAGTAGATAAAATACCTATCTTAACCATAATTTAAAAAATTCTTTTCAGTGCATAAATCAAGCCAATTGAGCTATTAGTACTGGTCAGCTACATGCGTTACCGCACTTCCACACCCA
>MDSV01053936.1_pt1 | contig 109484 bp, 103 predicted proteins | sample 810851 | NCBI WGS metagenome assembly MDSV01 (sample SAMN05326640, study PRJNA326480) | marine metagenome | isolation source: seawater | place: Atlantic Ocean: North East | collected 2012
GAGATGCCGGTCTGTCTCACTCTCATGCAAAGGTAAGATCAACCATTTAATCCGCTTACCCGCTTTATTCAGTTCACATTATTCAGCCCACATTCTCATCAGGTTGCTTCTGGCTTTTAAAATATGCAGCCGCGCCTGTCTATTTTCTTCCGTGTCTGCCATCTGTTGCAGCGCCAGGTACAGATCAAACAGCGTGCCGCGATGCTCTTCAGAGCGAACCTGGCTCTGAATCCAACCAACGGCTGCGTATCGGACGCCGCGGGTGACGGGGGCGACATAGTGCAGTTCGCGAGTCGGATAAATGTAAACCGACCCTTGGGGCAATTTAATCACGTCGTCCCCATCGTGCTTCTGCAGGATCAGTTCGCCGCCATCGTAGGTATCAGGGTCGGACAGAAACAAGGTGAACGACAAATCCGTTCTGGTTGCGTGAATAAACGCGTTGTCGACATGAGAACCGTAAGTCATGCCCTCATCATAGCGACTGATAATGATGTTGCTGAGTTTATCTGGAAACGCCGAGTTGGTGACCATCGGATGCTTACGCAGCGCTTGTTCAACGAGCTTTGTTGCCGCAATGATTTTGGGCGACTTAGGGTCGGCCTGAAGGTTCTTTTTTACGGCGCGGGCAGTCTTGCCTGCTGTTTTTTTACCATCCACAAACAGGTCGTCGCTGAGGCTGTTCAGAACCGCAGTTACAGAGTGGACATCCAACAGATTATCTACGAGAATTGTCATGGTATCGAAAATGAGAACTGATCGTATATGCTATTGATAGTAGCATAAAGATGTATCCGCAAAACGAATTTTCAGGAGACCTGAGTAATGGGTAAGCGCAACAAACTGTGGAAAAGCATCAGTGTGATCGGCCTGGCCGGCGCAGCAGGCATGAGCTTGAGTGCTTGTACCGAAGAAGAAAACGAAGGCGAAGCGGCGGTTGCGCCGATTGAGACCTCCGTTGATGCCGTTGCACTTGCTGGTGAAGGCGAGGGTGAAGGCGAAGTGATCTCTGCCGGTGAAGGTGAGGGCGAAGGCGCAGCAGCAACAGAGCTGACGTCTGATGATCTTGCTTATCTGACTCACCTCAGCCTGATTAAGGGTCACCTGTATGTCGGCGCCGAGCTCTACAAGGCTGGCCATATCGAGCACGCTAAAACACACATGAAGCACCCAGAAAGCGAGTTGTACGCTGATCTGGTTCCTGCTTTAGAAGCACGTGGTACCGCTGGCTTCGCGAAAGAGCTGACTGCCGTATCCGATGCGGTTAATGAGGAAAAAGGTGTAGAAGCTGTACAGACTGCGCTGGATACCCTGCTTGCCGCTATCGACACCAACGCTATGGCCGTTTCTGAAACCAGTGCGACACCGGCAGAGAAACTGAAGCTGGTTGTACAGCTTCTGCGTACTGCGGCGGATGAGTACGCTATCGCAGTGGTGGACGGCAAAATGGAAAATGCACACGAATATCAGGACGCATTTGGTTTCACTACGATTGCCACCGACTTGGTTGAAGGCATTGAGTCCGATGAGTCAGCGGTAACCGACGCGAAAGCAGCTACTCTTGCCATTCTCGCCGATGTTAAGCCGCACTGGCCTGGTCTGATTCCACCAGAGACCCTGAAAACAGAAGCGGGTGCTCTGTACGGTGCTGCGGCGCAGATTGAACTGCTGGCACTCGGCCTGTAACAGACTGATCCTGCCGTTTTAAAAAGAAGGTGGAGCATGGCTCCACCTTTTTTTTGCTTGTTTGATACCATGACAGCATGAGTGGCATTTCTATAATTAGATTGGTGTGTTCCGCCGTGGCAGGTGTGCTATTAGTCAGCACGCCCTCTCATGCTGCCGACTATTCAGGCAATGGGTCCTGGCATCTTGGGGCTGCCTATGAAACGGCGACAATTGATCAGAATCTTCTTGATACCGGTGCGTGGTCGTCCACTTATCCGAGGTTAACGGTCGGTGGTACCGGGCCTATGAATGCGCGATTTGAAATCAGTTGGACGCGCATGAGAGCCGATCGGGAAGGTGCGAATATTGTCGGCCTCGATGGCGATGTCTGGTTACCCTATGCTCTGGATGGAGCCCCCGCCTCACGATTGCGGCCCTATTTAATCCTTGGGGTCGGCTATCACAGATACTATGGTGAGACGTCGGTACTGGACGAGGAAGGTGCTGACAATGGCGCGCGCAGTCTGAACGCTGGTCTTGCGGTGGTGGGTAACCTGACTCAGACGACAGAACTCGTCGCTACATTCCGTTATCGCTATCTGACATGGGACGCACCCGATGATGATCTGGGTGAATCGGTCAGTGCTGCCAATGCCACTATCACCAGTGTATCCTTCGGTATACAGCAGCTTTTTTAAACAGAGTAGTTACATGCATAACCCATTTGAACCTTTAGCCTTCCGGGCCATGGTAACTCCTGATTATCCGGCGTTTTATGATGGTCAGTCGACACTGAATTATGCACAACTGCATAAAACCGTTGTGCAGGTATCAGAAAAGTTGGCGGAGGCCGGAATTGGCTCTGGTCATCGCGTGTATCTGCTGCTCCCCGAGAATCTGGCGTTTATTGCGACTATGGCGCTGTTTCATCGCGCCGCAGTCAGCTGCCTCGGAATCGCTGGGACTGATATCCCAGAGCAGCCAGAGTTCGATTTTGTTGTCTCGCTGAAAGCCGATAAAGATGTCAGTGGCATTCGTAACATTGGCCTCAGTCAGGACTGGTTTAATGAAGCTCGTAACATGCCGGGGCTGGAGCCGATGCAGGACTATTCTTCTGCGGAGGATATCTGTCGCATTATTCTGACCAGTGGCACCACCGGAAAGCCGAAAGCAGTAGGGCTGACGCCGGCAATGATAGAGCAGCGTCTCTATCGTAATCATCTGGTCTGGGGAAGTGCGACGGGGCATGATCTCAATCTGATGGGGCACTCCAGCATTGGTGGCTTCATGGGGTCATTGCAGACAATACAGGCGGGCAAGGTAGTGCTCCTGCCTGCGAGCGCCGAAGCGTTTGCCAAAGCGATCCGTACTTTTTATGTCACCTCTATATTAAGTTCCTCTACGGCACTTTTCCGCCTTGTGAACTCAAATGCGCTGTCAGCCGCTGACCTGAATGGTGTCCGCGAGATTCGTCTGGCGGGTAGTGCTTTGTCACCGGGGATGATCCACCGAATTAAACAGGTATGTCCTCAGGCGCGTATCTTCAATGTTTATGGCTCTACCGAAGTCGGTGCGGTTGGCATGGTTCAGGTGACCAGGCCGGAACTGGTCTGGAAAACAGCGATTGTTCAGCCGGGAGCGTCAGCGGAAGTCGTTGATGATGAGGGGAGAGCAGTACCGGACGGAACCGAAGGTATTGTCCGTGTACGCAGCTCAGGGATGGTCAGTGGCTACATGGCGGGCAGCCCGGACAACAATGAATTCAGGGGTGGATGGTTTTATCCAGGTGATCGCGGTGCATTCCGTGAGGGGGCGCTTTGCCTTACCGGACGTGAGTCTGAGGTTGTGAATCTTGGCGGGGTAAAAATAAACCCCGCCGAAATAGAGGCCGTGGCCGAGCAGATGTCAGCACTGATTGATGTAGCTGCCTGTCAGGTTGAGCGTGCAGATAACTTGGAGAAACTTGCATTGGCCTATACAGCCGACAGTACAATTCCGGTGTCGGAGATTGCCGAGTTCATGAAAGCCCGAATTGATGCGTCGCTCGTTCCGACAGAATATTTCCAGTTGAAAGAGATTCCTCGAAATGCCATGGGTAAAGTAAAACGACAGGAACTGAGCCGCAACCTGAGCGCTGTGCTGCGCTCAGGTAGCTAGCAAGGGGGCTTACCAGCTCTTGTATGGCAGGAATTTGCCATTCAGCGTGAGAAGAACACGGTCGCCTTTTGGGTCTTCGATTTTGTCGACTTCCATGGAGAAGTCGATGGCGCTCATGATGCCGTCGCCAAACTTCTCCTGAATGACTTCTTTCAGCGTGTCACCGTAGACGCCAACAATTTCGTAGAGTCGGTAAATCAGAGGATCGGTTGGGACGGCCTGATCCCATATTTTGGTTGGGTATGCTTCCAGCGCGGTGGCCATGCTTTGGTCAAATCCCAAATACTCTGCAATGGCCGCGGCCTTTTCGGCAGGGGCGCTGTTCATGCCCAGGCAGGCAGACGTCAGCCAGACAGGAGACATTCCAAGATCCGCCCCCATTTGTTCCCACGTCAGTTCTTTCTCAATTTTACGGGCGATGATCGCCTCGGTCATTGTTGCTTTATCCATCGTTATCCCCTGTCAGAATGGAAGCACGAAAGCCCTGTGTGAGCCGTTTCGGTGCATTATCATTGATGAAGTTCCCGTTTCCGGGAGCCTTAGGGGTAAGAGCAACTCTGGTGCCAGAATCTTACTGATGTGGTTTATGAATGTAGCTGACGAACATATCTTCGCGCAGCGGGCGGCTGAACAGGTAGCCCTGATAGTTGCGGCAACCGTGATCTTTCAGATAGGTCTGTTGCTGATCGGTCTCGACGCCTTCAGCGATAATATCCATATTCAGGTTCTGCCCAAGCTGGATAATCGCGTCAACAATACTGGCGGGTTCATTATCCGGATTGATGTCCATCACGAAGGCCCGGTCGATCTTGAGTTTATCGATCGGAAGTTTCTGCAAGTAGCTGAGAGACGAATAGCCTGTGCCAAAGTCATCCAGTGCAAAGGTGTATCCTTTGCCGCTCAGGCGCTGCATTTTTTCCCGAATGAGATCTTTGTCTCCCATAAACAGGCTTTCAGTCAGCTCCAGCTCCAGCACGCTGCTGTCGATGTCACAACTCTTAATAGTTTTGTCGAGCTTGGCTTCGAAGTCCGGGTCCATGAACTGGGCGGGACTGATATTTACTGCCAGACGTCTGAAGCTTGGTGGCAAGGATTTATTTCGTATCCACTGGCGTAGTGTCTGGCAGGCATGGGTCAGAACCCAATCTCCCAGCGGCAGAATCAGATTGGTTTCTTCAGCGGCGGCAATGAATACATCGGGATAAACGGAGTGACCATTGTTAACCCAGCGGCATAACGCCTCCGCTCCGGTGACTTCACCCTCTGCGTTATGCTGCGGCTGGTATACCAGAGTGAAGCCGTTATCGCGGATGGCCTGATAAAGATCGTTAAACAGATGAAGCCGTTCGCGAGTCTCTTCCTGCATTCTGTGATTGTACAGGCAGAGTTGCGAGCGCCCTTGATGTTTCGCCCAATACATCGCCGTATCTGCCTGGCGTATCAGATCGTTTGCCCCGCAGTCGGTCGAGGGGAAAATCGAAATACCGATACTGGCAGTCATATGGAATTTATTGATATCGATACAGAAAGGCTTGCGAATAGCTTGAAGCACGGCGGTACCCAGCTCAACCGCGCTTTCTTCGGCAAGTTCATGCGCGCTGAAAACTTCATCAGGAACAATCAGAAATTCATCCCCCCCCAGGCGAGCGATCAGATCCCTCTCGTTGACGGTAGCCTTCAGGCGGTGTGATGCTTCGATCAACAGGCGATCACCGATCGGGTGCCCCAATGAGTCGTTGATATTTTTGAAGTGATCGAGATCGATGAAGAGTACGCTACCACAGGTCTTATCGTCCTCCGACCAGGCGATTTTCTTTTCCAGCTCCTGCAGTGCCATTCTTCGATTCGCGAGCTCGGTGAGCGGATCGTAGTTAGCCTGGTACTCGATGAGCTCCTGCTTACGTTTCACTTCTGAGATATCACGAATCAGCCAGATCAGAGCGTCCTGCATGTTTGCGTGTTCTTCAAGCGGGATCATCCGCGATTCGAGATAGAGGTCATCATGATTGAACTCAGTAATCACAAGTTCTTTCTTTTCCAGAGCCTGATTGCGGGCTTCCTCTATTTTTCGGGTTGCTGACAGGTTGAGCCAGGCGGTAAAAGGCGTGCCTGTGAGGTCTTCATTCAGGCGTTGAATTCGGCCGTCTGGGTTGCCAAAGCGTCCGTTGATTACCCCAGTGGCGGTCACGAGTAAGCCGATATCCGGAAAACCTGCAGTGAAGGCATCGTTCAGCGCCTGCTGGTGGGCAATCCGGCTGGTCGTTTCATCAAGGTGTTCACTGAGGTCGTTAAATGCTTCTTCCAGTTGCGCAATCTCGGTTGCGCTGCGGCTTTCAGGAATACTGGCGTACTTACCCTGCTTGATAGAGCTCGTCAGCTGAACCAGGTGTTTGACCGGTATCAGAATATATTTGCGAAGTATCTGGCTCTGAACGACCAGAAAAATAATTACGAGCAAGGCAACCAGGATTGTTTTCCTGGCCAGAGAGCGCAGCATGGAGTCGTAATCGTTGTGTGCATCATAATGCGCAAATACCCACCCGCGGACATCGTTCATTACGGCCTGATCGGCTGTACTGGCCACTGAATCTGGCGATGCCGGATATTTGAGGCTGACGGGAAACAAGGCATAGAATTCGGATTTATAGCGCTCAATCTGAGGTTGCTGCACACCGGTATTCAGCGAATGACTGCTCAATCGGTATTTGGTGTTGTGGAGCCGGTCGCCGGCATTACTCGAGAAGATAACCCGATCACCAGCCTCAGAGAGAACGGCAAGATAACGCAGCGATGGATCGTCGATACTCTCCCGGATCTGGTTCTCGACAACATGGCTACTACTTTGGCTGACGTGGTACTCCACGTTTTTGGCAATACTTTCCAGCTCGAAGCTGATGCGTCGTTCCCAGTTGCTCGAAAACTGTTCCAGTTGGAGCTGCAGTAACAGATAGCCAAGCCCACAGGTAATCAGTCCTAGCATCAGCAGGGACCAGTTCAGTAACAGCTGAGCAAGCGATCTCCGAGGCGTCACTCTGACCCCCTGCTGGGCTTTCGGGGATTTTGTGCCCCAAAATCGAACACTGCACTCTGTAGCTTATTTAGTTGTCGCAGAATACTCACTGCACGGTGCACGATCGCGCGTGCCCCCCCTGATGACGGTTTGTTGATACTGACATTCAGTGTAGCAGTGCTGTAGAGGGTTGCCCGGGGGGGACACGGAGTGGCCTCTATTAGCCTGATGATGCCAATGTGGACAATGCGCCAGCCGGCCGGTTCGTCTATTGCTGTAAAGGTGACGAAGTGCCTGAATAGGTGCATAAAATTCGAGAATCACCGTGGAACGGTTCTGCATGTCGATAAATTGGAAGCACTACGAATTACAGGAGGGTTTCTACGATGAGCTGATCAGCTCGCCCGGAAACCCTAGAGTCCCCGCCCGGCAACTCGCCAACTATCTGAATAGCCTGACAGAAGAAGAAATACAGTCACGTAAGCTGGCCGCTGAGTCCACTATCAAAGATATGGGGGTTTCTTTCACCGTTTACAGTGAAGGTGAGAACATCGACCGCGCCTGGCCATTTGATATCGTGCCCCGGATCATATCGGCTCAGCAGTGGGAGAAAACAGCGGCGGGTCTGCGTCAGCGTCTGAAGGCGCTGAATATGTTTATTGATGATCTGTACCATGAACAGAAGATCATTAAAGACGGCGTCATTCCTGAGTTTGTACTGAAACAGTCGAAGAACTATCGACCTGAGTGTGAGGGCGTTAATCCGCGCTTTGGTGTCTGGGCGCACATCTGTGGGACCGATCTTGTCCGCGATGGTGACGGCCAGTTTTATGTACTTGAGGACAACCTGCGGGTGCCTTCCGGCGTTTCTTACATGCTCGAGAACCGTTCCATTATGAAGCGGGTTCTGCCTGAGGTGTTTGAAAAAGTCAGTATCGCGCCGGTTGGTGATTATCCAGAAGCTCTCTTTAATATGCTGGCTTCTTTGTCGCCACGTCAGAGCTCCAGCCCGGTGGTCGTGGTTCTGACTCCAGGCATTTTTAATTCGGCGTACTTTGAACATGCCTTCCTGGCTCAACGCATGGGGGCTGAGTTGGTCGAAGGCAGCGACCTCGTCGTCGGTAAAGATGACTGCGTCTATATGAAGACAATCTCTGGTCTGGAGCGGGTTGATGTTATTTATCGCCGTATTGACGACATGTTCCTCGACCCTGAAGTGTTTCATCCTGAATCAGTACTGGGAGTCCCTGGACTGATGCGTGCATGGCGCAAGGGCAAAGTTGCTCTGGCAAATGCGCCGGGTGCAGGCGTCGCCGATGATAAAGTCGTGTATGCGTACGTACCCGATATCATTCGTTATTATCTGAGCGAAGAGCCTTTGATTCCGAATGTCGAAACTTACCTCTGCTACGACGACAAGCAGCGTGAATACGTGCTGGATAACCTCGATAAACTGGTCGTAAAACCAGCTAACGAGTCTGGCGGTTACGGCATGCTGGTGGGCCCGCACAGTACTAAAAAAGAACGAGAACAATTTGCTGAGCTGATTAAAGCCAATCCGCGAAATTATATTGCTCAGCCAACGTTGGCGTTATCAACAGCGCCAACACTTGTCGGGCGCAGTAAAGTCGAGCCCCGTCACCTCGACCTGAGACCCTTCATCCTTCAGGGCGAATCAAGTTACGTAACGACTGGCGGACTGACGCGGGTAGCGATGAAAAAAGGCTCTCTGGTAGTTAATTCATCGCAAGGTGGTGGTAGTAAAGATACCTGGATTGTTGATACGTCTGCGGGGAAAGCCTGATGTTATCGAAAGTTGCTGAACGGGTTTACTGGGCCGCCCGCTATCTTGAACGGGTAGAAAGCACAGCCCGTATGTTGAGTATTTACGACACCCTGCTTTTCGACCTGCCGCGTCAGGTTAATCTGGGTTGGTATAACCTGATTGTAATTAACAGTCTTGAGCAGGATTTCAACGAGCGTTATTCCGTGCAGGATGAGCGTAACGTGGTGAAGTTTCTGGTCGGCGACGATACGAACCCCAGCTCTATTGTGACCTCACTCAAGGCCATTCGTGAGAATATTCGGACTACGCGTGATGTTATCCCCGCGGACACCTGGGAGCTGGTGAACGAACTGAGTCAGTATGTTCAGGATCATCTGCAGCAGGGGATTAACCGCCGCGACCGGCATGAATTTTTGGGTAATGTGATCAGTGCCTGTCAGCAGATTATTGGTCTGTGGCAGGTCAATATGCCGCGTGACAGTGCCTGGGAAATGCTGAAGCTGGGACAGAATCTTGAGCGCGCCGATATGACCACCCGGAATCTGGATGCTGCGACTGCGGCTATCATGCAGATTGAAGACGATGACTTTGCTGTTAATAGTCAGCAGATTATCTGGGGGAATGTCCTTCGTTCGCTCAGTGCTGACCAGCCCTATCGCCGGGCAATGCGTAGCTCGGTGAAAGCACCTCTGGTCTGCAGCTTTCTGTTGACGGATCAGCGTTTTCCCCGCTCGGTTGAATACTGCCTCAATGACATGATTCAGGGGGCAAAAGCCCTGCCGCGCGCCGAAAAAATTATCGCGGATATCCGCAAGCTTCATAAGACTGTCACAGATCGTGCTGAGGATAGCGCTCCCGGCCCTGAAATGCGGGAAGCCCTGAACGATCTGCAGATTTCACTGCAGTATCTTCATTTTTCTATCAGTCGTACCTGGTTCCTGAATGATCAGGAACAACTGGCGGTGGCCCAATGACAATTACAGTCGCACTTAATCATAAAACCCGGTATGACTTTGATCGCCCGGTGTCATTATCTCCGCACGTGGTGCGTTTGCGTCCGGCACCTCACTGCCGCACACCTATCCGCTCATACAGTCTGAAAATAGAGCCGGAAGAGCACTTTATTAACTGGCAGCAAGACCCGTACGGTAACTTTCAGGCGCGACTCGTTTTTCCTGAAAAAAGTCGCTGCTTATCGGTAGAGGTTGAAGTAATCGCCGATATGACGGTGATCAACCCGTTCGACTTTTTTATTGAAGAGTACGCTGAGGAATTTCCGTTCAAATACGGAAAGAGCCTGAAGAAAGAGCTGGAACCCTACCTGCATTGCACCACCGAAGGTGAAATGTTCACCACGCTGCTGGAAAGTATTCCGCGTGAGAAAAAGCGCACCATCGATTTTCTTGTCGATATCAATATGCGATTGCAGCAGGACATCGATTATCTGGTGCGCATGGAACCGGGCGTTCAGACGCCGGAAGAAACACTGGAAAAAGGCAAAGGTTCTTGTCGGGATTCTGCCTGGTTGATGGTGCAGTTACTGCGTCACCTGGGGCTGGCCGCCCGTTTTGCATCTGGCTATCTGGTTCAGCTCAAATCCGATGAGAAATCTCTCGACGGTCCTTCTGGCCCTGAAGCTGACTTCACCGACCTGCATGCCTGGTGCGAAGTCTATCTGCCGGGTGCTGGATGGGTGGGGCTCGACCCGACCTCTGGGCTGTTTGCATCCGAGGGGCATATCCCACTTGCCTGCACGCCAGAGCCGAGCTCTGCTGCTCCTATTTCTGGCTTCACTGATGAGTGTGAAGTCGAGTTTACTTTCTCAAACGAAGTCACTCGTTTCCATGAAGACCCGCGGGTGACCAAGCCGTATACCGAATCTGAATGGGAAGACGCTCTGGCTTTGGGTGAGAAAGTTGATCGTATTCTGAAAGATGAAGACGTCCGTCTGACAATGGGCGGCGAGCCAACGTTTGTATCTATCGATGACATGGAATCCGCGCAGTGGAATACCGAAGCGCTGGGCAAAGACAAACTGGCATTAGCGAAAACCCTGTTGCTCCGTCTGCGAGACCACTTTGCACCGAAAGGCCTGCTGCATTATGGCCAGGGCAAGTGGTATCCGGGAGAAGAAGTACCGCGCTGGGCGTTAGGTTTATTCTGGCGTAGCGACGGCGAACCTTTATGGCAGGACAAAGACCTGCTTGCCCGCGTAGATAAACATTACGGACACACCGAGGAAGACGCACGGGCATTTGCCCGACGGCTTGCAGAGTTACTGAACGTTCCGCAGCGTTGTGCTCAACCTGCGTATGAAGATGGACTGCATTATCTGCTGCAGGAGCAGAATTTACCGGAGAATATCGATAGCCGGATTGCCAGCAGCAAAGACAGCCTTGAGCGCCGTCGACTGGCACGGGTGTTAGAGCAGGGGCTGGACACCCCGACCGGGTACGTACTGCCGCTTGAGTGGAATTTCTACGGACATTGCTGGCAGTCCAGCGAGTGGCAGTTCCGCCGCGGGCGTCTGACTCTGATCCCGGGCGATTCGCCGATGGGGCTTCGTCTGCCGCTGGAGAGTCTGCCACCTGCGGAAGAAGATCCTCTGATTCAGGAGGCTGACCCGCACCGCGAAGCCGGACCTCTGGAAACCGCCGATGCCGCAGTAAAAGAGGCACTGGCGCGTAACAGTCGCCCGGTGGCTCAGTCGCAACCGCTTTCGCCGACATCATCGACGCCCCCTGTGCAAAAACAAAGTGCTCAGAAGAAGGTCGAGGGCAACGAGAAGACTGAGTCTGCGGCGAAGAAAGACGATTATCGCTGGAAAAATCTGGTGCGTACGGCACTGGGCATTGAAGCCCGCGACGGTAAGTTACACTTGTTTCTTCCGCCGCTGCCTTACCTCGAAAGCTACGTGAATCTGCTGGCGCTGATAGAGCGGACAGCAATGGAGCTGGATCTACCTGTCATTATTGAGGGCTATGAGCCGCCGAAAGACCATCGCATGCAAAAGCTGTTGGTGACTCCCGATCCGGGCGTGATCGAGGTGAATATTCACCCGTCAGACAACTGGTCCGATATGGTCAGCAACATGACTGAGTTATATCAGGCTGCCAAAGAAAGCCGGTTGAGTACTGAGAAATTCATGCTGGATGGTCGTCACACGGGCACCGGAGGTGGCAATCACATTACCTTAGGTGGTGCGACGCCTTCCGACAGCCCCTTCCTGAGACGGCCTGATCTCCTGCGCAGTTTTGTTACCTTCTGGCAAAACCACCCTTCACTGTCGTACCTGTTTTCTGGCGCCTTTATCGGCCCTACCAGCCAGGCTCCACGAGTCGATGAGGGCCGTGATGAAGCTCTGTATGAATTGGAAATTGCTTTTCAGCAGATGCCTGACGGGGACGTCGCGCAGCCCTGGTTGGTTGATCGCCTGTTACGCAATCTGCTGATTGATATGACGGGCAACACGCACCGGGCTGAATTCTGTATCGATAAACTGTTCGCTCCAGGCAGTCCGTCCGGGCGACTGGGCATTCTCGAATTCCGTGGATTTGAGATGCCGCCGCATAGCCGTATGGCACTGGTTCAGGCGCTTCTGCTTCGTGCTCTGGTTGTACGGTTCTGGCGTAAGCCCTACAAGCAGAAGCTTGAGCGTTGGGGCACTCGTTTACACGACCAATTCATGTTGCCGCACTATATCTGGCAGGATATTAAAGATGTGGCAGCCGATCTGCAGGAACATGGTCTGGATTTCAGGGCCGAATGGTTACTGCCTTTCCGTGAATTCCGCTTCCCCCACTATGGCACGGTGAATCTCGGGGATCTGTCACTTGAATTGAGCTGGGCTATTGAGCCATGGAATGTACTTGGTGAAGAAGTCTCCAGCTTTGGTACCGCGCGTTACGTAGATTCTTCTGTAGAACGTTTGCAGGTTCGCGTTACCGGGATGACGGGTAGTCGCTATATTCTGGCATGTAACGGACGTAAGGTGCCGCTGCGGGCTACTGGTAAGCACGGTGAGTTCGTGGCGGGTGTGCGCTACAAAGCCTGGGCGCCGCCATCGGCACTGCATCCGACCATTGATGTTCATGTTCCCCTGCATTTCGATCTGATCGACACCTGGAACGGGCGCTCGGTGGGTGGAGCGACCTATCATGTGTCTCATCCGGGTGGGCGCAGCTATGACGTATTCCCAGTGAATGCTGCTGAAGCCGAGTCCCGCCGTGGCAATCGTTTCACCACGACAGATCACACACAGGGGCCTTATACGCCTCGCCCTGAGATTGATGCCATGCGCGAATTTACTGCGCATACAGATGTCAGGCCGATGAGTGCCCCGGCGGAAGAGTCGTATGATGAGTATCCTCTGACGCTGGATCTCAGAACTCAGCCTAAACGCTGAGAATCTGCCATAATTGCGGCCAGATAACCTGAGATAGCCAATATGACTGATGAGTCAGCCATCACGCCGACTGCCGAAGACCTGTATCCACCGCTGCAACGCAGCGGTGATGCTGTTTACGATGCCGCCGGTACCATGCATCCGCACTGGAATTATGTCATGGAGAGCCTGGCAGGAATGCCGGGCAGCGTCCTGCATGACCGTCAGGCTAAGGCCCGTCGCTTGTTGCGTGACGACGGCGCGACGTACAACATCTACAGTGACAATTTCCGCGATAAGCAGAACGACTCCCGTACCTGGGGGCTCGATCTTATTCCTAATGTCATCAGCAGTGATGACTGGGCAGCCATTGAAAGTGGGCTGGTTGAGCGTGCGGAGCTGCTGAATCTATTATTGCGGGACATTTACGGCCCACGCCAACTGATACGCACTGGCGTTATCCCTCCTGAAATCATTTACGCGAATCGCGGTTTTCTGCGCGCCTGTCAGGGGCTGCGTATGCCCGGCGAGCATGATCTCATTATTCACGCTGCTGATATGGCCCGTGGCCCAGACGGTAAAATGATGGTGCTTGCGGACAGAACTCAGAGCCCGAGTGGCGCAGGTTACGCGCTCGAAAATCGTACGGTGATGTCGCGTGTCTTGCCGAGCTTATTCCGCGATAGTCACGTTCATCGCCTGGCCGGCTACTTCCGCCAGTTGCGTAGCAAAATGCAGAGCCTGTGCCCTCACAGACCCTCGCCTCGTATCGCGGTGTTGACCCCTGGCCCTCGTAATTAAACCTATTTTGAACACGCCTATCTGGCGAATTACCTCGGGTTTTATCTGGTTCAGAGTGATGACCTGGTCGTTCGTGGTGGATTTCTCTGGATGAAATCGCTGGATGGTCTCAGCCGGGTCGATGTACTTATGCGTCGCGTTGATGACTGGTTCTGTGATCCGGTAGAACTGCGCGGTGATTCCCGCCTCGGTGTGCCCGGTCTGCTGCAGGTGGTCAGGGCTGGCAACCTGGTGGTGGCCAACTCTCTGGGCTCGGGCATTCTTGAAAGTCCAGCGCTGCTGAAATATCTCCCGGACATCGGTCGCGCGCTACTTGGGCGTGAGCCTCGCCTCAACAGCGTGCAGACATGGTGGTGTGGTGATCCTACTGACATGACCTATGTTCTGGATAACCTGGCGAAGCTGGTGGTGAAACCTACGTATCGTAAACCCGGCGAACTCAGCTTCTTTGGCCCCAAGGCCAGCGCTGATGAGTTAGCCAATATGGCTGCTCTTATCAAAAGTGAGCCTCAGCGTTATGTCGGACAACCGGTGCTTGAATCCAGTTTCTTACCGACTCTTCAGAATGAAGTACTGGCACCGCGGCCCGCGATACTCCGCGCCTTCACGGTTGCGGGTACCGGCTCATACAGTGTGATGCCGGGCGGCTTGACCCGGGTTGGCCTCAAAGAAGATGCACTGCTGATCTCTGGTCAGGCGGGAGCGACCAGTAAAGATACCTGGGTCGTCGCCTCTGAGCCCGAGCGCATCGTTACCAATCAGCACGAAGATGTTGCGCCTGCGCGGGAAAGTGAAGCGACCAACCTACCTAGCCGCGTGCTTGAGAACCTGTTCTGGATGGGGCGCTACGCTGAGCGTGCAGAAGCCTGTCTGCGTCTGTTGCGAACTGCGTACTCCATGCTTAACGGTGAAGATCCTCTGTCGTCAGATCTGCGCCTGACGTTACTGAAGGCCGTGACTGAGTTGGCGACTATTGCGCCTATGAAAACGCCGGAGAGCGATGAGGCAATGATTGAAGCTCTGCGCCGCGGAGAAGCGCCGCAGTCGATTGCGAATACCCTCAACAGCATGCTTTTCTGTGCCGATGAAGCCAAAGAGCTGCTGTCCTCTGATACCTACCGGGTAATCAATGACATACGCGATGCGATTCCGCTGCTGGATGGCGATGAGCAGGATGCCTACCTTAGCCCTGATGAAGTACTCGACCCTCTGGTCACAGCATTAATGGCCTTGGCGGGCCTGACTCACGAGAGCATGACCCGCGGTTACGGTTGGCGCTTTATGGAATTGGGCCGTCGAATCGAACGAGCCATGCAGACTGGGCGGCTCGCAGGCACCTTGCTTGGTCCTGAGATGATGGAACCAGAGCAGTCGCGTATAGCCGAAGCTTTATTGCTCACACTCGAAGGCCTGATTACTTATCGTCGTCGTTACGGGGCTCGCCCGGATCTGCGCAGCGGCCTGGATCTGGTTCTGCTGGATACGGATAACCCACGTTCGGTGATGTATCAGCTCGGCAATATACTGCGACAGCTACGTAAGCTGCCGAGTCATGCTGGTTATCTCCATGAGTTACCGCCTGCAGAGAAAGCACTGATCGAATGCAGTACGCGCGTGCGCTTGTTTACGCTCTCTGAATTGTCTGCAAGTACGGAAGGTGAGCGTAAAGTGCTGATTGAAGAGATGCAGACTCTGGATAACGCCCTGATGGACATCAGCGATATGATCGGCGATCGCTACTTTGATCACAGAGAAGACTCGCAACAGCTGGTCGATGCTCGCTGGGAGGGACTGTAATGAAGTACCTGATTAAACATATTACCGCCTATAAATACGCCAGCCGGGTCTCACACTGCTATAACCTGGCACAGATGATCCCGCGCACGACCCAGCGTCAGACCTGCATCAACAGCAAGATAGAAGTTACGCCAGAACTGGCCATGGAGCAGCGCCGGGAAGATTATTTCGGCAATCAGGTGTTTCAGTTTGAAATTCAGCGGCCTCACAAGGCCTTGACGATCACTGCTACCAGTCAGGTAGAAACCCGCCCGCAGATTGCAGACACCAATCTCGATCTTGGTAGCACCTGCGCGGAAGTGCTAAGCAAAATGCAGCAGTCGAAATCAGAGGATGTACTGCTGGCCCGTGAATACCAGTTGGACTCATCCATGATTGCGGCGGCGCCTGAATTCCGAGATTACGCCGCAGATCTTTTTACTGCTGACCGTTCTCTGTTATCGGCGTGCTTTGCACTGACTGCTCGAATCTACGAAGAGTTCAGCTATTCGCCGTTGGCGACAACCATTGCGACACCTCTGTCCGAAGTTATGCAGAACAAAAAAGGGGTCTGCCAGGATTTTGCTCACCTGCAGATCGCCTGTCTGCGCTCCTTGGGTTTTGCTGCCAAGTACGTTTCCGGGTACCTCGAAACATTGCCACCACCGGGTCAGGAAAAGTTGGTAGGTGCTGATGCAACGCATGCCTGGTTATCGGTATTCTCGCCGGGTGAGGGCTGGGTAGAATTTGATCCGACGAACAATTGCCTTGCCGGAGAGCAACATATTATCACTGCCTGGGGGCGTGATTTTAACGATGTAACGCCGCTGAAAGGTGTGATCTTTGGTGGGGGCTCAGCGCCTGAAATGACAGTCTCTGTGGATGTGAGTCGGGTCTGAATAGTCGGCACAGGCTTATTCGACTTTCCTCTAATAGGCAGAGACTGGCCGTGGTGCCAAGCTGACCTTCTGATGGAGGTATTGTATGACGACGCAGAAACAGGATATGAGTAAACAGGATCTGCCTACGACGCGATTTGAGCGTGTTTTTTTTCGCTACATCGCATGGTTTCCGATTCTGACTCTGCCAATGTTGGTCTGGGAGCTGATGGAAACCGGGCAAATGGGCATGGGGCTGATCATTGGTCTGGTGCACGCGGTGTTGGTGTTCCGCTTCGTGTCGGTCAATAACGTGCCGGGTTGGTTCAAAAAAAAGGGCAGCTGATCCGCTGCCCTTTTCATTTCAGCTGAGCCTCACGCTTAGCCGCGAGCCGACAGTTTCTGGCGTGCTCTGCCAGCCGCTGCACGCACCTGATCAGGCGCGGTTCCGCCAATATGATCGCGAGCCGCGACAGATCCTTCCAGTGTCAGAACATCGAATACATCTTCAGAAATCTGATCCGAAAACTGCTTCAGTTCTTCGAGCGTCATTTCGCTCAGATCTTTGCCTGTTTCCAGACCGTAAGCGACCGCTTTACCGACAATTTCGTGTGCATCACGGAATGGAATGCCTTTACGAACTACATAGTCAGCAAGGTCCGTTGCGGTAGAGAAACCGCGCATGGCCGCCTCACGCATAAACTCTTTCTTCGCCTGCAGGTGTGGAACCATGTCGGCAAATGCGCGCAGTGAGTCACGCAGAGTGTCTGCGGTATCGAACAGTGGTTCTTTATCTTCCTGATTGTCTTTGTTGTAGGCCAGTGGCTGTGATTTCATCAACGTCAGCAGGCTGATCATATGGCCATACACGCGACCGGTTTTACCACGCACCAGTTCAGGTACGTCCGGGTTTTTCTTCTGCGGCATGATGGATGAACCCGTGCAGAAGCGGTCTGGCAGGTCGACAAACTGGAACTGAGCCGAGGCCCACAGCACCAGTTCTTCAGAGAAGCGCGACATGTGCATCATAATCAGAGACGCTGCACTGGTAAATTCGATGGCGAAGTCACGGTCAGAGACGGAATCGAGACTGTTCTCGGTCGGTGCTTCAAAGCCCAGTAGCTCGGCAGTGTAATGACGGTCGATGGGGTAGGTCGTACCAGCGAGTGCAGCAGCGCCCAGAGGCATCTGGTTCACGCGCTTGCGGCAGTCCTGAAGGCGGGCGTAATCACGCTCAAGCATTTCGTTCCAGGCCAGCAGGTGATGACCAAAGGTCACTGGCTGTGCGGTCTGTAGATGGGTAAAGCCCGGCATGATGGTGTCGGCTTCACGTTCAGCCAGCTCAACCAGACCTTGTTGCAGGCGCGTCAGTTCGGCAGAGATAACGTCGATCTCATCACGCATGTACAGACGGATGTCCGTCGCTACCTGGTCGTTACGGGAGCGGCCAGTGTGTAGCTTCTTGCCCGTAATACCAATCTTGGCCGTCAGGGCAGCTTCAATGTTCATGTGCACGTCTTCAAGCTCGATGGACCACTCGAATTTGCCATTCTCAATGTCGCTCTGAATTTCGTTCAGGCCATTGATGATGTCGTCGCGCTCCTGCTCAGTCAGAACACCTACTTTGCACAGCATGGTTGCATGCGCGATGGAGCCCTGAATGTCCTGGCGGTACATGCGCTGATCAAACTCCACAGAGGCGGTATAGCGGGCGACAAAGGCGTCGGTCGCTTCAGAAAAGCGGCCTCCCCAGGAAGCGTTTGTGGATTGGTCGGTCATCAGGCACCTCTGATCGGACATTCGTTGAATTGAAGAAAGGCGTGATTATAGCCTTTGCGGCTTTACGTTCATACCGGAGTAATCTGCCCTTTACGGCAGGGCAGAATATAGTGAAACTCTGGTGAAGCGTTTGCTGCGACTGAAACAGGACATGGTGTGAAGGACAAACAGACCCAGACCCGGGACGAGCTTCTGGACGGCTTCTTTTTGCCGGACCTGTGTAATGCCCGTGCCGTACTCATACTGCTGATTGTCAGTGAAGCGCTGGTTCTGGCTCTGACATTGATCGAAAGCGGTATCGACGGGTTTTCAGGAATTCGCTTTGGGCTGGTTTCACTGTTTGTTCAATGGGTAGCGTTAGTATCCGTGGCGGTGTTGTGTCAGGCCCGTAGCCAGCTGGCGAGGCTGCCGGTGTGGGCTGCTTCGGTAGTGGCGTTATTGATTATTCAGCTGGTGACGTTATGCATCAGTCTGCTGGGCGAAATCTTCTTGCCGGCCATCCAGCCCTCGCTGGACTGGTACTGGGTTGCCCGCAACCAACTGGTCAGCGCAATTTTTTCGGCGATGGCGATGCGTTACTTTTACGTGCAGAGCCAGTGGCGCCTTCAGATTCAGGCAGAACTGCGCGCACGTCTTGCAGCATTGCAGGCAAATATCCGCCCACACTTCTTTTTTAATACGCTCAACACTGTCGCTTCTTTAATCGTGATTGATCCTGAGAAGGCGGAGTATATGCTGCTTGAGCTGGCTCAGCTGTTCCGCGCTGTCTTACGCGGAACCGAAGAGACCACCCCGCTGAGCGAAGAGATCAAGTTGGGGCAAGGGTATCTGGATATAGAACAGACCCGTCTGGGTGAGCGGATGCAGGTGGAATGGGAACTCCCTCACGTTTTGCCTGATATCAGAGTGCCACAATTAATATTGCAGCCTTTGCTTGAGAATGCTGTTTATCACGGTATTCAGCCCGTCGTGGAGCAGGGTTTCATTCAGGTATCGTTAAATGAAGCTGCCAACGGCTGGCTATTGAGCATCAGTAATAGCAAGAGCAAGAGCTCAGTTGAGTCGGGTGGTAATCGTATCGCTCACCAGAATATAAGAGCGCGCCTCGAAGCCCTCTTTGGTGACGGCGCGACACTGACAGTTGATGATCATGGTGACCGTTACGAAGCACGTATCCTGATTCCGAGAAGCGGGGAGAAAGTATGAATTACCGTGTTCTGGTGGTGGATGATGAGCCCCTCGCACGGCAGCGTCTGAAACGCCTGCTTGAGGAGCACAAAGACTTTACGTGTGTCGCTGAAGCCGGAGATGGGCAGGCGGCAGTGGATTGGTTGTCGCAGTTCAGAGCGGATCTTGTTCTGCTCGATATCCAGATGCCCGGCCTGGATGGTTTGCAGGCCGCAGAGAAAATCAGAACGCTGCCAAGTGCCCCTGTCATCGTCTTCTGTACCGCCTTTGACGATCACGCTCTGGCGGCTTTCGATGTGGATGCTGCAGATTACCTGCTGAAACCGATCCGCAAAGAAGATCTCACCCGGGCGTTGAGCCGGGCGGCAGAACGTCTGAGTCGGCAGGTGTCCGGTCCGGCTGCGCGTACACACATCAGTGCGCGAACGTCGCAAGGCTTAGTGCTGACCCCGGTAGATGATGTGCTGTTTTTCAGCGCAGACCAGAAATACGTCAGTATGCACCATGCTGACGGAGAGACCCTGATAGACGATTCGCTGAAGCAATTGGAAGAAGAATTTCCGCAACGCTTTATGCGGATTCACCGCAGCTACCTTGTTGCGTCCGACCGGGTTCAGCGCCTCGAAAACACCGATGACGGTGTTGTTTTGTGGCTGCGGGATTGTGATCAACCTCTGCCAGTGAGCCGGCGCCACGCGCCCGGTGTGAAGAAGCATCTGCGCGGCGGCTGAGGCCGCGCAGCAATCGCCCCCCAATCCTGTTATCATCCGCGCTTGATAAATGCACAGTTTCAGGTTCGAGGACATCATGCCGACACCATCCCTACTCCGCATTGCGACCCGCAAAAGCCCACTGGCCATGTGGCAGGCCGAACACATTAAGGCCCGCCTGGAAGCGTTGCATCCGGGGCTTGAGGTTGAGCTGGTTACATTTACCACTCAGGGAGACAAAATTCTGGATGTGCCTCTGGCGAAAATCGGTGGCAAAGGGTTGTTTGTCAAAGAGCTGGAAAGCGCCATGCTCGACGGGCGGGCGGATATCGCTGTGCATTCAATGAAAGACGTGCCGATGGAGTTTCCGGAAGGGCTTGAGCTCGGTGTGATCTGCGATCGCGAAAACCCTCTGGATGCGTTCGTCTCGAACAAATACAAGGCTCTGGCCGAGATGCCAGAGGGCTCAGTGCTCGGTACATCCAGTCTGCGCCGTGGCTGTCAGGCCAAAGAGCGACGCCCTGATCTTGAAGTGAAGAGTCTGCGCGGCAACGTACAAACGCGTCTGGGTAAGATGGACGCTGGCGAATACGATGCCATCATTCTTGCCTCTGCAGGTCTGCTGCGTATGGAAATGGATGAGCGCATTGCCGCATTCATGCCGGCAGAAGAATCACTGCCAGCGGGTGGGCAGGGTGCCCTTGGGATTGAGTGGCGCAGTGCTGATAAAGACATTCATGCCTTGCTCGCGCCGCTGCACCACGAAGTAACCGCACAATGTGTATTGGCAGAACGTGCCATGAACCGCCGCCTGCAAGGGGGCTGTCAGGTCCCCATCGCTTGTTACGCCATCATTGATGGTGATGAATTGTGGCTCCGTGGTCTGGTGGGTAGCGAAGACGGCCAGCAAATGCTGCGTACCGAATACCGGGGCTCGCCAGAAGACGCCGAAGCGCTGGGTATAAAGGCAGCAGAAGACCTGTTGGCGCAGGGAGCGGGTGATATCCTGCGTGCCGTGTATGGTCATGACGTTCACTGAAGCGTTACCGCCGGTTGTAGTAACGCGACCTGCGGACAAAGCCAGTGAATTAATCAGCTCGGTGGCGGAGCTTGGCTTTGAGGTTCGCCATCATCCCTTGATTGAGATTCGCCGATTTGAAGATGATGACAGCGCGGTCTCACGTGCCTGTCGTCAGAAAATCCTCGATATAGACCATTATGACGCTGTCATCGCAATCAGCCAGAATGCCGCTGAGGCGGGTTTCGGATGGATGGACGATTACTGGCCGCAGATGCCAGTGGGCCTGCGTTGGTACGCTGTCGGCCCGACAACGGCAGCGGTTTATCGCGAGTACGATATCGACGCAGAAATGCCGGTTGACCGATACGACAGTGAGGGAGTACTCGCGCTGCCATCGTTACAGCAGGTCGAGGGTGAGAAAATACTCATCTGGCGCGGAGTCGGCGGTCGGGAAACCCTGGCATCGGTTCTGCGTGACCGGGGAGCCCGTGTCGATTACGCCGAGCTCTATGAACGTCGGCAGATTGAATGGGCAGAAGCCGACTGGGACAAAACCTTACAAGGTGCTCCAGTACTGCTGCTAAGCAGTGGGCAGGCGCTCGATATTGCACAACAACAAATACCTGATATCGCGACCCGGGTAAGCACCATCATAGTGCCAAGTGAGCGAGTGGCTACTTACGCCAGGCAGCAAGGCTGTACTGACGTGGTGGTTGCGGCCAGTGCCCGTAATGAAGATACTTTGCACAGCCTGCGCGCGCGGTTTGCCGCAGGCCGTTAAGATTTCGCCGTTAAGGCCAATTTCAGAAGGAAATTCACCGTGAGCAACGAACAACAGACTAACGCCCCGGCTGATAAGGGACAGAAAGAAAAGCGCAGTTCCAATGTGCTTTCCTGGTTTAACCTGCTCCTGATCATCATCCTGTTTGCTCTGGCGGGCGCGGCCGGCTTTTTCGGCTGGCAGCAGCAACAGGCTGCAACCGCTGAAACTGCGGTACTGACTGATCGCCTGAATACTGCACTGCAGAAAATTGAAGCAAGCAACGCGCGTGAAACAACATTGATGCAGCGCGCAGAGGCCCTGAATACTGCGTCTCAGAACCTTGCCGCTCAGGTGGCTCACAACACAGAGCGCTTGGGTAAGCTGCCGGGTGCAGAGCGTCAGGATTGGCTACTGGCTGAAGCAGAATATCTGCTGCGCCTTGCCAGTCAGCGCCTTGAGCTTGAGCGTGACTGGGAGGGTGCGATCAGCATGCTGACCGCAGCAGACAACGTCATCATTGAAACGCGTAACCCTCGTTTTGATAAAGTCCGTGCTCAGATTGCCCGTGAGCTGATGGCTCTGCGTGCCGTGCCAGCCGTTGATCGTGTGGGTGCCATCTTCCGCCTGCAGGCTCTGCAGGAGCAGGTAACAGCGCTGCCGTGGATGCCAGAAAAACTGATTGCAGAACCTGTTGCTGAAGAAGAACCTCTCACGCTGGAAGAGCAGACCTGGTACTGGAACCTCTGGTACACCGTCAGAGATAACGTGATCCGTATGGTGCGTATCCGTGAGCGTGACGAGCCAATCGCGGCGCCACTGACGCCCGATCAGCAGTATTACCTGCAGCAGAACATGCACCTGATGCTGGAACAGGCTCAGATTGCACTCCTGCGCGAACAGACCGAACTGTATGAGCACAGCCTTCAGCGCGTCTCAGAGTGGTTAGATGCCTATCTGGTTATTGAAGATGCACGCACTCGTGCTGCCCGCGCTGCCTTGTCTGAACTGCAGGCCTGGGAAGTGGCTCCGGAGCGCCCTGACATTACTGCGTCACTCCTGATGTTGCAGAAACTGGTTGAAGAGCAGCGCCGCAATGGCACTGTACAGCCAACAGAAGCAAATGCGGATGAGGCTGAAGAGGCCGGTACGGAGGACGACGCATGAGACTGATCGTTCTTTTTCTGATCCTGATTGCTGCGGGAGCGCTGGCCGTTGGCGCATTCGTTTATATCGATGCTGGCTATGTCATGCTCAGCTGGGAAAACTACACGGTAGAGACCAGCCTCTGGATGTTTCTGGTATTGGGCGCCATCGCCCTGCTGGCTGTGTATATAGCATTGCGTGCGTTGCTGGTGTTGTTTGGTAGCGACCGCCGCTTCAATGAGTGGCGTCAGCGTCGTCGCAGCTTACGTGCCCGTCGTCAGACCACGCGAGGCCTGCTTGCTTTGGCGCAGGGTCAGTGGCGCCGTGCCGAACGCAACCTGACAAGCAGCGCTAAAGATTCTGATCAGCCTTTGATCAACTACCTGGCGGCTGCCCGTGCTGCTTACGAGCAGGATAAGTCAGAAGCAACGGACGAATGGCTCAAGCAGGCAAGCCTGAGCACTAAAGGCTCAGACCTGGCGGTGGGTATTACTCAGGTACAGCTGCTGCAATCGCGTCACCAGAACGAGCAGGCGCTGGCCGTGCTGATCAGCCTGCGTGAAAAGCATCCCCGTCATGCCTATCTGCTGAAACTGCTGGTAAAAACGCTGCAGGATCTCGAAGACTGGGTAGCGTTGAATGAGCTTCTGCCAACCCTGCGCAAAGCGACCAAAATCCCGGATGAAGAGTTGCGTAAGCTGGAGCGCAACGTTGCTCTGCAACTGCTCGACCGCGCCCGTCATGCAAATGGTGGACAGGGCCTGACAGCAACGTTTGATGGTCTCGGCCGCGACGTGCGTTACACCAGCGATGTGATGAAGTCATACGTTGACCTGCTGCTCGAAACTGAGCAGGAAGAGAAAGCAGAAGAAGCGCTGCGTGAAGGCCTTAAGCATGTATGGCACGACGAGCTGGTAGAAATCTACGGTCGTCTGAAAGGTAAAGATGCCAACAAGCAGCTGCTGTTTGCTGAGCAGCAGCTGAAAGAGCGTCCTAATGACCCGCTCCTGCTGCTCACTCTGGGTCGTCTGGCGCTGCGTGTGAATGATCTGGAAAAAGCCCGCGAATATCTGAAGACCGGCTTGAGTATCAGAGGCCTGGCCGAACTGCACGCTGAAATGGGTAAGGTCATGCTGGCCGAAGGCGATGAGACGCTGGCCTGTGAACACTTCCAGCTGGCTCTGGGTCACTGATCCCACGCAAGCTGCGCGACACCAGTACATAAAATAATAACAACCGGCGGCCTTGAGCCGCCGGATTGGTATCAGGGGGATGTTATGAATGATATGCCACATCGCTCGGCGCTTGCCGACTACCTCACCATACTGACGGGTCTGTTTACCATCCTGAGTGGAGCCTACTCACTCTACGCCGGTGGTGATGTCTCTGCGGCGGCGGATACCGAAACCTATTGGGATGGTCCTCTGCGACATGCTATTGCGATTACGCTGACTGTGATGGGGCTGTACTTCTTTATGGATCTCTCTGTGAAAATCGCAGGTAAGATCGTCAGAACCGGCACCAGCGGCCTGCCCGGTTGGTTGGTTTTTGGCCTTTTCTATTTTGGTGGTATGGCGTTATACGGGGTCTTTCAGATCGTGCTCCAGTCGAATCTGTTTGCTGAATTACAGATCTCATATTTTATCACTTCGCTTGTCATCTGGCTGGCATTGACCATTCCTCTGGCCATCATGTCGGCATTCAAACCGAAACCACGCCGCTAAAGCGGCTGGTAACGCCTGACCTTTTTTCGCTGCGCGATCACATCTTTACTTTTCTGCAAACTCCAACAGCGGAAGAGTGTTGCCTTTCTTTATAATATAACGATAATGATTCGCATTAATAATTTCAGAGGCGAGTCACACATGGGTTCAACATTGAGTCAGGCGTCTGTCGGTATCGTATTCGGTACAGATACCGGGAATACAGAGGACGTAGCAGAGAAGATTTCCGAACAATTGCAAAGCGCGGGAATCCTTGCTGAATTGATTAACATCACGGATGCTGAGCCCGAGCAGCTGCAAGGCTACGACCTCACGATCATGGGGATTCCCACATGGGACTTCGGTGGCATTCAGGTCGATTGGGAAGATGTCGAAGACATGATTCAGGCTCTGGATATGTCGGGCAAAACCGTCGCCCTTTACGGGCTGGGCGACCAGTTTGGCTACGGTGATTTTTTCCTCGATGCGATGGGCTGGTTACAGGAACATCTGCAAAAAGCCGGGGCGCGCTTTATTGGGTACTGGCCGACCGAAGGATACGAGTTTGAGGCATCACGGGCCGTCAACGAGGAAAAGACGTTTTTCTGTGGTCTGGCCATCGATGAAGACCAACAGTTCGAACTGACCGATGCCCGCGTTGAAAAATGGGTAGCTCAGATTATCAGTGAATACGATGCGCTGGCGGCGGCCTGATATGAGATACATGTGTAACGGCCATCGTCAGTGGCTGATCGATAATCCTTCTGAGCTGACACCGAGCTGGCAGCGGGCAACGTCCATGGGCTGTGAGGCGATGCTCGGCGAGCACTGGCAGAGAGCAGCTATATGTTTCGGTAATGCCGTTGAAGTGGCGGAGCTGGAGCTGGCAAGAAACCCTGATCGTGCGGCACAACAGCGCTATCTTGAAGCAGCAGCTCAGATGATGGCTGCCTTTCGTCGTCTCGGCGACCAGCGAAGCTGCCGCTTTTTGTTCAGCAGAGTGCTGGAGTTGTTAGAGCAACTATCTATGCGGGATTTTTGCGAGGAGAGCCTGGGAATTCTCAAAGAATTCACATTCGGAGACAGCAGGGATGCAGAGAAATCAATGTGGCAGAAGTTAGCTTCAACGAAAGAGCGACGTGCAAGCCTCCACTGAGTGATCTGAACGGGACGGCGAGGAGAAGTACCGTCGATTTACGCAAAGGCTTTGTTGCCGCTTGTAATTTCCTGTTATGAGTCTTTGTTTGCAGTTGCTTACAGAGAACCGGTGACTACATTGAAATTTATATCAATTTAATCCCGGGGCTTTTCTGGCTCCAGTCTCTTGTGGAGCCTGCATGATCGGTATTATTCAGAAAGTACTGCTTGACCTGCTGGAAGAAACCGGCGGAAAGCCATTACTGGGCGCAGTCCTGAAACGAGCTGAAGTCCCTGAGAATGTTACCTTCCGGATAGATCAGAATTATTCAGATGACGAATTTCATCGCTTGCTGCAGGCGAGTGGTGAGGCGACAGGGCTGTCCGAAAGTGAATTGTGTGTTCTTTATGCCAAAGCATTTCTTACCCGTGCCCGTGAGTTATTCCCACGTTTCTTTGAGATGTCGTCATCGTCAGAAGAATTTTTACTTCGCCAGGCAACCATCCACGCGGTGATGGCCTCAGGTCTCAAGACCAGTGAAGACAGAAAAGCCGTGACGGATAAATTCTCTGCCGAACAGGTCCGATCGGGGTTTGTTCGGGTCAGCTATCGTTCGGCGAATAAACTATGCGAGCTGTATAAAGCGTTGGCACACGAAGTGGCATCTTTATATGGAGAAAAACTACAGATCAGTTGTGAGCATTGCATGAAGCGCGGTGATGCAGAGTGCCGTTTCGCGATTAACTGGCAAACGCCCAGGTCTGTACACTCTTCAGGTATGGCGGTAGCTCCGGTATGAGTTATTCCGGGAGTGACAGCGAATTACAGTCGTTAATAGCCAGTATTGCGGATCAACTTTGCGACACAGTTGATAATAAGTTCGACATGCACGTATCGATCGACAGCGACGATGTGCAAGGGCAGAAGTTATCGCTACTGGTGAATTTTCTGCTGGAAAATGTACGCAGAAACATGAGCCAGCTTGAGCAATTAAATAATCGTCTCGAGCACAAAGTAAAAGAACGAACGGAATTGCTCGATCTGGTGATTTCTGGTTCAGACGACGGTGTCTGGATCTGGTTTTTTAATCAGGATCGTGTTGAGTTTTCGCCCAAGTGGCATGCAATGGTTGGCGAGCCAGTGACCGATGAATCTCAGGATCTGAATCACTGGCTGCAACGGGTTCATCCTCGTGATCGTGCTGACCTTCAGGGGGCGATTAAGGCCTTGCTTGAAGGTCGGGAGAATAATCTTACCGCAGAGTATCGTATACGCCATGCTTCGGGCGGCTACCGCTGGATGCTGTGTCGCGGAGCCTGTCAGCGCGATGAAAATGGAGAGCCTACCCTGTTGGCAGGCACCCAGACAGACATTACCAGTATGCGTCTTGTAGACCAGCGCACGGGGCTTCCTAATGAGCATTTCCTGCGTGAGCGTATGGAAGATGTGATGGATAAAGGCGCCAGTTTTTATCTGATTCTGATTGCTTTTCACCAGTTAGATTCACTCAGCGAGTCGCTGGATCATTCTGGCTTGAGTACATTGCAGGACGACGTGTCCCGTCGGCTCATAGGTACGGTCGATGTCCGTTCTGTGGTGGCTAAGATTTCCGGTAATACGTTCGCTGTTTTTGGCCAGGTACGTGGCAATGACGACCCTACCCAGCTAATGGAAGCCGAGTGCGATGCCATAGCAACGAGTTTTTCTGAGCCTTTCCGAATCCAGTCATATGGCGATCACGTGATGAACACTGCGATTGGCGCGTTGGAAAGCACTGAGTTGGCCAACACCAGTGCTGAAGAAATGATCAATGCAGCCTGGTCAGCATTGCGCTACGCCAAGAAGCGAGGCGAAATCTGCTTTTATGATCAGCAGCACCGGGATGTCAGTGCTCGTCGTGTGTTGATTGAGCAGAAAATTCGCAGCGGTATTCGCGACGGAGGCATTGCGCCCTGGTTTCAACCAATATTTGCAGGGCGCACTAAAGCACTGGTGGGCTTTGAAGCTCTGGCACGTATGGATTGTCCCGGTGTTGGGACTGTATCCCCAGCCGAGTTCATTCCCGCAGCAGAGCAGAGTGGTCTGATGGGAGAGTTGGGTGAATGCATTCTGTCGCAGAGTATTGCTATGGCGAAGTCACTGACCGCCGGTGTGCTGCGCGGCGAGCCCTTTTATATCGGCGTGAACGTGTCAGCGATGCAGTTACTGTCGGAAGGTTTTGCATCGACGGTCTTCAGACTTCTTAACGAGCATCAGCTCAGCCCCGAGTTCCTGCGTCTTGAAGTCACCGAGTCGGTATTTGTTGGCAACATAGATATCGCCAAAACTGAGCTAAGTAAATTACGTAACGCCGGTATCAAGATCGCATTAGATGATTTTGGAACCGGATACTCATCGCTAAGCTATCTGCGCCATTTACCGATTGATGTGTTAAAAATTGACCGCAGTTTTATTACAGACCTTGAGCAGCAGGATAGCAAAGCTGCAATTGTTGAAACCATTGTCAGCCTGGCAAAATTGCTGGAGCTGGATGTGGTGGCAGAGGGGGTTGAAACCGAAGCTGAGCTAACGGCCCTCAACGCCATCAGTGCGATGTCAATTCAAGGATTCTATTTCAGCCGGGCGCTGCCTGAGTACGAGCTGGGACCATTGATCGAACACAACCTGAACAGCCGCAGAGTTGTGAACCTTCCTGCCCGCGTTTAGGTGCGGCCATAAAAAAACCGGCGCATTCGCCGGTCTTCTTTAGTCTGACAATAAATCAGTCGTCTTTTTCCATATGCACAGATACCTGTGGGAATGGAATTTCAATGCCTTCTTCGTCGAAGCGCAGTTTCACTTTTTCCATCATGTCCCAGTACAGGCCCCAGTAATCCGCTGAGTTTACCCAAGGACGGCAGATCAGGTTAACTGATGAATCTGCCAGTTCGTGTACTTTGACGACGGGCGCAGGATCTTTCAGAACCCGTTCGTCCGCCTTCACCATTTCTTCCAGGATTTTCTTCGCTTTAAGAAGGTCCGAACCGTAGCCAATACCAAACACCATGTCGACGCGGCGGGTCGGCTGCTCTGAGAAGTTGGTCATGGTGCCAGAGAACACGTTGCCATTCGGAATTGTGATGACCTTGTTATCAGGTGTCTTCAGGCGGGTATGCAGGATGGTGATCTGCTCAACTGTGCCCATCTCGCCGTCGAGCTCACAGAAGTCACCCACTTTGAATGGACGGAACAGGATCAACATAACACCCGCAGCGAAGTGGGACAGCGAGTCTTTCAAGGCCAGACCAACAGCCAGACCGGCGGCACCAAGCAGAGCGACCAGAGAGGTGGTATCAACGCCTAACTGCGATAGCGAGAAGACAATAACAAGCAGGAGCAGGACGCTACCAATAATATTGGCCAGGAAGTTCACCAGCATAGGCTCAAGGCTGGCTTTCTCCATAACCTTACGCGTTCCGTTAGTTACGGTACGGGCGATGATGCGGCCGATAAAGAACACCAGAATAGCCAGTACGATCTGGGTGCCCCAAGGAAGGATGTAATCAGCCCACAGTAGCTGTGGATCAAGGTTCAGTTGTTCCCAATTGATATTCACAAATAAATCCTTACTCCGGAGGAGGTATTGAGTATGAAAGTCTTTTTGTTCGCCAGATCATTGCGCCAAAATCATTCTGGTGCAAGCGAACCCTGACATTTTGGGGCTCAAATCAGACAGATTTATTGCGGCTTAGCTGTTCGCTGAAAAATCCGCCCGGTTGGCGTAGGCAAACACGTCGGAATGCATATTGGACTCTTTCAGGCCTAAAGGTTCCAATTGGTCGAGGGTACCGAACACCATGTTAGGTGAGCCGCAGGCGAACATATCAACGTTTGTCAGGTTGTCAAAATCTTCGTGGATAACTTCGTAAATCCAGCCGGCGCGGCCGTTCCAGTCATCGGCGTGCTGCTGAATAATAGGATGGTAATGAAAATTGGAAAAATCGTTCTGCCAGCTTTGTGGCAACTCTGGCAGGTAGAAGCCGACTGCTGCACGGTTCGACCAATAAAGGTGAATCTCGCGCTCAGGGTCGAGCGCGAGGGTCGCTTCTATCAAAGCTTTGATTTGTGAGAACCCGGAACCAGCAGCCACCATAAGTAACGGTTGCCCTTTGCGTTGATCAAGAAAATGCCGGTTTATGTAGCAGTCGCCGGCAGGAACGGTGACACGTGCGATGACGGCTTGCTGCAGGAAGTTCACTACCTCATTTGCCTTGTCGCTGTTGGCGGCAATATGGAGCTCAATTTCCCGCGACTCTTTGCCTGTGAGGGCGCCGGGAGCAGAAGCGATGGAGTACGGTAGCTGTTCCTCGTTTGCGTCGTTTCCGATGTGCAGCATCAGATACTGCCCGGCCCAGAAGTCCGGAGCCTTGCCGGCAGGTGCGAGAAGGATTACCCGGTAAACGTCATCCGCCAGCAGCTCGACCGACTGTACCTGACAGGCAAGTGTGGCGGGCTGTTTGTGGTCCGGAGCGAATACATCGGTCATAACAATCTCAACGTCAGATTTGGGAAAAGCTACGCAGCATAATACCTGATTATCCTGCTCAAGTATTGGGTTGCCCAGCTCATTACGAAAGCCTAGTTCACCGGACAGTCGTTCGCCCATGCACACATGACAAATACCGTTCTCGCAACTTACGGGCAGAATGACACGTTGTTCGAGGGCCGCATCGGCAATGGTCTGATCAGAGCGGCAGCGAATCGTGACACCGTTCGGCTGAAAAGTGATCCGGTGCGTTCTGCCACCCTTCGGGTTGGCCGGATCACTCATTTCAGACCAATGTCTTTACCGATTTTCCTGACCAGTTGGTCGACGCTGTCTTTGACGTCGTCGTCCATCACAATCGGTACACCCCATTCACGGTTGGTTTCCCCCGGCATTTTATTGGTCGCGTCTAAACCCATTTTCGAGCCGAGCCCGGACACCGGCGACGCAAAGTCGAGGTAATCGATGGGCGTATTTTCAATCATGGTGGTGTCGCGTGCGGGGTCCATGCGGGTGGTAATGGCCCAGATCACGTCTTCCCAGTTGCGGGTGTCGACGTCATCGTCGACCACGATCACAAACTTGGTGTACATAAACTGTCGCAGGAATGACCAGACCCCCATCATTACGCGCTTGGCGTGGCCGGGGTACTGTTTCTTCATGCTGACCACCGCCATGCGATAGGAACAACCTTCTGGCGGCAGATAGAAGTCGACGATTTCCGGAAACTGCTTTTGCAGAATCGGCACGAAGACTTCGTTCAGAGCAACACCCAGAATCGCGGGTTCGTCTGGTGGACGGCCGGTGTAGGTACTGTGATAGATCGGGTCTTTGCGGTGAGTAATACGCTCAACCGTAAAGACCGGGAAGTGATCCACTTCGTTGTAATACCCTGTGTGGTCACCAAACGGACCTTCAGGGGCCATGTCGTCTGGGTGGATCACACCCTCCAGCACGATTTCAGCCGACGCCGGAACCATCAGGTTGTTGCCGATACTCTTCACCAGTTCCGTGCGTGAATCACGCAGCAGGCCAGCAAAGGCGTATTCGCTCAGGGTATCGGGCACTGGAGTGACCGCGCCCAGAATCGTCGCTGGATCTGCCCCCAGAGCCACGGTTACCGGGAAGGGTTTACCCGGGTGCTCCTGCTGCCATTCACGGAAATCAAGCGCGCCACCACGATGGCTCAACCAGCGCATGATCACGCGATTTTTACCGATGACCTGTTGGCGGTAGATACCTAGATTATGGCGCTCTTTGTGCGGGCCTTTGGTAATCACTAACGGCCAGGTAATTAGCGGGCCTGCGTCGCCAGGCCAGCAGTGCTGAACCGGAATCTTTGAAAGATCGACGTCGTCGCCTTCAATCACAATTTCCTGACATGCCGCTTTTTTCACTTCTTTCGGGCCCATGGCCAGCACTTTCTTGAAAATCGGCAGCTTCGACCAGGCATCTTTCAGGCCTTTGGGTGGCTCGGGTTCTTTCAGGAAAGCGAGCAGCTTGCCGATTTCGCGCAGCGCCTCAACGGAATCTTCACCCATGCCCATCGCCACACGTTCGGGTGTGCCAAACAGGTTGGCCAGTACCGGCATGTCATAACCTTTGGGGTTTTCAAACAGCAGGGCGGGGCCTTTAGCGCGGAGTACGCGGTCGGCCAGTTCGGTCATTTCGAGGTGTGGGTCAACAGGCTCTTTGATACGAACCAGTTCACCGCGTTTTTCCAGTTTCTTGATGAAGTCGCGCAGGTCTGCGTATTTCACGAGAAGCTCTCACTGTTTGAATCAGGGGGAGCATTCTAACAGCTTCGTTTGAGGGAAGTAGAGGTGGGGTTAGTCAGGAGCAGGGGCGAATTTAAGTGATTGGGATAAAGCTCGGTAAGACACGGTAAATACATCCCTGTACGCTCGGATGCGCTATCTGACCGCCAAGGATGGCGGAAATGCCGGGGGCTGTATGGAACAGCCCCGGTCTGGCGCATACGCTTACCTCGCTGTACCCCAATCATTTTTGTACTGGCCCATCCGCTCCCTCTCTCGAGAAGGGAGTGGCGGGGTTAATTAAAGAAATCAAACGCCCAGAAGTGGTCGAAATCCGGGAAAATGCCGCTGTTCTTCTGCGATTCTTCGCGCCAGAAAGCACCATCAGCGCGCTCAACCTGTACCGGTTCTGCATCCGGATCAGGAGACTGAACTGACGTTGTCCGACAGGTGGTTTACGACCCAGGCTTCGTTGTCGTTGCGCAGAGCGATTGCAACTGGTTCAAGGCCGACCGGCACGCTGTGCAGCAGCTCAGGTGTTTCGCCACTGACATCAAAGACTTCCATTTTGCCGTCGGGTGTATTCAGCGCATACAGGCGAGTGTTGTCCGAGTTCAGAACCAGTGGACGAACCTGTCCGGATTCAAAGTTGGTGTAAGAACCCTGCACCTTAATATCGATGGTACCGTTGGTGTCACCATCGAGGTTGTCACTGACGTTAAATACAATGCGGTCGTAGCCCGTGTACTCGGCATCCGGGATGTAACGCACGTTAGGTGGCGTGCCTTCGAGACGGCCATGAAGTGGTGCCTCTACGATGCTCCAGCTGAGATTATTGTCTGGCTCGCCTTCTGGCGTCAGATGCTTTGCCCGAAAGTCGATGGTGATACTCTGATTGCGGAAAGTCGTCATGGAGTACGACTTTGCCTGGGGAATCAGAAATGGTTCTACATTGCCACGGTTGCCAATGAAATCGGCAACGAACTGAAGCTTCAGTACCTGTTCAAGGCTACCCTGTCAGGCATCGCCGTTCTTGGTTGCGTAACCTTCTACGCTGGCAGATACACCTGTAGCGGTCGTTATTAACCCCGCGCCACAGGTCAGGGCCATCGCCAGCCTGCGAGCTTTTGTTGTTATCGTCATTTGGTCTACCCGATGAGTCGTTTTTTTATTGTTATGACTGCGATTGAAACGCAGTGTGAGAAGGACGATAGAGGCTGTGTCCGGGGGTGAACAGAGATCCGTAACACACTGGCCGACAGGGGTACATGATCAAGGTCTTGCGCGGACATAGTGCGCCGCGGTGTAAAAACCTGTCCGATGGTGGTCAATACTGTGACCTGAGTCTCTGTCTGCTTTATAATCGAGCTTTTTTCCGGGGAGAGACAATGCGAGCCAGAGCCTGCTTGAATACAGCCGCCGTGGCTGGATTTACTGGGGTTGCATTCGGTGCGTTTGGCGCTCATGGACTCAAGGGAGTCATTGAGCCAGAGTTGATGGCAGCGTATGAAACCGGGGTGTTGTACCACCTGATGCATGCGGTTGTCCTGCTGGCAATGTCGGCATGGTTGTACGTGCGTCCGGCGTCCTGGATTCGTCGTAGCGCGATTATGATGACTCTGGGGTTGATTCTGTTTAGCGGTAGTCTTTATGCCATGGCCATGACAGGACAGCGTTTTCTGGGTGTTATTACACCGTTCGGAGGCGTTAGCTGGTTGATTGCCTGGGCATTTCTGATTCTGGCGGCATTCCGTCTTCCCCAATCCCCTTCTGACAGCGAGTAAAGCGAGTGTCTGACACTAATCAGGTTGGCGATGCCGACAAGCCACAATATCGCCGTGGCATAAAAAGTTTTGTTATCCGGGCTGGCCGTCTTACCAAAGGTCAGCAGGGTGGCCTGGATCGCCAGTGGCCGATCATGGGGCTGGAGCTTGAGCAGGGCGAAATTGACCCGCCTGCGGTCTTTGGTCGTGATGCGCATGTTGTGCTCGAGATTGGTTACGGTATGGGTCAGTCTCTCGTACAGATGGCCGCTGCGGCGCCAGAAAAAGACTTTATCGGTGTTGAAGTACACTTGCCCGGGGTCGGCTCACTGTTGAACCTGGCGGAAGAAGCCGGTGTCACAAACCTGCGAACATACAAAGACGATGCGATTGAAGTGCTGAAGCTGATCCCTGATAACAGCATTGATACGGTTCAGTTGTTTTTTCCGGACCCATGGCACAAGAAAAAGCACCATAAGCGCCGTATCGTACAGCCAGAATTCGCGCAGACGTTGCGACGTATCCTGAAGCCAGGTGGCGTGTTCCATATGGCGACTGACTGGGAGAACTACGCAGAGCACATGATGGAAGTCATGGAAGCGCAGGAAGGCTACGAAAACGTTGCCGGTAAAAATGAATATGTACCGCGCCCGGAACATCGCCCGTACACCAGGTTTGAAAAGCGTGGCGAGAACAAAGGGCACGGTGTCTGGGATCTGATGTTCCGGAAAGTTTGAGATTATGTGCAGATAGTCTGATGGGTTTCTCTGGCTCGCCGTAAACCCATCCATGGGGGCTCCGCTGTGCCATCCATGGCACAGAGGGCCAGCGAAACCCATCAGGCTATCTACACGAAATGTATTTAGGAGAGAGAAAATGCAGAAGAAAGATAAAGAAAAAGTATTTGGTGGTGAATGGTCGGAAGCGCAACTGCGTGAATTTCTGGTTGCCGAAAGCTACGACGGTTCAGACGCAGACTACATCGCCGTCATTCGCGCTTACCGCCACATGGTGCCGGGCACTTTTGCAGATTTTATTAAACTGTTTGCAGCCGAAGGTCACAATCTGGATGCAAAAAATGCTGACGGTGTAACTTTGCTTGAGACCATCGAATCTCATGCACAGGGCAAAGAGTACGCAGAAATTATTCGTGCCGCAGCCTGATCTCAGGTTGTAAAAAATACCGACTAAGCCGGAGGGCTTATGAAAAAAATAAAAATATTACCACTTTCACTCATCACTCTTGCCATGGTGGGCTGCGGTGGTGGTGGTTCTGGCTCAAGCAGTTCAGATGAGGATAACTTTCCGACAGATCTGACCTACTTTACGCTGGACGATTATCGCTCGACAGCAGAGTTGCTGCAATTGAGAGGCGATAATGAAATTACAGGTACTTGGGTTGGTGTACGTAATAATACCTACACGGACGCTAATACCAGCGGCCCTGACTTTAAGCGTTATGAGAGTCGTCTTGAATTTCTCGTTATTCGGGAGAGCGCAGAGTATGAGAGTGGCTTTGAATTTGCCTCCTGCAATGCTGGTGGCTTCGTTGAAATTCGCAGCGTGACATCGACGGCCGTGGCTACGGTGGGCGCTGGAACGTACAATCGTTCGGCGAATAACGTACTGACGTTGGAAGTCGAAGGTGCCGTCGCGCCGGGTGTCAGCCTGTATTCCAGCAGTGAATTTATCCGCCTGAAAGAGAGCACCGGCCGGGTAGGCTCAATGGGCTGGAATTGGGGCCCTGACCAGATTGTCACCGGCGAAGATGTTTTCTGTGTCGGTTTGCACAACCTCGAAGACTCAGAAACCAAGTTGTCTGTAGCGACTACCAACGAAGACGATGGGGATTCTATTCTCGATCTGAGTACAGAGACCTACTCTTTTACTGAACGGGATATTTATTTCTTCGATGCAGTAAATAACCTTTCACATGAATCTGCCGATTCGTCTGATGATATTGGTATTACTATTACAGGACAGGATGTGTACGGCTACGATGCTGCATTCAATATCCAGCGCAGTGATTCGAATAACGATACTGTGGTAGGTAACGTCTCTGTTGAAGTTACTTTTTAAACATTAATGTTTAAAAATAAAAAACCCGCCCTTTACGCTTCTGGGCGGCTTCGCGATCGAAACCATTGCCCTCTGCGGGTACCATCACGCCAGAATTCGGTGCTTCGACACCGCCGGCATCTGTGGTTGGCCCGGGTTTGCCATTGATCGTACTGGTGCGACCGAACAGGCGATAGTTATGCGCTGGGATGGTGGTCAGCAGGCAGTCCCTCGGGTGTGGCTGACACACTGAACGTCAGTGCCAGTGCTGGCAATGGCACGCAGGAAACTTGGCGTACGCTCGCACATCCATGCCGTAAAGATCAGGCACTGATGATATCGATGGCCGATTGCGTCTGGTTTGGCGCAAAAGGGAGCGGCTTGTTTGGAGGCGTAGCTGAAACACTTCGTCGCAGTGGAACCTCTGGTTTCGTGGCTCGGATTGTCATAGTCTAACTGCTTTATTCCTTCAGAGTGCAAGCAATGACTATATGGTTCTCCACCCCAGATATCCCGGCAGCGAACAAAGCGATGGAAAATACCGCCTGCTCCAATCTGGGCATTGAGATTACCGAGGTTGGCGATGATTGGGTGAAGGGCACAATGCCGGCTGACCCCCGAACGTTTCAACCGATTGGGTTAGTGCACGGTGGCGCCAATGTTCTGTTCGCTGAAACGCTGGGAAGTATGGCAGCGAATATGTGCCTCGATAACAGCAAAGAATATGCGGTGGGTCAGGAGATTAATGCCAACCACCTACGTGGCGTTCGCTCCGGCACTCTCACTGGAGTCGCAAAAATTGTCCATCGTGGCCGTACCTCTCAGGTCTGGGAAATCCGGATTTATAACGACGAAGAAAAGCTCAGCTGCATTTCGCGTCTGACGATGGCGGTGATTCCGGCGCAATAATCAGGGGGCACTTTAATCTACTTCTTCTTTATCTTGCTGATATTTTCCTGCTGAACCGTAGCCTTCTTTTGCGGTACATTTATCCCATACTTTAGTGTGGGGTGTCGCTAACTGACAGTCCTGTCAATGCAGGCAGGCGTTCCCCCGGATGTCGCAGGAGAATGGATGCACTACCTCATCGTTGATGATCATTTACTCTTTGCCGGAGGCCTGGCGGGGCTGCTGAAACAGTCTTTAGCGCCGTGCAATACAACACAGGTCCGTACCGCCGAAGAGGCAGAGCAAGTACTGAATGAGATGGATGATCAACCCGATCTCATACTGATGGATCTGAATCTGCCGGGTATCAGCGGCCTGACGCTTATCCGGCGCCTGCAACAAATGTCAGTTTTTTCACCTGTCATGATGATCTCTGCGTCTGAATCATTAGCGGACGCTGGCAAAGCGTTGGAGCATGGGGCACTGGGGTATTTACCCAAGTCGTCACCGCCAGAGGTGTTGATCAAAGCCATTCAGGAAGTCCTGAATGGCGGCACATACTTACCAGAAGGCTGGCAGGAGCTGATTGAGAGCCAGAAGCAGGCGCTGCCGGATATACGCCTGACGCCACGACAACAGGAAATTCTTCACCTGCTGGCTCAGGGAATGTCGAACAAAGTGATCGCCAGTGAACTGGATATCTCAGAGAACACGATCAAAGGTCACCTGCGTGATGTCTTCCGGCTGTTCCGCGTGACAAACCGGACGGCGTGTCTGAATGCCGTGCGCAGGTTGGGACTACTGCCTGAATGACCAGCCCGATAGACGATATTCAGCTCAGCGATGATGAAATAAATGCGTTTCGCCGTCGCCGGGCAACGGATGATCTTTACGACCGCATCAGCACCATCACGATTGGCACTCTGATATTAACAACGGTGTTGATTGTTAATCAGAGCCCACCGGCCGGTGCTGTTTATGGATACCTATGGTATGCCGCCTGTGTCGGACTTGAAGTGTTCGGTACGGGGCTGCTGTGGTGCTACCGGAATTACTATGAGCGCCGTTCTCTTTCGTTCTGGCGCGGCATGTATATGTCAGGCGTCCTCGTGCTGGCATCTCTGTGGGGAAGTGCCGGTGTTCTGTTTTTTAATCCCGCGGAATTTTCTGAGCAGACGCTGTTATTTGTTCTGATCATCGGGGTTACCGTTTCCTCGGTCAGTACCAATGCTATCTGGTTACTGAGTCATACGGCTTATCTCATTATCAGCACCATGCCGATGATTATTATGTGTCTGATTCAACCTGACCCTCAGTACAAAGGGATGGGTATGGCATTCCTTGCCTACATTGGTGTCGCTTATTCAGTCGCTCGTTCGGGCAGTATTACTTACAAAGACATGATGGCACTGACGTTAAAAAATATGCGCCTGGCCGAGACTTTGCGCGAGCAGTATGAGATTACCGACGCTGCCAGCCGGGCGAAAACTCAGTTTCTGGCATCCGCAAGTCATGACCTCCGCCAGCCTGTGCATTCACTGTCGTTGCTCTCTGAAGGGCTTCGGCAGGAAGTCTCCAGCGATCGCGGTCAACAGCTTGCGACTCATATCCGCTCTGCGGTCACCTCGATAGACGACCTCTTAGGGAAATTACTTGATATATCGCGCCTGGATGCGGGCGACGTACATGCCGAAGTCACTGACTTCCCTCTCGATGCACTGCTCAATAGCCTGATTATTGAAGCCAGACCCGTGGCAGAGGCAAAGGGACTGAAACTGAGTATCAAACCTTGCCGATATGCTGTTCGCAGCGACCCTGTTCTGCTGGGGAATATCCTGAGAAACCTGATCACCAATGCCATTAAGTATACTGAGTCGGGTGAGGTCGTCATCTCGACCGAAGTCGCTCAGCCAGCTCGTTTACTTGTCCGGGTATCTGATACCGGAATGGGAATCCCGAAGGATCAGCAGGAAAAAATATTTCAGGAATTTGTACAGCTGAACAATCCTGAGCGTGACCGGCAGAAAGGGCTCGGCCTTGGCTTGTCCGTATGCCGGCGACTTGCCAACCTGCTCGGGCATGAGTTGCAGGTGAGATCAGAACCCGGCAAGGGATCGGAATTCACCCTTACTCTGGCAATCGCGCATGAGGTACCAGCCGATACAGCTGACATGGTAAGTGATACCCCTGATGTTCATTCAGGCGCACCTTCTGGCTTAAAACCGCAAGTATCTGCAGATGCGATATTTGCCGGCGTTAAGGTATTGCTCGTCGAAGATGACGCCATGGTGCGTGACAGTACCGAACAACTGCTGGCGGGGTGGGGATGTGAAGTGAGAGCTTATGCTGATGCGCAGGCGGGTCTGGCTATGTTTGAAGCCGAGCCGCATTGGGCAGACATTCTGATCAGTGATTATCGTCTGCCAGGAGCCATGGATGGCCAGGATTTGATCCGGCACATACAAACACAGCTCTCCTCCAATTTGCCCGCTCTTATGATTACCGGTGATACCGCGCCTGAACGAATTAAAGCCCTGGCGGATGACGGTATTGTGGTATTACATAAACCAGTGAAGCCCGGCTTTCTGCGCAATGCCATGCGTCAGGCGTTAATCGCTGTCTGAGTGTCCGTGGAGTGTTTTATTCCGCTGCTTCCAATTGCTCGGTTAAATCCATCCACTCCATCTCAATCTCTTCAAGCTCGGTTTTTAACTTCCCCTGCTGCTGAATTAATGTGTTTAATTCATCTTTGCGGCTGGCGTCATACAGACCGCTGTCGCCCATTGTCTCCTCAATGTTCGCCAACTCAGACTGAAGCTTTTCCATCTTTTTCTCGGCCGCTTGTTGCTGCTTGCGTATCGGCGCCAGACGTTGGCGTTTTTCGGCTTCGATGCGTTTCTGTTCTTTCCGGTCTACAGCGGGTTGCTTCACATCGGCTGTTGCAGGAGCAGCACATTCCGCGGTAGGCGTGTTCGCCTCGCGTTTATTAAGGTAGTCGTGATAGTCATCGAGGTCGCCATCGAAACTCTGCACTTTTCCATGATCTACCAGCCAGTATTCATCAACGGTAGATTTCAGCAGGTGACGGTCGTGGCTGACGATTAAAATTGCGCCTTCGAAATTCTGCAGGGCCAGCGCCAGCGCCTCACGCATTTCAATATCCAGATGGTTGGTCGGCTCATCCAGAATCAGCAGGTTGGGCTTCATCCAGGCAACGCAGGCCAGTGCCATTCGGGCTTTTTCGCCACCTGAAAAGGGCTCAATAACCTCTAAGGCTTTATCACCGTGGAAACCAAACCCGCCGAGGAAATTACGGATTTCCTGTTCGCTGGCTGTCGGGCGCAGGCGTTGCAAAATAAGAGCGCCTGTTGCCTTCACATCTAAAGACTCAAGCTGGTGCTGTGCAAAATAACCAATATGACAGTGTTCGCCCGTGCTGCGTTCACCTGCGAGCAAAGGGACTTCTTCGCAAAGCGTTTTTAACAGCGTCGACTTACCCGCACCATTGGGGCCGAGTAAACCAATACGGTGTCCTGGTACGATGGATATTTTTACCTGGGGCAGGATCGTCTTGTCGGCATAGCCCAGATCAGCGTTGTCGATAGCCAATAAAGGCGTCGACATTTTTTCGTAGCAGGGAAATTCAAAGCGGAACGGTGAATCCACATGCGCCGGAGCAATCAGCTCCATGCGCTGCAGTTCTTTTAAGCGGCTTTGTGCCTGTTTAGCTTTACTGGCTTTGGCGCGGAAGCGCGCGACAAATTTTTCGATTTCAGCAACACGTTCCTGTTGTTTCTCATATACAGTTTGCTGCTGAGCCAGCTTTTCTGCACGGATGCGTTCGTAGGCGCTGTAGTTCCCCGGATACACCACCAGTTCCCGGTTGTGCAGGTGAATAATATGGTCTGCAACCGAATCAATAAAATCCCGGTCGTGCGAGATAAACAGCAGGGTACCGGGATCCTTTTTCAGCCAGCCTTCGAGCCACAGGGTGGCTTCAAGGTCTAAGTGGTTGGTCGGCTCGTCGAGCAGCAGAAGATCCGACGGCATCATCAGTGCCTGAGCCAGGTTCAGACGGATACGCCAGCCACCGGAGAAGTCTTTGACGGAGCGTTTGAGGTCGGCCTGTGAAAAGCCCAGGCCATGAAGCAACTGTTCTGCTTTCACCGGAATCTGATAGCCCTGATGCTCGTCCATGGCATCCATCCAGCGAGTCAGCTCATTATCGTCACTGGCATTGGCCATACCGGCTTCAATTTCACGGTAGCGTGCGTCACCATCAATGGCATAATCCAGCGCACAGCGTTCACTGGCTTCGACTTCCTGCTTCATATGAGCGATACGCCACTTCGCAGGCATGTTCAGGTCGCCACCGTCGACGGTCAGTTCTCCGTTGAGAAGAGCAAACAGGCTCGACTTACCGGCACCATTCGGGCCGATAAGAGCCAGTTTCTGGCCGTCGTGAATGCGCAGGCTGGCTTTCTCTAACAGAAAGTTAGTACCACGCTGCAACGAAACCTGATTAAACTCGATCATAGAAAACACACAGAAAAGGGGCTGGTAATGGCGGCGCAGTTTGCCACAGAAGCGGGAGCGAACCAATCAGGTGTAACTCAGCCCGAGGGAATTGGTATGACTATTCTGCAACTTACACGGACATGTAAGCAGGCGAGACTAAGTCTGTGGAAAAAGTAATACCCTTAAGGTCTCCTGCTTCTACCGTACTTTTCAACAGGTCGTTGCCGAATGTCTGACGATAGCCGTCAGAATCTGATTTAAATAGAGTCGCTTGAGTGCTTTCATTCAGGCGATCTGGAAATTTAAGATTGCCTGCATCCATTATTTCCCCGCTGTTGACAATATTTTCACTAAGATTCTCGTCTGCAGTGATGACTGAACGACTGTAAGCGATCCAATACTCCCCATCTTTGGTATCGACTGGGAGCCACTGACATTCGCTAAGGACTCCTTCAAGTAGTTGTTTCGCATGAGGTGACAATATCATTGTCCCTGGGAGCCAGGTTGTTATATCGGGTAAGGCAGGGCGGGAAGTGACGCTATCAATACCTACAAAGCTCGCCTGCACAGCAGGCCAGCCATCCGAAAGGCTAAGGTTGTGTTTATAAAAGTGCAGTATCTGCTTAGGAGGAAACTTATCTTTTAAGGCATGTAATAGATCGCGGACGGGCAAATTGAATGTCAGGTAATGTTCAATGTTTGCGTGAAGGGAATAGATGCCCATTAGTATCCTGCCCAGCTAGTATCTTTTTTCATTGTTACCTGCGGTGGTTGTTGACCATCTCTAAGCAAACTTCTGATTCTATTCAGTGCAGACCTGATAGTCACCTCACTATCGAGAGGCCCTAATAAATAGTTAACCCATGTTTCGTAATTAAAGGTATGTATTTCAGAATGAGCTGGAGCAGAGGGCATGGCCCAGTGACCTTTGTCTGATTTTCCGATAGGTAGCCATACGCCATTATCGGGGTCGTTTATGCGAATACCTGCGAAGTGAATAACCAGGCGAATATCGGCAGTTCTTGGGTGGATTCCCTTGCCAGCAACAATGTGATGGGCAGAGTGTCGGCTTGAAGGTCTGGGATTAGCATCGGCTGTCATGTTGCGTGCCAGAACTTTGGTTGGATGGTGCTTCTCCTCCAGCAGGGCCTCGGGATCTATCTCGGCTATCTCATTGCCTGATGTCTGATATTCAGCAAGTTTAAGCTGGATGCTTGCGAGGTTGCGAATATGGCGACGCTGCTGCAGCAGAAATTGCTGGGCTTTTACCAAACTGGCTTCGGCGCGTTTCTTCTCTTTACCTGATGCTTTGAGCATGCTTAAGCGTTCGGTATAGTGCTTGTTCGCCAGCTCTTCATATTGTTGAATCGCAGCCTCGAGCGGAGTCATCTCGAACAGGTGCTGTGTAGTTCTGTGGCCGTGATCGTATTGCATCCATTTTCTGCCTTAATTTCCTTGTGAGAAGAGTATCACAGATCTATTTTGTGATACTCAGGCCAATAGTGTCGCGTCAATTCCCTGTTTGAACGATAGGGGCGCAAAGCTCTCTGATTAAAGTTCCCTCTCTCACCCCGGAAAACTACAATGGTTGTTGACTTCGATCTTCACAGGAAACGGTTGTAGTTCCCTCTCTCACCCCGGAAAACTACAATGAATATGAGTATTCCTACCCGGCCAATGAGGTTGTAGTTCCCTCTCTCACCCCGGAAAACTACAATCGGTGAGCATAAGTCCACCGGGCTTGAAGGGTTGTAGTTCCCTCTCTCACCCCGGAAAACTACAATGTTCCCGTGGTGCTCAGGAATCATAAGATTGTTGTAGTTCCCTCTCTCACCCCGGAAAACTACAATCATCCTGGCCGCCTGATTGGTAGGACATATGTTGTAGTTCCCTCTCTCACCCCGGAAAACTACAATTCACAAACTCGCTACAGGCGCGCATTGGCAGTTGTAGTTCCCTCTCTCACCCCGGAAAACTACAATGCCATCATGTACCTGCACGGCGCGCAGCAAGTTGTAGTTCCCTCTCTCACCCCGGAAAACTACAATATAGCCCAGTAACCATGGGGTGCTGCGCCCGTTGTAGTTCCCTCTCTCACCCCGGAAAACTACAATCTTGTTGATCGAGTTTGGGCAGCGACAAGCGTTGTAGTTCCCTCTCTCACCCCGGAAAACTACAATTAGTTTCATGCCGGCCTCGCTAGGATTTAAGTTGTAGTTCCCTCTCTCACCCCGGAAAACTACAATTTTCTGACGCATACCCCGCCGATCCGACAGGTTGTAGTTCCCTCTCTCACCCCGGAAAACTACAATAAAAACTGAAGTCATACCCGCACCCGGTATGTTGTAGTTCCCTCTCTCACCCCGGAAAACTACAATGAGTTCTTCGCGCGGGAGTTTGGCGTGGTCGTTGTAGTTCCCTCTCTCACCCCGGAAAACTACAATGTCGGCCTCTGCCTTGTATCGTGCGTAACTGTTGTAGTTCCCTCTCTCACCCCGGAAAACTACAATCGGTGAGCGGGTGTTTGTAGCGATAGTAAGGTTGTAGTTCCCTCTCTCACCCCGGAAAACTACAATAGCGCGGGGAACCCTTACAAGAACAAAGGCGTTGTAGTTCCCTCTCTCACCCCGGAAAACTACAATACCACGATCAGCGCAACGACATGAGCAACCGTTGTAGTTCCCTCTCTCACCCCGGAAAACTACAATACCGAGACATCGCCGTGCAACTCAACACCAGTTGTAGTTCCCTCTCTCACCCCGGAAAACTACAATACATCACTGTGCAAACCATTGCCGCCGATGGTTGTAGTTCCCTCTCTCACCCCGGAAAACTACAATAGCTGCGCTGAACAGCACCACCCCGTGGCTGTTGTAGTTCCCTCTCTCACCCCGGAAAACTACAATATCTGCGACCATGGAGACGTCGGGCTATACGTTGTAGTTCCCTCTCTCACCCCGGAAAACTACAATGTAGGCATGGGGGGAGCCGCAAACGTAGAGGTTGTAGTTCCCTCTCTCACCCCGGAAAACTACAATCCGGGACAAGCGACGAAGAGAGTCACTTGAGTTGTAGTTCCCTCTCTCACCCCGGAAAACTACAATACCATGGTATTGATAGCCGGAGCTACATCGGTTGTAGTTCCCTCTCTCACCCCGGAAAACTACAATAAGCTCGACATAACCCACTGAAATACAAGGAATTTTCTTGTGTTTTGGTGGTGTTTTTTACTCTTAGAACAGTAGCATCTGGTCTGCTGTTACCCGTTTTTCCTGAAAACTCAGCTCTCCTAAGAGCAATTTCATATTGGCGAATTGCTTTTCTGAGACCTCAAGACAGCGGATAGAGCCTTCTTTGGGTAGATTGCGCTCCAGTCTTTTGAGGTGCTTGTCTGCATCGTCCCGGTTATTGACGATGCGGCTATAGACTGACCACTGGAGCATGTCGTAGCCATCTTTTAGCAGAAAACGTCGGAAAACGACGTAAGCACGTTTTTTGGCCCGCGTAGTTACTGGCAAATCAAAGAAGACTATCAATCGCATAAATCGCCTCGTCTCTTTACTCATCTGATCAATCCTGTTTCGGATGTGCAGCCAGCCATAACGGCGACTTATCTCGAGTCTCGCAAGCCTGAGCAAGGCCTGACACCATTCGATCTATATTGGCTAAAACTGTGCCTTGATCGTTGTTCAGGCAGTTACCTATGTCCTGATGTAAAAAACTGACCAGCTTGCCTTTGTCCTGTGGCGTTAGTTCCCGTTCTTCTTCGTCCAGGTAGTGCTGTAATACCCAGTGATCCAGCAGTGGCCGATACGGCTCTATCAGGTCGTCGGCGAGATTAAAGGCGTTCTGTTCATTGTCGTGAAAAAGCCCTAACGCAGGATGTAAACCTGAGGCAACGATCGAGCGGGCAATGCAGGCACGAACAACGGCATAACCGTAATTAAGTGCACCATTAAAAAAGTTCGGTACACGTCGCTTGAGAGGCTGGGAAAGCAAATAGCGAAAGTAGATTGCTGCTGCCTGTCCTTCGAAATTATCTGGGTCGCCACTTTTTACGTTTGCAGCCAGACGCATCAGCACCTGTACGGGTTTCTTCTGCCCTGAGAGTGCGAGAGTCTGCGCCTGATTGCGTATTTTTTGTTGAATGATCTGTTGATGCCAGCGTTTGATGGTTGGGCGGGGCAGGGTCAACTGAGCGCGTAAGCGCTTTAAGGTGCGATGATAGCTTTGATAAGGCAGAAAAATGCCATTGGGCAAATGCTGGGAATCTACTGTGACTACTACGATGCCGGCTTCAGCAAGTTCGCAGAGCATGGGCTGGGATATAGTGATCCGGGGGTTATCAAGAATAATTGCACTGAGGTCTTCGAGAGGAATCGAGGCCTCTGAGTCGTCGGTCAGTTTGATATGAAACTGACCACGACAAAGGGAGAGATACGCAGGCTGGCTGATAACCACACTGCGCCAGCCCATTGATCAGAGCTCCTGGCCTTTACGGAGTGGAGAGCACTTCGGGGTGCCTCCTTTGTATAAATCACCAAGAATTGAAACATGTAGCTTCTGAAGGTCAGCCAACGCGCTCAGAGTTAACTTTCTGACAACCTTCTTGTTATCGTGAGCGTACACCAGCAAGCGACCATCAAATATGTCATATGATTTGACGTAACCTGCTATTGTCTCTTTTTTCGTTTTTGCTTCTATCCAGTCGGTACTGTAGAGCGAGAAAAGGAAGTTATCGTTGGTGTCGACTTCAGGCCAGTTGGCGCGGTCTTCGCCTTTCTTCGGGTAAGCTTTTGGTAATTTACTTCTCGCTTTATCAGATACATATATCGGGACACCGACATATCCATTCTTTGTTTCGTATATATCGATTCTAATCATTCTACCGCTATCAGCGAGCCCTTCTCGTACATGCAATGCTCCTTTACTTTTCGAGGCCATTTTTACAGACCTTATTTCAGGCGCTTGTTTTCCGGGCTTACTTGGTTTGTACACAGGAGGTTGATTAGGTGCAAAGGCCTTTGCACCATCGCCACCGAAGGCCTCAAGACGTTCTCTGAGTACTTTCACAAGAGCTGCATTACGAGGATCTTCGTAGCCGACCATATTCTCGATGTTTTTGAGGGTTAACTTCGAAAGTGGTGTTTTTACAGCAGACAAACCTTGCTCAAGCAGGATGTTATCTTTGCCTTTCGAGCGGATCGTTTCCTGGTGCGCGGCACCTAACTTGCGGCGGGTAGGCGCTCGTGACACTCGTACTCCCCGATGGCCTTCCTGTGCCGACTCATCTGCGCTGATCGCAGACGGATTAAGATAGGCAAGTGTATCATTTCGGAAGTTGTCCCACGGTAGTGGAAAATGCTTTTCCAGGTCTCGTGCTGCGGCAAGATTAACTACCTCTCCGGTGTCAGGATCAGCATAACTGGTGCGCACATTTTTAAGCTCGTGGAATTTAGAATGCCGGGCCATTCGTTGAATCATGCCACGTGTCGCTGCGGCTACTACGGCGGCATCCACAGCGTGATGAAGGTCTCCGGCGGCCCGGTCTTTGTTAAAGCCCCAGCGCCCGCGAAGGAGTGCTGTCAGTTGTCCGCTTAACACAACGCAGCAGTCTTTGCTTTTCGAGTCCGGATGCCATTGAACATGGGATTCGATCATGGCCTTCAGTTCCCGACCAATATAGCGCGTATCGTTTAGGTGGCGGTCTCGGAACTCCCGGGCGGCTTTTTCAGAGAAGTCTTTACGCAGATAACGATTTCGTTTTGCCTGCCGGATTTTTGGGTTCATCTGCACCCAGCGAACAAACTTCTGCCAGTGCTGAGATTGATCATCACCGCCCATAAACTCAAATGGTGTTCTGTTGCCTTTGTCGCGGTTGGCTTCAGTGAGAACAAGAGTTTTATTCAGCAAGCTATCGTCATAGCTGCGGCTGTAGGGGAGGATGTGGTCAACCTCAACGTACCCAGCTTCGTTCAAGCGGCTGAGATCCAGCGCTTTTTGAGTGTAGGCGCATTGCGCATCCTGCTCTTTGTATAGTCTGAATTTAAGCAGGTTGAGGCCATTGGGCTCAGTACCAAAGTGCTCTATATACTCGTTTCGGAGCTGCACTTTCTGCTTCCGGTATTTTTCCTGCTCGCGCTCGATAGACTTACGTTCGCTGAAGGGTTTGCTGAGATCCCGTGCCATTTCGAGGTGGATGGCTGCTGGGGCACCATATCGCTTTGTGATGGCGTTGATTAACTTGCGCGCCTGGTTAAGTGATCGGTACACCACTGGATTACGGATAACATTCTTATCCGGGGGTGGGATTCGCCCGGACTTCTCTTCATTCTGCTGAGGCGAATGATGTTGATAACCAGCGGAAGTACAGGCCTCATCGTATCGTTGGCCCTGCTCCATATACGGCAATATTTTATTGAGAGCTTTGAGTGATAGATTAATAAACTGAGTAAAGTCGCAGTTCAGAACCGCTTCTACCACTTCGTTTTCAATAGTGTGTGGGGATAGTTCGTTACGTATACGTTCATCATCCCGGTAGACAGCAATGGCAGTAGCTATCTGATCCAGTCGTTGCGGATCATGCTGATCCCGCTCCCAGAGCTCGCTGATACCTGATTCCCGGTAGGTTTTTCTCAGCTCGTGAAAGGCTTTTGCTTCGAAGAAGGTAGCGGTTTCGCTTTTGGAGGTTTCTTCACCCGGTTTATAGCGCACCAGGTTAAATCGAACGTATTCTGGTAAATCGAGCTTTTTCCGGATCTGGCTGAATTTCACTGAGGCTTGGGTAAACGGTAAGTTGATAATCTGGCTGCGTTCTTCTGGTGTCAGAGATCTTTGCTCGCCGGGGTATATCAGTCGCAGATTATTAAGCTTGCCGAGCCAAATAAAGCGCTCGCTGCTGAAGGCAGCTTTGGGAGCCCGCTTTTCACCGTGTTCAAACGTACAGAAGCCGACCAGCTTTTCGATGTCATCGTCCTTGAAAACAGGGCGTCGGGCCATCAGCAATGTGTGTACCGCTTCTTCAAGCTCGGGGGTCGCGAGCGGGTTGTCATATTCACGTTGCTTTTTCAAAAGCGTTTTAAGTTCATCGGCAAGGTCAGAGCGGGCAAAGGTATTGCGATAACTACCGCCTTTATTACGCTTATGGTCTTTGAACGCATCATCTTTGCAGACCATTTCAGCAATGGTTCGGTATGACTTGTCTCGCATGAGTTGCTGATTTGCGGATACTCCTGACAGCATCTGCCCTGCTTTGGCATCAGTTTTAAGCTCGGCTTTGCGATTAGATTGGAACCCTCGGTGTTTAACAATATGGTAGAGGGCTGCTGCCAATTCACTTGGAGAGAGCAGCCTGTCCAGGCCTTCTGACCGCAGTTGCCAAGGCGTCTTTGAAGTTTTGAGTACCTCTAAGGAGGTATCTGAAATCAAGCCTGTGCGTTTAAGTAACCTGCGTAGACGCAGTAGGCGGTGTGCTCGGCGGCGTATTCTTCGACGAGCTGATCGGGCTTCTCTACGGATTTTGTTGAGTGGGTCGCCTTCTTTATCTGTTTCTGCTGCACTGAAGGTACGGACATGCATCCCCAGAATGCTCTCGTCGGAGAGTAGTGCCGCTCCAACGGACGCAATACCAATGTCGAGCCCAAGTGTATAGGGGAGGGTGTGCATGGATCTGGAACTCCTGTATATTGATCTTGTTGTGGTTTTCCGGGGTGAGAGCCGTTACTACAATAAGGTCGGCATCTCTGATGCTGAACCGAACCCAACCCGGCAGAGAAATCTGCCGGGTTTTTATTTCCCCGCCTGACTTCCTGTCGCCACATTTCCCAAAAAGATACACCTATCGTATAACTACCTCCAGTGTCCTGATGCGCGTTTAACTTGGAGAAGTTGTTAGCATGGTCGATAGTGTTGAACCAACGCAGAATCCGTTATGGATCTATGCACTGAGCGTTTACTCACGCAGCGGAGTCGAGGCCCTTCTGCTGAAGATGCAGGATGAACACGGTGCCGATATTCTGCAGTTGCTGACGGTGCTCTGGTTATCGGAGCAGGGGCTTGAAGTGGACGAGGCATCTCTTTCCGACAGCGATTACGTGAGCTGGAAGCAGGAAATGATCGAGCCATTGCGCCAGCGTCGGCGGCAGTCTGATCGCCTGGAGCATGGAGATCTCTACGAGTTACTTAAGAAAGCGGAACTCGAAGCTGAGCGCTACGGCCTTGGGATCTTATGGAGCAAAAATAAAGATAATCCGGCGGATAAGGGTCGCTGCGTATCTTCAGACCTTATGCTAGTCTGCAGTAGTGAAAAGGAATGCAAAGCCCTCGCTGATCTTGTTTGGGGCTGAACCGGACATCTGTACACACAGTTTCAGGAGGAAACATGTACGCACCCGCCTATCCGCACGACCCAATCGAGCAACTGTTCTCTGATGTGTTCTGGGTACACGGCAGCATCCGTGTCGGTCCTGGAATGCGCCTTAACCGTAATATGATTATTCTGCGTGAAGGTAAAGAGCTTACGCTGATCAACCCCGTACGACTTCAGGAAGAAGCTCTGCGCGAACTTGATGCATTGGGTCAGGTAGCGCGCGTTGTCAGGCTTGGTGACTTTCACGGGTTGGACGATCAATATTACGTAGATCGATATCAATGTCTTTTCTGGGCTCAGTCGGGCCAGAGCACGTATAGCTCACCCGAAATAGACGTGTTGGTGGACGAAGCATCGCCCGGCCCTACCCGAGACAGCCAGTTTTTTGTTTACCGCAATGCAGTCTACCCAGAGGCCGCGTTGTTAGTGAAAAAACACAGACTGCTGATCACCACTGACAGTCTCCAATATCACCGCGACTGGCGACACTTTTCAGGCTTTACGCGGGTCGTATTCAAGCTGCTTGGGTTTCATCGAGGGATGAATATAGGTGGGCCATGGCTTAAACGCGTGACGCCCAAAGGGGGTTCGTTACAGCATGATTTTGAGCGTCTGGTACAGCTTGATTTCGATGCGTTGGTAGGGGCGCATGGACAGGTGTTGAGGATGGGGGCCAAAGCGGCTGTCAGGGCTGAAGTGCGTCATCTGTACGGCTACGAGGAAGAAGCCTGACATCATTCTCGGTTTTGCTGGATTTCCTGCATCGTTTTATTCAACCAACCCATAAGTGGTTGCCACTCTTCCTGTTCTTTGGGGTGTTGTCGGTCAAAATCGACAACACCAAAACCATGCTCTCCGGCCTTTACGTAGAACTGCGTATCGCGCAGTGCGGTCACAAAAGGAATCTGCAGGTCGTCGAGGAAGGATTTCAGTGAGCTGAAGCTCAAGGTATTACGTTTCACCCGGTTGGCGACCACAGCTATGGCACAGGCTTTTTGACGGTAGGCCTGCGTCTTACGCAGCTCTTCAATAAACTCCGTCGCTGCACGCATATCAATGGCCGATGGAATGACCGGGATAATGACAATATCCGACTGAGCAATCAGGTCAGACAGTGCATTGCCATGCAGGCCGGCTGGTGTGTCAATAACCACGCGTTCTGTCGCCAGGGGGATGCGCATGCGCCAACTGAGCGTCGAACCCGTGCGGTGACGCTCTCTGACGGCCTCAATACCATTGATAATTGGAAACCTGGCACTACGCAGCTTCAGCCAGTCGGTTGCGGACGCCTGAGGGTCGTGATCAATAAGCGTTGTCGTCTTACCTTCACGGGCAAACTGACAGGCCAGGTTAGTGGCCAGAGTGGTTTTACCACAGCCTCCCTTGGCGTTAGCGACCAGAACCCGCATCGCTTTGGCGTAGGTAAAAACCCTGGGCTGTTGACTGATAACCCCTGCAGTCATAGATGACATCGTTTCCTTTCAGCGATGGGTGATAAAATAGAATTCTCTATTGGATAATCTTTAGCATACTGCAAAAATCCGGGTTCTGCCGGAATAGAGTCGACAAAAGGAGTTGCTATGAAATTCACCGTGATCCTGTTTCTTCTCAGCGTCCTCGCTGTGGCGATTGGCACGCCATACATTATGAAAAAAGTGAACAGCGATTCGTCGTCCGGGGTTTCGGCCTACACACCACCCGCCTCTACAGAGCAGACACGACAGACGTTTTATAAATGGCAGGACGCGAATGGCCAGTGGCATTTCGGCAACGAAGCGCCGGAAGGTGTTACTTCCAAAGAAGTTAATATCGATACCGCGGCAAATATTCTGGCGCCGGTCGCAACGAAAAAGGAAGACACATCCGACAACGAACTGATCACTCCCGAGCCTAGGGTGCCTGACTCGCCAATCGTTATGCCCGGGCAGGCGCTGGAGCTGATTGATCAGGCGAAGCAGGTAAAATCTATGCTGGAGTCGCGATACTCAACCGAAGAGCAGCGGTAGTCATCACCGCTGCATGTGATAAACGCGCCCATTAGCGGCGGCTGCCACAACGCCGGTGTCCGTGAAGGCAACGTCTTCCAGGGCAACGTTGTTTCCAACCCAGTGATCTCCCGGGGTCGCACGCCAACGTTTAAGTTCGGCCCCTGTCTGAACGTCCCAGAGCTGTATCTGCCCGGATGTATTACCCGTCAGGAGTTGTTGTTCTGATGCGTCGAACCGTGCCGTACTGAAATGTCCGCGTCCACCGGGAAGCTCAATCAATTGCTGCCCACTGGCCGCATCCCAGATGCGACCGGCCTCGCGTAGGGCTGAGGTGAAAATCAGGCGGCCACTGGGCGATAGCTCGGCGGTTTTGACCTGATTGTTGTGTTTCAGTGTGGAGATGGCTGAGCCGTCATTGAGATTCCAGACAATGGCCGTCAGGTCGTCACTGGCAGAGGCGCCAAGCAGACCATCGGCGCTCAGGCTGACGTCGTAAACAATGCCGTCGTGGGCCAGGCGCTGGCGGATGCCGCCATTTCGGATATCGAACAGGGTTGCGGTGTAGTCCTGCATTCCGAGAAGGGCGAGGTTGCCGTTCTCTGTCAGAGCAATATCTTCGATGTCGCCGGGTGCGTTCCAGAACCAGATGGCTTTCCCGGTAGCCACTTCCCAGAGCACTATCGTGCGGTTGTCGGCGCTGGCAACGTAAGCATCATCGGGCGAAAAGGCACCACTGGTCAGGTTGCTGTAACCGTCGCTGGTGTGGTTCCAGTCGAAATGACGCTCAGCAGGATCGAGTGTCCAGTAGCTGCCACCGTGGTGCAGACTGCCGATAAAGGCGGCGGTGCCAGAGTGATTGATACGAATGCTGTAGACGCCCTGTGTCGCGACCTCAGAGAATTTCTCAGGCTCAGCTGCGTTGTCACAGGCAGAGAGAAGAGTCAGGGAAAGCAGAAAAAGAATAAAACGCGGGATCATGACAACCTGTTCCGTGAGCGGTCAGTGGACGCGCGAAGTGCGCGTCCTGTTGTCAGTGTAGAACAGAATTCCTGTCTTAGCTGGCAACCGCCTCACGATGCACGTTGTGCATTTTTTCGATGAGGTTGTCTTCAATCTGAAAACGCTCTTCGAGCACTTCGCCGATGGCCGACAGGTCAGCAGGGAGCTTCGCCAGCTGGTCCAGAGTGCAGTGTTTGTCGTAGGTATCGTTGAAGTCAACGCATTCGCCGGTAAGGGCTTCCAGGCGTGGCATGTGTTCATTTGCCAGGTCGATGGTGCCATCGTCGAATTCACGGGCTTCATTCATCAGCTGCTCGTAAATTTCGAAGTGCCCTGCTGAGCAGTAATCCATCATAACTTCACAGAAACGCTGCAGGTTCTCTGCCAGTGGTTCCTCTTCAGACAGCGGCTTGCTGGCGCTGAGGTTGCAGAACAGGACGATCAGGCTCTGGCGCTCATTCAACCATTTGTCGATCAGTTGGTGAACACCGCCCCAGCGTTCCTGTGCGTTTTTACATTGTTCCAGCATGTCAAAATTCCTCTGTGAAAACGGTGCTGCTTATGCCTTAGTGTCACCAATATAGGCGCGTGGAAAGCGGCATTTCAAGCAACTTTTTTCAGTTTTTTTTCTTGCAATACCGCGGTTATGTGCATCAACTCTGCTTGTCGGCGCTCCAGGCGCGAGCCAGACCCAGAAGGCTGACAAGAGTAAATGCAACGAATATGACACGGGTCCACTCCGGCATACTCAACGCCATGAATTCCCATGAGATATCCGCACAGCTGCCACTGGCCTGAAGCATGAAGGTAACCAGTTCGGTGAATGGCAGAACTTCCGCCATGTATTCAACACTCGGGCCACATTCAGGCACTTCGTCGGCAGGCAGGCCCTGTAGCCAGACATGACGGTTAGCGACCCAGACACCAAATATGGACGATGCCAGTGTGAATATCAGAGCAATGCGATGCGGCCAGCGGGTGTTGCGGGCAATAAATGCGAGCAGACAGCCAATGCCGATGCCTAGTGTGGCAATACGCTGAACAATACAGAGCGGGCAGGGATCGAGGAACATCTGGTATTCAAAGTAGTACGCTGAAGCCAGCAGCAGGACACAGATAAGAAAACCGGCCAGATAGCCACCGGCAACCAGCGGGGCGGGAAATAGACGTTGCAGCATCATAAGTCGTTACGTGAACTCGTGAATTAGTTGTCAGGAGTCTATCACGCGCACCCAGCGGAATCCGCGTCAGCTGCTAAGCTTGACCATAATCTACATTGTGACGGAGACGCGGAATGCTGAAGCGCCTTTTTTTTACTCTGCTGGTGACGTTGCCAGTGATGGCTTTTGCAGAAGACGAAGCGGCCCTTGCTGGGCCTCAGGTTCAGTACATCTACTTTGAACCTGCATTTGTTGTTAATTATGGCAGTACCGGCCGGATTAAGTATCTGCGTACGGATGTTGCGCTTAAGGTCAGTACCACTGAGGCTGGAGCGGCGGTCGCTCACCATAAGCCCTACCTGCGCAACAGCCTGGTGATGCTGTTCAGTGCACAGGAATCAGAGATCATGAATTCGACTCCGGGGCGTGAGGAACTTCGCCAGATTGCTTTGGAAGAAGTCCGTGCAGTGATGACTCAGCTGGAAGGGGCTCCGTCAGTGGATGACCTGTACTTTAATAACTTCGTCGTACAGAACTAATGGCCGAGAGCAGGCAGAGCGCAATCGCCTGTCAGTGGGTCATTCAGCGAGTCATATAGTCATGCAGAAACTCGTCAAAGGGCTGAACATCGTTTGCTTCGAGTTCGGCCTGTGCTTTGAGGCTTTCTTCGGCTGTTGCCTTCCACTCGGCGCGGACGTCTGCTGACAAGGGTTCACTCAGGAACTTACGATGTGCCTGCGCCTGACGTAATGTCAGTTCAGCAAATTCAATCTTCTCGTCTTCCAGAATTCTCAGCACTTTCGCGGATGGCGTATGACTGGCGTCAGCGATCTTAAGGCGTTGCTGACCAAGAGTATCTATGTGGAAGCTGTGATGGTTGGCTTCGTCGAGCAAGGCTGCCACGGGCTGCATGCTGTCGAGAAGTTCGCTTGCCCAGTCTGCCAGAGTGGTTTCGCCGCTGGCGCTTTCGAGCATTAATCCCGGGCGACGACCTTCGTAAACCACTTTACTGAAGTTGCGCTGAATACGTTCGTATTCAGTATCGTCAATCTCACTGCTGTCCTGCAGAGCACACCAGAGAAGGAAGATATCCATAAAGTGCATCTGTGGAACGTCGATACCCAGTGGCAGGAACGGATTCACATCCGTGCTGCGGACTTCAATATACTGAATACCGGCACGAGCCAATGACTCCAGCGGCTTCTCGCCGGACTCGCCTACCCGCTTAGGACGGATATTGCTGTAGTACTCGTTCTCGATCTGAAGCAGGTTGGTATTGAGCTGCTTATACTGGCCGTTCTCTTCCTGCATACCAATGGCTTCGTATTCAGCGACAGGAATGGTCAGCGCTTTACTCAGCGTGTCGATGTACGACTCAAGGGAATTGTGACAGATCACTAAGCCCGATTGAGCATTATTCTGGTAACCCAGATCACTCATCCGCAGCGAGGTCGCGTACGGGGCGTATAAGGTGTGCTTGTGAAGCTTCTGCAAAGAGTGCTTACGGCCATCAAGAAATGTGCTGCATACCGCCGGTGATGCCCCGAACAGATACATCAGCAGCCAGCCATAGCGGCGGAAGTTACGGATCATGCCGAGATAGCGGCGGGATACGAAGTCTTTGTCTGCTTTCTGACCTTCCTGCTCCGCCAGCAATTGCAGCAATTCATCTGGCAGCGAGAAGTTATAGTGGATACCTGAAATTGCCTGCATCACACGACCGTAGCGGTGCCAGAGGCCATGGCGATAGGCATGCTTCAGACGTCCGATATTGGAGCTGCCATACTCGGCAATAGGGATGCTCATTTCGCCTTTCAGGATACAGGGCATCGACGCTGGCCAGATCAGCTCTCCTTCCATTTGCTGGTAGGCAAAGCGATGGGCGGTTTCGAGGTAAGCCGACGCCTCATGGGCGCTGGTAAAAACCGGCGTAATGAACTCAAGTAAGGCTTCGGAGTAGTCGGTCGTAATAGCCGGGTGCGTCAGCGCAGAGCCCATTCCCTTAGGGTGAGGTGTCTGAGCGATTAGTCCGTCATTGCCGCAGCGCAGGCCTTCCTTCTCAATTCCCCGTTGCAGTCGGGAAAGCATGGGTAGGTGCCGGGAGTCGGCCAGTAGCGCCAGCAGTGAATTGTAGGAAGCCAAGAGCACCTCTGCATCAGGTTGGAAGTCAGCGGATTATAGGAGGAATCGACAGGATCTTATACATGCTTGTATCAGAAATTGGTCTCAGATTATTCGCTCATAATGAACAGTGTTGTGTATAGGCCTACTAATTGTTCGTCAGATCGATTATCAGAATGCAACACTGGCACTTAACTGAACGCGTACAGCCTGCTCGTAGGGTTCTGAGTCCGGCTTGAAGGTATTTGACGTAAAGTCTCTCTGTGCTCTGAAACCTAACCGGGTTGTTGTCTCTGCCGAGGCAAAGTCACGGTATATATTCAGCTCCAGTGTATGTAGATCATCGCCGTCATCACCGCGGTTCACCCGGCGTCCGTCTTCAATAACAAACGCACTGAGATGAGTGAAAATCTGCGCTGGCCATGGCTGGAACCACGAGGCGGAGTGCGAACGCGGCGAATACAGGGCGACCAGGTCGCTGTCGCTGAGATCCTCTGTTGGATCTACCTCTGCGCGCAGCCATGCGCTTGTCAGACGATATTCGGCAGAGCTTTTGGCTGTAAAACTGACCTGACCTTCGGCACCGCTGTAGTTAATTTGATTACCATCGTTGACGGTATCCAGGCGGATGGATGGATAGTGATAGATGACGTTGGTGAGTTCTTCTCTGAACAGCTTCACGTCCCATTCTATGTTTCCATTAAAAAGAGGCTTGCTGGCGAAATATCCCAGCTCGATGGAATGAATGATTTGCGGCTTAAGGTTGCCTGGCCCTTTGAAGCCATCGTAGTACTCGACGCCAGCATAGGGCGATTGTGTTTCTGCGTTTTCAAGGACTAAGACCCAGTCGGCTCTCTGCTCAAGGATATCGGGAGTGCGCCCCGCACGACTGAGTACCAACCGCACAGACTCGACCGGACTGATCAGGTAATTTGCAGCAAGTTTCCCGGACCACACATCGGTGCCGTCTTCTTCATATTCGTACATCACTCCAGAGTGCAATGCCCAGCGATTACTCAAGCGCCAGTTGACGTTGCCGAATCCCCGAACCTGATCTGAGTCGATGTAGCCATCGTAATACGTCTTCGAATAGATCTGTTCTTTGCGGTAACCGATGCCGCTGATCATGATCAGGTTATCCGCGAAGGCGATGGTATCCTGCAATTCGAGGTCGATACGCCTTTCATTGGTATCAGCATTAACATTGCCGCTTATGGGGATAAAAAAAGCGCTGGGGTCGCTGCCATAACGCCCCATAAGCTGCTGGGCGAGAGCCTGTTCATCCGGATTACTGGAATCCAGTGCCGTCAGAGGGACGCCCTGAACAAACTGATCCGCTGCCTCAGAGTTAATCTCGTCCAGCTGTCGTAGCTGTGGATCAAAGAAACCCGCGGGCCCACTTTCAAGTACACCGGGCTGGCGACGCTCAAACCGTGTTGCGTGTGCGGAGACTTTGATCTCATGGGATTCCGACAGGTCATGGTCATAAATCACACTGGCTTCGAATTGGTTCCCTTCAACGTGATTACTGGAAAACTCGTAGTCGGGCACATCCCTGAAAGAATTGGTCATCGTAAAGGCGGTATTCAGGCTTTGGAAATTACTCAGCTGGTGGCTGGTGTTCAGCATCACAGCGGCGAAATCCCGGTTGTCGTCGCAGGGGGTGGTACAACCGATGCTGATATCTTCGCTGTCTTTCAGGTGTTCAGTGGAGTAGGCCTTGGCCGAGAGCCGCCAGCGATGGTTCTCTTCGCCGCCAGTGGCTCGGGCGTATAGCTGAGTGTCAGAGTTATTCCCTTGTTCAATACTGACCTGGTCATCGAAGGCGTCCTGAGGGTAGCGCGTGATGATATTAATAACAGCCTGATACGCGTTCGTACCATAGCTGGTGGCCGCCGGGCCACGTACAACCTCAATACGTTGAATATCCTGTACAGCGACTGGCAGGTCTTCCCAGGAGACGGCAGCAAGGCCCGCGAGGTATTGAGCTCTGCCATCGATCAGTACCTGAAAGCTCTTGGGCAGGATGGAAAGCCCGCCGTGATATACCACGGCGTCACTGTTGTCACGGATGTCGTATGCGACCAGCATACCCGGGACATAACGAAGCAGCTCAGAGATTCGTTTTATACCTGTGCGGCGGATGAAGTCGGCATCCAGAACCGTCACACTGCCTGGCACCTCTGCGGTGGCCTGATGCAGTCGCGCTGGTGTCAGTACATGCGGGATATCGGCTGCTGAGGCATCCCAGCTTGAGGCATCCCACGAGAGGGAAGAGAAGTTATCCGGGTTATCATCTGCTGTAACGTGCAAAGGCTGGCAAAGGTTCGCGGCACACGTGAGTATGATGAGTAGAGGTCCTTTTTTTTGCACGATAACTTCTCATTATTCGCTTTATTTCTTTCTGGCGTTTGCAAAGGCGGCTGCGAAGGCCCCCGCCATAGCACCGTTTCCGGCAGGTTGCTGCGTCGGTTTTGAACCACGCGGCTGGCGCTGAGGTCTGTCTTTAGCAGGTCGGCTTCCGGTGTCGCCCGAGGCGTTGATATCATCCCCCAGTCGCATGGATAAACCAATGCGCTTACGCGACACATCGACCTCCATTACCTTCACTTTTACGATGTCGCCGGCTTTCACAACGTCGCGCGGATCCTTCACGAAGTGATCCGCCAGCGCTGAAATGTGTACCAGACCATCCTGATGTACACCGATATCCACAAAGGCACCAAAGGCGGCAACGTTAGTGATCGCGCCTTCGAGAATCATACCGGGCTTCAGGTCTTTGATGTCTTCTACGCCCTCTTTGTATTCCGCAAAGCGGAATTCAGGACGAGGGTCGCGACCGGGTTTCTCCAGCTCTGAGAGGATATCTTTTAAGGTGAGTTCGCCGGTATGTTCATCCGTGAACTGGCCTGCATTGACAGATTTCAGGAAGCTGCCGTCGCCAATCAGGCTGCTGACATCGCGTGAGAATTCATGGGCAATGCGCTCCACTACAGGGTAAGACTCAGGGTGAACGCCGGAGGCATCCAGAGGGTTTTTACCGTCCATAATGCGTAGGAAACCCGCCGCCTGCTCGAAGGTTTTGTCACCCAGGCGCGGCACTTTTGCCAGGTCTTTGCGTGAGGTGAAGGCACCATTTACATCGCGGAAAGCGACGATGTTATTGGCCAGTGTGGCGTTCAGCCCGGAAACTCGTGTCAGCAGTGGCGCAGAGGCGGTATTCAGATCGACGCCCACCGAGTTAACACAGTCCTCTACGACGGCATCCAGTGTGCGCGCTAATTGGCTCTGATTAACATCATGTTGATACTGGCCCACACCGATGGACTTGGGCTCGATTTTTACCAGTTCTGCCAATGGGTCCTGCAGGCGACGAGCAATGGATACGGCGCCGCGAATGGTCACGTCCAGATCCGGAAATTCTTTGGCCGCCAGCTCTGACGCTGAGTACACCGAGGCACCGGCCTCGTTGACCATGATCTTCTGTACGTTCAGATCTTTGTGCTTTTTCAGCAGATCGCCAACAAACTTATCGGTTTCGCGCGAAGCAGTACCGTTACCAATCGCGATCAGCTCGGCATTGTGCTTCTGAATCAATGCCAGCAGTACGGCTTCGGATTCGGCGATGCGATTTTGCGGAGGTGTCGGGAAGATGGCGCAGTGATCGAGGACTTTGCCGGTTTTATCGACGACCGCGACTTTCACCCCGGTACGCAGGCCGGGGTCCAACCCGATGGTGGCTTTTGGCCCTGCTGGTGCAGCTAAAAGAAGGTCTTTGAGGTTGTCGGCGAATACTTTAATCGCCCCTTCTTCTGCCTGCTCTCGCAACTGGCCGATCAGCTCGGTTTCGAGACTGGTGAGCAGCTTGATGCGCCAGGTCCATTTTACGACCTCGGCCAACCATCGGTCGGCGGCGCGGCCTTCATTTTTTATGCCTGAGTGTTCGGCAATAATGGCCTCGCATGGGCTGGCGGCCAGCTTGTCTTCAGGGTCGCCGGTCACCAGTGAAAACGACAGAGCGCCCTCATTGCGACCACGCAGAATAGCGAGCGCACGGTGACCCGGTACCGACTTCAGAGGCTCGTCGTGCTCAAAGTAGTCGGCAAATTTTTCCCCTTCTTTCTCTTTGCCCGGTACTACGCGGACAGAGAGTGTGGCTTCCTGCTTCAGGAAGCGGCGCAGCGCCGCGAGCAAGTCGGCGTTTTCGGCAAAGCGCTCCATCAGGATGTATTTAGCGCCGTCGAGTGCGGCCTTGGTATCGCCAATGCTGTGCTCGGCGTTGAGATACTTCTCCGCTTCTTGTTCGGGCGTCAGGTTCGGGTCGTTGAACAGGGCATCGGCTAATGGCTCAAGGCCTGCTTCAATGGCCATCTGACCTTTAGTGCGGCGCTTTTTCTTGTAGGGCAGGTACAGATCTTCGATGCGGGTTTTGGTATCCGCTGTCAGCAGTGCCTGCTTCAACTCATCGGTGAGTTTGCCCTGTTCCTCAATGCTCTTGATCACAGAAGCACGACGATCTTCCATGTCGCGTAAATAGCCCAGACGCTCCTCAAGAGTACGCAACTGGCTGTCGTCCAGCGCCCCCGTGACTTCTTTCCGGTAGCGGGCGATAAAGGGAACAGTAGCACCTTCATCAAGAAGGGCGACGGTGGCATCAACCTGTTGTGGGCGGATATTCAGTTCAGTAGCGAGGCGTTGGGTAATCGAAGGCAGGGACATGGCTCACAGATACATTATTCACGATGGCGTGAGTATACCTGTGAGCACCGCCCCATAAACAGGGGCAGTGTTGGATTTAGGGCACTTCTGCAGCAGGCAGGAATCAGAAATGGTAAGCGAGTGAGACCCGGACGGTGCGAGGTTCCAGGACATGGTAGTGAATGTCTTCAACCGGCTCGCTTTCACCGGGTAATTGCGATTCGTAGAGATAGTCGATGTCATGGTCATCGCTATCCAGCAGGTTCAGGACTTCCCCGCGTACTGACCAGTTGGCCTGACTGTATCCTGCTTGCAGGTTAACCACAGTCGATGCGTCAGATTTAACGGAGCCATCTTCGATCAATGGTCGCTCACCGAAATGGCGGACGCGAGCAGCCCCCGACCAGCCATTGCCAAAGTCGGCGCTGACGCCTGTCTGCAATACATCTTCAATCGCGCCCGGAATGTCATCACCTGAATCGGTAAACTCGGCCTGAGTATGTGCGTACTCGGCGTCGAAGTTCCAGACATCCGTTATGCGGTAATACGCGGTTAATTCGATACCGCGACGACGGCTTGCGTCGCTGGCTTCGGTGTTACCTGCGTCACCAACGAACAGCAGTTCGCTGTCGAGGTCGAGCTGCCAGAGCGAGACTGACGTATTCAGGCGCTGGTTAACGAAGCCGCGAACACCGACTTCATAACCCAGAGAGTCGACTAATGGGTCGACCTGTGTGGTGTCACTGCCGTCAGCCGGGTCAATTTCGATGGTGGTGCCTCGGGCATCGTTTGAATGGAACCCCTGTCCTGCCGCGATGTAGGTTTCCCATTCCGGGCTGAGCTGATAAATCAGACTGGCTTTCAGAGAGGTGTTGCCCGCTGACGCTGTGCCACTGTTAGCACTCAGGTCGACGCCGTTTTTGTTGATGTCGGTGCGGTTATCGACATCGAAGTTGTAGTAGTCGTAGCGAAGCCCGAGTACTGAGCGCAGACGGGTATTCCAGTACAGGGTGTTCTCCGCAAAGACGCCGGTGCTGAACTCGCCGACCTCATCGCTGCGAACAACGCCTATACGCTCACGTGCCTGAGATTGGTAGAGGCCGACTTCACTGATGTCGTCGTAGCGGAACTCCGTACCGACCCGGTTGACCATGGTGCGGCCTGCAAGCTTGCCTTGCCATTGATAGGCCAGCTTACCGCCGTAGATATTGCGGTGATCGACCTGTTCGAACTGGTCACCATTCACCGGATCATCGAGGAAATAGGTAAAGTTCGACCACAGGTTCATGTTGTAGCGGATAGCGTAGGCCGACGCCTCCCATGCTCCGTTGCTCCATTCGGTATTGATGCTGTAGCGGGAAGATTCGCCTCCGACTGTGTCATCAATGGAGCCGAGTTCATCAATCTGCCCAGAAGTCACGGCGCGTTCGGGAATCTGATCTGCGCTGTTCCAGCTGTTGTCATAGCCCATCAGGCTGAGGCGCCATTTGCCGCCCGCCAGAGGCTGCGAGTAACTCAGTAGCAGGTTGGTCTTATCGAGGTCTTCTTCAATATCTGTCCAGGGGCCGTCGTAGGTATTACGTTCAATCGCGTATAGCCAGTCGCCGCTGCCATTCTCTACACTGCCCATAAACAAAGCACGCTGATAAGCGTTCTGTCCGAGCGTCAGCTCCGCTTCGTTGCGATCAAGCTTGCGGGCGGTGTGCAGCGAGGCACTGCCTGCACCGCTGAAGTCACCGGTTTCTGCGTAGTAGCTGCCTTTCTGGTAGCGCAGTGATTCGATGGTTTCTGGGATAATAAAGTTGAGATCCGTGTACCCCTGACCGTGGCCATGCGTTCTCATGTTGACCGGCATACCATCGATAGAGGTCGAGAAGTCGGTGCCGTGATCGAGGTTAAACCCGCGCAGGAAATACTGATTGGCCTTGCCCGTACCGCTGTGCTGGGTGACGACCATGCCCGGTACGAGTTCAAGGACCTCGCCGGTGCGCAGCATCGGGCGGACCTCGATCGCTTCCCGGGTGACATATCCTTCTGAGGCGGAGCTCGCTTCTCCAAGCAGGGGAGCACGACCAACGACGACCTGGTCGTCGAGTCTGATATCATCCGCGCTCAGCGTCTGTGAATCCGAACCGCTCTCTACGGCGTATAGAAGAGTGGGTAAAGTGAGCAACGTCAGTCCGGCTGCTTTGTAAAAAGTCATGAAGGGTCTCCCAGCTTGCTTTACTGCGTTCGGGCAGTAGTTCTGATAATGACATCAGTCTATCGCTTGCCATTCAGGCCGATGATAGGTCGGTGTTAGAGGCGGAGCAGGGTTGTGAATACAGTTTCGGAAGGTAATAACTCAGTGATTAAAGGGTGGCTTCATCAGCTAAAACGTTCACGCACTCCGTCGTTGGGGCAACGTGAGTTAAATGCGCTGGATGTCGTCTGGGCGAAAGGCCAGTGCTCTGCTCAGGACGTGCTCGACGAACTCGACGACGATGTCAGCCTGAGTACCGTACAAAGCACCCTGGAGCGTTTGCATCGCAAAACCCTTCTCCAGCGAACTAAGTCAGGGCGTGCGTTTCTTTATCAGGCAAAGGTTACCCGTTCAGAGCTGATCAGTAGCCTGATTCACGATATCCGCGATGATTTCGGTGCTGAGGATGGTACGGCACTGATCGTCGGTTTTATTGATTTTCTCGCCTCTACTGACCCAGACCTGCATCAGCGGATGCGGGGTGCACTGGAAAACCCCGAGGATTCCGACTCTCCTGAGCCGCCATGCTGAGCGGTATGGGTGAAGTTTTTCTCTCTCTGATACTGAGCTTTATAGGTTGCTCAGCGATCAGCGCGTTTGGCTATACAATGTTCTCCCGCTTATTTTCTACGTCGCCAGTGTACTCCGCGAGCACCTTATCTTTTTGCTACGGCATCATCCCTGTTCTTGCGTCAGTGGCTGTGGCCATCATGCTCCTGAAACCTCACTGGGCGGAACTGTTCTTCCATGAACATTGCCACGGAAACGTCTGCGGCCCTCATGTGCCGGACGTCAGTAATACCATCGCGGGCATATCGTTTGCCGCTATGGCTGCGATGATGGTTGGGGGCACTGTGTACTTTATCGGGCGTCAGGCGTGGCGTAACCGGCGCCGCCAGAGCACCTTAAGAACACTGGCAAACGAAGTTTCACCAGACCAGTGGTCGCGGATTCCGGGAGCGGCTCCAGTGGCGTTTACCGGCGGTTTATTGCGGCCTCATATCTATGTATCAGACGGCATGATGGATGTTTTGTCTGACGATGAACTGCAACTTTTACTTCTGCATGAACAATCGCACATGCGCCATCGCGACCCTCTGGGTCGGTTTATTCTGAACTGGTCGACCCGGTTGTGGCCTCGTCATTTGCGCCGTCGATTTCTTGCGGATCACGCTCTGTGTTGTGAGCAGCGCGCAGATTATGAAGCCGTAAACTACACCGGGAGAGAAGGCGAGCTTCTTGCCATGCTGGAGCGACTTTCAGAATTAAGGGGTGTGAAACAGTGTGAGTATGTTGAGCAGCGCCGGTTGGCGTTAAGAAATAAGGTGCCTTCTGATAATCGAGGAAGAACAGCAGTTCCGTTACTGGCAGGCCTGTTTGTTACAGAGGTCGTACTGCTGACTTACCTTGTTCATCCAGTAATGGACTTTATTATGATGTTGGAGTCGTAACTTTTTCAGCACAATAAAAAAGGGCGCCGCAGCGCCCTTTTTTATGATCGTAAACAGGTTCAGCTTACAGCTGAGGGCCTGCGTTTACGATAGCGTCAGATACGTCGTACTTCTTGAAGTTCTCAACGAACTGAGCCGCCAGGTTCTTCGCAGCACCTTCCCAGTCTGAGCTGTTAGCCCAGGCTTTGGTTGGGTTAAGCAGAGTTGCATCAACACCTTCCAGAGAGGTTGGAACCTGCAGGCCGAAGATTGGCAGTTCTTCAGTGTCCGCATCACGCAGAGCACCAGACTGAATTGCAGCGATGACAGCACGGGTCGTCGGGATGCTGAAACGCTCACCGCCGCCACCGTTAGGACCGCCAGTCCAGCCAGTGTTTACCAGATATACCTGAGAACCGAATTCAGTCACACGCTTCATCAGCAGTTCAGCGTAAACGCCTGCTGGACGTGGGAAGAACGGAGCACCGAAGCAGGTAGAGAAGGTAGACTTCAGGCCTTTAGAACCACCCATTTCAGTAGAACCTACCAGAGCGGTGTAACCAGACAGGAAGTGGTAAGCCGCCTGTTCTTTGCTCAGGATAGACACTGGAGGCAGAACGCCTGTCATGTCACAGGTCAGGAAGATCACGGCTTTTGGTTCGCCGGCCATGTTCTCTTCAACGCGCTTCTCAACGTGAGTCAGCGGGTAAGCACAACGACCGTTTTCAGTCAGCTCAGTGTTGCTGTAGTCAGCAACGCGAGTGTTTTCGTCGATGGTGACGTTCTCAACGATCGCACCGAACTTGATCGCGTCCCAGATGATAGGTTCGTTCTTCTGAGACAGATCGATTGTTTTTGCGTAGCAGCCGCCTTCGATGTTGAAGACAGTACCTTTGCCCCAACCGTGCTCGTCATCACCGATCAGGTAACGCTCAGGGTCAGCAGACAGGGTGGTTTTACCGGTACCAGACAGACCGAAGAACAGGCAGGTATCGCCATCTTCGCCAACGTTGGCAGAGCAGTGCATTGGCAGTACGTCTTTTTCTGGCAGCAGGAAGTTCTGTACACCGAACATTGCTTTCTTCATTTCGCCTGCGTAACGCATGCCAGCCAGCAATACTTTGCGCTGTGCGAAGTTAACGATCACTGCGCCGTCAGAGTTCGTGCCGTCACGTTCTGGAACACATTCGAAACCAGCAACGTTCAGGATCTGCCACTCTTCCTTATCAGAAGGGTTGTAGCTTTCTGGCAGGATGAAGAGGTTGCGGCCAAACAGGTTCTGCCATGCAGTCTGAGTGGTCATTTTAACTGGCAGGTAGTGCTGTGGATCAGAACCCACGTGTACCTGAGATACGAAGCTGTCATGCTGGGCCAGATATTCTTCTACACGCTCCCACAGGGCATCAAACTTGTCCGCGTCGAATGGGCGGTTGATGCTGCCCCACTCAATCGCGTCTTTGCTGCTTGGCTCTTCAACGATGAATTTGTCCATCGGAGAGCGACCTGTGCGCTTACCGGTTTTGATAACCAGAGCGCCGTTATCCTGCAGTTCACCTTCGCCGCGGGCGATGGCTTGTTCTACCAGGAGAGGAGTAGATAAATCGGTGTAAACAGTCATATCGATGCCCCGCAGGGTCCTCGTAAATTCAGTACGGCTTGTGGCCATACTTTGTATCTCAATAATCCGCCCTGAAGGGTGCCCGGGCGAGCCCAAAAGTTTAAGGCGCGCAATTATGCCAGAAAATTCATTGCGCGCTAAGCCCCGTTGGTCGCTTTTTGACCGATAATTATTCGCAGCAGAGCTAAGTTGTTGTTTTATCTGGTTTTACTGGAGATTCTGCTCCGGGAAGAGTTCGTTAACCTGCTCTTTATCGAAACTGTATGCCTGCTTACAGAAATCGCAGTTGATGCTGATTTTTCCTTGTTCTTCAATGATTTGCGTCAGCTCATCTTTGCCGAGCTGGTGCAGAGCGTTGCCGATTCTGTCTTTCGAGCAGGTGCAGAAAAAGCTCAGTTCGCTCGCCGGGTAAGTACGTACCTGCTCTTCGTGGTAAAGGCGGTGAAGCAGGACATCATTGTTGAGGTTGATCAGCTCCTCTTCTTTGATGGTGCTGGCCAGATGAGTGAGACGATCCCACGCATCCGGATCATCGCTCTGCTCTGATGGCATCTGCTGTAGCATGAAACCGGCAGCATTCTGGCCATCGCAGGCCAGCCAGAAGCGTGAACCCAGCTGCTCTGACTGCTCAAAGTAGTCTTCCAGCGCGCCAGCGACATTACCGCCTTTGATCAGAGTGATGCCCTGATAACGCTGGCCCACTTCAGGCTCGACAGTGATGATCATCTGGCCGTCGTCGAAACTCAGTTCGCTTTCTTCGGTACCTTCTTCATAACGGGCGATGGCTCGCAGCTGACCTTGGTCGCTGGTTTCGGCTTGTAGCAGGCTGATGTTGCCCGGCAGACGAATCTGTAAGGTCAGGCGCCCTGTAAATTTGAGGTTGGCACTCAGCAAGGCGGTAGCGGCCATCAGTTCACCGACGGCTTTAGCGATCCGCGTGGGATACTGATGACGCTTCAGTACTTCGCGGTAGCTCGCATTTACGTGAGCCAGCTCGCCGCGGATATTGGTAGTGTCGAAGCTGAAGCGTTGCAGGCTGTCAGCGCTGTTTGGAGTGTCAGACATTCTTCAGTAGTCCTGATTGTGCTCAAAGCGGCGCATGTCGCGACGCTCTTTCTTGTTTGGTTTATGGTCGGGTGCCGCTTGTGAGGCTTTGACGACCTTGCGGTACTCCGCTTTATCCATCCGCGCTTTGATGCTCTCGGGAGTTTCCTCATAGAGCAGACGTGCTTCCGGGGCGCCGCGGCGTTGTTCCGACAATGCTTTAATCATGACGATTTTCTCGTCGAAGCCCTGCCGAATCGTCAGTTTGGCGCCCACGTCGACGGTTTTACTGACTTTGCAGCGCTGGCCTTCGTAATGCACCTTGCCGCCTTCAATTGCGCCTTTTGCCAGCGCGCGTGTCTTGAAAAAGCGCGCGGCCCAGAGCCATTTATCGAGTCGGATTTTGTGTGTCTGTTCGCTCATGCGTCCTCGAAGATCGCGTTGGTAGGGCTGTCGATGACCTTGTGTGCCATGGATGGCACACGAGAGCCTCCATGGATGGATTCACGGCGAGTCAGAGACGGCCCTGGCAATGCAGAATTCGGTTTAAAATTTGAATTCGTCGAAGTGGTGAATGCCCGGAAAGCGACTGTCAGTATTTGGCGCTTTCTGGCTGTCGGGATGAAAGATCGTCAGCAGCCAGCGGATACCCCATTTCTCTGCCGATTCTAACACAGCCTGGCTGTCGTCAATCAGTAGGGAACGTTCTTTATCAAAGGGTTCTTCGCGTTGCAGATGGTCCCAGAACGCCTGACTTTCTTTCGGTTCTTTATAGTCATGGGAGCTGATGACGTGATCGACCAGTCTATCCAGGCCGGTGCGTTCCATTTTCAGGTTCACGCTGTCGCGGTGTGCGTTGGTGACTATCACGGTGCGTTTGCCAAGCTTCTTCATGGTATCGAGGAAGTCTTCCACATGCGGGCGAAAACCAATTTTGTCCTGCACATCGCGCTTAAGCTCAGCGATGGGCAGGCCCGTAAGGTCACTCCAGTGATCCAGACAATACCAGTTAAGCGTGCCACGCAGGCCGACAAAACTTTTGTTCAGCTCTGCGAGCGCTTCTTCTTCTGAGAGGCCGTGATGCTCGGCGTATTTACTCGGCACGTGCTCCAGCCAGAAGTAATTGTCGAAATGCAGATCGAGCAGGGTGCCGTCCATATCTAACAGAACCGTGTCTATCTCTTGCCAGTCTGGCATCGTCATGCGCTAATACCTTACGAAAAGTGTTCACCGACTATTTAAACAGGGCTGTCATGCATAAAAAACCCGAAATCCTGAATCGCCACATGGTCGCAGAAAGTCGCCTGTTCCGGGTGGAATCCATTGACCTCAGGTTCAGTAACGGCGTTGAGCGAACTTACGAACGACTGGTGCCCGGTGGCAGCGGCGCCGTCATGATGGTCGCTCTGCTGGATGATGAAACGATTGCCCTGATACGTGAATATGGGGGCGGTGTTGAAGATTACACCCTTACCCTGCCAAAAGGTGCGGTGGACCTGGGCGAATCGATGCGTGATGCCTGCAACCGCGAACTGCAGGAAGAAATCGGCTTTGCTGCGCGCGAGTTCGTTTATCTGAAGAAAATGAGCCTGTCGCCAAGCTACATGCGAGGGGGCATCGATGTGGTGCTTGCCCGTGACTTGTATCCGTCAAAGCTGGAAGGCGATGAGCCAGAGCCACTGGAGCTGGTTGAGTGGAAGCTCAAGGATCTGACCGAGCTTTACGGCCGCGATGACTTTAACGAAGGTCGTGCAATCGGTGCCTTAGCGGTTGCTGTTGAATATCTGAATGGCCGCTTTGAGGGCACGCCGCTCTAGCGGAATCTGGGTGTAACTTCTGATGTCGAGCAGCGAAGACGAGAAGCTCCGTCTTGAGCATGAAGCGGCCAAGCTGTTTATGCGGGCGTACGAGAAAGAAACCGGCCATAAAATACGGCATTTGTGGCACAACCTTCCGACCAAGCCCGATGTGTCCTGTCTGCTTGAAGGAGATAAGCTCGACATTGAAGTTGCTCATTTATACGGCAGCGAGGCCGAGGCCATGAAAATTCTGGGTCGGTCGCTGAGTGCTGAGACACAGTCGGCTTTGGCGGAACAGGAGCTGGAGCACAATACCGATCAACGCCTGGTCAGTGCACTGAACCGGATACTGCGCCAGAAAGCGGAGAAAACCTATCAGAGCCAGCGTGCCTGGCTACTTATCCGCAACGCACACCCGCAATGGAATGCGCGCAAGATCATTCAATTCATCAATAAAATTCAGGTGCCCGCATCTCACCCGTTTGAGCAGATCTGGATACTTGGCGACATGCATGGCAAATCTGGCATCCTGCAACTGGCCTGAACAGACTATCCCGCGCGCCGCCTGTTAAGACTGTGGTACTGTGCAGCCGGTCATCTTTTATTAATTCTGGGGTTTTATGAGCGTCGAAGGCGCATTACTTACCAGCGGCTCTGTGGGGCGCCACCTGTATCACCAGACGTTGCCTATGGTGATAGGCATTCTGGCACTGATGTCGGTCGGGCTTCTGGATGCTTATTTTATTGGTAATTTAGGCAAGGACCCTCTGACGGCCGTTAGCTTTATCTTCCCGGTGGTGTTTGCTCTGTCCTCGCTTGGTGTCGGAGTGATCGCTGCCATTGCTTCTGTTGTTTCGCGGGCGTTAGGTTCAGGGCAGAAGCACAAGGCGCAGAGTCTGGTGGCTCTGGGAATTGTGGCAGCGGGTATTTTTGGCATTGTTATCACGGTGCTCCTGTTGCTCTTCAAACGCCCATTGTTTGAAGTGATGAATGCTTCTCCAGACCTGTTGCCATTAATCGATTCCTATATGACCCCCTTTGCGTTCGGCTTCCCAATGTTGTTGATTAATATGGGCGGTAATGGTGCTCTGCGTGCTCAGGGCATGGCGGGTAAGGCGTCCCTCATTCTGATGATGATGGCACTGGTCAACCTGATACTCGACCCTATCCTGATTGCCGGTATTGGTAGCTTCGAAGGTTTCGGTATTAAAGGCGCGGCTTACGCCACGGTGGCGGGTTGGACGCTGGCATCCATTCTGGCACTGGTGCTGATTGCGCGAAGCCCTGTCGGCCTGAACTTCTCTCGCCTGAAAGAGGCGCATCCGGGTGAGGATATTCGTGCTCTGTTGAGGGTGGGTGCCCCGGCGGCAGTATCTAATTCCGTAAACCCCGTCGGCCTGTCTATCATGACGGCATTACTGGCGAAGTACGGCGATGCCGCAGTCGCGGGGTTTGGCGCCGGTGGTCGCTTGCAGGCGCTTGCCGTCGTACCTTTGTTGGCGCTCTCGAGTTCGATTGGCGGAATCGTTGGTCAGAACTGGGGGGCAGGCTATGGCGACCGGGCTCGTCGGGCGTTGTGGATGGCCATTGGCTTTTGTGTGGTGTACAGCCTGACGGCGGGCGCTTTGCTGGTAACCTGGCGTGAGTCTCTGGCGACAGTATTTACTGATAGCCCAGCAGTAATTGATGCTATTTCAACGTATCTAATGATCTCTGTCTGGGGGTATGCCGGCTTTGGTGCCCTGATCGTTGTGAATGGTGCGTTTAACGCAATTGATCGTGCTTACTGGGCGCTGGGGCAATCGGTTGTTCGTGTTGCTTTGATTATGGTACCTGTGGCGGTTGGCTTGAGTCTGGTGCTTGAGTCGCGTTCGATTTATGCCGCAGAGCTTATTGCTAACCTGGTCGGTGGCTTAGTGGCTATCATCCTTGGTCGTGCGTTACTGGATGATCGTTGGTTGCGGGCATAATTTCATACTGTTTCCGGGACGATGGTTGGTAAAAATTTAAGCTTTTAAATGAATTCAGTCGAAATATATTGCTCGATAGTTCCGTTTTCAGAATGTAAACGTATAGTCAGGTGATATTGCCAATATACAAGGAGTTAAGATGTCTAAGATAGACGATATCCTCGGAAAAATTGAGTCGTATGAATATACGCGAGAGGAACTGTTGAAACTGAAATTAAATGCTATTCGCGCCAGAACTTGGGGAGAGGAAGGAAAAAACAAACTTCTCGCCGCCATTGAGTATGCGCTTGAGCATATGCCAGTTGATAAAAACAGAAAGACTGATCGAGAAGTTATCATCGACAAAGGCGATTATAAGATCAGCCGTGGGGGGCGTGATGGAGGAAACTTAGCCAGGTTAGAGGCTATTGCGATGAGCTTGTCGAAGGTTCCTGGTATATCGGACATGACGATACTCAAGACTCAGATCAGAATTTATTTATATGGGAAACACTTTTTTGCTGGACTTAAAAGTACAGCTAATGACTGCTGGATTTCCTGTCGCGAGGATCACGGAGTTTCGGAAGAAACCATCTCTGCATGGGGTGAGATTGGCGTAGTAGAGAAGAGCAAAAACTACGATAAACCTTGTATCGGCTTGCGAGCAGATTCGCCAGAAAAACTGGCTGCGGGTATTGCAGCAGTCCAATTTATTTAGACATTGGTAGGCGCGCCGGCTTTAACAATGCTGAATCCAGGGCTAACTATCTTTGACTGATATTAGATATAGCTCGATATTCCCCGCACTTCAGGGAGGCGTCCAGCCGGATGTCTCCAATCGCTACACGATGTAACCTCAATACCGGATTTCTAAAGTGCCCGAACATACGTTTTATCTGGTGGTACTTGCCTTCAGTTAACGTCACTGTTCCAGTATAGGGAGTCAGTCGCTCAAGGGTTGCTGGCTTAGTAGTAATACCTTCGAACGAAAAATAGATGCCTTCTTTAAAGGCCTTCACACACTCGTCGCTTATTGGGTTCTCCAGTGTCACTTCGTACACCTTTGCGACTTTTCTATCGGGTGCCATGAGCGCCTCAGACCAGTCGCTGTCGTTAGTCAGAAGCAGTAAGCCGGAGGAGTTCAGATCCAGTCGCCCGGCAATATGCATATCGCAAAGTTCAGCTTCAGGGAACCCTGCATCACGGAGCACATCAATGACGGTTGGATGAATATCGTCTATTGTGGCACTGACGACACCAACCGGTTTATGCAGCAGGACATAACGGCGAGTGCGATTCTGTAGCTCTTTGCCATCCAGAGTAATACGCGAGAAGTGATCAACCGGTTGATTGATGTCGGTCGCTACCCGTCCGTCTACCGTGACGCGGTTCTGCGCTAAGAGCGAGCGAACCGAGCGCTTCGGTGTGCCTGTGGTAACACTTAAAAACCGATCCAGGCGATAACGCTTCGCGGTCGCCATGTTCAGCGATTTTTCCAGATGTTGGCGACCGCCTTATCATTGCCTAGAAAGCCAACAATTAAACAAACCAGACCGATCAGCCCGAAAATAATCGCCGGGAATGCGCCGCCCGCCTGACCTGCCTGAACAGCAACCCAACCGCCGGCACCCGACAGCACGAGAAACAAACTTCCTACGGCAATCAGAATGGTTCGGTGAGATTCTTTATAAACGTATTCATCTTCGCTGTTTTCAAAAATATTCAGGATCGGAGCAAAGAGTTTTCTTAGAGCGTTTTTCATAGTAAATACTTTTTTATTGTGGCTTTTTACATCACTAGCGGTAACAGAACCGCGTGCAAGGTTGCGGTCAGAGTCATCGCCATCGCGGAATAAGCCGCTTGCTGATTTCCCAGCTCAATCGCACGGCTGGTACCAATGGCATGAGCACAGACACCCAGCGTAAGTCCCATGGCTTTGGGGTCATCGAGTTTAACGGATTTAAGCAAAGGCGGAATCATCAACGCACCGAACACGCCGGTAATGATGACAAACGCAGATGCCAGCGCACCAATACCGCCCAGTTGCTCACTGACCGTGACCGCTACCGGCGTGGTCACCGACTTGGTCGACATCGTAACTGTGATCGTGTCATTGCCGATCCAGAAATGCGCCATCGCCACCGCAACGGCCACCGTGGTACCGCTGCCCAGACTGATCGCCAGCGAGATGCGCAGCCACTCCTTCTTCATCACATGAATAAACTGATAAAGAGGCACAGCCAGCATCACCACCACTGGTCCAAGCATCAAGTGCAGGTACTGCCCGCCCTCCATGTAGGTATCAAAACTGATGCCGGTGACCTCAAGCGCCACAGAGACCAAAATGATGCCCGTCAGAATCGGCGGCAGAAACGCCGTATTACCTAACAGGCGATAGATGTGCTGACCCACAGTAAATGCCGCAATGGTCAGCATCGCCCAGAACAGCGGCATATGCAGAAGCTCATTCAGCATCAGACTTCCTCCGGAACCTCATAATGGCCGCACAGACAATCGCGCCGGGCACAATACTAACCGCCATAATCACCAGCAAGGCAACGCCGTTCTCTGCCAGCAGCTCCTTCTGAGTCACGAGGCCCACACTCACCGGGATAATAAACAGAGGCAACAGCGGCGACAGCGTCTTACTGATCTGCGATAGCGACTCAGGCGCACGCCCGCGAATAATAAGAAACACCAGCAACAGCAGCATACCGATGATGGAGCCCGGCACAGGCGAATCCAGTTGGGACTGGAGCAGGTTGCCTGCGACCAGAAAGAAAAGAAGAATTAAAAGACCAGTCATCTGACAATCACCATGACTCAGGCAGCTTACGGGATGAATGAAAAACGCGAAGTATCTCGACGCGCTTGAGCCTCGTATTAACGCGGTAGGGCACAATGTATCGGGTATTGGGCACAATCAACTCGCGTGTTCCCGGAATACGCCCAGGGTGTCCCAGTGCAGGGTTGTCAGCCAGAAGGCCAATGGCCGAGGTGATACTTTCTACGACTTTTATCGCTGCGCCTGGATCTGTCTCAGCGATGTAATCTGCTTCCTGCGTCAGATTGCTGAGTGCTTTGCGTAGCCACTTGATTTCCATCTATTAGGTCACTTCTTTGGCGACTGCCATTTGCGAAGCGTGTCTGTCACCTCAGTTTCTGACGCAAAGTCACCAGCATCCGCCTCCTTGATCGCATCGAGGGTTTCCTGAATCTGCCATTCATTCAGCTCGACGAATTCACGTAACGCTTCGCTCGCCAGAAACGATTTGGAGCGATGTGTCGCTGTAGCCAGCTTATCCAGCCGTTCTTTGAGCTCAGGTTCTAGCCGTATAGTCATGGTTGTGGACATAGGGCACGCCTCACTATGCTGTGTTCAAGTGTACACAATGTAGCACGGTTTGATCGGAAGTGGATAGCTCGCCATGCAGGTTGACTCTTGTGGGTAATAGGAAAAACATGGGCACCAGCGTGAGAACTTTTCAAGAATCAAAGGAATGAGGAGTGGAATTATTCATAAAAGTATTTGCGTCAGTACTGGCTTCCTTAACGTTGTTTTTCTTGTTGTTGAGCGGCCTCTTTATGCTGCCTGTGGTGTACAGCGGTGAGTTAGAACATTGGGCATCTGCCCTGGGCGTGGCTGGCATGATTTGGGAATATTCTCCTGCACAGCGGTGATCGAAATGCAGGAGGTTAGTGAGTACTTGCGAATTGTAAGCGTTACTTCACAGTTCAGGCGGTCGTTGCTTCCCGCTCAGTAGTTTCAGTTACTGTCTCAGAGTCCATGGACGCCAGACTTCCCAACTCCTGGTCGAATTCGCTGATAAAGCTTTCCATTCTGTCATCGGAAAATTCAGCCGAGGGGTATGACAGGTTCACATTGAAAACGCCATCAATGTTGCAGAGCGTCATAAACATCCCGAAGGTCGGCACTGTAGCGATAACATCTTTTACCCTCGCTGCTTCGCCGGCTTTGTTCAGAAAGTCGAGACTACCAACCGTTGAGAAATGGATGGTCGGCACTGGAATCGTGTCTTTTCTTTTGCCTGCCAATATCCCCAGAGAGTAAAGCTTCTTACCGACGAGAGTGAATGCTTTATCAAGAAGCCAGGGGTAAGAAAGCTTTTTGTGCTTCAGTCTGTCGATTGCGGTAGTGAGTTGGCTTTGCAGGTTTTCCATCATGCGCTGCGGGGATTCCATATCTTTACGGTACGCCCTGAGTATGGAAGTAGTAACGTAATTACCAAATACAGGCGCATCTTTTTCGAAATAAGTGCGCAGATCGTATGAGAGGCGGATGGATACAGTATCGCCGTGCTCTTCGCCGTATCGCTCAAAGAAACTTCGTGCAAGCGCAGTGAGGAAGTAAATATTAAGGCTGTAGCCCATTGATTTGGCTTTCGGCTTCAGGTCGGCCAGTTCATTCTGGAGGTACCGGTGCTTCATAGAAACAGAGCCGATAAAGTCTGTTTTTGTTTCTGCCGGGCTGATGATTTTGTCGTGAGCCGTTTTTTTATTTTCGGCTGAGAGTAATTTCCAGGACTTAAATACCTGGATGGGTGCGGTGATGTAGGGTTTCTGGAATACGCCCGGCACCATTGATGGGTCTTCAAGGGCTTGCGCTATGGTTTCTTTGCCATTCAGGTGCGCCATCAATGACGAGACCATATTAATCCAGCCAACACCGTCACAGGTCATGTGGTGAACTGATATCAGCAGGATGTTTTCTTCGGGCAGGAAGCGGATTTTAATCGGCAGTGCCTGCTGAAGAGTGAATGACTCGTTGAGAAACTCATTCTGGTAATCCTTGAAAGCCTGTGAATCAAAAGGAAGATCTCTCTTTATCTTGAAGGCGTCATCGAATAAAGCGTTGATATGAATTTCATCAGAGATAACTTTCAGGCGCTGCGAGAAAAGCGTCGGTTCTACAATTGTTCTGAGTTTCGGATAGAGATCCATTATGTGCCTGAAGGCGGATCGGATTTCCTCCTCAGAGTGCACCGTCGCAAGCCTCAGCGTAATCATCTGTGAGACGGAGGGTGCAAGGTCCTCGACGACCAGATAGAGAAATTCAGATTTGTTCAGCTTGAGGTATTTGCTGTCGGTTTGCATGATCAAACTCCTTTTGGTGACGTGCACCCCTGATCGTCTTGCCAGGCACTGCATGCGCTTTGGAATCGGTGAGAGATTTTTTCTTTAACAATACTGCGGTTTAAAGAGGCTTGCTACCGTAACGAATGGCTTGTGCTGCTGATGTCTGTCGATTGGCGTGAATAGGCCAGCTAAGGAAAGCGAGACGGGTACTGCGTGGAGTTACTATTGAAAATCACCTACTCAGAGAGAGTAAGTGGTGCGGAAGGAGAGACTCGAACTCTCACACCTTACGGCACCAGAACCTAAATCTGGCGTGTCTACCAATTTCACCACTTCCGCAAAGAAGAGGTGGCGATTCTACTGATTATTGCGGTTATTGCAAGCCTATCTTGGCGCGTTCTGGTGTCTGCGGTATCGTACTGGCATCTGACAACAGGAAGTTCTCTATGAACCCAAGCGATACCCGCCTGAACACCAATATTCTGCTCGTAGCTGCTGCTTTTGTGATTGTGATCGCGGGTGTTAAAAGCGCTGCGAGTATTCTGATCCCGTTTTTGTTGTCGATCTTCATTGCGATTCTGAGTGCTCCCGTGATGCGCTGGCTGACGCATCACCGCGTACCCGAAATCGTCGCTGTGATTCTGATTCTTGTGGGATTTCTGCTGTTCGGGACGATTCTGGCCACCTTTGTTGGTCGAACGATTAATGCGTTCTACCAGGATATGCCACTGTACGAGAGTAAGTTGCAGGCGCTAGTCGATCAGTCGGTTGCCTGGTTGCAGGCCAACGGTGTGGACGTCTCTGATAATGTGCTACGAGAGTACGTTAATCCGGGCGCCGTAATGAAAATGGTCGCCAACGTTTTCAATGGCCTGGGCGGCGTTTTAGCGAATACCTTCCTGATCCTTTTTACGGTGATCTTTATTCTGCTGGAGGCGGCGGGCTTCCCGGCAAAACTGAGAAAAGCCTTGGGTGACAAAACTCAGGCGGTTCAGCACTTTGCCCGTTTCTCTCAGCTGGTTCAGAAGTACCTGGTGATTAAGACTCTTGTGAGCTTAATGACGGGGGCCAGTATTGGTATCGCGCTCTGGGTTATTGGTGTTGATTACGCTGCTATGTGGGCGTTGGTCGCATTTCTCCTGAACTACATCCCGAATATCGGCTCTATTATTGCGGCGGTGCCAGCTGTGCTGGTGGCGCTGATTCAACTGAGTGTTGGTGAAGCCGCGCTGACGGCGCTTGTATACGTTATTGCCAATACTTTCTTTGGCAACATCGTTGAACCCAAGATGATGGGGCGGACGTTAGGTCTCTCGACTCTGGTAGTGTTCTTATCTCTGGTGTTCTGGGGATGGGTGCTTGGCCCGGTAGGTATGCTGTTGTCTATTCCGCTCACCATGGTTGTGAAGATCGCGTTCGAGGTTAACGATCGCACTCGCTGGGTCGCCACTTTGCTGGATCAGTGACCGGGCGATCAGAGTATATAGCCAAGGCCGATCAGTCAGCGTAAATCGGTAAGCGTAAATAAGGGTAAAACCGTGTGGGCGCAGTTACAGCGCGGGGTTACTCTGAATGTAAAGATTAAGGGTAAGCTATGAAATCTGTACTGTTGATTGATGATGATGTTGAGCTCGGTGAACTGCTCAAGGAATACCTTTCGATGGAAGGGTTCGAACTGACTGCAGTGCACGATGGTGAAACTGGCTTACAGCAGGCGCTGTCGGGTGATTACAGCCTGGTGCTGCTCGACGTAATGTTGCCCAAGAAAAATGGTTTTGAAGTTCTGCGTGAGCTGCGCCAGAAGTCTTCTATTCCGGTCATTATGCTGACTGCCCGTGGCGAAAGCGTTGATCGTGTTCTGGGGCTCGAACACGGTGCCGATGACTATATTCCCAAGCCTTACCACCACCACGAGCTGATGGCGCGTATCAAAGCGCTGTTCCGTCGTATCGAAATGTCAGCGGAAGAGCCTGAATCGACCTCAAATGAGCTTAAGGTTGGTGAGCTTGAGCTGAATCCAGCGACCCGCACTGCCACGCGCAGTGGCGAAGAACTGCCCCTGACGGGCGCAGAATTCGGTGTGCTGCAGTGCCTGATGGAAAACGTCGGGGATCTTGTGGATAAAGATAGTCTGTCGATGGCGGCACTGGGTCGCCAACTGATGGCCTACGACCGCTCGATTGATATGCACGTCAGTAACCTGCGTAAAAAACTCGGTAAGCGTGACGACGATTCAGATTGGATCAAGACCGTCCGCAGCCGTGGCTACATGCTGGTGCGGGTGTAAGGTCTGTTTTGCTGACTAGCTTTATTACTCTCTGGGTAGTGGTGAGCCGCTGATGGTGCGCTGGTACCGCTCTCTGTTTCTGCGCATCTTCCTCTGGTTCTGGTTGATGGTGTTTTTCTCCATGACGGTGGCGATTGGTGTCATCGTCTGGCTGGAAGATGACTACTACCGCGAAGCCAACACGCAGGAAATCCGCTTGTTGCGCACCATTGTAGAAACTCAGCGTCCGATTCTTGCTGAAGAGCGTCGCTTTTGGCGCCGTTTGCGGCCGGGCTGGAACCTGGTCATCACCCCCCTCGATAACATCAGTCAGCTTCCACACGACATTGAAGAGTTCGCCGACGAAGCGGCAGAGCGTTCTCAGATCCTCTGGGGGCAGGACGACGGCTGGCAGATGATCGGCCCTGTGAGTCGCGGTAATTACCTTTATGTCGCTGTTGCACGGAGTGGCTGGCAGGGCGTGCTCGAAGACGAGAACCGCTGGTTGATCCCCGTGACTGTGGTTCTGGTAGTTACACTTATGTGTTCGCTACTGGCCTGGTCCATGACACGTCCGGTCCGACGCCTGCAAGGCGCTGTGAAACGTCTGGCGAAAGGCGATTTTGATATGTCTGCCCTCAGTAAGACTTATCGACGCCACGACGAAATCGGTGCACTGACACAGGAAGTCATCGATATGGCGGATGCTTTGCAGCGCCTGCTGCATAGTCATCAGCAATTGCTTCGCGATGTATCACATGAACTCCGCTCGCCACTGACACGCCTTCAGATTGCTTTAGCGATTGCCCGCAAAAAAGACGAAGGCAGTAAATTGATCGCAGAGCATGATCGTATTGAACGCGCTGTCGGTCAGGTAGATAACCTGATCGGTCAAATGCTTGATCTGGCACGTCTGCAACAACAGGATCAGGCAGAGTTGCTGCGCGAAGAAGACATTGTGCAGGAGCGCTTACAGGAGTGGCTGGATGATGCTGAAATCGAGAGTAACGACCATAAGCTGAGCATCCGCTGTGACATCGATTCAAAACCCATCAAGGCTGACTGGGACTGGCTGCTGGTTGAGCGGGCCTTCGATAATATTCTGCGCAACGCCATCCGTTTCTCGCCTGAAGGAGGTGAGTTAGTCATCCGCTGTCACGAGCGCAGCGGAGTCGTGGCTTTGTCCGTGCGTGATTCTGGCCCCGGTGTTCCGGAAGAAGAGTTGTCACGTATTTTCGATGCGTTTGCGCAGGTGGACTCTGCCCGTGATCACGCCTCTGGTGGCTATGGTATCGGCCTTGCTCTGGTGAGTCGCATCACCGAGCTACACAATGGCACAGTAGTCGCCGAAAACCAGTCGCCGGGCCTGCGGGTAACGCTTTCTATGCCGGTATCTGATAAAAAATCCGCCTGACATCATGAAATGTTCATAAATCATCCAGATTCCCCCTTTTCTTCTGGAGTTTCCCAGCTGTTTTTGGTATTAAATACGGCCCTTTTGCCCCAGCACCTCCGGAAGAAGCGGTGTAAGAGGCGAAATTACACAAACAGCGACGAAACTGGACACCGACTATGTCAGAAGATTTCAAACAAGCGGCATTGGATTACCACGAGTTTCCAAAGCCGGGTAAGATCAGCGTTGAGCTGACCACGCCAGCACAAACCTCACGCGACCTGTCATTGGCATACAGCCCGGGTGTGGCTGAGCCTGTGAAAGAAATCGCTGCTGATCCTGAAAACGCTTACCGCTATACCGCCAAAGGCAACCTGGTTGCAGTAATCACTGACGGTTCTGCCATTCTTGGTCTGGGTAACCTCGGCCCGTTGGCGTCTAAGCCAGTTATGGAAGGTAAGAGCCTGCTGTTCAAGCGTTTTGCCGGTGTAGATTCAATCGACATTGAAGTTGAATCTGAAAGCCCACAGGCCTTCATCGATACAGTTCGTCGTATTGCTAATACTTTCGGTGGTATCAACCTCGAAGACATCAAAGCCCCTGAGTGCTTTGAAATCGAACGTACTCTGATCGAGCAGTGTGAAATCCCTGTATTCCATGACGACCAGCACGGTACTGCGATCGTAACGGTTGCTGGTGTACTGAACGCTCTGGAAATCGTTGGTAAAGACATCGCTGACGTTAAAATGACTGTACTGGGTGCAGGCGCGGCAGCAATCTCTTGCTCCAAGCTGCTGATCCTGGCAGGCATGAAGCCAGAAAACATCTTTATGTGTGACCGTAAAGGCGTGATTCACTCTGGCCGTGACGACCTGAACCAGTACAAAGCTGGCTTCGCTATCGACACTGACAAGCGCACTGTTGACGACGCTCTGAACGGTTCTGACATCTTCCTCGGTCTGTCTGGTCCTAACATGGTGACTGGTGAGCAGATCAAGACGATGGCGGCTAACCCAATCATCTTCGCTTGTGCGAACCCTGTCCCAGAAATTATGCCTGAAGAAGTAGCAGCAGCACGTGACGACGCCATCATGGCGACGGGTCGTTCTGACTTCCCGAACCAGGTAAACAACGTACTTGGCTTCCCATTCATCTTCCGTGGTGCTCTGGACGTACGTGCTCGTCGCATCAACGAAGAAATGAAGCTGGCTGCTGCTAAAGCGCTGGCGGGTCTGGCGAAAGAGCCAGTGACTCAGGAAGTTCTGGATGCATACGGTCTGGATTCTCTGGAATTCGGCCCTGAGTACATCATCCCTAAAGCGGTTGATAGCCGTCTGCTGGGTGTTGTGTCGACTGCAGTTGCACAGGCTGCGATTGATACTGGTGCGGCTGATGGCCCACTGCCAGCAAACTACCCACTGAAGTCTATTTCAGACATCTGATCTGAATTTCAGTGAGTAATAAAAAGGCCGCTATTCGCGGCCTTTTTTGTGTCTGACTCCCGCCTGTTCAGCACAGCCGGGCAGGGGCTGGAATACTGTAGGAGCGCAACGCGAAGCTTGCGCGAGATAGACGTCATTCTGGTCGCGCGTATTTCTTATCCCAAATAAATCGCTACCAGATAGCAAATAAAAAGCCCGGCAGATTTCTCGGCCGGGCTTTTTTATTCAAACGTCGTTGCTATCAGCTCTTCTTAGGCTTGGCGCGCTTACGTTCGTTTTCGGTCAGCAGTTTCTTACGCAGACGGATGCTGGTAGGAGTCACCTCTACCAGTTCGTCGTCTTCGATGAATTCCAGTGCCTGCTCCAGGGTGTGTTTCACTGGTGGTGTCAGGTTGATCGCTTCATCGGTACCGGATGCACGGACGTTGGTCAGCTGCTTAGCCTTGGTTGGGTTAACCACCAGGTCATTATCACGGCTGTGCAGACCCACGATCATGCCTTCGTACACTTCAGTCGCTGGTGATACGAACAGACGACCACGTTCCTGCAGAGTGAAGAGGGCATAACCCAGAACCTTACCAGCAACCATAGAAACCAGTACGCCGTTGTGGCGGGTAGAGCCCAGACCGGTCTGAACCGGACCGTAATGGTCAAACACGTTGGTCAGGATGCCTGAACCGGACGTCATGGTCAGGAACTGGTTACGGAAACCGATCAGACCACGTGCTGGCATGATGAACTCAAGACGCGTACGGCCTTTGCCATCAGGAACCATGTTGGTCATTTCAGCGCGACGGTTGCCCATTTCTTCCATAATGGAACCCTGGTGCTCGTCTTCGATGTCGATAACAACCTGCTCGTATGGCTCCTGCAGCTCACCGTCGACTTCTTTCTGAACCACTTCCGGCTTACCGATGGCCATTTCGAAGCCTTCGCGACGCATGGTTTCAATCAGTACCGACAGGTGCAGTTCACCACGGCCAGAGACTTTGAATTTCTCCGGGCTGTCACCTTCTTCAACACGCAGAGCCACGTTGTGGATCAGTTCCTGTTCAAGACGGTCTTTAATATTACGCGAGGTAACGTACTTACCTTCTTTACCAGCAAATGGCGAGTCGTTCACCTGGAAGGTCATGCTTACGGTAGGCTCATCAACCGTCAGTGGCGGAAGAGCTTCAACATTGCCGACAGCACACAGGGTGTCAGAAATGTTCAGGCCGTCGATACCCGAGATACAAACGATGTCACCGGCCGCAGCTTCATTAACGTCGACACGGTTCAGGCCGTGGAAGCCTTTTACCTGCTGGATGCGACCTTTGCGGGTGTTGCCTTCCGCAGTGATCAGCTGGATGTCAGTACCCGGCTTCAGCTTACCGCGAGTGATGCGGCCAACACCGATAACGCCCACGAAGCTGTCGTAGTCGAGTGCAGAAACCTGCATCTGGAACGGGCCATCGAGCTCAACTTTTGGAGCTTCAACGTGGTCAACGATCATCTGGAACAGTGGCGTCATGTCGTCAGCCATGTTGTCAGGATCATCGCCAGCAATACCGTTCAGGGCGGAAGCGTAAATCACAGGGAAATCGAGCTGTTCTTCGGTCGCGCCGAGGCGGTCGAACAGGTCGAAGATTTCGTCCATTACCCAGTCAGGACGTGCACCCGGACGGTCAATTTTGTTGATAACAACGATAGGACGCAGGCCGCGCTCGAATGCTTTCTGAGTTACGAAACGGGTCTGAGGCATAGGGCCATCAACCGCGTCTACCAGCAGACACACTGAGTCAACCATCGACATAACACGTTCTACTTCGCCACCGAAGTCGGCGTGTCCAGGGGTGTCGACGATGTTAATACGGTAGTCGTTCCATTTAATGGCGGTGTTCTTCGCCAGAATGGTAATACCGCGTTCTTTCTCCTGATCGTTGGAGTCCATCACGCGCTCACCGCCCTGATTGCGGTCCAGAGTACCGGACTGCTCTAAGAGCTTGTCGACCAGAGTAGTTTTACCGTGGTCAACGTGGGCGATGATGGCGATGTTTCTGAGATTCTCAATCACAACAGTAGCCTTCAGAATTGTGAGCCCTGATGGCACTGCGTCAGCAGAGTCAGGAGCAGGTTAAAATTTGAGCGCGGAGTATACCTGAAACACATTACAGCTGGGATATTTCTTTCATGCCGTGTCGCAGGAATACACAAGAGGTTTCGGTACGCCAGAAGGCAGGATAAAAAAGGCGTGGATTTGCACCAAAGAGCATATACGGCAGGGGGGCTGTGAACATATACTGTGCGGGCCTGAAATCGCACACCGATGGAAGGAAATAATTGCATCAAAATAGTGCACATTGCCAGATGTGTGATTCATAGAGGTGCATTCAGAGTGTGCGACATTCCGGTCTAGCCCGTAAGTAGTGGGTTTGCAGTGATGTCCAAAATGGCACACTACTTGCTCTAACAGTGAGCATGGAATCCGGGGCGAGCCCCGAACTTAATAGAACCAGCATCTGGAGAAAGACAATGTCAGAGAACACTCTGAACCTGATCAAAGAGAATGAAGTGACGTGGGTAGACCTGCGCTTCACTGACACCAAGGGTAAAGAACAGCACGTTACTATTCCGGCTTCTTATGTTGACGAAGAATTCTTCGAAACTGGCCAGATGTTCGATGGTTCTTCTATTTCTGGTTGGAAGGGCATCAACGAATCTGACATGATCCTGATGCCAGATGACGAAACTGCGTACATGGATCCGTTCACTGAAGACGCTACTCTGATCCTGCGTTGTGACATCATCGAGCCTTCAACTATGCAAGGTTACGAGCGTGACCCACGTTCTGTTGCTAAGCGCGCTGAAGCTTACCTGCAGTCTACTGGTCTTGGTGACACTGCATTCTTCGGTCCAGAGCCAGAATTCTTCATCTTTGATGACGTAACCTGGGGCTCTGACATGCAGGGCAACTTCTACAAAATCAACTCTGACGAAGGCGCATGGGCAACTGCTTCTAAAGTAGAAGGCGGCAACCTGGGCCACCGTCCACGTGTTAAAGGCGGTTACTTCCCAGTACCACCAGTTGATAGCCTGCACGACATCCGTGCTGCTATGTGTAACACACTGATCGCAATCGGTCAGGACGTAGAAGTACACCACCACGAAGTGGCAAACGCTGGTCAGAACGAAATCGGCGTTAAGTTCAACACTCTGGTTAAGAAAGCTGACGAAGTTCAGATGCTGAAGTACGTTGTACACAACGTTGCAGCTGCTTACGGCAAAACTGCTACCTTCATGCCTAAGCCAGTTGTTGGCGATAACGGTTCTGGTATGCACGTACACCAGTCTTTCTGGAAAGACGGCGAAAACATGTTCGCTGGTGACGGCTATGCTGGCCTGTCTGAAACTGCCCTGTTCTACATCGGCGGTATCATCAAGCACGCTAAAGCACTGAACGCGTTTACCAACCCGTCTACTAACTCTTACAAGCGTCTGATCCCAGGCTTTGAAGCTCCAGTAATGCTGGCATACTCTGCCCGTAACCGCTCTGCTTCTATCCGTATCCCATACGTTGCAAGCCCTAAAGGTAAGCGTATTGAAGCTCGCTTCCCAGATCCAACGGCTAACCCATACCTGGCGTTCGCAGCTATGCTGATGGCTGGCCTGGACGGTGTTAAGAACAAGATCCACCCTGGCGATGCAGCTGACAAAGACCTGTACGACCTGCCAGCTGAAGAAGCTGCTCAGATTCCACAGGTTTGTGGCTCACTGCGTGAAGCTCTGGAAAGCCTCGAAGCTGATAAAGACTTCCTGACTGCTGGTGGCGTGTTCACCGAAGACATGATCGAAGCTTACATCGAGCTGAAGATGGAAGAAGTTCACCGTGTAGAACACACTACTCACCCAGTAGAGTTCGACATGTACTACTCTGTGTAATCTTCGGATTATCTGAGTTGAAAGAGGGTCGCTTCGGCGGCCCTTTTTTGTGCCTGTAGAAAATACGATTTCGCGGGTGTTTGTAGGAGGGGATCTTATCCCCGAGAAGAGACTAAGGCGACATCGCTTCCCAAAACTGGATAATGGCGCACAGATACTCTTTTCCGGTGCGCCACCATGCAGATCAAGGTCAACTTCCTCGACAACCTCCGACTCGAAGCCAAGTTCGATGACTTCAGCGTAATCGCTGATCAGCCGATCCGTTATAAAGGCGATGGCTCAGCGCCCGGACCATTTGATTACTTTCTGGCATCGTCGGCGCTCTGTGCGGCCTACTTTGTAAAGGTGTACTGCAACGCCCGCGATATCCCCACTGAGAATATCCGCCTTTCCCAGAACAATATCGTTGACCCAGAAAACCGCTATAACCAGATCTTCAAAATCGACGTTGAGCTGCCAGAAGATATTTCTGACAAGGACCGAACCGGCATTATCCGTTCGATCGATCGTTGCACGGTAAAGAAGGTGGTTCAGACGGGGCCTGAGTTCCAGATCGACGTGGTTGAGAACCTCGATGATGATGCGCAGGCGCTGCTTGATGTCCCTGAACTGGCGGGTGAAGGTACCCACATTACCGGTAAGGACCTTCCGCTGGAGCAGACTATTGCGAAGATGACGGGCCTGCTGGCGGATCTTGGTATGCGAATTGAGGTCACATCATGGCGCAATATCGTGCCGAATGTGTGGTCGCTGAATATCCGTGATGCGGATTCTCAGATGTGCTTTACCAATGGTAAAGGTGCGACCAAAGATGCAGCGCTGGCATCCGCATTGGGCGAGTTTATGGAGCGTCTTAACTGCAATTTCTTTTACAACGATCAGTACTTCGGTGAGGAGATTGCTAATGCAGAGTTCGTGCATTATCCGAACGAAAAATGGTTCCAGCCCGGCCCGGCAGATGAGTTGCCCGAAGGTATTCTTGATGAATACTGTCTCGAAATTTATAACCCGGATGGTGAGCTTTGTGGCTCTCACTTAATCGATACGAACTCGGGCAACATCGAACGGGGAGTGTGTTCTTTGCCCTATGTTCGTCAGTCTGATGGTGAGACGGTGTATTTCCCATCTAACCTGATTGAGAACCTGTTTCTCAGTAATGGTATGAGCGCAGGCAATACCATCGAAGAGGCGCAGGTTCAGTGCTTGTCTGAAATATTTGAGCGCGCTGTAAAACGCGAAATCCTGGAGGGCGAACTGGCCCTGCCTGATGTGCCTGAAGAGGTTCTGAGTCGTTATCCGAATATCGTAGAAGGTGTTAAGGGCCTCGAAGAGCAGGGCTTTCCTATTCTGGTGAAAGACGCTTCGCTGGGTGGTCAGTTTCCGGTGATGTGTGTGACCCTGATGAACCCGAGAACCGGCGGTGTCTTCGCCTCGTTTGGTGCTCACCCGGATTTTGAAGTGGCACTGGAGCGTTGTGTGACTGAGCTGATGCAGGGCCGCAGCTTTGAAGGCATGAACGATGTACCTAAGCCGACATTCGAGTCTCTGGCAGTAACCGAACCAAATAACTTCGTCGAACATTTTATTGATTCGACGGGTGTCGTTTCCTGGCGCTTTTTCAGCAATAAGGCTGACTTTGATTTTGTAGATTGGGATTTCACCGCGGGCGGCACTCTCTCAACTAAAGAAGAGTCGAGCGCACTGTTTGATCTGCTTAAAGATCTTGGAAAAGAGGCGTATATGGCAACCTATACCGAACTGGGCGTGCCCGCTGTTCGTATTCTGGTGCCCGACTTTTCTGAGGTCTATCCAGTTGAAGATTTAATCTGGGATAACACCAATAAATCATTATTTTTCAGAGACGATATTCTGAATATCCATTCGCGCTCTGACGACGAACTTGATGCCTTACTCGAACGTCTCGAAGAAAGTGAGCTGGATAATTACACCGATATTATTACCCTGATTGGCGTTGAGTTTGATGAAAATACGGTGTGGGGCCAACTGACGATTCTGGAGTTAAAGCTTCTGCTGTGTCTTGCACTTGGACGTTTAGAAGAAGCGAAAGAGTTTACGGAAACATTCCTCCAATATAACGACAATACCGTCGAGCGAGGCCTTTTCTATCAGGCAATGGATGTCGCCCTTGAGGTGACACTCGCTGACGATATGGACATCAGTGAATACGAACACAACTTCCGTCGCATGTTTGGCAATGCGCGCATGGATGCAGTGTTGGGCTCTATCGCAGGTACTGTTCGCTTCTATGGCCTGACGCCAACCAATAATCGCCTCGATGGTCTGGATAAGCACCTGCGCTTAGTCGAAAGCTACAGGAAACTGCACGCCGCACGTGGTGCGGTACATACGGGCTGAGAACACGCGACCTGCGGGGTATGAAAACATCGTTTTAAACCCCGCAATCCCCCTCTATACTTGATCTCAAAGTTAAACTACTCAACAGGATCATCAGGCCACTTATGAGCTGGAGCCGTGAATCAGTTGTCGCTGAGCTGAAAGAATTTGACTGGTTACTGCCTGATGCCGATCCCGGCCCGGAGCTGAGTGCCTACAGCGCACATTACCACCTAAATTTTGAAGATTCGGCCGAGGCCCTTTCTCATCAGGCGGGTTACCTCAATATCGCGGAATTTCAGATTGTTGTTCAACGCTGGATGTGCCCGAATGCACGTGGCACGGCGGTAATCATTCATGGTTACTATGACCATCTTGGGCTGTACGGTTCGCTGATTGATTACTGTCTGCGTCAGCAGTTAAACGTGATTGCCTTTGATTTGCCGGGGCACGGACTGTCGAGCGGTGAGCAGGCGACGATTCGGGATTTTCAGGAATACGATGCGGTATTCAGTGGGTTGATGGATCAGGTCACTGAGAACATGGATGAAGGGCCAGCTTCTAATCTGGTGGCATTTGGCCAGAGCACCGGCGGAGCCATCCTGATTAATTATCTGCTTAAACGCGGTTTCACAGTCAACGACTGTCCGTTCAAGGATGTGATTCTGCTTGCACCTCTGGTGCGTCCTGTCGGCTGGCGCAAGGGTATTATCTTTCACCCTGTAGTAAGTCTGTTTATGAAACAGATGAAGCGTAAGCATGGCGATTCATCGTCTGATGAAGAGTTTCTCGATTTCGTCCGCTCACAAGATCCGCTCCAGTCGCTCTATCTGAGTGTGCAGTGGGTAGGTGCATTGATCCGTTGGATGCGCTTTATCGAGGCTCAGCCTGCAACCGATGTGAATTTGTTTGTTGTGCAAGGGGATAACGACGGCACCGTCGACTGGCGCCACAATATGAAGGTGCTGGAAGCTAAGTTTACTGCTCGCGAGTTGTTTATTCTTGAAGACGGCCGCCATCACTTGGTGAACGAGTCACGGGATAAGCGGGCGGATATGTATCAGCGGATAACTGAGCGCTTAAAACAGACCCTGAATACACCGGTTTCTGCGGCTTAGTATCGAGGGGGCGCTGACGCAGTTACAGCAACCTGGCTGAGAGTATTTTCTGCCTCGCCGTAAATACATCCCTGTAGGCTCGGGTGCAGCATCCATGCTGCACACGGCCAGAAAATACTCTCAGCCAGGTTGTTGTAAGCCCGAACGGTTACTCCAACCCCAGAATATATTCCCACTCACTTTCTGATACGGGCTGCACGGATAGCCGTCCGCGATTCAGTAACACCATTTCACTCAGTGCTTCATGCTGGCGCAGCTCTTTCAACGTGATGACCCGCTTCAGGGCACGATCAGCCACGACATTAATTGTTATCCAGCGTGGATTGTCCGGTGACGACTTCGGATCATAATACTTTGATGCTGGATCGAGGGAACTCGGGTCAACGATACCCGTCTCAGTGATCGCGCAGATTCCGACGATTCCGGGCTCTTTGCAGCTGGAATGGTAAAAAAATGCTTTATCACCCACGTTTATGTCGTCTCTGAGGATGTTACGGGCTTGATAATTACGCACACCATCCCATACTGTGCCCTTGTTTAGGGCGTTCTCCAGGTCGTTGTAGGAGAATGCGTCCGGCTCGGATTTGAGTAACCAGAATTTCATAATAGCGCCTTATCTTGGCTCGCTGATTGCTTAGGGCTAAATGCGCCTTTGGTTGCTATAGACGATGAACGTCTAATTTCGGCCGCAATGATAAAAAATAATGGGGAGCACGGGTCATAACCGATGACTCCTCAAGTAAGAATAACAGCTTAAAATTGGGAACACTGAGTAATGAGAAAGCCAGATGTACTTATATTTCTCTCACTCCTCGCCATTATTGGTTCTGCCGTCACCAGTATCGCCGCTGAAGAGCGCCGCGATCCAACGGTGCTAGCCTCAGAAGCGAGTATCCGCTGAATAACGGCGGCTGGTATCTGTGGGTATCGGTTAATTCGAAAGGGACGTTATCCCTTTCTCTGTTGCTATAAACTGCAGTGGGATGTCCCATGACTCGGCAGGCAGCATTCTGATCTCCTGAAAAGCGTACGCACAACCAATCAGGGCGGGTTTCTGGCCTGGTCGGCGGCTGAATGCCAGCGTGCGGTCGTAAAAGCCGCCGCCCATCCCCAGACGATTGCCGCGCTCATCAAATGCAACCAGCGGCAGACCAATCATGCTGAGAAAGCGCGCTGGTACATGAGTACCCCGGCGGAAGTCTGGTTCTGATATGCCAAACCGGTTACGACGCATGGGCGTCTCAGGTTGGTACCGTATAAATGTCAGATAGCCTTTGCGCAGAGGGTGCAGTACTGGCAGGTAAACTTCTTTTCCCCGTTTCCACAAATCTTCGATGGCCCAGTGCGGATCAATTTCACCATCATTGCTCAGGTAAAGAGCCACCCGGTTAGCGCTCAGGTACTGAGTACTGTGGTGTAGGCTTCGTGTCAGGCCACGGCCAGCTTTATGACGTTGCGCAGGTGTCAGGGCACGGCGCTTTTTGCGGATCAGTTTACGGAGTTCTTGCTTGTTCACGGAGAGGCTTCCAGAAAAGAAAAGCTCCCTGGTGCGCCCTTATGTCGGATAAAGCCCTTGAACCCTATGGTTCAAGGTGGGGGGTTCGGTCATCGAATCAGGCTTTCCGGTCATGCCGGACATGCTCACAACAACGAGAGAAACCCTCCTGGGTAATAAGCATCGGCTCGAGGTCTTTACCGACCAGGCACTCCAGGGAGCATTTGAAGTATAGCAAAGAGCAGGGGGCGGATGTCACGGAAAACCAGGTGAGAATTTGTGAAGTGCTGCAGAAAAACACTATTTTTCTGCAGCGAAAGGCTTACAGCTCGAGTTGCGAGTCTTCTTCGAGAAGGGCGTCGACACGCTTGTTCAGGCGCTCAATGTCGCTGTTAACCTGCAACTGGCCGTTCTCTGCTTCGCGCAGCTGGTGGGTGATGTTCAAGGCGGCAATGACAGCGATGCGGTCAGCGCCTAATACCTTGCCGGCTTTCGAACTGGCTTCACGGATTTCGTGCATCTTGTCGTTCAGATAATTCGCAGCTTCGCGCAGTTCGCTCTCAGCACCTTCTGGGCAGTTGATGCGATATTCGCGCTCCATGATAGTCAGGGATACGGTATTTGGGGTCTTAGCCACTGTTACGCTCCAGAGTCTGCAGGCGGGTGATCATTTCAGAGACTTTGCGGCGCGCGATTTCATTCTGTTGAATCAGCTTCGCACGCTCTGCCTGCCAGGCGGCTTCGGCATTGCGCATGCCCTTATTCTGCTCGCGCAGATCTTCATGAATATCGAGCAGTTTCTCGATCTTCTGTAGTAGTGCTTGAATCTCGGCCTCTTGCATCGCGGTCCGTCACCTTATTTATTGTCGGGCACAGGGCTGCCAGATAGTGGGTACTATAAGAGGCAGTCGGGCAAATGGTCAACGTGCGGCCCCGGTTTTGGGACGCATCTTCTTACTCAGGTCGCCCCAAGTGGTACAATCTGACCATAAACTGTTTCTGAGGTTCTTATGGCACTGAATTATCCCGAACTCGCCGACCAGTGGGAAGACGATAAATGCTTTCAATCGCCGTCGGCATTGCATGGCTGGTTAACGGGTTTTCTCTCTACAGGTGCTCGCCTTACGACTGACAACTGGCTTCAGGAAGCTGCCGATTACCTTGAGATTGAAGAGGTTTCGGAAGGGCTGCGCCCCATACTTGTTGGGTTCTACGCAGACGTTGTCGACACCCTTGGCGCTGAAGATATGGCGTATCAGGTTCTGCTGCCCGACGATGAAGAAGCGGACGTCGATGAGCAGGTTGAATGCCTGGCACAGTGGAGCAAGGGTTTCCTTGATGGCCTGGGGGCTTCTGGCAAAATTACCGGGCGCCCTGATAAAGATGTGATGGAAGTACTGCAGGACCTGGACGCCTTCTCACAGGCGCAGGTTGACGACGTTAACGACCCTGAAAACGTACAGCTGCTGAATGAACTGGCAGAACACGCCCGTGTTGCAGCTTTGACAGTGTTTTATGCGTACAACCAACCCCAGCAGCCGCCTGCAGGTGCCACCCAGAAAACACTGCACTGATTTGCGAGACAGAAAATCAATCTGGATATTCACGATAGCAACGCACACAAGATGCTGAGAGAGATCACTATGATCAAGCTGGATTCTGCCGAGTATGCAAAACGTCGTAAGGCGTTAATGGAGAAAATGAGCCCGAACAGCATCGCGATTCTGGCTTCTGCGCCCGTCACCGTGCGCAACCGTGATGTTGAACATCCTTTCCGCCAGGACAGCGATTTCTATTATCTGAGTGGCTTTGATGAAGAGCATTCGGTGCTGGTGCTTATTCCAGGGCGTGAACATGGCGAATACGTGCTGTTCTGTCAGGAAAAAATCAAAGAGCAGGAAATCTGGACCGGACGTCGTGTTGGCCCGGAAGCGGCGCCTGAGGTTCTAGGCTGTGACGATGCATTCCCGGTGACGGATATTGACGACATTCTGCCGGGCTTGATCGAAGGCTGTGATCGTATTTATGCGAACCTGGGTACGAGCCCGGATTTTGACCGCCAGCTGATGCAATGGGTGAATCACATAAGGGCTCAGGTGCGCAGCGGTGCAACACCTCCTCACGAATTCAGTGCGCTGGATCACCTGCTTCATGAGCAGCGTGTGATTAAATCGGATGCTGAGGTGGCGGTGATGCGTCATGCGGCCGAGATCAGTGCCGAGGCCCACACCCGTGCTATGCAGACTGTGCGCCCGGGAATGCGTGAGTATCAACTGGAAGCTGAGATTATGCAGATCTTCATGGCGGCGGGCAGTCGCTGGCCTGCCTATCCGTCTATTGTCGGCTCGGGCGACAACGGCTGCATACTCCACTATACGCGCAACGATGACGTCATTAATGATGGCGAGTTGGTACTTATCGATGCTGGCTGTGAGCTGGATTACTACGCTTCTGATATTACCCGTACGTTCCCATCTAACGGGCGTTTCAGTGAGCCGCAGCGGGCACTTTATCAACTGACGCTCGATGCGCAGTACGCAGCGATTGAGGCGACCAAGCCAGGCAATCACTGGAATCAGCCTCATGAGGCTGCCGTCAGAGTACTGACAACTGGTCTCGTTGAGCTCGGTCTCTTGAGTGGTGAGGTCGACGAGCTGATTGAGTCGCTCGCGTATCGCCAGTTCTACATGCACAAAACCGGGCACTGGCTGGGTATGGATGTGCACGATGTCGGTGAATACCGGGTAGAGGGTGAGTGGCGCACGCTCGCTCCGGGCATGGTACTGACTATTGAACCGGGTATTTATGTTGCACCGGATGATGAGTCGGTGGATGAGAAGTGGCGTGGTATCGGCATCCGTATCGAAGATGATGTCGTAGTAACTCAAGATGGTTGCGATGTCCTGACCAAAGACGTCGTGAAAGAGATCGCAGATATTGAAGCTCTGATGAGTGCGTAAAGCTATGAGTACAGATAACAGCAAGGTAGACATCACCATTCTTGGTGCCGGTATGGCCGGCGCCAGTCTGGTTCATTTGTTGGCACCTGCACGTGCGGCTGGACTTAGCATTGCCCTGATTGATCGTCAGCCCTTGAGCTGGGATAAAGACGACAGAGACCGACCTCCATCGTTCGATGGCAGAGCAACTGCACTCTCTTGGGGAACGAGACAGATACTTGAAGAGCTGGACATCTGGAACAGCATTGCCCCCTACGCCTGCAGTATTGATCACATTCAGGTCAGCGATGAAGGTCGCTTCGGTCAGGCTCAGCTGCATGCTAATGAACAGAACACCGAAGCGCTCGGGTATATCATTGAGAATCATCGCCTTGGTCAAGGCTTACTGGCGGGCCTGAACGACTCAGACAAGCTGCATGTGATGGCGCCAAACTGTGCAGAAACTGTGTGTATGACCGCAGAGGGCGCTGAACTGAAGTTGGATGATGGTCATACGCTGACTACAAAACTGTTGATTATGGCCGATGGCGGCCGCTCGCCACTGCCGCGCCAGCTGGGCATTGAGCAAAGTCGCAAAGACTACGGTGCGCAGGCACTGGTGACTCAGGTTAAATGTGATAAGCCTCATGACCATTGGGCGTATGAACGCTTCAGTAGTGATGGACCGATCGCTTTTTTACCATTGAATAAAGATGAATACGCCGTTGTTTGGACTCTTAGCGATGATGAGGTCGATGACGTTCTGGCGTTGGCGGATGACGCACTGATCGAACGGTTGCAGGCCCGTATCGGATACCGGGTCGGTAAGATATCCGCCATGGGCGAGCGACTGACTTATCCGCTGGCGTTGGTTAAGTCATCCGAGCAGGTCAGGCGCTCTTTGGTTTTACTGGGTAATGCCGCGCACAGCCTTCATCCTGTAGCAGGTCAGGGGTTTAACCTCACACTGAGAGATGCTGCGGCCCTTGCTGAACATCTCAACCGGGCGGCGATGCAGGGGCAGGATGTGGGCAGTCTGGAGGTATTGGAAGCCTACCTTCAGCAGCAGTCGGCTGATCAGCGCAATACCATTACAGCCAGTGATCTTCTGCCGCAAATATTCGGCAGCAAAGTACCGGCAGTTGCATTTCTGCGCGATGCGGGTCTGTTGACCATGGCAGCTGCTCCGGTCGCTCGACGTCTGTTTGCTCGTCATGCTATGGGGCTGGGTCATACAGCCGCGAAACTGGGATAAATATTATGCAGTTTGATGTTGCCATTGTAGGTGCGGGGCTGGTTGGGCAGGCCATTGCCGCGGCCCTGAGTCAGGGCACGGATGATATACACGTTGCTCTGATTGACCCATCTGGGCCTGTGCCCGCGGGCGAGTGCGATGGTGTGAATGATTATGATCTACGGGTCAGTGCACTTACGGCCCAGTCTCAGGCGTTCCTGACAGACATCGGTGCCTGGGAACTTATTCCGCACCAGGTGCTGAGTGGTTATACCCGGATGCACGTCTGGGACGCAGAGGGGACGGGCTCGGTCACCTTTAATGCGACCGACCTGCACGTTCCGGCGCTGGGGCATATCGTTGAAAATCGACAGACGCTGACGGCATTGAATCAGGTGACAGAGTCGGCTCGTTCAATCGAGCGTCTTCAAACCGCGGTACAGAGTTTCGATAACCCAGATGCAGACGGCTGGGTACCAGTGACTCTGGCGGACGGAAATACACTCAAAACCCGTCTTCTCGTGGGTGCTGATGGTGCGCTATCTAACGTGCGTCAGATGGCCGGGATGACGACCCGTGAGTGGGATTATGGCCATCATGCGATCGTAGCGACTGTACGTACTGAGCAGAGCGTCGCACAGACCGCCTGGCAGCGCTTCCGTCCGGAAGGGCCTCTAGCATTCCTTCCTCTGCATTCCGATGATCATCTTGCCTCAATCGTCTGGTCGACTTTGCCAGATGAAGCAGACAAGGTGCTGGCGATGTCTGACGAAGACTTCTGCGCTGCACTTACCGACGCCTTTGAAGGCAAGCTGGGGAGAGTCACTGAAGTATCACGCCGACAGCGATTCCCGTTACGCCAGCGCCATGCGTCACAGTACTACGAAGCCGGGGTTGTTGTCGCAGGAGATGCTGCCCATACGATTCACCCGCTGGCTGGTCAGGGCGTGAATCTCGGTTTTAAAGACGCTCAGGTTCTATCTGAAGAAATAGTGCGGGCAATGGATAAGGGGCTGTCCCCTGGATCTGATGCGGTACTGGCGCGCTATCAGCGTCGTCGTCAGGCCGATAATCTGGCGACAATGGCGGCAATGGAGGGCTTTAAGCGTTTGTTTGCGTCAGACCAGCCTCTGGTGCGCTTAATACGTAACGAGGGAATGCGCCTGTTCGATAAAATGATGCCGGTAAAGCAGCATGTCGTTATGAAAGCGATGGGCTTGCAGTAAGCTTTTCGTGGCGCTTCAGTAGTTCTGGGCGCCCACGCCGCTTTCATCATATGAGAGCGTCAGCTGTTCTACGTCGTACTCGCCGAGACCGAGGTGAGCCAGAATCTCACTTCCTGATGCTTGCCATTCAAGGTCTTCGTCCTGCTGGCCGAGAATTCGGTAATTTCCGCAGATATGTTCCGCGAGCTTGAGAATGCCCAGTAGTGTTTTACGCTCATCGTCGCTCGTATTTTCCGGGCGGAAGTAGTGAGTGGCATTGTGGTGTTCTGCAATGACGTCGCAAATGGGTTTCGGTACCCGCCAGGATTTCGCCGTGTAATAGCCAATCACAGCATGGTTGGTATTGAGTATGGCATTTTCAGTATCCACTACGCGCCTGTCAGGGTGCGCATAAGATTCCTCCATAACATCAAAATAGTTATCGAACCGCATCATCATCAGTGGAATGCCACAATTGTGAAATAAGCCGAGCATGTAGGCCCAGTCTGTTGGCTCAAAGTTGATGGTGCGAGCGATATCCACGGAGATATTGGCAATGTCGGTGGCGGTATCCCAGAATCGATTGAGCTGAACTATGTTGGCGTCACTGAGCTCACTACGGATGGCCAGACCATTGATGACATTGATTACGCTATCGATGCCGATCAGGTTGACTGCATGTTCGACTGACGTGCTGGGTGAGCTGAGGTTATAAGCCGCTGAATTAACGACCTTGAGGATGGCTCCCGTCAGGCCGACATCCTGGCTGATCAGTTTTGCGATACTGCGTGGGTCAGGATCGGGACACATCTGCTCCATTTGCAGATCAACCAACACCTGCGGCTGCGGTGGCACGCGGATGCCCTGCATGATGTCGCTTATCTGCTGATCTGTAAGAGGTTGCGCCATGGCTGCCTGCCGAAATCGGGACCGAAGAGTAGTGAACTAAGTTTAGTCAGAACTCAGCAGAGGTGTTTGTTATTTTGTAATCAATGTGCACCTGTGCGTATCTGCTGCACAAGGTGTCCGGGCGCTGCTGGTGCTCCCCGCCGGGGTGTCAGCAGCATTTACTCCATGCCCGGCAGGTTGTCGCGCTAAGTGGAACAGTAACCTCAGATCCGGAACTTAGAGGTTGAGTCCTGCAAATGCCCGGCCGCACCTTGCAGGTTGTCTGCAAGGCGTGCGAGTTCAGCAAATGATTGTTGGATCTCGCTGACCGTGTCGTTCATTGCACTGATGCTTGAGTGCGTATCCCTCACAACCGCCGTTTGCTCTTCAGTCGCCGCAGCAATGGTCAGCCCCATCGAACTCACACTTTCTACGCGGCTCTTGATCTGCGAAATATGTTTGCCCGTCTGCTCTGCATTTTGCTCATTCTGTTCAGACTGGGTTTTCGCTAATGTCATCGACTGTACTGTCTCGTTGGCGGCGGACTCCAGGCGGTCCAGGACATCGCGGATCTCGGTCGTCGCAGACGCGGTTCTGGAAGCGAGGGCACGGACTTCGTCAGCCACCACCGCAAAGCCCCGACCTTGTTCGCCTGCACGTGCAGCTTCGATTGCAGCATTCAGAGCCAGCAGGTTTGTTTGTTCAGCAATGGCTGAGATTACATCAAGAATGGTCGACACATCGCCGGTGTCGCGTACCAGTCGCTCCACTCTCTCGGAGGCTTCAAGGATCTGCGAGTTCAGCTCTCGAGAGTTGTTGATGGTCGATTCAACAATCTTCAGACTCTCGGCAGATTCATCGCGAGTCTCCTGCATGACACCGCTGGCTTCACTGGCTGACTGGCTGACCTCATCGATTGATTTGGCCATTTCATTCATCGCGTAGGTCGCTTCTGAGGCTTTATGGCTCATATTCTCAGTCACCGAGCGAACGTGATTTGTACTACCGCTCATGGCGTTCGCGGCGTCCCCCACCTCTGGAGCCACCTCTTTTACCTTGCGGATAATCTCATTGAGGCGATCCATGAAAGCATTGAAGTTGCGGGTCATGACGCCCAGCTCGTCTTCCGTCTGAACCTTCAGGCGTGTATTCAGGTCACCGCTCCCATCGGCCAGATCGGCCAGAGAGTTCTTCATTGAATTAACCGTGTTACTGAACAGGCGGCCAATATAGAAAATCAGCATGCTGAGCAAAATCAGAAAAGCGACATTGGTCACTGTCACCATGTTCAGGGTGCGAGAGCTGCTCGACAGGGCTCCGTCGATCGCCGAGGAGAATTGCGTATCAACGTTCGCTTTGTGCTGCTTCAACAGCGCATTGGTCTCGCTGAGGAGGTCAGATTTCTTAGCGCCCAGGCTCTGCAGCTGCGAGAAATCCGGGTTGTCGCTGAGCAGGTTATTCAGCAGTTTGCTGGATACGCTGAGATACTCTGCAGCACTGACTTTAATCTGGCTGAGTATGTCTTTATCGGCTGCGTCGATGGTGAGTAAGCGGTCGATATTGCTGAGAAGATTCCCAACCGTTTCCTCGCCTAATGTTTGCATCTCAGGATCACCGGCGGTGACCGACTGTGTGAACATTTCATCGGCACGCTGCAACAGAAAGCTGTTCTGGGTTGCCAGCTGCACGGATTCGTAAATCCGTTCTTCGAGGTTAACAATATACTCTTTGGTATCGTTAACGCCCTTGATGCCAATCGTAAAATTGATTGCGCTGGAAACCGCGTAAACCCCAAGTATGAGCATGATTTTGTGGAACACGCTAAGACGGCTGAACCAAGTCATGACTATTACCCTTATGTAAATCTGTCTATAAACAATAGACAAGGATATATTAGTCGGCCAGTGATTAGATAAAAAAATCGTGAAGTTGCTCCAACCACTATTAGGCCTCTAGTCCTACCTTGAATCGGCGAAATTTTCATTAGCGACTATTTCGATCATTGATCGTCGTCAGTTATCTCTTATCAATGCTGGAGGGGTCGGGATCGGTGGCAATTACTAGCTTTCGCGACGTTGTAAAGATAGTTAATACTCAATTAAAAATTTCCTTGGCATGTTAATGCGAGAGCGCCTCAGGAGGGGATGTGGCATATCTGACAGGTCAGTAAAAGTAAAATACTGCAAACAACTATGATTTTATGATCTATGGTTCTTATGAGTATAATTAATATGGAACTAACTCTATGCTTAAAATCAAACTTCCTTTAGTATCGCTGGCCTTGATGAGTGCAAGTCCGGGACTATTCGCCGAAGAACTGGTAGTCAATGGCTTCATGAGTGTTGGAGCAGGCGTACTGTCCAATTCTGAGGTATCTGTTAAGGGGTATGACGATGATATATCCTTTTCGGCAGACACTGTTGTAGGCGTTCAGCTATCGAAACAAGTGAACGATTCAACATCTGCTACGACCCAGTTGGTTTCCAGGGGGGGCGAAGATTATGATACCGAGGCGGCTTGGGCCTATGTGGCGTACTCACCTGATGATGTGACGACCCTTCGAATCGGTCGTTTACGTACCCCCTTCTTCTATTATTCAGATTTTCTCGAGGTTGGCTACGCTTATAACTGGATAAGGCCGCCAGAAGAGGTATACAGTCTTGACACGTTCTCATCTTTTAATGGGATAGATGCTTCGCGGCAATTTCTGATTGGAACCGCTGAATTGTTTACACAAGTCTATGTGGGGCGTCTACTTGAGGATTTTTCAGTAAATGGTACGGCCTATGAATTTTCTTTGCAAAATCTCGCAGGTGTCGTATTTGGACTGACGCTTGGTGATTTCGGGTATCGTGCTTCAGTACACACTGGCGACGGTTACACAGATTTGGAGCTTGGAGGAACCAGGGACCTTGATCAAGTATATGGGCTAGCAACCGCAAGTGGAGTTGGTGAGAAATTTGCTTTGGATGGCAAAACAAGTCATTTTTATGAATTGGCTGCAACTTGGGATAATGGTGATGTCAGCGCAATAGCTGAAGTAACTGCTTTAGAGCATGAAACCGCAATGCTTCTTGACGAAATGTCCTCTCTCTTTAGTGTAGCGAAGCGCTTTGACTCAACAACGGTACATTTGAGTTACGCATCGGTGCGAAGTTTGAAGGAATCAGATGCTACAGTAAGAAACATACAGTCTATGTTCGAGCGACATGATAGCAGCTGGATTCTCGGTGCTCGTTATGACTACGACTCCAGCGCTGCATTTAAATTCGAAGTTCAGAAAATCGAAGAAAAGATTCAAGCCGGTTCTACTTCGGGTGAAGACGGCATGCTTTATTCTGTCGCACTAGATTTGGTATTTTAAGGAGAGATTATATGAATTTGACTAAAATCTTATTTAGCTTAGTAGGCTCTACGTTACTACTGATAGCTCTTCCTGCTAGCGCTGGCACGGTTGTAGTAGTAAGTAGTGGCAATGGAATTACCGAGTTGGACGCAAGTGTCATCTCTCGCATATATTTGGGCAAGTCCTCAAGTTTTCCGAATGGAAGTTCCGCGGTGCCTATTGATCAAACCGAGGGGTCAGCACCGCGAAACGAATTTGCAGAGAAGGTCTTAGGGAAGAGTGAAAGTCAGCTCAAGGCCTATTGGTCCAAGCTTATTTTTACAGGTAAGGGAACTCCACCTAAGGCAGTCGGTGATAGCTCTGAGGTCAAGAAGTTGATAGCTGATAATCCGAATATGATTGGTTATATCGACGAGAGTGCGGTTGATGAGGCAGTGAATGTGGTATTTCGTTTTTAGTATGCTGAATTATGGCTCGTAAGTATGGACATGATTGAGGGGTACTGCGCTTTATTTACTAAATGTTGTCCGGTTCCTTTAACTTAACACTACTCTCTAATGCCCTGGTGAATCTTATGATGCGCCGGGGCTTTTCGCGTATACTTCCGCGCTTTGCTCGCCATTGTTTTTAACTCTCTATTTTTACCGGAGCCTGTTTCATGCTTACTTCTCTGCGCCTGAAGCCAAAGACGGAACGTCGTCTGAAGTCTGGCCACCTGTGGGTCTACAGTAATGAAGTCGACACGGCGCAGACCCCGCTGAAAAACATCACCGCTGGGGAGCAGGTAGTGATTGAGGCCGCGAGTGGAAAGCCACTTGGCGTTGCGGTGATGAATCCCGATCAATTAATTTGCGGTCGTCTTATCAGTCGCAGCCCGTCTCAGTTACTGGATGCTTCGCTGATTGTTCACCGACTTCAGGTGGCTATGAGCAGTCGCGAGCTCTGGTATCCACATCAGTGCTATCGCTGGGTATATGGTGACAGTGATGGCCTGCCGGGTCTGGTAATTGATCGTTTTGGCGATGTCGCCGTGATTCAGATCTCTAGCGTTGCGATGGAGATGCTGCGCGATGACATCATCGACGCTGTGCATAAAGTGGCGTCGCCTGCCACGATTGTGCTGAAAAACGACGGTAAGTTACGTGCGGTCGAAGGTCTGGACGAGTACGTTGATATTGTTCATGGTCAACTGGAAGACGATTGCGCTCCGCTGATTGAAAACGAGACCCGCTTTATGGCGCCAGTCATTCATGGTCAGAAAACCGGTTGGTTTTATGATCACCGTGAAAATCGCGCGCAACTTAATCGCCTGGTTAAAGGTAAGCGTGTGCTTGACGTATTCAGTTATGTCGGAGGTTGGGGCGTGCAGGCTGCCAACCATGGCGCCAGCGAAGTGCATTGTGTCGATGCTTCCGCACAGGCGCTGGATTGGGTTGAAGAGAATGCCGCACTTAATGGCGTTGAAGATAAGCTGCATTGCTGGGAAGGGGATGCCTTCGCTGCTCTGAAGCAATTGCGCGATAACGGAGAGCGGTTCGATATCGTTGTTGTCGATCCACCTGCATTTATTCCACGTCGTAAAGATGTAAAAGCCGGGGAGCAGGCTTACAAGCGTATTAATCAGATCGCGATGAGGTTGTTAAATAGAGATGGCATGATCGTCGCGGGTTCATGCTCTATGCATCTGGCGGATGATCGCTTGCCCGATATTCTGCGGGTTCTTGGGCGTGAGTTGGATCGTGAAGTGCTGATTCAGCACGTGGGCTCTCAAGGGGCAGATCATCCGGTACTGCCAGCTATTCCAGAGACCCGATATCTGAAAGCGGTATTTGCTCGCGTATTACCAACGCGCTGAGAGCGTCAGCCACTCGCGGGAATCTGCAACCCGAGCTGATCGTTGATCTGTTTCAGTGTGATCAGTAAGTCCAGCATCTGCTGACGGCACGCAGATTGACCCTCGAGGTAAGACACTGCCGTTTGCCAACCTGCAATGCAGGCTGTATCGGCGCTGGTCAGAGTAATAACTTCGGCCAGTAGCGTCAGATCTTTTTCCTGCTTGCGCGCTGTCAGTAAAGGTTGAAGCCCACTCGCCCCGTCTTCTGAGATTAATACCTGACGAATACCGCGCATAATGGCTTCTACGTCGACAGGTGTACCACCACTGAAAGGACTGCTGCCGGTGTCAGTCAGGTAATTCTGAAGCAGGTCCTGTTCGATGATGCGGTTGACTGTCAGCAGGCTGGCTTGCAGTGTTTCTGTCGGGGTCGCTGCAGACAGCAGTTGAGCGTAATACCCCTGAGCCTCCGGTGATGGCGCCCAGCGCATTTGTAGCCGCTGAAGGTCAGCAATCAGTATATCGGTGAGTGTCGCCAGATAATCTCCGCGACGCTGCTGATGAGCCACTGGGCTGCTATCGTCCTCTTCAGGTTTTGCAGCAGTAGTGCTGTCGAAATCAGACGCAGGTCGCTGGCCATGTTCTCCCCAGAGAATGAACTCAATCGCGTGGTATCCCACACTGACGTACGTCGCATCGGAAAACTGGTGCTGCGCCAGCAACGAATCTCTGTCGATGACCAGAGTCGTGTCATTAACGATCCCGGTAAAGGGATAGCCCTCAAGGTAATCAATGTAACCCGGTTCAATAGGCCAGCTGTTGATCTGTTGAGCCAGGTGTCTTCGTGTCAGCTTCGCCGCAAACCATTCGCTGGGCTCGCGTACAGGAATATCTGAGGCCGCGAGCGATGAAAGATAAGCAGAGTAACTGGCGCGCCAGTGGCCCCTGGCCTCTTCGAGACGTTCAGGTGTTGCGTTCTTACGCAGCGCTGCTGCGCTGGACTGCAATGCCTGTGCGGCTTCTACCGATTTTGAGAGTTGAGCATAGGCGATATTAACCAGGCGTTCGGGATAGGCTTCATCAACAGCGAGGCTCTCTGGTTCTGGCAGGCTTGAAACTTCTCTGCTCATAGGCTTGCTGTGCTCGCTGTCAGAGCAAGCAGAAAGGAGCATCAGTGATCCAAGCAGAACGGAGGCAATGCGCTTCATTGATTCAGCCTTCTTATGGTGATCTCAGTCTATTCGCAGGCTGATCACTGGCCAGCCGTTGGCTTCCGCTTCCGCCTGAAGTGTTGGATCAGGGTCGACAGCCACCGGGTGATCGACCAGGCGCAGAAGTGGCAGGTCGTTGTGTGAGTCACTGTAGAAGTAGCTGCCTTGCATATCGTGCTGGTGCTCTTCCATCCAACTTTTCAGGCGGGTTACTTTGCCATCCTGAAAGCTAGGTATACCGACGGTTTTGCCGGTATAGCGTCCATCAATGACCTCCGGATGCGGGGCAATAATGTGTGCAATGCCCAGGCGCTCAGCGATCGGGTAGGTCACAAAGCCGTTAGTGGCTGTGATGATCAGCAGGGTATCTCCGCGCTCTTCGTGGTGGCGGATCAGGTCTCTGGCTTTCTGGCTGACCAGTGGCTCGATACGGTCGTTGAGGAATATATCCCGTTCTGCGTGCATGTGATCGGCGTCATATTCAGTCAGAGGACGCATCGCAAACTCGAGATACTCATGAATATCCAGACTGCCCGCTTTGTACTGTTCGTAAAAATGATCATTGCGACGCTGGTGGACTTCGGGGTCAACCAGACCGCGGTCAACGAGAAACTGGCCCCAGGCGTGGTCGCTGTCGCCTGAAAGAAGCGTATGGTCGAGATCGAAAATTGCTAATGCCACGGTAACCGGCCCTGTATTGGCAGATGAATCAGAAACAGATCGCTATTCTAGCGGGAACAAGCCATACTTTCCTTATTATGTTTTACGCACCGACGTGCACCCTTGATCTTTGCGATAAAATCGGCAAGGTTGAGTGAATAGATAGAGTTGGATGGCATTGTGATAGACGAGCATGGGTATCGTCCGAACGTCGGCATCATCATCTGCAATGCAATGGGGCAGGTGCTGTGGGCCCGTCGGATTGGTCAGAATGCCTGGCAATTCCCACAGGGGGGAATAAAGCGCGGAGAGTCGCCGGAGAAAGCACTGTATCGTGAGCTTCAGGAAGAAGTGGGTCTTTTACCCGAGCACGTACAGATCATCGGTTCGACCCGCGGTTGGCTGCGCTACCGCCTGCCAAAGCGGATGGTCAGACGCGACAAGCGCCCTGTGTGTGTTGGGCAGAAGCAAAAATGGTACTTGCTGAAGTTGTTGGCAGAGGAATCAGAGATTAACCTCTCAGCGACGGGCAACCCCGAATTTGATGGGTGGAACTGGGTGAGTTATTGGTTCCCTCTTGGTGAAGTCGTTGCCTTTAAGCGCGATGTCTACCGTCGCGCACTGGCGGAACTGGCACCGCGTATTGCAAGGTTGCAACGTAAGTCCGGCTGAGTCCGGAGATAATAACAACGAACGAGATAAACTGAGCCTAATAGCGAGGCCAGAACAGAAAACATGCTCGATATACTGAGACGTATCGTACAGGAGGTCAGCTCAGTCACCGAACTGAGTGAGGCCCTCAAGGTAGTGGTTGCCCGTATCCGCGAGGCGATGCAGACCGAGGTATGCTCAGTATATCTGTATGAGCCTGATGAAAAGCGCTACGTTCTGATGGCGACCGAAGGTCTGCGTCAGGACGCTGTGGGTAAGGTCAGCCTTGCTGGCTCGCAGGGCCTTGTTGGCCTCGTAGGTACCCGCGAAGAACCCCTGAATATCGATAATGCTCCTGAGCATCCCCGTTTTCAGTACCTGTCTGAGACCGGGGAAGATCCTTTTATGTCCTTCCTTGGCGTACCGATTATCCACCACAAACGCCTGTTGGGCGTGATGGTGGTACAGCAGCGCGACAGCCGTCAGTTTGATGCTGGTGAAGAGGCGTTTCTGGTCACTATGTCGGCGCAGCTGGCGGGCGTGATTGCTCATGCCGAAGCGACCGGCAATATCCTTCATATTCCACAGACAGCCACCGAACCGAAAAAGAGTACCCGCTTCACCGGTGCTCCGGGTGCGCCCGGCGTCGGTCTTGGTACGGGTGTGGTTATTTCACCCGCGGCAGACCTATCGGGAGTGGTTGATCGTGAACCCGAGTCGGTCGAGATCGAACTGGAGCGCTTTGATCTTGCGCTGGAAGCCGCGCGAGAAGAGATACGCTCGTTAGGTGGCAAGCTTAAAGGCGAACTGCGCCCCGAAGAAATGGCTCTGTTCGACGTGTATCTGAACATGTTGGACGACAACGCTCTGGGTGCTGAGGTCAAAGTTGCGATCAACAAGGGCAACTGGGCTCAGGGGGCACTGCGTCAGGTAGTCATGGAGTACGTCGGTCACTTCCAGATGATGGAAGATGCTTACCTGCGCGAACGAGCTACCGATATTCTCGACCTTGGTACACGTATTCTTGCGCATTTACAGGGCAACGAAGCGACCTCGCGCCCGGACGATTACCCTCATGATACTATTCTGGTCAGCGAAGAACTGACGCCCGCCATGTTGGGTGAAGTGCCGACTGAAAAGTTGCGCGCTATGGTGTCGGTGAAAGGCTCTTCCAACTCTCACGTGGCGATTCTGGCGCGTGCTATGGGTATCCCGACTGTGATGGGTGCCGTAGACTTGCCGCATGCTCAACTTGATGGCAAAGACCTGATCGTTGATGGCTACCGTGGCCTTCTGTTCTCGAATCCAAATGATGAATTGCGTGAGCAGTACTATGCCATCTACGAAGAAGAGCAGGCGCTTGCCGAAGATCTTGAGGGCCTGCTGCATCAACCGGCCGAAACTCTCGATGGACATCGCATTCCCCTTTGGGTGAATACTGGCCTGATTACAGATGCGTTGCGCAGTCGTGATCGGGGTGCCGAAGGGGTGGGCCTGTACCGTACCGAAGTGCCGTTCATGATGAAGGATCGCTTCCCGTCGGAGAGTGAGCAGCAGGAGATTTACCGGGAGCAGCTCGAGACGTTCAGTCCAGACCCGGTGACTATGCGTACGCTGGATATTGGTGGGGATAAGGCGCTCACGTACTTCCCTATCAATGAGGCAAACCCGTTTCTCGGCTGGCGCGGTATTCGCGTTACCCTCGATCATCCTGAAATTTTCCTGGTGCAGGTACGCGCCATGATGAAGGCCAGTGAAGGCCTCAATAATCTTCGTATCATGCTGCCGATGATCAGCAACGTTGCTGAAGTGGATACGGCATTGCACCTCATTTACCGTGCGCATGTAGAAACACTCGAAGAAGGTTTTAAGGTCGAGATGCCTGAAGTTGGCGTTATGGTGGAAGTTCCTGCGGCTGTTTATCAGATCAAGGATCTGGCTCAGCGCGTCGACTTCCTGTCGGTCGGCAGTAATGACCTGACGCAGTATCTGCTTGCCGTTGACCGCAACAACCCTCGTGTTGCTGATCTCTATCAGGCGTTTCATCCTGGGGTTCTGCAGGCACTGAAACGCATTGTTGATGATGCAAAATCGGAAGGTAAGCCGGTCAGTGTCTGTGGTGAGCTGGCGGGTAACCCCATGGGTGCCGTCCTGCTTATGGCAATGGGTTATGACTGCCTGTCGATGAACGCGACGAACTTGCCGAAAGTGAAGTCGGTCCTGCGTGGCATCAGCCGTGAATGGGCAGAGAAACTACTCGAAGAAGTCATCACCATGGAGAGTGGTGAAGTCATCGCATCAACCTTGCAGCTGATGCTGGAGAAGGCTGGTTTCGGACGTATTATCGGCCCGAATGTCGGCCTGAATTAAAACCTTCTCAGGGGATTAACCCTGCCAGCGGCGAACCCGTCCGGTGTCAAGGTGAACGAACCCGCTGTCTGGATAGTAACCAACGCCACCGCTTCTTAATTCCAGCGCCGCACGATGCAGTTCTTTATGAGATACGCCAGGGATGCGCAGGTCGATTGCGCGACCCTGCATATGCAGACTTTTCTTCGCGACGCCTGAAGAACCGTTACGCAAAGCGGCATTGGTTTTCGGCGAGCGGTAACCCGAAATGATGTACATCGGCTTGTTGGGTGAGAGGCGGGTCTGTAGTTCGTACAGATCCTGATACAGATTTCTGTCCATTGCCATTACATCGTTGGCGCGAAAATCACGTACCAGCATATCGATCATTTCAATTTCACTGTCGATAAACTGCCCTTGAGACCAGAAGGTACTTTTGACCGTTTCACCCGTGTGAATGTTGTACAGACTCAAAGTACGATCAGGGCCCGAATCAATAATCGATTCTGAGGCGGCGTAAGCATTAGTACTGAGGCCTGTCATACCTGCAGCAGAAACAGCGGCAAACTGTTGCAGAAAACGGCGACGGTCCAGCATGTTCTGACTCCTGTTACATTGGGATTACAGTGAGAAGTCAGTATGCCAAAAGTCCAACGGAAAAAATCAGACGTAGTTCATCAGTAAGTTCGTCACGACAGGTGTGTCATGTCCGTATTTCGTAAATACGCGCCAGCGTGTAAGTAGTTGTTACAGGCTGGCGTGGGTGGCGGTACCGCCAATGAGGTCGCGCTGATAGACATCATCGCGTATCTGAAGGCTGCCATTGTCATCGACCCAGGTAGTCCAGTACATCAGATGTACGGGTACAGGATCTTTGATGCGGATACGGCTGGTACGGTTGTGATCAATCGCTTCGTCGATACGTCCGCGATGCCAGCCATCCTGTGACTGAAGCAGTTTTTCAGCCAACAGTCGGGGCTTCTCTACCCGGACACAGCCTGAGCTGAGAGCACGTTGATCTTTCGCGAACAGCTCCGGGCTAGAAGTATCGTGCAGATAGATGCTCTGATCATTCGGGAACAGAAACTTCACCGTGCCCAGTGCGTTCAGTTTTCCCGGACGCTGTACAAAGGTATAAGGAAGATTGCGAGCGCTATAATTCTTCCAGTTAATCTCATCCGCTGACACATGCACGGCTGAGCCGTTTCGCCACTGTAATACGTCAAAGCCTTTTTGCTTCAGGTAGTCAGGGTTACGCTTAAGCTTGGGAAGCAGGTAGGAACTGGCGATGCGTGGAGGCACCGTCCAGGTCGGGGCGATTTCAATAATGCGCATCAGGTCTGTCATGACGGGCGTACGCCGGTCGAGTCGGCCAATGATCACCTTCATCTCCAGCTCGGGAGATCCGCCATTCATCAGGCGCATCGAGTAATCCGCCATATTGACCATGATGTGACGATGGCCAAGGTCGTTTGGTAACTGGCGCCAACGCTTCATGTTCAGAGCGATGCGCTGAGCTGTCTGGTAGGGCGGAATGTTCAGGCGATCAATGGTTTCTTTATTGAGCTTGCCCGTGCTTTCTAACTTGTGTCGCTGCTGGAAGCTACTAATGGCGGCCCGCATTGGTCCATCGAACAGATACTCTGGCTTGCTCAGATCGGGATTTTTCTCCCGCGCTGGGGCGCGTAAAGTCTTTTCGCTCTTATCCCCGAGGAACCAGGCCAGAGTGCCTTTGGGCAGATCGCCATACTGGTCGAGCAGCCAACGCAGATACGGGACCTCGACATGGCGGTCGCCAGCATTCAGGGTCAGCTCGTGAGAAATAGGGCGCCATCCGCCGCTTCGGTCGATATCACGATAGCGTTTCAGCTCGGCGCGAAGGCGTCGGTAGCCGTCGTGCTGGGGGGCCATGCCAGCCAGTAGTTCATCCAGTTTATTCTGGCGTACGGACTCATGCAGCAGGGTGATGATCTGTTCTTCTGTGATCCGGTCCTCGCCAGACAGAACGACCTTACGCATGGTTGGATGGTCATTCTCGTCAGCGTTGGGGATCAGTTCGTTATTGAGAGCCTGCTCTGCGTATGTCACGAAGGCATCGGTGAGCAGTACCTCCATGGCGGTGGCCTGCTCCGGCAGATTAGTAAGCTTGCGCATCTCGCGTTCAAGCGTATCCAATGAATAACCGTAATTGCGCCAGTCATCGACGGAAGTTTCTCGCAGAAGCTCGATGAGTTCATGTGCTTCCGGGCGCAGTTGGTAACTGTCCAGCCAGATAGGTTGGTAGTTACGTTTCAGGTAAAAGGGTTCCATGTTGCGGATGTGCCGGAGCCTGACTTCACCGGCGACCTTGCGGGCACCCTCAATCAGCCAATGCTCCATGTGTTCCTGCGCAACACTGGGTGGCATAAAAGGTCGTGTATGGAGGCTCGCTGCCAGCGCCGCAAACAGCAGCAACGCGCATACCCCGCCAACAATCAGAGGCACGCGGTGTGTGTGGCTGTTCGGTGTTCTGCGATTTATACACGTCATAGCTTTAGTATGGACGTGCTTTTCGAACTCGCTCTCACTCTTGCGTATTCGTTTGTAACAAACGGGGACAGACTACCTGTCTTTAATGGCTAATCTGTAGCTTCTCTCGCCGACGTTTTCGCCTTGCTCATTCCAGGTGATTTCCTGTAATTGGACATCGTTTCCTGAAGCGAGAATGCCGGTACTGCAACGGGTACCGTATCCTGGTGCGATGATAAACTGAGCCGAAAGAAGCCGCTCCCAGAGGATGGGGACGCCAGTCGCAGGCAGAACTTCGTCGGGCCAGGGATCACGACGGTTCAGCAGCGTTGCGAATCCGCTGTCAGCCTGAGCGAGTTGCTCTTTTGCTAACTCGGCCTTTGGCCACGGGCTATCAAGTTGGGCGTTACTCAGGCTGTAGCGACCGGCTTGTAGTCGCCTCAGCTGGCGGTCAGGATGGTTGCTCAGATACCAGAGTTCTGTGGCTGTACCGGCGAGCAGATTGAACGGCGCATAGTCGTCGCAGTTAATTCTCTGCAGCCAGTCTTCTACTGGCAGGTCTGATTCAACAAAGTCTGTGACCAGCTCACCGCGTGATCTGGGATTCTGAGGGCCTGCTCCCGGGGCGCGAACATTGGTCAGTGCGGCCCAGCGACCAGTGTCTCTGAATCCAAGCCAGGTACCGCCCTGCTCCAGATCTTTGCCAGCGTACAGCCCGGGAATATTTTCCCATGGGTGCATC
>MDSV01050010.1_pt1 | contig 109364 bp, 149 predicted proteins | sample 810851 | NCBI WGS metagenome assembly MDSV01 (sample SAMN05326640, study PRJNA326480) | marine metagenome | isolation source: seawater | place: Atlantic Ocean: North East | collected 2012
CCAAGAGGAGTTCCTCAAATTGAAGTTACTTTTGATATTGATGCAAACGGAATTGTTAATGTTTCTGCTAAAGATAAAGGAACGGGTAAAGAACAATCTATCCAAATTCAAGCATCGGGTGGATTAAGTGATTCCGAAATCGATAATATGGTTAAAGAAGCTGATGCTAATAAAGACGCTGATAAAAAGAAACGTGAAGAAGTTGATGCTCGAAATAGTGCAGACGGCCTAGTTCATGCTACAGAGAAGTCATTAGAAGAACATGGTGACAAAGTAACAGCAGAGGACAAAGAAGCTATACAGACGGCTCTAAGAAGCTTACAGACGGCATTAAAAGACGAAACTGATGTTGAAGTAATTAAACAGAAAACACAGGATCTAAGTCAAGCATCTATGAAGCTAGGCGAAGCTATATATAAAAGTCAACAAGAAGCAAAAGAAGAACCAGCAACGGAGGATAAGAAAGAAGATGACGTTGTTGATGCTGAATTTGAAGAAGTAGACAAAAAGTAGTTCACTAAAATACGTATCAGGAGAGGTTAGATGATAAGTAATGTTATGGACGTAGAGATTGACGAAAAAATTAAGCAAAAGATTACAGAGCCTGACTTATACAAAGTCATTTTCTTAAACGATAACTCAACACCGATGGAATTTGTCATCGATGTGCTTTGTCAAATCTTTAAACACTCTGATTCTACCGCACGTGACCTTACAGTTAAAATCCATGAAGAAGGCTCGGCTGTAGTAGGAGTTTATACCTATGAAATTGCAGAACAAAAGGGTGTTGAAGCTACTAATTTGAGTCGGACACATGGGTTCCCTCTACAAATTAAAGTGGAGAAGCAATGAGTTTACGTGAATTAACTAAAGAAGTACATAAAAACGCAGAACGTCAAGGATTTGTAAATGTATTAATGTCAGGGGAAATTAATCCCGAAGTTTATGCAACTTTTTTAGCAAACTTACACCCAATGTATGATGTCCTAGAAGCACACGCAATGGCTAAAGGATTATTAAATGGGTTACCTGACATACGTAGAGCACCATCAATACATGAAGACTTTAAAGAACTATGGACTGGGGCAGAAAGAGCTCCACAATTAGAAGTTACAAAAAAGTACATTGATCATATTCGTGATATAGCAGATGATGAAGTAAGATTATTTGCACACGTATATACAAGACACATGGGTGATCTAAGTGGGGGCAAAATGATAGCAAAAAAAGTGCCCGGCGAGGGACGACTATACCAATTTAAAGAGCCGGATACTTTAAAAACAAAAATACGTGAACGGCTAACAGACGACATGGCTGAAGAATCGAAAGTTTGTTTTGAATTTGCTACTCAAACATTTCGAGAGATGATGCCCTATGTCAACACACCAAGTTAAATCAATATGCATCGCAGGAGGAGGATCCGCAGGCTGGATGGCGGCGGCTCATGCTCTACATCTATTTCGCGATACAGATATACAAGTTACCTTAGTTGAAAGTCCTAATGTTCCAATCATTGGAGTAGGCGAAGCAACACTATTAGGTTTTGATAGGTTCATGACTAAAGAATGTAATATTCCTTTTGAACTATGGACAAAAGAATGTGATGCTACTATTAAGCTAGGCACAAAATTTACTGATTGGTATGGTGACGGCTTAGATCTATGGGAGCCTTTTTTAGTTCCTATCGTTAAACAGGATGACAAGCATTTTGATATGTTTGATTTAACTGTAAAAGCTGAAATTCCTAAACCAGAATTTTATTCATCGTGTTCAAGTTGGTATGAGATTACTGTAGAAGATCAAAAAATTCCTAGTACAGCAACACTTGAAGGTCCAGACGGACCAGGGAAACACGGAGTAGCTTATAATCTAGATGCAATAAAATTAGCAAACTTTCTAAGTAAGTGGTGTAAAAACAAGTACCCACATTTTACACATATTCTAAAAGACATAGACAAACCTATTGTTAGAGATGGTAGCGATACATGGTTTGAAAAATTTATCGATCATTTACTATTAAAAGACGGAAGTACAATCCATGCTGACTTGTTTTTAGATTGTACTGGATTTAGAAAAATATTATCAAATGCAATACCAGGAGAGAATTGGAAAACTCCCGGAGATATGCTATTTGTTAATGCCGCAGTTGCTAGTCAAATTAATTACAAAGATGATGACGACCCTCAACATCCATACGTAGATGCTGTTGCCCATGACTTAGGTTGGATTTGGAAAACTCCTATTAAAGATAGAATAGGTAGTGGGTTATGTTATAACAGTACTATTACATCAAAACAAGACGCTGAAGATGCCTTTGTAGAACATTGGGGCAAAGATAGATTAAGAACAGGCGAATTTAATCATATAAATTTTACACCAGGATACAATGCAGAAAACTGGAGAGCCAATGTTATACCTGTAGGATTATCTAGTGGCTTTGTTGAACCATTAGAATCATCTGGATTAGCTTTAATGACTATTTGTATGGCTCCACTTGCAGAGTGTATAGTAAATGGACACTATTCACAACATGATATAGATGACTATAATAGCAGACTTGCATTTGTTTATCAAAACACAATAGACTTTATGGGATTACATTACTTTAATAATCCACGAACAGGACCTTTCTGGAAGTTAGTTGAACAAAAATATGATGCTACACAATCTTTATATGATTATGTTCAAGGATTTAAAGTAACTGCAACACACACTCATAACGAACAATACTATCCAAGAGATAACGGTATGTATCACGAATACAATTGGAAGTTATGGGCATATGGTTGTGGAATAGGTGTTAAGATTCACGACCTATCTAAAGACGATGCACTAGCACATATTAACTCAATAAAGGATCAAGACGGAGAAGATTCTTACCCTGGAACAACAAACAGAAAATGGTCACATAGATGAGAATTGGTGGAGCACAAATACCTGTTTCCAAAGACGTTGAACAAAATGTTATAACTCTTAAACACGCAATTGACTGGGCTACAGATAACGAGTGTGATTTTCTTGTAACTCCTGAAGGATCTTTAAGTGGTTACATACCCGAATTTAATATAGAAGCTACTAAAACAGCTCTCCATGAGATTGAAGAGTATGCTAAAAATAGTACAGTAGGATTATGTCTAGGAACATTATGGGTTGAAAAAGAAGTCCGCGGATCTATTAGAAGAAATCAAATTAGATTTTATAATAGAGAAGGTGCGTTTATAGGTGCAACAAATAAAACACATCTTGTTCTACCTGACGAAACTTTTTTGCCGCACAACTTAGATGAAGGAATTCCAGTACATATTCTAATAGGCGATTCTAAAACAGGACGAGAACACTTAAAAGCAGTTGGATTAATATGTAATGATATGTGGCCACATGGAACTAAAAGTATAGTCCATATAGCTACATCAAAAGATGCAGATATTTTAATTCATAGTTCGAATGGTGCTAGAGGAAATATTAGAGATAAATTATATAACGATTGGCACAATGCTCATTTAAGAATGGCAAGTCATCAATGTTGTCCTATTATAACAGTTGATAACACACTTCATATGAATGGAGAAGTTTTTGATGGGCCTACAAGTAGTGAAAGTGGTGTTGTTATAGACGGCGAATTTGTAACAAAAGTTCCTAGAACAGGAACACAATATTTTTATTGGGATTTTTAAGGAGCAAGTATGCGATGGCATATTATAACAGTAATAGTATTATTAACAATGGTTAGTATAACAACACATTTGTATTTTTATATGGATGAAGTAATAAGAGGATATTTTATAACATGAGCGTACTATGGGACAAATTAATTCAAAGTCAAGAAGATATTATTAATATCTTTGACAGCGAATGTAAAGAAGTACATGAGCCAGGTATGGATCATTTTAATCAGCCCGACGGCGGCTGGATTAATAGAGTATGGAATAACGACAATGTACGTAGAGCCCATATTGACGTAGTAGATGCACGTGAATCAAAAGGTCTTTGGATGATGCACGTATGCTGTTTTCCTGTATTAAATAATGACGGTCCTATATACGGATTTGATGTTATCGCTGGCAAAAACAAAATGACAGGTGCCTTCCATGATTTTTCAGCTTCATCTGGTGGCGAAGACCATCCGTTAGGTGAATGGTTTGAAAATGAAGTTAAAGACTTTATTCCAAGCAAAAGACGTGAGTTACCTCAGTGGGCATTAAACATTTTTACAGATAGTTTTATTGCCGCGGGTAACGTTCAAGATGAAGAAGAAGCTACAGCTATAATAGACCTAGCAGTAAACAACTTAAAAGTTTACTTTGAAAGTATAGGTGAATATACAGGTATGGGCGATACTGCTATAACTACTGCATCACAAAACTATTACTGTGAGAATCAGCAACAAAACCCTCATACACCACGGGTAATGACTAGTTTAGGTCTTAATGAATCTGATGTACAAAAGTTTTGTACAGATATGCTATTCCCTAAAATAGTATAAATATTAGTACTATGCGATTCTATGAGTTTAAAATTGATCTGACCGAAGCAAAGGGCGTATTTGGCCGCAAAGCAGGCGAGCCTTATGTACACGATAATGGTGAGACAGCAGAATTTGTACAAGTAAGAGCAATTCCAGACCTAGCTGAAGGTGGACAGTTTGAAACACCTGATCAACGAGACGAAGCAATACGTCAATTCGAAACAGACATACACGCAAAAATTGAATGGGTTAATTCTCCTAATAACAGTATGTTAGCCTTTGGTATAGCACAAATTAGAACACAAGACGGAAAAGACTTATACTGGGGACGTTACCTTAAAAAAGTAGGTGCTGACTTAATGGGTGTATGGAGTAATAAAGAAATTCCAACAGGTTGGAAACTAGCAACAAAAGGTGCACAAAAATTAGATGTAGGATTAGATCCTCAAACATTAATAGGGCATGGAAACTTAATGACAGGACCTCAGGCAATTATTGCTAAAGTACAAGCTAATGCACCTGCAGAGAGTAAAGAAATATTAGTAAATGCACTTACAGAATCAGCACAAGGACAACTAGCAAGATTTCCAGGACAAGCACAAATACTACCAGCTATTAGAGATTACTTTGGTGAAATTATGGGACCGGTTGCTATGATGGGTGGTGCAGTTCAAGGACCGGCAGAACAAGCTAGAACAGAATTAGCCGGTGGTGCTGAGTGGAAAGACTTACAAATATTCTTTCCTATGGCAAAGAATTATAACTTAATGGATAGTGTGTTTATAGCACCAGACGGAAAACAAATAGGTATTAGTTCTAAAGGTGGTGCAGGAGCAAGTGCAAGTGCTAAAAATTTAAATGATGCTATTGTAAAAAACCAAGACAATGCAGAGCTAATGGAGACAGCAAAGTTTACTAGAGAAGTTGTTGAAACTATAGCTAAAAGTACTGCCAAAGATGCTCCGTTTGTTTTAGGAGAAAAGTTTGGGATATCAACAGCTAAACTAAAACAAGAAGCATTCTTATATCAGAAAGAAGCTAAAAGAGATTACAACGGAATATCCGATGAAGCACAAGAAGTTATGAGTAAGTATAACTTTGATCAAAGTGTACAAGGATTTAATACTGGATATGCTATTACTAGTGCCGTAGCCAAAAAAGTTGCTGTAGCAGTAAATAAAAATCCAGAATTTTCAAAAGGAGCAATTGCTCTTTTAAACAATGCAAGTATTATCCAACTTTATCTAAACGTAGGTAAAAAAGGCGATGATGCTGTAGTAACAGGATACAAATCAGTTTATCCACCAAACTTTACAGGTGTAATTATTTTGGATGGTAGTAAAAACTATTATAGCAGTAGAGTTGGCGGCAAATTTGCATTCAAATTTAAATAGGTAAAAATAAACCTTGACAACTGTATGTATATACAGTATACTAGCACTAATTTAGGAGAAGTTATGTTGCATAAAATTAGTGAAATGTGCGATCTAATAAATGTAATACACGTTAAGTCTGAAACACTAAGGCAAGCGAAGTACAGCAAAAAAGAAACAAAAGCAGAAATTGATTATCGAATTGCTGACATCCAAGCCATGTGTAGACAAGTTGCTAACGACAGTCAAACGTATGTTAAGCGATCTGTATAAGGTTTAGTTGTACTTACAGAAATAAAATCACGTAAGAATACGAAGTGTGTACTGAGTGATTCAAACAATTCGTGATTAAGAGTAGTTATTTGTCCATAGCTAGATCTGCCTATGTGTGTAATATAATTACTATCTCCGTATCCTGGAAAGACCCCCGAAACAAAAAGACAAGTATCTCCTAGTTCCTTTGCATTCCTTGATTTAGCAATAGTTAAGTAAGATTCAGCAAATGATTTTTTGGGCAAGAAATCATTTTTATCAAGATGGTCAGCTAATAACATAACGACATAGCATTCTATCTCGTTCGGTAATGTAAGTCCCGTACTTTCTTGAGTCTCCCGAACAACCTCAAAGAAAGCCGTTTGATATACGTCCCTCATACTGTATTTATCGGTTTTGGACAACCAAGTTACTAAACCACTGAATTTACTAGATCTTATTGATACCTTACCATTTGACTTTTTACCTAAACTTTGCTATAATAATAAAACAATGAGGAAATAACTATGCAAATAAAATGCACAGGCGGTACTAAAAATCAAAAGAAATATGCAAAATCTATGGCATATTTTTGTGCCGGTAAGCTCATGCACAGGAATTTGGCTGAAAATATCAGCTTACGAATTAATTTTTCCAAAACGTTATATAAAAATGATGGGAATCTTGGCAATCTTACTTGGGAAGATGATAACTACAAACCACGTGAATTTGTCATGGAAATCGATAATACTGTAAGGCTTCGTAGGGTACTTGAAAGTGTAGCCCACGAAATGGTACATTTAAAGCAATTTGCCAAGGGCGAAATGCGTGATATGATGACCGCAGACAAAACAGAATGGTTTGGAGAATCAATGCATTCTAGAAGCCACGATTACTACGATTTACCCTGGGAAATTGAAGCACATGGCCGCGAAGTTGGGTTATTTGTCCGTTGGGCAGAAGCATACAAACTTGGAAAACGCAGGTGGACATGGGATCGCTAAATACAGTATATGAGCACCAAAAAGATAGAGGACTTTACAGCATCAGATCGAATCGATATAAAACTTCTCGAAAGTAACTGTCATTATTTGACCGGTGAACTAGATGAAGAAAATATCGGTAACGCAATCAAGTGGCTCCTTTTTGAAAATCTAGAAAAAAAGCCTAAAAAAACTTTAACACTTTACATTAATTCAATTGGCGGAGACTTGTATCAGTCTTTTGGACTAATTGACGTTATGCGTGATTCATACCATCACATTTCTACAATTGGAATTGGTTCAGTAATGAGTGCCGCACTTCTTATTTTTTCATCAGGTACAAATGGTAAACGATATATTGGTAAAAATACAGGAATTATGAATCACCAACATAGCGATGCAGTTGATGCCAAAATGCATGATATGAAAGCTCAGATGAAAGAGAATAACAACTGTGAACAGAGATGTTTCCAAATCCTTAGAGACGCGACGGGCTATTCATTAGCAGAAGTCCGTAAAAAATTCAATAATCCCTCAGATCAATACTTTACAGCTAAACAAATGGTAGACCTTAAGTTAGCTGACCACATTTTATAGTCTTTTTCGGTTGACAAACCGATTTGTTGATGTTATTATAGTATATAATAATTAGGCAAGAGAGGCTCAAATGGTACGCAAACCAAAACAAGTAGAAGAAACATTTCCTACACTAGATGTAGTTGCATCGGCGTTCGCAATACATAGGATCAATAAAGGTTACTTTAGAGAAACTAGACGTTTCTCAACTGAAGGCATGAACACTTTGTTTTCTAATAAAGAAGCTATTACCTATCAGTTTGCAAAGAAAGAGTATCGTCAGCCTGATTTTAAAAAATTTAGAGTAACTAAAAAAGATAAAGAAACAGCCAAAGAAGCTATGCATTGGTTACAAAGAGAAAATGCACTTAATATTATTGCTGGCACGTTGACTGACTTCATGGATTCATTAATGAAGTATATTTCAACTGATAAACTGACAAGACACAGTTATGGTACTATTGCAGTTCTGCCAAAAGTATATTTTGAAAATTCAAAAAAGAAAACTCTTAAAAAAGAGTTAAAAACTTCGTTTAGAGAAAGCAGACATATTGGCAATGTTAAAGAAGTTGTAGTAGGAATGTTTACTCTTAACGAAATTAGGTTTATTGATAAATTTGCCTGTCATGTATGTAATGGAAGTATGGACGGGAATCTTGTAAGTTTCTTTAAAAATTTCGATCAAACACAAGTTTTACCCAAAGAAGGCACAACCTTTAATATTAAGGCAAAAGTGAAACGTCATGGTGAAAACTTTATTACAAAATTTCCGGAAACCCAGTTAAATTATGTTAGATTTAAGGTTGACAATAAATAAAATAGATAGTAAAGTATGAAGATGTTCACAGATATAAAAAATAAAAGTACTTTTAGACATATAGGAGCTAAAACATGGCAGAGGATCAAACCTACAAAGTACCTGAATATATTACGATGGACGACGCTCTTGACACCGACGATTGGGGGCTCATTATTAACTCAAGTGGCGAACTTAAAGGAATTTATATCCCTAAGGGACGCGAAGACGAAGAAGTACCAGACGCAATTGCAGAAATATGTGAAACATACTTTGGAGTGGATTTTGACCAAGAAGATCTATTCCGAACAATACATTAACATTAACTTTAGATTAGGAGGAGTATGGAAGTAATCGTTCGAAACAATAACGTAGAGAAGGCATTACGTATTCTGAAAAAGAAGATCAAGAAAGAAGGTCTTATGACAGAATTACGTGAACGTCAACACTATGTTAAACCAAGTGAAAAACGAAGACTTGCTAAAAAACGTGGCATTAAACGTGTTGCGAAAGAGCGAGCTAAACGTGAAAACATGATGTAGGTTGTATGAAACTCTTCAAAGATAATGTTGATAAATTCTTTAAGTGGGTAAAAGGTACAGAGCTAGTTGAATTAAATGACATTGATCCTAGCGAAGATCCTGTACGCCCAGAGCTTAATGTTGAGTGGCGTACAAGCTATGGCCGAAAGATCTACGGCTTAGAGTACGAAGATAAAATTGAAGGTATTATTTGTGTAGCATATACAAACGATATACCGCATAGTGTTAAAGAGTTAGATTTAATGAGCCAGAATACACACCTTCAAGACAATGCTGATACTGTAGTTGCATATACAGTATGGTCACGTAAAAGAGGCGCCGGCAAAGAAATAATTGAAAAGTGTAAAGAGTTTGTTCAAACTAATCCTAACATTAAAACACTAGTAACCCTTTCGCCACTAACACCGATGGCAACACATTTCCATATTAGGAATGGTGCAAAATTAATAAACATTAATCCAACAACACAGAATTTTAAATATGAATTATGAGTTCAACGATTATAGGAAAAGAACTCCGCCACCCAACATTGGTAAGTGGCCGTTCTGGATCTTACCTGTACAAGATGCACAAGGATATATATTTAGGATGATGCTGTTAATGTTTGTACTACCGCTAATATTTATGGGCTATTTGTTTACCCCAGCTACAACATTTATTTACTGGGTCATCTTTGATATAATAGAATATATCAAAATTAAAAAAGGAAGGGGATTATTACCATGAGTACATATACAGAGACTTGGAGCAATACCGCAGACGTGGTATGCACCGATACTGAGATTCTTGCAGAAGGAGAAGTACATCAATTTAAACCCGGCGAATTTTTAAGTGTTGTTTTAAATAAAGCAGTTAAATTAGATCTACGTTTTAATCCACGTAATAAACTTTACATAGGAAACAAAGGTGGTCTAGAATTTACTTCGAATGGTCCAAAAGAAATACGTACATATGAAACTAAACGATAAAATTCAGGTATTAGAAAACTTTATATCACTAGATCAATTAAAACGTATTCGTACAACAATTGAAAATGGTGCCTGGATGACGCATCGAAGTACACACGAAGGTAACGAATTTCTAAATATGGATGTTACTGATGATCCATATTATAATACTGAACTTTTAAAACATATCAATTCAACACTAAACACAAATTACACATTAGGTAGAGTATATTTTAACGGACAATGGTTTGGCCGTGAAGGAAGTTTTCACATAGATGATAACGATGAAAAAAATTCTACTGTAATAATATACACTAATCAAGTTTACTCATGGGGTTGGGGAGGTTTTACAGAATTTATAGATCCAGAAGCAGGAGAACATAAAGTTGTTGCTCCTATTCTTTATAGAGCAGTATACTTTCCAGCTAACATATTACATAAGGCATACGCATATACAAGCCCAGACTGTCCTATGCGTACATCATTAAATTTTAAACTAGAAGGTGAATAATGGATATAAAAGAAACAATTGCAGAGATGAAAGGCATTCCAACACAGGATGACTTAATTAAGGCTTTACAAATGCAAGTAGCGACAGTTACATTTTTAAAATTAGATGGCGACGAAAGAATAATGACTTGTACTAAAGACCTTAAAGTTATTCCAGAAGCTAGTCATCCTAAAACAGATAAAAAAGCTAAAGAAGGTAATGTTAACGTTTGGGATTTAAACGCAAAAGGTTGGAGATCGTTTAAATACGATAGAGTAAAGAAAGTCGAAATTAATGAAGCCTAAGTTTATTGATGCATACATGGATGTTGCAGAACGTTTTGGCAAGTTGTCAACTGCTAGAAGGTTAAACGTCGGTTCAATAGTTGTTAAGGATGATCGTATTATATCAATTGGCTATAACGGTATGCCAAGTGGTTGGGATAATAACTGTGAAGATTCAGTTATGTGGAAAGACGGTGTTCAATTAACTCAACCAGTACTAAAGTCTAAACCAGAAGTGCTTCACGCAGAATCAAATGCAATTGCCAAATTAGCAAGGTCAAATGAAAGTGGAGAAAATGCTACATTGTTTGTTACCCATAGTCCTTGCTTAGAATGTTCTAAACTAATATACCAAAGTGGTATTACTACACTCTATTACAAACATGAATATCGATCGCAAGACGGAATAGAATTTCTTAAAAAAAGTAAAATCAACGTGCATTGTGTAGATGCTAATGGATAAAAAATACCCTCATGCATATTACTCAAATGATATATTATCCAAATACAAATCTTTAGACAAATATTCACTAGTCTTTGTACTAACAAAAATGATACGAAAAGGTATCGCCAAATCCCAACATGATGCTTTAAAGCAATTAGAAGAAAAAACGGTTGATCTCACAAACTTGTTCGCTGAAGAAGAGCCAGAAATAAGTACTAGTGATGATGAAACTGAAGAAACAACATAAAGACTTTTCCGGCGACTTAATTAGAGTTAATATTCTAAAACAGGAAATTGCGTTGTATAAAACAATGATTCGTGACCATGACACAGGACATATTCATACAACGATTAACTTTTTACAAGAGCGGGTTAATCATTTAGAAGGCAAATGTAGGCCAGCATAGCTCAGTTGGTAGAGCAATGGTTTTGTAAACCATAGGTCCCGGGTTCGACCCCTGGTGCTGGCTCCAATAACTAGGAGATACTATGAAAAAGTTATTTAGAGTATATGATTCAAAAACACGTAAACACGAGTCTGAAAGATTCGAAGATAAAAGCGAAGCTAAAAAGTTTCGCAACGACCTAAACGAGAAAGCTAAATCCGAATCTCGTTATATGATTAACAGAGGTGAAGACCACCTAATGGGTGCTTCAACAAGCAGATGATTAAAGAAACGGAAGAATTTTATTTAAAACACAAGGATAAGTCTTGGGAACTACCCAAGTTTCCAGAGACTATGGATGAAACTAATCCCGATGTAGTAGTAGAGTGGATTCTAAAAGAAATGAAGGCAGGCACCATTGGCTGGCTAGAAATAAATCTTATGAATGTTAAGGGTGGTTCCTTTGTACCAATAGCATGGCATCATATGGGACAAATTGAAACTGAAATATTAACCCATAGAAATCTTTATACACAATATAAGAAACCTAGCCATATAAATGCTTATGGATGCACTTTATTTGGACAAGACGACGATCGAACTGATCTTTCGGAGTCTGCAGATGAAAAGGGTGATTGGGTTAAAGAAGTTGTAGAAACAGTACCTAATATTTTTCATTATTGGGATGGTGACTTTCCAATTTCAAACTATAAGAAAATTCGGTTTGTTAAATTAGATCCAAACGGATCAGTTGGTGTTCATAGCGATAATATAAACAAAGACAAAGATAAAATATTAAGTCCTATTAAGGATATTTTTCCTATTCTTATGTCCCTAAAAGAACCAGGCAAGAAATGTCATACAGTAGTTGAAGACTTTGGTATAGTACCAGTTAAAGAAGGTAGATGCTACCTTGTTAATCCATATCGTAAACACGTAATGGTTAATACATCAGAAACTGAACCATGTGTGCATATGAACATCCAGGGTATTCCTGGACAACGGTTTGGAGAATTAATTAATTGTATCACAAGATCATTCTTTGAACTAGAAGGACGACTAGGCAAGGACTACTTAAAATTTCAACGCGATGGCGTAAGAAAACCTGGACCGATGGATTACTAATGTTTTGGATTAACTCAAGTGCGAATCACGGTATGTTCTTCCATATGACTCCAAAAGTCATAGATGAAAAGATACATAAAGAACTAGAAGATCATGTAACTGAGTTTAATCTATTACAACCAGCCAAATTTGTTGCAACTGGAGAAGGTGATGAAGATCCAAAGGTTAGAGTAACTGAGATAGCTTGGATCGACACTAGAACTAACGGAGACTTATATAATGCATTAAGTCGTGCAATTAATAAAGCTAATCATGAATATTTTGATTTCCACCTTACATACCTAGAAACTCTCCAATATAGTGTTTACCCACCTGGTGGACATTATAAATGTCATACTGATGCCGCATTAAAAGGACCAAATTGTGATTCAAGAAAACTATCTTTCTCTGTAGGGTTAAATGATCCAAAAGAATACGAAGATGGCGAACTTGAAATATGGACTGGTGGCGATAACAAAATTGTAAAACTTGAAAAATATGAAATGGTTTTATTCCCTTCCTGGATACCACATCAAGTACATCCAGTTACAAAAGGTACTCGTAAATCACTAGTTGGATGGATACACGGACCTGATTTCAGATAATTGGCGAACTAGAGGTTGACAAAGCTAAAGTAATATAGTATTATAGTAAAACTTGAATGACACTATTACGTGTCACTTAATATTAAGAGGAGGTTTCAAATGAAACGAACAATTCAAGACTCAGTGCTTACTGCTCTAAAGAGTGGTCAAGAACTAACTAGTAATCAAATTGCTAGTAAATTTGGCGCAGGAAATCCGCAATCGGTGATCCAAAGCCTACGTTTTTCAGGTCATGCAGTATATCTGAATACTAAGAAAAACGGTGCGAAGAAGTATCGACTTGGTACTCCAAGTAGAGCAGTAGTAGCCGCAGGTTACAAAGCTCTTGCTTCAACGTCAGTTTAACTAAAATTTTTTAGTTAATTCAATCCTAAAAATGGGCGGCACCTTATGGTGTTGCTCATTTTTTTTGGAATAGAGATATAGAAGCGGATTGTAGTAATGAAGTTAGTAGTAGTTGTCCTATTGTTTATGAGTGTAGCTGGTTGTAGCTATATACAGAATTGTGAGCTTGAAACAGATGTATCAATAAAGTCTAGCGGAAACCAACCAAAAGAATTATTAAGAAATGCAGTACCACGAGCAGACGTTAGTTGTCCATTCTAAGAAATTTTGGTATAAGAAAAGATCAAAAGTTCACGGGACCGGTCTCTTTGCTAGTAAGCATATTCCAAAAGGCACAACAATAATAGAATACATAGGCGAAAAAGTTAAAAAGAAAATCGGCTATAAACGTGCAGACAAACATCTTCCTAAGGTGTGGATATTTGAACTAAACCATCATTATGTTATAGATGGCAAATTTCCAAGAAATCATGCAAGACTAATTAATCATTCATGCGAACCAAATTGTGATATAAAAATTATATACGGTCATATTTGGGTATACGCAAAAAAAGACATTAATAAAAACAAAGAACTTAATTATAATTACGGCTACGATTACGATAGAGATGATATCCTTGATCATCCTTGTTATTGTGGTTCACCAAAATGTGTTGGTTATATTGTAGAAAAATACCAATGGCCTCAACTCAAAAAGTACCTAACAAAAACTAAGACCTTATAAATATTTTTGTGAAAAAATATATAGGAAAATCTGAAATAGATTGGGATCAAGCTATTAAAAATCTTGTCCCAACAGAACGTATATACGAATCAACGCCCTCAGACTACCAAGAAAAAGATGAAACTGAAACAGCATTTAAGTATGTTGGAGATATAATAGACTTTCAAACGTTTCATAGTGGGTTTGATGATGCCAATAAAGAATTTGGTAACTATGTTGGTGCAGAACCTGTAATGTGTTGGATTAGTGAAATGAAGACAGGATTTTGTGTTCCACCGCATAGTGATGATTACGAAATAGACGAAACAATAGGCGACGAACCAAGAGATAGTTTTGTTAGGTATCATTGTCATATGTCAAAGCCCTGTATGGGTAGTACATTTATTGTTGAAAAGGATTGTTATCATATGGAAGAACAAGGTGCTGTATACCAATGGAAGAAAATAGATGAAATACATTGTGGATTTAACGTAGGAAAACAAACCAAGTACACATATCATTTTATAGGAAAAAAGAAAGATGGTCCATCATACCATCATTTTTATTAAACATGAATATATATCATAGATTTATAAATGTCCCTGTTGACATACCCAAACCTAAAATGTTTGAAGAAGCAGGAGAAAGTTTTATTACATACGTAGGCGAAGAAGCCGTACCATCTAAATTTAGAGAATGGGTTCATTCATTTGGTCTTACATTAAGCAATATAACTGAAGGTTTTTATTCAGCACCTAATGGGGGTGAAGTTCCTATACATAATGATACAGTTACAAAGCCAGGCGAACATGATGCTATGAAAATTAACATGACTTGGGGACCATCAACTAGTGTTATACGTTGGTGGAAAGTAAAAAATGAAAGTGATCTAATTGAAGTAGTACACGATCAAACAGAAATAAATGACGGCTTTACTAATGCAGGAATAACTCCTGACATTGAATGCCACAAGTGCTATACAGCAGAACCGGAGTGTGTAGAAAAAGTACACGAAGTAGTAATTAATAGTCCTAGTATAATTAACGTAGGACAATTACATTCAACATACAATCCTGATCCTAACGGACATAGATGGACACTATCGTTTACTCCACTTAAAGACGGGAAAATTATTACATTTAATGATGCCCTAGATATATTTAAATCATGCCTAAAAGAATAAGGGTTACTTGCCCAAAAGAAGCTGGTAAAAAATACTTTAGTTTTAAAAAACAGAAATACAAAAGCAATATCAATATTTTTGTTAACGATGCTATTGTGTTTTCAAATATAAATGATGCCGAAGAACATTTACCAATAAAACGTGAAGAACCTATTAGCCTTGACGAAAATAAAGAACATACAATTAAATGTGTATATGATGTTTTATTTGATACAGTCAGCGAAAAAGTAGATATAATTTTTAAACTAAAAACAGACGGTGTTTTAGAAACTAGTATCATTAGACATAATTTTGTAGAAGGTAGTGAAACACTAGATGGTGACTTTTTAATAATGTTTACAATTAATGACCAAATAACATTATTAGGTAAAGAATACCATGAAGGCGAAACTGCAAACATAACGTTTGATAATTACTACACGTATCCTTTAAGGATCAAATGGGGTAGTAAAAAATCTTTTACTGATACAGAAAACGTATATTGGGACGATATTGAATTGAGGTTAGAATAATGAATTACGATGGTCTAATACCAGAACAGCAAAAACCTGTACAGCCAGCACATCCACATTGGCGTTATGGAACTATTGAAGACGGAGTTAAAAAAATTGACCCGTTACTACACTATGGCTGTTTTACACTAGGGTTTGAATATCCACAAATTGTTGATAAAGTTTGTGAAGTAGTAAAAAATATCAAACCCGAAATTGCTGAAGTTGTTGGAACTACTGATTTAAGACTTAACCAAGTAAGTTATCAACTACAAGATAAACTTTTCAAAGTAACAGGTGGGTATAATAGCTTTTATGCTTTATCAGGTAGTGATGCAAATGAAGGTGCTGTTAAACTTGCATCTGCTTATCATCATACACTAGGTAATAAGGATAAGAAAAAGATTGTAACACTTAACCCAAGCTATCATGGAAGTACGTATCTTACTAGTTCGTTAGGATGTGAATCGTTAATGGTTGATCCTTTTTATACATTTGAAAAGTTTAACGGAGTAATACGAGTTGATAGAGACTTTACAGAAGATTCAGTTGACTGGAGAGAAGTAGGTGCAATTATGGTTGAAACTTGTAGCTATAGTGACATCATGACTCCCTTTACTGAACAGTTCTGGGATAAGCTAACATACATTCAACAACATTGTGATGTATTAATTATTATAGATGACATTTTTATAGGTGGCGGCAAGACAGGACACTACTGTGGCTGGAAACATTTACCTATTGTTCCGGATATCTTTACAATGGGTAAAGCAATTACTGCCGGGTTCTTTCCGTTAAGTGCTACATTTTATAATGCAAAAGTTAAAAGCACATTACCCGACGACTTTAAATGGGAACACGGATTTACATATAATTTTAGTATTCCTGGAGTTGTAAGTGCGTTAGAATATTTAGATATTGTACACAACCAAGAACATTACGAGCGCCAAGCTGAAATATGTAATCGTGCTAGAAAGACATTTCTTATTAATGGGTTTGATATTGTTAATACATTTGGAACTTACTTTTTAGTTCAAAAGGGTGACTTTATGAATCTATATATGATGCCTTTAAATGCTGACGACGAATACTTCGAAATATTAAGACACGAACTATGCACATTGTAGAAAACTTTTTAAGTACTGATGAATACAAACAGTTTACATCTTTGATAGCAAACTGTACTGAGAAAGAAGTAGGCGAAGCACACTACAATGATGATAACGCTATCCAAGGATTTGATAACTCCGCTTATATTATAACTACACCTGAATTCCAACAATGGTGGCTTGATATATTAAAATCAAAAAAATATATTAAAGACACAGTAACACCTAAGGATATTGTAAGTTTATATATTTTAGAAACAAAACCCCCTTACCATGCAAATTGGCATCGTGATAGTTTGCCTGAAGAAGAACTTGACTTAGGTAGTATTATATTGTACTTTGGGGAGAACCTTAATGTACATGATGGTGGATTATTTCTAGCAAAAGAAAATGAAAATGATATACACGGCCAATGGGTTTTACCAACGGACAATGTTTGTACTATAAATCCTAAGGACGTTATGCACCTAGTTACAAAATATGAGAACAAAGATATAGTAAGGAAGATAGTTATAATGTTTTTAAAACAAAAGGACTTCACATGATTTATACAGAATTTGATCCTTTACAAGAAGTTATTGTAGGTGACAGTTATGCACCAGGAGATATAGATCATCTATTGCCTAAACGAAGTCTTGCAGGTTTTAACAAAATACTAGAAGAGACAAAAGAAGATTTAGAAGGTTTAAGCACACAACTAAAGAACTTAGGTGTTAAAGTACATAGACCCAACGTATATAAATTTGATAAGTCTATAGCTATGCCTAGATTTGATATACCGCTACCAATGAGTCCTTTAGTACCAAGAGATGCTTATATTGTTAGAGGCAAAACAGTTATTCAAACATACACAAGTTTAACTGATAGATACTTTGACAGTCATTCCTATTATCATATTTTTAAAGAATTATTTGACCAAGGGTATAATTGGCTCAGTCAGCCTTCACCTATGTTAAAAAATTTAAACCAAACAGAGCAATGGTTTTTTGATAAGAACATTTATGTAAGAGAACTTAATGACAAAGTCCTTTGGCATACAGCAACAATGTTCCAAGCCGGCGATGCTGTAATTGTAAACAATAAAGGTCCAGGCACACAGGCAGGACTAGAGTGGATGAAACGTAACCTGCCAGATACTAGATTTATAAACGATGAAAATAGTATATTTGAAAACTTTGGACATATTGATCATGGCTTTATTTTAATAGATGACGAAACTGTTATCCATGCTGGAATAGAGTGGGTACCTGATGCATTAAAAACAAAAAAATTAATTGATATAAAAAAGTACTTGCCTGAACTCAAATTAGACAGGTTTAAACATGACTACATTGAGTCAGGTGGTACATATGATGTAAAATGGGTACAAAAGTATCTTGAAAGTTGGCAGGGTTATAATCAAGAAGTTTGTTTTGATCTTAATGTATTAATACTTGATAGTAAAAATATCTTATGGGGACGCGAAATACCTGAACTATTTAAATATCTTAAAACACTAGGTATTGAAAGTTACGTAGCACCTGTACGACATTCGTTGTTTTGGGAAGGTGGTATACATTGTTCTACTTTAGATATAAAACGCAACGGCAAGTCTAGAACAATTATCTAGTAATCCATTATTTCTTTTAAGTATTTAGAATCCCAATAACTGTAATATTTTGTTGTTTTGAGCTTTGCTCTTGCTTCTTCTAATTCTTTCTTATTCTGAACAAGAATACAAGGATAAAAGTTGTTATTAGTTTGAACTCCGTTAATGTACGTTTTGTGTTCAGGATGGTCAGGTAAAAATATCATATCAGAGTGTGCGTCTTTTAACTGTTGACAAATATTCGTAAGTACGTCAAAAGAACTAGTTTTTGATAATTCTATATGTACTTGTACTGGTACATTGGTAACTACTTGAAAATTTTCATACTTAAACGTTTCATGTTCTACAACTTTAGGACTAGGTCTAGCAAATGGGCATAGGCTTTGTCCGCCAAGTTCGTCCCGCGGTGCCATAACGTGTTCAATCCATTTATTGATATTTTCAAACGCTAACAAGATCGGTCTCCCTATCTAAAAATTTATACTTTACGTCAATAGGGTTAAATTGGTTAAAAAGCTCTAGTACTCTATCCACACTAAAGTCTTGACAACTGTAAACATCTAATTGTAGCTTATTAGGAGTTTCTTCAGTCCATAAATGCAAAGCAATATGTGACGTTTCAATTATACAAAATGCTGTAATACCTTGATTACCAACCTTGTTTGTAGTTACAGTTATTGGCCCATATAAGGTTTTCATACCAATAGCCTCTACTAAATTATTAATCCAAGTTGTTATAAAAGGTTCTGTACAATCAGATTTGGTAATTGTTGAAGATATTAATAGGTGTTTATGTTCCAGCATGAAGTATTTATAATGACAATCAAGACGCAATAAAGTATTTGACAAAAGCCAAAAAAGAACATATAGTATAAAAACGGACCCGTAGCTCAGTTGGATAGAGCGTTGGTTTGCGGAACCAAAGGCCAGGAGTTCGAATCTCTTCGGGTCCGCCATGCTATATAAGATTACTATTATAGTAATTATGGAGAATGTATGAAAGTATTATGTATATTATATGACGATCCAAAAGACGGAATGCCTACAAGCTATCCGGTTAAGGATCTTCCTAAATTGGAAAGATATCCAGACGGAATGACACTACCTACACCTAAAGGAAGAGATTTTAATCCGGGTGATTTATTAGGTTGCGTATCTGGAGAGTTAGGATTAAGAAAATTTTTAGAAGATGCAGGACACACGTTAGTTGTTACATCTGATAAGGACGGAGAAGGTTGTACAGCAGATAAAGAATTAGTTGATGCTGACGTTGTTATATCACAACCGTTTTGGCCTTACTATCTAACAAGAGCAAAAATGGAATCTGCACCAAATTTAAAAATGGCAATTACAGCAGGTATAGGATCTGATCACGTAGACTTACAAGCGGCAATGGATCGTAAAATTGATGTTGTTGAAGTAACTTATTGTAATTCAAGATCAGTTGCTGAACATATTGTAATGATGATTTTATCTCTAGTAAGAGATTATCACAACCAACACAGAATAGTAAACGAGGGTGGATGGCATATTGCAGATGCAGTAAAACGAAGTTATGATGTTGAGGGTATGCACGTAGGTACTATTGCGGCAGGACGTATCGGTTATGATATGTTAAGAAAAATGCATCCATTTGATGTTAATTTACACTATTTTGATAAACACAGATTACCTGAAGAAAAAGAAGTACAGTTAGATTTAACATATCACGACTCAATAGAATCATTAATTGCAGTCTGTGATGTGATTAATATAAGTTGTCCATTACACCCTGAAACAGAACATCTGTTTAATGATGATTTAATCAGTAAATGTAAACCTGGTGCGTATATTATTAATACTGCCAGAGGAAAAATATGTGATAAAGACGCTATTGCGAGAGCATTAGAATCAGGACAGTTAAGTGGTTATGCTGGAGACGTTTGGTTTCCACAACCAGCACCTAACGATCACGTTTGGAGAAGTATGCCAAATCATGGTATGACTCCACACACATCAGGAACATCACTATCAGCACAAACAAGATATGCTGACGGTGTTAGAGAAATATTAGAATGTTTCTTTGATAGTACACCAATAAGAGATCCGTACTTAATTGTACAAAATGGAGAACTTGCTGGAATGGGTGCTCACTCGTACACAAAAGGAACAGCAACTGGCGGATCGGAAGAAGCCGCAAAATATAAAAAGGAGTAGTAAATGTTAAAATGGGTATTAATACCTTTAATTGTAGTAATAGCTGGATGTAGTCAAATTCCAAAAGAACCAGCACTTGCTTTTGGCAAAAAATGTGAAGTAACTGAAAATGGTACTATAGTATCAAGTTCTGTTTGGATCTACAGTAAAGAAGAAGGCCTAAAAGCATCTGAAGAAGCTTGTCCAAAAAAAGATTAGAAAAAGGTTGACTTCTGGGTGCCAAAATGTTATACTAACAGTATAAAATTAATTAAGAGGCAAAAATGAGAACCCAACCACAGGCAATAATCGAAAAACTAGAAGCAGACAATTCACGTCTTGCTAAAGAGGCAATCCTACTTGACGCAATGAACGAAGGACTCGATGAGTTCTTCGAAGGGCTAAAGATGTGTTTAGATCCACTACACACATTTGGCGTTAAACAAGTTCCTACAAAAGATAAAGTTATATCAGCTCAAGGATGTGACTGGAAAGTATTTGTAGAACTAGCCAATAAACTTAGAAACAGAGAACTTACAGGTCATGCGGCACGTGATGCCATTAATCTTGTAATGAGTTCTGCAACCGAAGAACAATGGAATGGATTTTATCGTAGAATCCTTATTAAAGATTTAAGATGCGGTGTTACAGAAAAAACTGTAAACAATGTTGCTAAGAAAAACGGATTTGACAAATACGAAATTCCTAGATTTACTTGTCAGTTAGCACAAGACTCTGCAAAACACGAAAAGAAACTTACTGGCAGAAAAATGCTAGAAGTTAAATTGGACGGTGTAAGAGTTTTAACAATCGTTCGTAAAGATGGTAACATAGAACAGTTTAGCAGAAATGGAAAACAGTTTATAAACTTCCAACACATCATTGACGAAATTCAAACTGTCGTTAAAAAATCTCCACCACCATATGATTTGGTTTTGGATGGAGAAGTAATGAGCGACAACTTCCAAGACTTAATGAAACAAGTTCATCGTAAAAGTAATGTTACGGCTAAAGATGCCATTTTACACCTTTTCGATTTTATTCCTTTAAAAGACTTTTTGGAAGGTGGATGGGACAAGCCACAAGAACAAAGAACACTAATGCTAAAGCATTGGTACGACACTAATAAAGACGCCTTAGAGCACGTACAAGTGCTGGACCATGAAATAGTGGACCTAGAGACGCATGAAGGACAAAAAACGTACACAGACGTAAACAAAGCGGCTGTAGACGGTGGATACGAGGGTATTATGATCAAAGATCTAGATGCACCGTATGAATGTAAGCGATCTGCATATTGGTTAAAGCTAAAACCGTTTATCGAAGTAACTTTAGAAGTAGTTGCTGTTGAAGAAGGTACCGGACGTAACAAAGGACGTCTAGGTGCTGTCATTGTAGAAGGAGAAGACGATGGACACACTTATCACCTTAACTGTGGAAGCGGTTTCACTGACAGTGAACGTGATAGCTTCTGGGCTAGCCGTGATAACCTCATTGGTGTTTTAGTTGAGATCAGAGCAGATGCTCGTACAAAATCACAAGACTCAAACACTTATAGCTTACGATTTCCTCGATTTAAATGCTTTAGAGGCTTTGAATCGGGTGAAAAGATCTAATAAAAAAATCACTTTTGCTTGACTTTTAACTTTCTTGCTATATAATAGCTAATGCACGGTTACATCTTAAGGAGAAAGATAAGTGGCACGATCGGCTCTTAGAGGAAAACCTCGAAAGAAGAAAGCTAGAGCTTCTCGAGTTTCACGTAGTAAACTTACTGAACCAGATCTCAGAGAAGGTCTCAGTATGTCAATCGAGAAGTTTTGGAAAGCAAAAAGTCATGCGATGGATTTTTATCGCCTGGATTATAAGAGTTCTCATTATAAAATTTGGATTATTGAATACTGTAATCAACATAAAGATTATAAAAAACAATCCAAGACTATTGCTAAAAACCCGGAATGGAAGTTTAACCCTACTACCGGAGCTCTATGTAGATTGTTAAATAACGGTATGCCTGACTTACATCCCGATACACAGGCATATATAGATAAGATGCCTGGATTAATGGGAAAGGCCAATCCGGCAACTAAATGGGTACATGAACAATTAGACAAGTTGTTCATAGACGGTGAAAAAGTGATTGAAGAAAAGAAAGCAGAAGAGAAGGTAAAATTAGTAGGAGGTCCTAAGCTGACTATCCAAGACCGTATTATTGCTCAAACACATTTACAATTAGATGCAATAGATACGTGGCTTGAAAGTTGGGTTGAGAATCCAAACAAGTGGGATCCTAAAGGTTTTAATTTTCCAAGACATTTTCTAGATGTTAAAACAACACAAGCTCATGCTAGAAAAATGCGAGAGTTTTACGTAGACGAAATAGCAGAGCTAAATGAACTATTAAATCCTTTAAGTAAAAAACAGTTATCTAAATTAACTGAAAAAGAACAAGATTGGGCAGAACAACTTAAAGAGGCTTATGCTTGTTATGATAAAAAAGGCTTGCAACGTAAATTTGAAGGATTTCAAAATTTTATGGGTGCATTAGAAGTAGTTATTGATACTGCTAAAGCTAATCGTAAAACACGCAAACGAGCACCACGTAGTAAAGAAAAAATGGTATCTAAACTGAAATTTGCACGTCAGGACAATAAGTTTCAATTAGCCAGCATTAATCCTATAGATATTATAGGATGTGAAGAGTTGTGGGTGTTTAATGTTAAAACACGTAAGATGGGAAGATACATAGCTAGTAGCATTGATCCTATGCACTTAGAACGTGAAGGAACAGGATTAGGTGTTAAAGGTACAACTATTACAGGATTTAACGTAGAAACGTCCATACAAAAGACTCTTAGAAAGCCAGAAGAAAAACTTAAAGAATTTAAAGATTCTGGCAAGATTAAACTGCGTACATATATGGATAATATTAATGCAGTTGATATTAAATTGAATGGTAGGATCAATACCGATACTATTATTCTTAAGGCTGTAAGATAAATAGTAGTATGAGCACTAATGATATTAAAGATTCAGAAATTCTAGCAGTAAAAGACGGTCTTTTACAACTAGGTGAAGCAATTGAAACTATTGCAAATAGGGAATTGCCAGCACCAGAGATTCTAAACAGAAGTCTTAGTGGTGACAAGATCCAAGGTGGTAAAATTGCACAGTTTTCTAGTGCAGGTATCCGCGACGAAGCAATGAAGCAAACCTTAGTCGTAAAAGACGAAGGAATTTATGTTGATAACATAGATGTTGCTACACTTGTTGGCGATACGGCTATAGAAAACGACCTTACTGTAGGCGGAACTATTACCGCTACTAGATTAGAAGTAGATGAATTAAAAGCAGATGTCAGAAACGAACGTACAAGCCCATTAGAGTTTGTTTGCTCGGTTGAAGACTCACCTTACGGAAAAGGACTACTATGGACTGGTGTCGATCATACCAAGCAGTTGGTAATGCAAGGCAATCCAGATCGTATTTGGTCTAGTGAGGACTTTGATCTACATACTGGTCATGAATATAAAATCGGAAATGTCGCAGTATTAAGTGCAAATGAATTAGGCCCGGATATAACAAAATCTAGTTTAACTGAAGTAGGCATATTACGTAATCTTAAAACTGAAGGCAGTCTTACAATAGATCAGTTCGTTTTCTACAACGGAGACGAAATGAGATTTGCTATAGGTACAGAATTAGGCAACGGACAATTAAGTGTTTCTAGTAATGAAGTTGAATTCATTGTAGATCCTGAATACGATTCAGTCAATGTAGGTGCATATACTACAAGTGATATGAATCTAATCACAGACAATCAGACACGCATTAAGTTAAGATCCAACAATAGAATAGAAGTTGGAACTGATGCTGATTCTGTTACAACAGTTAAAGGAAAATTAGGAGTAGGAGTTAATAATCCTGACGTATGTTTCAGCACCTCCGGTCCAATTAAGTTTGAAAATAAAAAATTCGAAATCGGAGTTGAGGCACCAGAAAATGGAATCTACGTTAAGGGTGATATAGTTTGGAATTCAGAACCTAGACCGACAGGATATATCGGTTGGGTTTGTATTAAAAACGGCACACCTGGGGATTGGAAACCATTTGGTGTTATAGAGGGGTAACATCATGCAACTAAATTTAAAGACCAAATTTTGGTCATGGGCCGGCAGAGTCCTTCCACTAACTGCCTTATTATTAGTAATCTTACTTGTAACAGTTGATGCCAGAGCGGCACTTGACTATCTCTTAATAGGGATTGCAACAGTATTTGGAACAGTTGCATTCTTTTGGTGGTGGTGGGTTATTGACGCTATTCACAATCTTAACAAATTCTTTACTGACAGTTATGATAGGTTTGGGGATATCCAAAGTCACTTACGAGAAATTAAAAAAGACGTAGGTGAAGTAAAACAAAATCATAAACTTGAATTAGAAGAAATTAAAAAATCTAAACGAAAGAAGTAATATGAAAAAGCTATTGGTAGCTGTATTGTGCCTCTTGATTTCAAGTATCGCAACAGCTGAAGAAATTGATCCAAGAACATTATACGATGATAAAATGTCATTCTTTAAAAGTATGACTATGTGGTCTTGGAAAGATGTACCAGATAATATTACAACGTTTATGGACACAGATCATAACGGACAAGTTGATGTTGCGTGGGCGTTCCCAATAATTAAAGATATTACACTTCCCGATTGTAAGAGATCATCAGAACCAGAAGAACAAGAAGGCACAATTACATTTTCAACGTGCCATACTAATGAACCTAGACAGCCCCAGCATCTTTATATTGTGGAAAGTAAGGGTTGGATATGCCATACGTGTCCGTACTTGCATATACCTGAAATTAAAAAAGATATGAGAATACTTTAATTATGCGTGGCTAATACCGTAAACAGACATTCTTCCTGAAACTACAAGGCCACTACTAAAGGAGAAGTTTACTCTATCTAAGTTTATAACTGCCTTACGAGAACCATAAATAAAACCACCTTTCATTTCTGGAGAACCCGTAGTTATATTTTTACAAGCTACAGTTGTTCCATTAACTAGAGGAACCCCAGTAGTACTTCTTTGTAAGTAAATAGTACCTCCAAAATTATCTCCAGTATTAATGCCCATTTCATTATGAAGGCTTATAGCTTCTGCCGAGGTTGAAACACTACCATCATAGTTATTGCCACTACTGCCTATATTTGTATTAGGAGAATGATAAGCATAGTCAGAGGCGCCACTATCAATTCCTCCTGAAGTACCAACTCTAAAATATGTCGCAACAGCATCTACGGACGCTACCATATCTGTAAAGACTATAGCGTATGAGGCATAAGTGCTATCAAGGCCGGTAACAGTTAAACTTGCAGAGTTAGACGCAACTTGAGTACCAATTAAATTCCACGCACCAGCACTACCACCTGGGATAGTAACTGTTTTTGTTGCACCAGTACCACTAGCAGTAACACCTGCACCAACAAAATCTAATTCTGTTGCACTCGTTGTTAAATTAGAACCTTCATCGGATACAGTTAAGGCGCTACCGCCACCGCCACTGCCAACTCCATATACTTTAATTGTTCCAGAAGCCCACGTACTAGCGGATGGATAAAATTGTATCATGTCATGAGCGGCGGTTTCTAAACGTGCCCCAGCACCGAATGTATGACGCACTTCATTTGAATTTAATGTATAAGCAGTCTGAAAATTAATACTAGTCTCTGAAGTAGCAGTACTTGGACTATACAAATAGATTGTGGCATTAATTGAACCATTAGCATCAGCACTATTTGTCATTAAGATTTTATCAGAATTGTCAAACAAGCCTATGCCTGCCGCAGAAGCATAATTAGGATGGTATCGTGTATAATAATCAGTACCACCAGAATCAAATGATGAAGAGTTACCCATTCTACAATATAAATCAGCTTGGCCTGTAGTAGGTTTTAAATCAGTTATTTGTATCACGTATTGTGTATAAGTGTTTGTAATAATACTACTTGTAAAATCTACAGAACTTGAGCCTGCACTTACATTAGTAGTGTCTAGTAATGTCCAAGCACCACCACCGCCACCACCGCCACCTGGGATAGTAACTGTTTTTGTTGCACCAGTACCACTAACAGTAACTCCTGCACCAACAAAATCTAATGTTGTTGCACTTGTTGCCAGAGCACTACCTTCATCGGCTATAGTTAAAGAACCGCCACCAGCATTGTCACCCCATTCCGGAGCAGTACCAGAACCGTTTGCAAGAAGTACTTGAGCCGCAGTACCGATAGGTAAACGTTTATAGTCTGTACCATCAAAATAAACTATATCACCTTCCGTTGTTCCCTGATCTGGACCTTCACTGTCAAAGTCTGAGGTATTATCATAAATGATTTCCACTGGAATATTATTATGACCGTATAATGCCAGAAAATCTTGCCACTTATTAGTAGGCGGATTAAAGTCTCCATGGTCTGGATTAAGTATATTTGACGGGGCAGGATCATGAATTAGTGCTTTAAAGTTTACCTTAAGTGCCGCCACGTCTGCAAAGACAGATGGTATCAAAAGAGTCTGAACGCCTGCAGGTACTATTCCTTTTTTTCTTTTCTTATATTTTTGCTTTCCACCTTCAACATTAACTTTATGATCGTCACCAATCCAAAGTGAATTGCTAGAAAGAAATAAATGTCTAATCTTATATTCGGCGCTACCTAAATCATACGCCGCATCGCTGTCTGGAAGTATATGGGCTGTCATAGTACCACCAAGATTACTTGAAGTTAATACAGAATTACCATTAAGTGTAGCACCTGATGGCGTAACAGCAAGACTAGTGTCACCAACCATTGTTAGTTTGGCTTGAGTAGTATAAGCTGAATCAATAGCACATTTAATTGTAGGCGCTCCGCCATTGCCTAATGAACCATCTTCAATTTCAAAGTAATCAGTACTAGTAAAGAAATAAATTCCTGAGCCGTAACCTTCTGGAGTAACTGAAGTAATTGCTCCGCCTACCGCCACAATAACTGTAAATGTAGGAGCTGTTCCATTGAAAGGCCAACCATGACCGGCGGCGTATGTTACGCCTGTATAAGTACCAGCTGTTCTTGAACCATGTGCTCCCCAAGTACTGTCCTTCTCTATTATTGTATTTGAAACTTTTTTTAGACCATCACCACCGTGTAAAGCTAAATGTCCACCACCTACATGAATACGTGCTGGTTGATGAGCAACTGGATCATTAGTAGCATCTAAAGTGATGTAAGCACGTTCTAAATATGTAGTTGCATACGGAGGATTAGTTACAACCGATGCTCCGCTTTCACCCTGAACTCTAAAGGCTCCTGTCTGTGTAGAATGATGCCAATTGTTTTGAGAATATTGGCCGTCTAAAGCTGTACCGTCTAATGTTGTACCATATTGTCCCACATATAATCTAGTTGTTCCGTCGCCAGTAACAAGTCTTGTTGAATTATTAGTGTTAGAAGATGCTGAATAATCACCTATAATAATATTGCCATCACCACCTGTTATACTATCGCCGGCACCGGCGCCAATTAATACGTTGTTAGTTCCGTTTGTTATACTATCACCAGCTTGGTGACCAATAACAGTATTTTTATTTCCGCTTGTAACAGTTTTTCCTGTATCTTTTCCAATAAAAATATTACTATGAGCATTGTTTAATGTACCAGTTGTAGTATCACCTATTTTAATACTATCTGTAAAATCGGCACCATCTTGTTTTGCAGTCAAAGTTTCATTACTGGTAATTGTAAGATTACCTTCTGTATCAGTAGACGTTGTAACAGTTCCTGCTCCAATAAACTTAATTGACTCTCCACTATTAACTGTTCGTATAGTTGAATCGTCTGCGGCAATTTCTAATATGTTTGTAAGATTTGCTTGTAAATTACCTAAACCGTCATCTCTTAAAATTGTACTACCTAAATGAAGACTTGAACCATCTAAGTATAAATCTCTAAATTTGTGTGTTGCACTTCCTAAATCGTAAGCAATATTTGTATCTGGAAGTATATGTCCTGTTACAGTACCACTAATACTATTAGAAGTTACTATAGGATTACCATTAAGCGTCCCGCCAGTTGAGTCAATAGTAAGTCTTTCTGTTGAACCTGCATAGATTGCCACAGTATCTGCTAAGGTGGCCGTACCTGCATAGTCACCAATGATAACGTTATTACTTCCAGTGGCAATAGCATCACCTGCCGTATAACCTATTAACACGTTATCTGTAGCAGTTGTTATTATAAACCCTGCATCTCTTCCTATAACAATATTTCTTAATGGTCCAGGAGACGTTGCAGTACCACCTAGTAATGCTCTAGCCCCAATGACTACATTATCTTCACCTTGTTCAGGATTATCTAAAGCAAAATATCCAACAGCGGTATTATGACTACCTGATTCCATGGCCTGCATGGAAATAGCACCTACGGCAGTATTACTACCACCAGTTTCCATTTCCTTTCCTGCACTATATCCTACTAAGGTATTGTAATTTCCTGATTTTGATCGCCACCCTGCATACCCTCCGACAGCAGTACTATAACTGTGAGTTATAAAATCAGTCTGACTATATGGCCCACCTAAAGCGGCGGAACCAACAGCAGTATTCCAACTACCAGTAGTAATTTTTGATAAAGCACCTGCTCCAATACCGGTATTGTCATCTCCACTTGTTATAGTTTGTCCTGCCGCGAATGTTCCAAGCGAAGTACTATTCCCAGGAAGCCCTATAAAAGTATTTCTTGCGGCACCACTTAAAACACCTGTTGTATTATGCCCTATTAATATACTATTTGGAAAATCAGTAATATTAGCAATAGCATCACTTAATTCGTTTATTTTTGTTGCACCACCGTATTCACCAGTAGCAACACCGCCCGATGTATATGCTCCAAAGCCAGTACTATCAACAGTAGTTGTTAATTCTGGATTAGCATACAATGAAAAAGTATTACCCGTTATAATATTCATGTAATATTCATTACCGTTAAGCTGGGTCATACCATTTACATCTGTAATTGTAACTGGAGTTCCTTCTGTAAAGTTATGAGGATTTGTTGTTTGAATAACTGCCGGATTGGCTTGTGTAATGCTACTAATAGCTTTACTAATACCACCTACTAATGACGAAATTGTTAACTGATTAGCATTATCACGTACAATGTTCATATTAGTGCCGGCAACAAGAGCAATATCTTGGTCAACACTATTAACATCAGTTAATCTAAGGGAAGTAGTTGATACTGGAACTTCTAATTGGTAATTAACATCTATCTTAAATGAATCTGTAGCCGCTGAAGCACCTGTCCAAGCCACTCCTGCACCCCTGCTTATGCTAAGACTGTCAGTTACGGCGTCTGCTTCAATGGTATGTTCTAAAGTTGTACCGTCTGTAGAATATAACTTGATATACCTAAAAAAATCGTAAAATGCTGTCATTCGTATTTGTTCCTATTGTTATACATATTTATTAAATATTGTCATGCTTGTGATTGGCAACGGAGAGAGTAGATTAGAATTAGATATTAGCAATTACGGACAAACAAAGGTTGGTTGTAATGCAATATATCGAGATATCTACGTTCAACATTTAGTATGTTGTGATAGACGAATGGTTCTAGAAGCACAACAAAATGACTATGATGGAACCGTATATACTAGACAAGATTGGGTGGAACAATTTCCACCAGCAGAAGTAGTACCAGAACTTCCGTATTCTGGAACTTTACGGCTTGATAATCCATGGCATTGGGGGAGTGGACCGTATGCAGTATTATTAGCGGCAATTCTGTGTACTAAAGGAACTAATGAAGCACAAGGACGTAAAATACATATGATTGGATTTGATTTATACTCAGAAACTAAGACTGTTAATAACGTATATAAAAGTACGCATAACTATGAAAATGCAGATACAAAGCCTATAGATCCTAGTTATTGGTTATATCAAATTAATAAAGTATTTGAATGTTTTCCTAATATTACTTTTTATAATTATAATCCTAAGAAATGGCCTAACGAATTTCCTAACTTAGAAAACTTAGAACTAAAACACTTAGATAAAATGACACAAAGGATATGGTAATATGAGACCACCTGAGCCAAGAAACTTCGATGCATTTCCAACTCTAATTAGTAGTTTTGATTTAAAAGGGCACGAGTGTGAAAAGACTGCAATCGAGATGATCGAAACTTGGGAACAAACAGGCGACCATTCGTTAGTACATAAAGGACAAAGTAGTTATATTACAGGTGATGAAATGTTTTTAAATGATAAAAGATTAATTAACCTTTGGAAAACTATTCAAGAATGTTGTGATGTTTATTGTGGAGAAACAGGCATTGATTATACACTTATTTCTACAAGTTGGTTTAACAGACTAGAAGAATATGGATCTGTAGATCCTCATAAACATGAAAGAAGTGTTATTAGTGGAGCATACTATCCTAAATGTGATAACGGAAGTGCGCCTTTAATGTTTGAAAGTCCATTGCAACCTTATGCAATGAATATGAATTTTATTAAACAAACAAAATTTAATACATATACTGAAATCTTCACACCAGCAGACGGATTATTAATATTATTTCCAAGTTGGTTAAAACATTCAGTTCCACCGAATCAAAGTAGCAACCGTTATACAGTAAGTTTTAATACAATACGACACGCTGATAGAGGATATATGAAAACAGTAAAAGATTATAGAATGGAAAGACATGAGAGCGACAATACCTAACGGAGAATTTCGTAAAGCAGATTATTCATTATTTCCAACACTAGTCCAAGTATGGAATTTAAATGATCATGCTGATCAAAAACTAGCAGTTGATACTATTGAAAGTTTTGCACACGAAATACTAATGAAGTGGCCAGCTGACATAGGTAAAGGTAAAACTAGTAGTAGATATTTTGATGTTATTAGTAAAACTCATAAAACAGCAAACTTTTTAGATCGTGCAGAATTTAAAACACTAAAACAAGACATTCAAAATTGTGTAGATGAATATTGTGTTACGTGTGGATTAGAACAAACTATTATTGACAAAAGTTGGTTTAACATTCAAGAAGAAGATGGTCACGTAAACGAACACAGACATGAATTAAGTATTGTAAGTGGTGCATACTACCCTTATTGCGAAGAAGATAGTGCGCCAATAGTTTTTACAAGTCCAATACTAGGACCAAAAATGACAGAGATACATAACAACGCAACCGAATTTACTTCTGATAAAATGGAATTTCATCCAAGGTCTGGTATGCTTGTTTTATTTCCTAGTTGGTTATATCATAGAAGTTTATATAACAAAACCAATAAACGGATAACAATTAGTTTCAATACACACCATATTGAGGTTGACAAAGAAACATAATTGTTATATACTATAATACAAATGAGGACTTATAACGTCGACCCTCTATAAACACTCCGCCGTTAAAAAGGAGAATACATGAAACATAAAAGTACAAAAACATACGGTAACGATAGGGGCTTCAGTTGTGCGTTTCGTCAAGCACTAGCAGACAGTCATTGTTCATTAGTACATGGATACAGTTTAGGATTTCGTTTTGAATTTGAAGCGATTGAACTAGATGATAAAAATTGGGTTTATGACTTTGGCAACTGTAAGTGGATTAAACAATATCTAGAAGATAATTTCGATCATAAATTAGCTGTTGATAAAAACGATCCTAATTTAAACGACTTTATAGCATTAGAAGAAAAAGGTCTTGCAAAAGTTGTTCAAATGGATGGCGTAGGTTGTGAGAAATTTGCAGAACACGTTTTTAATTATGTAGCACCAATTATAGATGAAGACACAGGAGGTCGTGTAAGACTATCTAGTGTTGAAGTGTTTGAGCATGGTAGTAATAGTGCAATAGTGGAAAATTAAATGCGTGAAAAATTTTGGGAAGAACTAAACGAAGCTCGTAGTAAAAATGAAGTTAAGTATTGGCAAGGTGTATTTCCTGAAGCAGATACTATTGACTTTCCAACAGTACTAGCCCATAATCAATGGGAAGCACGAATTACTAATCAAGATACAGTAATGACTAATTACTCAAGTAATATGAGTAACGTGCAAAGCAATCCTACACTTAAACCATTTTATACAGAATTTATGAACAACTATAAAGTAGTTGATACAGAATCTATATATAATGCAAACTTATTTTGGAGTTTCTCAGATAGACATCATTCAATTTTTATGCATCGAGATCCCGAAACTGTATTCCTAATACAAGGATATGGTGAAGTTGCTTATGCAATATCAAATGAAGACGGAAGTGGCAATAAACTATTTCATGTAAAAACAGGTGATGCATTACTTCTTCCTAGACTAACACCACACAAGTCTATTCCGTTGGAGCCTAGGGTTACATTAAGTATCGGAGCAATCCCTTCTAAACCAGCATTGTAAGGAGAAGTACATGGCCAATTATGTCGTATGCCTAAAGCACGGCGACAAATATAGTGCAGAGTATGTTAATGTATTGCACAATATGGTTTCAAGGAATTTAACTATACCTTTTAACTTTGCTTGTTTTACTGAAAACGGTGCAGGTATAAAATCCGGTATAGAAATTCATCCACTACCAGCAATTCCTGATGTACAAGGTTGGTGGTACAAACCAATGTTTTTTAATCCTAATCTACAATGCAAAGGAACAATCCTTTATATTGATCTAGATGTAATTATATTCAAAAATATAGATAAGCTGTTTACATATAAGCCTGGCGAGTTTTGTGTTATACGTGACTTTAATAGAATTGTTCAATCAAATTGGGATAGAATGAATTCAAGTATTGTTCGTTTTAATACAGGACAACATAGTCAAGTATATGAAAAGTTTATGGAAAATCCAAAATATCATGCGGCAAGATACCATGGAGACCAAGATTGGTTATTTGCTAATGTGAAATCAAATTTTAACTTTTGGCCCGATGAATGGATCCAAAGTTATAAATGGGAAATGCGTGGCAAACCCGAAATGTCTAGAATCACTGGAAAACGGAATTTTGCTACTCCTGGTGTACCAAATATATTACGTGAAACGTCTGTTGCTGTCTTTCATGGGGATCCAAATCCAAAAGATTCAATAGATCCGTGGTGTGCTGAAAATTGGTATTAATTTTCGGTTGACAAGCGAACCAAACCATGCTATAGTGATATAGTATGAAAAGGATGATTAAAAATAATAAAGTAAAATATTTTATAGGCGTACTAATCATAATTGTATTATGTATCGGATCGTTTGGCATTGGTACCTTTAAACCAAATTATTATATTATAGATAAAATAACTGAACGTGTTGAAATTGAACAATCTAAAATAGCAATTAAATTAGGATTGCACGAACCAGAGTTTGTTTATACAGATAAAAAAAGTTTTGTTTCAGCTGTAAGAAAATGTGTTAACTATATTAACTTTACAACACCCCACGGTTTACGAGTTCCTTCTTTAATAATTGAAGCCCAGGCAGGTTTAGAATCAGGCTGGGGTACAAGTAGATTTGCAATAGAAGGAAATGCACTATTTGGTGTTAGAACGTGGGATCCTAAAATTCCTCAAATAAAACCTAAAGATATTCCAAATGCTGACTTTGGTGTTAAAGTATATAAAACCAAATGTTTGTCTATTAGAGATTATGTTGATTTATTAAATAGTCATCCTGCATACAAAGATTTTAGAAATCTACGAATGGATATGGTAGACGCAGGAATTTTTGATTACGATAAACTAATAGATACATTAGATTTATTTTCAACAAATCCTGATTATACTAAATTATTAAAAGCAACAGTAAAAAAATTAAAGGTAATAACAGCAAACTAAATATATGATAAAGAACATAATTATTTTTATATTATTATTAATAATATTATCACATTGTAGTAGTAGCACAGGAGCACAAACTAAACCATCATTAGGTGGAATAGGTAAAGCACTTAATTGTATGTTTCAACCAAATGATGAATGGTGTATTCAAGAAAGAAACAGACAAAAGGAAGAAACAGAATGGAAATAAGACGTTCATATGGTATAGGAAGAGCCCTAGCTAATATTATGAGACTTTCCGGAACTTTATCCACAGAAGACTATACGAAAGTAGAGCCAATAGCAAAAACCGGTCTTAAACAGAGTCGATTACGCCAAAAAACTCTTTTACCGCCGAATACGGGGTCTAAGAGCAAGGGCAAAAACGTCAATATTATCACCTAAGACAAAAAAACAACTAAATATATTACAGACTTTCATCTCGAGGAGAAATCAGCTATGTTTAAATGGCTTAAAGAAGTCTTTTTTGGCGAACTTCCAAAAGAGCCGGTGGTTAAAGAAAAACCACAGTTAAAAGATAGGCTTAACGATCATGTTACACATTGGTCTACTAAGACTATGGCTCCAAAGAAACCCTTCGGCAAAAAAACTACTAAAACAAAATCACACACTAAAGCACAACTTTCTAAAATGACTAAAAAAGAATTAGAAGTATTAGGAAGAAAGGCTGGTGTTGAGTTAGACCGTAGACTGCTCAAATCGAAGTTAGTCGATCAACTACACAAAGCATTGTAAGGAGTATTATTATGTTTGATTGGATCAAAGGACGAATAGAAGAACGCACATCATGGAATGGTATTATTATTGGTGGTGCGGCGTTATTGGTTATCTTAGGCATCATGCCATTATCTTCAGTTATTATCTGGGGTGCATTGGCTTGGGGTGCTTATAATATTTGGAAATCTGAATAATAAATTACCAATTATAGATTAGTGTAGATCGGCATCATAGTTTTGTGATGTCGATCATGCTATCTACTCTTAAGTTTAATCTTTTACGTTGTTCGACACCCCGTTTTTGAGCAAATCTTTTTGGATCACATTTAGGGCAAACGTGCGAATAATCGTCGCATAGTCTTTTAGGGTCAATACGCCCCTTATCTCTAGTGAATTCATCACTACAATTATCACATTTAAATATTACTAGCGTCTTTTTACGTTTATAAGGGTGGTGTTGACCTTTTATGCCTTTACGCATAAAGTATTGTATAGTCTGTTCCGTTCTCAAAAACATATAGCTATTTATAGAATTACATTAGGATCCTAGACTTATTGATAAATACTTAGGACAAGGGAGATATCATGTCAATAGTAACATTAACAGATACAGCAAAAGAGCAGATGAATCATATGCTCAAAGAGACTAATAAACCAGCCGTACGCTTATCTATGAAGGGTGGCGGGTGTGCAGGAATGCAATATGACTGGACTATGTCTGATACTATTGAAGATAAGGACGAAGTAATACAATTAGAAAATGGTAAATTTTGTATTGATACTATGAGTCAAATGTACTTAATAGGATCAACGATTAATTATAAGAAAGAAGTTTTTGGATCATTTTTTGATATTTCAAACCCAGCAACTACATCAAGTTGTGGTTGTGGCGAATCCGTAGGATTTTAAATAAATGGCTAAACAAAATATTAACATAGGTGTAGAAGGTAACGACGGTACTGGTGATAGTATACGTGAATCGTTTCGTAAAGCAAATGAAAACTTTACAGAACTTTATGCGGTATTCGGCCAAGGCGGACAGATATCTTTTAGATCATTAAGTGATGTTCCAAATCAACTAGGCGCATACAAAGTTCCACAATCAAACGCCGCTGGCGATGAAATACTAATGAAAAGTATTGTTGGTGGACAAGGTATTACAGTTGATTCATTAAACGCAGACGAAATTAAAATTAGTAATACAGGAACTATTATTAGTTCAGATATTACACCAGCACTTGGAGGTCCATTGAATGCGGCCAACCAAGCTATTGCTAATCCAAACATTTCTTTATCGGCTGTAACTGCTCTAAACACAGCACACGGTACGGCCTTTACAATGGACGATTTGGTTATTACACGTGGTTACGGTGATGGTAGATATTTACGTTCAGCAGGTGGTCCAGGTTCATCAGGACAAATTAGAGCAAGAACAGAACCTGCTAATGTTAGTCAATATACATTTACTATTGAATCATTTACTAGTGGCGATGTTGTAGCAACTGCACACGGATTTGAAACAAGTTCAAATGGTATTGCATACAGATATAATTCAACAGGAACTGATGCTACTAATTTGGCATCAGGAACAACTTACTATCTAAGATTTGTTTCCGTTAATCAATTAAGTCTTCATACTACAGAAGCTGAAGCACAAAACGACGACGATAGTACAAGAGTAAAAATAGTTGCATCAGCTGGTAGTGGCACACAAACAATGTTTGATGCCGCATACGATAGCGTATTAGCTGGTAACTGGATTTCTTCAGAAGCACTTCCAAGAAAATCTGTTGTAAGACGCGAAGGCGATACAATGGCAGGAACGTTGTTCCTAGATGATCATCCAGGTGCTCATGCAGGTGCTACTCCACAGTCACCATATGCACACAGTCTTATAACACAGAATAAAGAATATGTAGCTGACGAAGTAATGGCTTGGTTCGATGCAAACAACCCAGGCGTACATACTACAGTTAGACATGAAAAATGTGAACGAGATACAAAATATAATATTGATGCAATTGCACATGACATTAAGTTTGGTGGTAATTCAGAATGTATTAGAGTTGCTAAACTTTATTGGGATGGTGCAAGTTCACAATTAGGTGCAGGCGAAATAGCTTATGCTGTAGCAGTTAATGAAAAAGTACGTGATATTCTTAAAGATTTTATTTTAACAAATACAGCATATACATCAGCACAAGCAGTTACGTCACAAACAACAATATTAAATGATGGTGAAACAGGATCAGGACAAAGAGTAGTAGATCTAGTTGCTATTATAAATGCTATTACACAAACTGGAACATATACAGGTGCTACAATACCTGCTACTAATCCAGATGTGTTACAAGCGGCATCAAAATATTATGTTGATAATTCAGCACACGCATCACACACAAACTTATATGTAAGTGCGTTTGGTGATGACACAATGCGTGGTGTACCTACTGGTGACGAAGGTAGAGCATGGAACTATGCATACAAAAGTTTACACGCGGCGGCACTTAAAGCTGAAGAAATAACAGACACAGCACCAATTGGAGTTGGACCTTATGTACAAGACATTACGTTCAATGCAGGAAATAATAAAGCACAAGTAGTAACAACTGGTGTAAAAAACAGTAGTGGTTACGAAGAAGTAAAAATCTTAACAGATGCAAACAGAGACTTTCTTATTGCAGAAACAGTTGCGTATGTTAATCAACAATATCCGGAACACGTTTACTCAAGAGATTTATGTGAAAGAGATTTAGGATATACATTAGATGGAATTGTATTAGATCTATTAGATGGCACTACAGCTAACTACCATGCTAGAAACACAGGGTTTAGATATTATAGTTCTGTAAGCGGACAAAAAGCAAGAACATCGCAAAGTACACAAACACTTGCGGCACAACAATTTGCTAAATCATTACATAACAAAGTTATAACAAATACAACTGAAACAAATTTATACCAAAGCACATACGCACAAGTAATTGACTCAGGTCAAGTAGTTGATAATGTTGGACAAGTATCCGTTAATGCTAAATGGGATATTGTTATAGCACTTATAACAGGACCTAGTTATAAATCAGCACCACAACTTGTTGAAGGTAGTACTTGGGAAATTACAGTTTCCAATGGTAGCCAAGGATATGTTGATCAAGCTAATCCTACAAACAATGATCTTATTCCAGGTAAAATTATAAAAGGTAAGACATCTAAATCCATTGGACGAATTGTAAAATATACAAACGGTGCAACTGTTGATACAATTGAATTAGAATTATTAGAACCAAGAACATTTTCTATAGGTGAAGAACTAGAATTTGGTTACAAAGTTAAAGATCCACAAATTACTATTCATATAGAAAGTGGAACATACTTTGAACATTATCCTATTAAGGTTAGTAATAACGTTTCATTAAAGGGTGATGAATTTAGACGTGTAATTATTAAACCTAAACCAGGCGTATCACAAAGTTCTTGGAAAGGTATGCATTTTTACAGAGATCCTGTATTTGATGGAATTGCTGTACAAACAGAATTAAATCCTAATGCAACTAACTTAATAGAATTAAACAAAGAATATGTTAAAGACGAAGTTATTTCGTTTATTAATACAACATATCCTAACTTCCTTACATCAAGCGATAGTCAAAAATGTGAAAGGGATATGGGTTATATTCTTGATGGACTTATTTTTGATATAAAATGGGGTGGTAACTCACATACTCATCTTAACGCCGACAAGTATTACGAAGGTGCTACAACACAAGTACCAGGTGCACAAACTGAAACAGGTGCGGCAATAGATAAGATGAAAGAGATCTTAGGCTTTATTCTAAGTAATACTGCATGGTCATCTACACAATCAGTTACTACACAGATATTAGATTCTACTGTAGGTGAAGCACTAGCAATAACTAAAAAAGATACACTATTATCATTCTTAAAACTCGTTGTTGTAAGTGGTCTTACTAATTTACCAGATTACGATGATCCAGGTTATGGATATCATTACTTAACTGACAAAGCTAATTCGGCTAGTACAGCAAAAAATAACGAAGACATGGATGTCTTCTTAATGAATGATGCAACAATTTTAAGAAACTTAACTTGTGAAGGACACGGCGGATTTATGGCTGTCCTAGATCCAACAGGTGCAATTTTAACTAAATCACCTTATGGTCAAACAAACTCAAGTTTTACAAGAAGTATAAACAAAAAAGCATTTAGAGGTGGTTTATATGTAGATGGATTTGCTGGAAACATGACTACTGTAGTCAACAGCAAAGACGACAACTTTACTTTGAATGTACAAAGTTTAGTTGGACAAGGTTTACGTTTACAAAAACCACAAGTACCATGTCCATTCTATATTGACGGTATTAGATATCAAGTTGATGCTGTTACAAATTATGACCAAGAGGCAGGTACTGCCAAACTTCTTTTAAATCCAACGTCAGGTTGGGGCAGTGGCGGGTTTACACAACCAATGCCAACAGACATTACTTTACAAACATCAGGTAACAGAAGCTTCTTAGCTAATGACTGGGTACAACTTAATGATTTAGGTTATGGTACAATTTGTAATAACGGCGGACTTGCAGAACTAGTTTCACAGTTTACATATTATTGTGAAGCGGCTTATTATGCTAATAACGGTAGTGCTATTAGATCATTAAACGGATCTAACTCATATGGTACATACGGTTTAGTTGCGGCAGGGTCGGATCCAAATGAAGAACCAGATTTAATTACAACAACAAACAACATGGTGCAAACTGCTAGAGTCTACGACGATGGCGCTACATACGATCACCCTGTTGATGCATTAAAAATATATGTTCGTGATTGTGAATATCTTCCACACGCAAAAAGTGAAATTGAAATTGATCACGGTGGATCAGATGGTAGAGCTAGGTATGAAGTTTCAACAGTACAAACAACAGCAATTACGGGTGTAAAAACTGAAATTACAGCAGTTGCAAACGGACGAGCTATTGATGACTTAATTGAAATAAGAGATATAATTGTAAGTTGTGATACTGGAAACAAAACATATCCAGTAGTTACTATAACAACAAATTATACAGTAGAAGCGTCAGGATTAACTGGAACACAATTTCAAGTTAATTTAGGAGCCAGCAATACTGTACATACTTACGCTAGTGGCGGTGTAGTTGAAAAAACAGGCGGAGTAAGACTTGATATTACAAATTTTGCATATGATAACGTAACTGGCCTTGCAACAATTACTACTGCAACACACGGACTTGTCGCAGGTAATAATGTTGACTTATTCAGTATTAAAACAACGTGTAGTTATGGAACTAAAGTTTATCCAGCACCAGCACAATCAGGTATCTTTTCAGTTAAAACAAAACCAGATGCTGATAGATTAGGATTCTTCCTACCACCTAGTAACGTTGAACAAACGTATGTTAGTGGTGGAACATCTAAATTAGTTTCACTAGTTCCATCAGGTGGACCACTTGTATTAACAGATTTTGTTTATGATAATACAACTGGACTAGTTACAGTTACAACTACTGGAGCACACGGTTATAGTAGAAACGATATTATTGCAATAGTAGGTGTAACATTAAGTTGTCCATTTGGAAATAAAGTATATCCAGATACTGCAAAAAGTTCAGGCATCTTTAGAATTTATGATGTACCTAGTACAACTACTATGGTATTTGATGCAGGTAAGAGTGGAATAGTACATACTTACGTTAGTGGCGGTACAGTACATAAACACACATATACTACAAGTGCTTCAGCTAACATTACAGGATTTACATATAAAAATTCAGTTAGAGACGAAGCTGTTTATCAATTAAACCTTGCTACAACAGGACAAGACAATACAACTAAATCAGGACTAATTAAAGCACTGGCACATGATGACAAAGTTATTATTAGAAATAACTTAAACTTTAGAGTTAGTGGTGTTGACACAACTATTACTAGACCAAGTACAGCGATTGTATTTGACGAAGCAACTAATAATACATATAGAACTATTGGTTATAGTGTAACAGATAGTATTGGTCAAGCATTACCAGTTGTTGATAGAATTGTTACATTTGATAGTACATACAAATATATTAAATTAATTGTTGATAATGGCGAAGCAAGTAATAATACATTTGCAGGTACAGGTACAACAATGGGTGATACAGCAGGTGACGTTGTTATTGCTATTGGAAAGGTATCATCACAAGCAGATATTGATAGATTAAATGCAGGGGATATGATTTTCTCCTGGGATGGTAAAACTCATGTTATTAAAAGTTATACTGAGAGAACAACGTTTGCTACAATTGAAATTGGGGACCTTAAAGCAACAGACATTAACGTTCCAGCATCAGCAGTTGGACTTTTTAGTACAGTAAAAAATACTGTTACAATTGTTACACTTAGAGCAGGACTACAAGCTGACGAAGGCGGAAATATTACAATTAATATTTCAACTTGTAGAGCAACAGGACACGATTTCTTAGATATTGGTACAGGTGGTTTTAATACTACAAACTTCCCGAACGTAACATTAGGTGCTCCGGCACAACTTGCAGACCAAGAAAAAGAAGTAGACGAACGCGATAAAGGTAGAGTATTCTATGTAAGTACAGACCAAGATGGTTTCTTTAGAGTAGGTAGATTCTTTACAGTTGATCAAGGTACAGGTACAGTTACATTCTCGGCAAGTATTGCTTTAAGTAACTTAGATGGATTAGGATTTAAACGTGGTGTTGTAGCTAGTGAGTTTAGTGCAGACGATGCCATGACTGACAATGCTAGTGATTCAGTACCAACTGAGTCAGCAGTTAGAGGATATGTAAACAGACGTTTAGGATTTAATCATGCAGGCGTTGCCGTAAGTGACCAAATAGGCGATGGTGTATTAACTAGAAGTGGTATATTAGCATTTACTGGTGATCAAAACGCAGGCGGAACATTTACAGTTACTAACTTAAGAGATCCTTCAGGTAATCAAGACGCGGCAACTAAGAGTTATGTTGATGGCTTAATTCAAGCTGGTGATACAATTCCAGAACAACTTGATGTAGAAACTAACACAATTGCGGCGGCCCAGTTACTTGTAACAACAGGAAAATATAGAATTTATACATCACCAGCGGCAGGCGGTAACTTCCAAGTTAGTGATACTATTACTGGTAATTCAACAAGTGCAACTGGTACAGTTATTGATGTTGAAAATGTTTCAATAGGTGGTGTAGCCCATAACTTATTAACATACACATTAACATCAGGTAGTAACTTTAATACAGCTGATCTTATTGATACTGGTGGCGGAGTTACGGCTCAAAATAAACAAGGTCCATATGATGAATATGCATTGGCTACAGAAGCCGCGGCAACTGATGTTACACTTCATGTTGAAAGAACACAAACTGGTGCAACATTAGAATTTAGACAAGCACCTGATAGAATTGTAAATGCAGATGTAAACGCCTCGGCCGCAATAGCACAAAGTAAATTAAATCTTAATGCGGCAACTACAAGAGCTAATGAAATAGGCATTGTACAAAGTGATTTAGGTGTTGCTAGTTTTAATAGTGATATATTTACAGCAACTAGCGGTTGGATAACAATTGATGCTGGTAAACTTAACTATAACAAAATAATTAATATTGCTGACGGTACAGTATTAGGTAGAGCGGCTGGCGATTCAAGTTCAGGCGATGTTACAGAAGTACCATTTGGAACTATTGTTTCAGAAGGTGGTGGTGTAACAGGTAGTACAACTACAACTGGTGAAGCTAATAAAATTGTTAAAACTGATGCGTTAGGTAACGTAGCATCACAAGGAATTAAAGTTGACTCATACTTAATCATAGACACTACTGGAACTACTGTTAATTTAAGTACTCCAGGTGGTGCTAACTTTATGAGTTCAGTGGGATCAAGTAATCCAACTGTTAGCATGGTAGGAAGTCTTAACATTGGTGCAACTGGTGTATCAGAAGGTAACTTCCAAGCTAACTCGGCACTAGCTGGCGAATCAAGATTAGGTGTTGATTGGATACATAGTTCATTTGTTGAAGCACCAGGCGAACTTGATGCGGCAAGTACAGGTGTTAGTATAGGTGCAAATACAGGATATACTTCCGCAGGACAAATTGGTCTTATAGCCGATGGTGCAACGGTACTTATAGCAACATCAACAGGCTTTGAACCAAATCTTGATAACACATATAATATTGGTACAGCAACTAAAAAATATAACACAGTTTACTCAACAACGTTTAGTGGCGTAGCCACTAATGCTCAATACGCCGACTTGGCGGAGAACTATACAGCAGATGCAGTATACGAACCAGGTACAGTTGTAATATTTGGCGGTGAAGAAGAAGTAACTCTTACAAAACTTAGAGGCGATAATAGAGTTGCTGGTGTTGTTTCAGAACATCCAGCATACTTAATGAATTCAAACCAAGAAGGCTCTAACGTAACAGCTATAGCATTACAAGGTAGAATAAAAGTTAAGGTTGTTGGTATTGTTAAAAAAGGACAAATGCTTATAACAAGTTCAACACAAGGATTTGCAAGTGTAAGCACTAATCCAGAAGTTGGAACTGTAATAGGTAAGGCTATCGAAAACAAAGACGACGGTGGTGAAGGACTTATCGAAGTTGTGGTAGGAAGAGTATAATGGCACAACAAAGTATTAATATAGGAACAAGTGCAAACAAAGGTGATGGAGATCCAATCCGTACAGCCTTTACTAAAGTTAATGCTAACTTTACAGAACTGTATGCACAACACGATGGTACAATAGCTCAAAAGACTGATATAACAGGAAGTGTATTTGGTGACGACTCAACATTACTAGTTGATGCTGTTAGCAGTACTATTCCATATGCAGTTTTAAGCGGTACTCCAACTATACCAGTAAACAATAATCAGTTAATAAACGGTGCTGGATTTATTACTGCTGAAACAATTACTTTAGCAACATTAAAAACAGAAGTAGCGGCAAGTACCGATTTTGCAGATTTTAAAACAAGGATAGCGGCACTATAAATATGTGTACAATAGGAAACAACAATGGCGAATAGAATACCACTAATAGTTGACGTTTTAGACAGCAACAAAATTAAGGAATTACCCGTAGGTGATAACCTTGATTTAGGTGGTGCTGGCGTTACTAATGCTGGAACAATTAATGCAACAGACATTAGAATTAATAACGTTTCGTTTAATAATCCATTCAGTGGTGACTATAACGATCTAACTAATAAACCGCAGATTCCAAATGTACCAACAGCGTTGAGTGCCTTTGCAAATGATGTTGGGTATTTGTCAGCAGGTATAACATCAGATGTAATTACTGAAGGTGTAAGTAATTTATACTTTTCAAATGCTAGAACTGATGCACGTATACAAGCATCATTACTTCAAAGTCTTCAAAATGTAGCAACTCCGGCCTCTGGTGATGATGGTAAAGTAATTTATTATGATCATGCAACGACAAGTTTTAAATATACAGCTACAGTAACAGAAGCAGACACAATTAATTCAGTTTTATCAAGAGGTAATACATCAAACTTAGATTTTAATACAACAGGAAAAGTTTATTTTGCTAACGTATTTGCACAGGTAACAGATTTACCAAGTGCGTCTACATACCACGGTATGTTTGCACACGTACACGCAACTGGCAAGGCTTATTTTGCACACGCAGGAAATTGGGTAGCGTTAGCTACAGAAGGCGGAGGATTAACATCATTAATTGTTGCCGCAGATGATTCTACACAACGTACAATACAATCAGGAGAGTCAATTAAATTTGCTGGTGGTACTGGTATTTCAACTGCTAGTGATACAGAAGGTAACATAACATTTTCAATTGGAAACATAGGCGACCTAGTAGACGTTGGCGTAGCAGGAGCAACTAACGGACAAGTATTAACATATGATTCAGGTGCAAGTACTTGGGGACCAGGTTCAATTGCGGCGCCTAACACTCTTGATGATTTAAATGACGTTGACACAACTACTACAACACCAGTTAATGATTATGTTTTAAGTTATAAAAGCGGAACATCAAAATGGGAACCAAGACCATTAAACAATGTTGATGCGGCAACAGTTACTACAGCCGCAAACTCAACAGCGGCGGCACAGTTTGTAACGTTTGTTGCTGTAGGCGATAGTAATGCACAAGAATTAAGAACAGATGCTTCACTAACTTATAATCCAAATACAAATGTATTAACAGCAACTTCACTTTCAGGAACTACTGTTAATGCTACTAATTTAAATGTATCAGGTTCAATTGCAAATGGTGTAAATGAAATTAGCTTTACAGGTGATATTAAAGTAGCATCAGCTAAAGAAGTTAGATATTACGATACTGATAATTCACACTTTATAGGTTTTAAAGCACTACCATCTATAACAGCAAGTAAATCATTTACATTACCAGATGGCGATGGAACTAACGGCCAAGTATTAAGTACTGATGGTTCAGAAACTTTAAGTTGGATAACGCCAGCATCTACAGGCGAACTAAACGAATTTTCATTTAAAACAATTGCAGTTGCAGGACAATCAAGTGTTGAAGCTGACACAACAACAGATACCTTAACATTGGTTGCTGGTACAAATGTAACAATAACAACAGATATAGGTACTGATAGCATTACAATTAATTCATCAGGTGGTGGTGGCGGTGGAACACCGGGTGGTGCTGACACACAAGTACAATTTAATGATGCAAGTTCATTTGGTGGAGATGCAGGATTATTATATAACAAAACAACTGACACATTAACAGGTGTTAATGCTGTCTTTACAAAAGTAACAGCTGATGACATAGTAAGCTCAGGTGCAGGTATTCCAACTATAACTTCTGCAAGTAACTTAATACTAGATGCGGCAAATGCCGTTGTAGTACAAAAAGCACCATTACGTATAGGTAGTTTTGATACTGATGGAGTAGGAACTTTAGTAGGACAAGCTGGTGATGTAATTTATAACAGTTCAGCAAAACAATTAGTATTCCATGACGGTACAAATTGGATTTCAACTTCAGAACCATTTACGTTTAATGTTGGTGCTGATGACTCAACTATGAGACCTATTTCAACAAATGAAGGTATCAAGTTTATTGGATCAACAGGTATTGATACAACTAGTGATGCAGAAGGTAACATAACAATTAAATCATCCGGACCTACTATAGAATATGATGTAACTGCTAACGGTTCATCTGCATATAGATTTGCAGGGCCAGGCATTGATGGCTCAGTAGACAACCCAGACCTTACACTATATAAAGGATTTACATATATCTTTAATAACGGAGCAGGTGGTTCACACCCATTTGAAATTAGAGTTGCCTCAGGTGGCGCCGCTTTTACAGAAGGTGTAACAGGATCTACAACAGGAACACAAATATTCATACCACAGCATAACACGAGTGACTCAGCATTGGTTTACCAATGTACAATCCATTCGGGTATGGTTGGTAACTTAACAATAGTGTAAGGAGAAGCTATGAGTGAAAAACATTATGTTGTTTCTTTACACAAGGGCTTTAATAAAGAAGAAATAATTAACGACCTTAACCGAGACACAACTTCAGACGCTAAAATCGATAGCAATATAATTCCCGACAGACAAGTTAATAATGTAAACACTAGACCTTCTAGTAAACGTATATTTGAAGTAGCGTTATCAGACGAAGAAGCAGATAAACTTAAAAACGATCCTAGAGTTGGAGATGTTAATACTCCACTTGTATGGAGCGACGAATGGGAAGACTACGAACAAGATGAAGATTGGACTAGAGACTCTACTTCAACAGCAAGAGGCAACTGGGGACTTTTAAGACAAGTTGCTAAAACAAATTCTTGGGGACAACTTGTTACTCAAGACCTTACTGCTGGAACAACTTACGATTATCATTTAGACGGTACTGGTGTTGACTATGTACACCAAGAAACAAAATTTAGATATACACACGAACAATGGCAAGATAGAAATGGCGTTAGTCGTTTAGTACCTTTCCAATGGAACACACTTCCTAATTGTAGTGGTATTCCAGTTCAAGATTATACTAATGTAACTGGTGCTAGTAACCATGCAACTCATTGTTGCGGAACAGCCGTAGGAAAAGATTTTGGTTGGGGAAAGAATGCCGCAATATATTGCTTAGATATGGGCATATCTTCTTCATATTGGTTTGATGCAATTAAAGAATTTCACAAAGCTAAACCCGTTGATCCTGTAACAGGATTTAAACGTCCAACAGTAGTTGGAGCAAGTTGGGGATATAAAGCAAACTTTACTAGTATAACAGATATTCAATTTAGAGGTGTTAGTCAAGGAAGTGTTAAGAGTGCTGACTACGGAATGATTGGCGATGGCTCAAGTAGATTTAATGCAAATCTTTATCAACTTAATGTTGAAGTTGAAGAAATGCAAGACGAAGGTGTACACTATGTTAAAAGTGCAGGCAATCAATATCAAAAACTTTGCTTTGACGGAGATATAGATTACGATAATCATATTACAAGAAGTGTTGCTTCAGGTAGTATTACCGCAGGAAATCCTGTATACTACAATAGAGGTGCAGGTAACATTGGACCTGAAACTATTGTTGTAGGTAATTTAGATAGTGCATTATTTAATTTAGGCGAAGCTACAAGACCATCAAGTGATAAAGGTCCTAGAGTTGATATATGGGCGGCTGGTTCAAATATTATAAGTTCCGGTAGTGCTAGTGATACAGCTAGTTATAATGAAACTGGAACATCAATGGCAACACCACAAATATCAGGAATGAGTACTTTAATGTTACAATTAAATCCTGGATGGACACCTGCACAATTACGCAAGTGGTGGCAAGACAACGCTATTAAAGATTTAATGTTTCAAGGATCAACTGATGAAAATACACCAAGTACTTTTTTCTCAAACACTAGAAGTTTGTGTAACGGTACAAATAGAATAGCGTATTTTCCATATGCAGTTCATAGAGCATTACAATCTAGTGTAGGAATGGGATTATAATGGCTGGCGAAAAAGAATACATAGTTATTACTAAAAAAGGTATTGATATTGCAGAAGTAGAAGCTGAGTTAGAAAGAGATACTTCAGCTGATGACTCTGCTAGTACAAACGTACCTACTAGAACTGTTGACGTAGCTTATGCTAAAAAAGCCAACAATAGAATAACTCATTATATGCTAAACGATGCCGAAGCGGCAGAGTTATCAAAAGATTCAAGAATACACGCAGTACATACTAAACCTAAGCCTGAAGTAGATCAATTATATGAAACACAAACTGCTCAGTTTGATCGTTCAACATCTAATGATCAAGACGCAGTAAATTGGGGATTAAAAAGACATATCATTAAAGAATTTGATTCTGCTACAGCAGTTAATACATACTCTGGAGATTATACTTATTCATTAGATGGTACTGGCGTTGACATTGTTATACAAGATGACGGTGTTGATCCTACAGGACATCCTGAATGGGAAGATGCAAATGGACAAACAAGATTTGTACAACTAGATTGGTATGCGGCTACAGGAATTGCAGGAACAATGCCAGCAGGACATTATACTAATTCTTTTTCAGATGGTAATAACGCAGGCCAACACGGAAGTCACGTAGCAGGAATTGCCGCAGGTAAAACTTACGGTTGGGCCAAAGGTGCTAAAATTTATTCTGTAAGAAAATTTGGCGGAACAAGTGCAATGAACGATAGTGACATTTATGATGTTATTAGAGTTTGGCACGAAAAGAAACCTATCGATCCTAACACAGGATTTAAACGTCCTACTATTGTAAATCAAAGTTGGGGTTCAAGTTGGTTTTATAATAATGGCACAAGTGCCGCTATACAAAGTATATTTTATAAAGGTGTAGATCAAAGTATTGTTGCACAACAATTTACTACAGGAACGTTTGTTCAATACGGGTGTACAGGAACTTCAAACTCTCAAAGACATCCATTAGTTAATCCAGGAGCAGATGTTGAGCAAGAACAACTAACAGATGCAGGTGTAATTTGTATTAAGGCGGCTGGCAATGGTTATCATCCATGTTCAGGTCCTAATGCTCCTTACAATAGTGGAATCTATGATAGTTATTATACACTATCTGAAACTTGGGCTGGACTAGTTGCCGCTGGACAACCTATCTATTATAATCGACATAGTTCACCACATAGTGAAGATACTTTATTTGTAGCAAATATGGATAGAGTTCAATTTGGAACTGAAGAGTTTATAAGAACTGATAGTGAAAGAGGACCACGTATTGATGTAATAGCAGGTGGTGATGATATTTCAAGTGCAACGAGTCAAGTAAGCATATATGGTACAAAACAATTATACCCAGGGAGTTCTACACATTATATGGCACGAATAGGCGGAACATCAATGGCGGCTCCACAAATTTGCGGAATAGGTGCATTATGGTTACAAGCAAATCCAGGCGGAACTGCTCAACAATTTAAAGATTTTCTTAAAATACATGGTACATCTAATTGTTATGATAGTGGTACAGCTGAAGATTTTAATACTGGTAATGTTATTCCAAGGCGTTATGGAGCACCAAGTAGGGTAGCACATTGGCCTTATAATAGTCCAAATCCATTTAGTGCAACAGGGACTAGTGGAAGCAGTACTCCTGGAATAAATACATAAGAAGAGAGAAAAATGGCCATACAAACAATAAACATAGGAACACTAGCAAACGACGGTACAGGTGATGACCTACGTGAAGCGTTTATCAAGGTTAATCAGAACTTTGAAGATTTAGATTTACGAGCTCCTGAATCAACTACTGCAAGTAATTTAGGTAATGTCGGCGAAGGCGTTTTTTACCAAAAAGCTGGTGCTGATTTACAGTTTAAAAAACTTGTATCAGGCTCTAATGTTACACTAACTGCATCAACTAATGGCATTACAGTTAATGCTTTAGGCGGATTGCAACAATTAAGTATTGTATCTGATTCCGGATCTAAGCAATTAGCTGACGGTGAAACATTAAATATATTTGGAGGAACAGGTGCTAGTACAACGTTAAGTGGCAATGTTTTAACTGTTAATACAACTACTGAACTTTCAACAGATACTACTCCATTATTAGGTGGAAATTTAGACGCAAACGGAAACAATCTTATTAACGGTGGAACATTAACAGCTTCTAATTTTAATGGTGCTTTTAACGGAAATTTAACTGGACTAGTACACGGAGTAGATATTAGATTAATTGCTCCTAATACAGCCGGTTTTAACTTTGGGGCATTTAATTTAACGGTAACTAGTATTGTTGATTGGTTAATAGCAATAACTGATGTAGACTTTGGTAGTTTCTTTGTTCCAGATGGTAAAGATTTTGACGCAGGGACTATAGTAACGTAAGGAAAATGATATGGCAACATTAAGAATTCAATCAAACGGTTTACCTAATCCAGCGGCATTTGGAAATGCGTTTGGAAATAACAGTTTTACACCAAATGTAAATACTGCGACTGCACAGGCGTATGATTACGCTTTTATCTATCGCGGTGGTACAAACACAACTAATTCACAGGTAACAGTTCCATTACAACCAATGGGCATTATGTCTAATGGTGTTGTATTTTTTAATCCTTCAATAGGAGCGGCAACTGTTCCACCAGGACTTGATCCTACTACAGATAAACCAGGTGACGGATTTGAATATAATGCAGTAGCATTTAGATCAAATTACGGAGGTGACGATGCAGGCGGGGGGCCAGAAAATAACGGACAATATCATTATATGTCTGCTATGTTTATGTTTTTACCAACAGGTACAGCAGAATCGGCGGCATCTTGGAGTTCCACAATGTTAAGTGGTGCAACACCTACACCAACATATTATACATCAACAAATTTTGGTGGAGATAATTTTAGACACACAGATGGTCATAGTAAAATATTAGGATATTGTTTTGATGGATATCCTATTTACGGACCTTATTCATATACAGATCCTAACGCAGAATTAGGAACGGCTGTTACTAGAATGACATCTTCATTTCAACATTATACTACCGAACCAGCAGGGCGTGGATACACGTGGGGTGAAAAAGCGGCAGGTACTTTTACTAATGATCACGAATACCAAGTAGGAACTGGTCATTTAGATGAGTACAACGGTCGTTACAATAAAACTCCAGACTATCCAAATGGAACATGGGCATACTACATGACAGTTGATTCAAGTCTCCAACCTGTTTATCCTTACATAGTTGGACCTTCAACAAAACAACAGCGTAGCGTTTAAGACGTTATAGATTATGATCGGCGCTTTCTACAAAAGTCGTAAATGGGCTTTGTGGGCTTGGGGTGGCGGCTTATTACTCATTACATCTTTATGGATTCAAGTACAAATAACTGTAGCCATTAACACATGGTACGGCGGATTTTATAACTTATTACAAACAGCAGGTGACTACAAAGATAAAGCTGAAGTAGGTACAGCAATATTTTACGACAAGTTAATTAGTTTTAATTATTGGACTGATGGATTTGTAGGCGAACCCTCATTTGCCGTACTCGCTTTTCCTTATGTTATTATAGCAGTATTAACAAGTTGGTTTACACGCTTATATGGATTACGTTGGCGTGAAGCAATTACATTTGATTATATTCCTAGATGGCGTAATGTTAAAACTGAAATAGAAGGTGCTAGTCAACGTATACAAGAAGATTGTAATAGATTTGCTCGTATAGTTGAATCATTAGGACTACAAGTAGTAAGAGCTATAATGACACTAGTCGCTTTTATTCCTGTACTATGGGCGTTAAGTGATGCTGTTACAATTCCATGGTTTAGTGATATTCCTGGATCATTAGTATGGACAGCGTTAGTAGTATCAATAGGCGGTATTATTATTTCATGGTTTGTGGGTTGGTACTTGCCAGGCTTAGAATATAATAATCAAAAAGTAGAAGCCGCATTTAGAAAGGATTTAGTATTAGGTGAAGATGATAAAGCCAATTATGCACAACCGGAAACACTATGGAGTTTATTCACTGGTATACGCTTCAATTATCATAGACTTTATATGCATTATGGGTACTTTGACACTTGGCGTATTACTTACGATCAATTTATGATAATTGTACCATACTTAATTGTTGGTCCTAGTTTATTTTCAGGGGTTATATTATTAGGTGTAGTAGTACAAGTATCAAACGCTTTTCAAAAGGTTCACGGCGGATTTGCATTATTCTTAGAAAACTGGACCACTATTACAGAGCTTCGCAGTATATGGAAGCGTCTACATGAGTTTGAACACAATCTAGACAAGTATGCTTAATATCCGATAAATACTGTAAGTTAAGGGATATAAAGCACAATGGCAAATTTACCAGTTTGGAACCAGTTATCAGGGTATACACTAGCAACACTAGAGGAAAGAGTAACTACGACAGTTAATCTACCTTTAGATCCTTCTAGTGCGGATATTATTACAGGATTTAAACCAGACGATACAGCGTTAAGCAATTCGCCACTACCTACATTAACAAATTTATCAGATCTAAGTATTGAAAAAACTTGGACACAAACTGTTAGTAATGTTCCTAATACTAGTGTAACTTACACTTATCCTATATCTATTAGAGTTCCAACTATACCAGCATTAGCAACTAAAAAAGTACCAGTAGTTATTATACTACATGGTGAAGGTGGTACAGGTTCTGCAGAAGTTCCAGCATGGGAAAACTATTTAGGAGATCATATTATAATTGCTCCTACAGGATACGCAAATACATGGAATTTAGGTACTCAAGAATCAAAAGCACCTGACATAGACTTTCTTAAAGATTTAATTGCAAAATTAAAAGGATTTAATAATGTTGATCAATCAAAAATAAAATTACTTGGATTTAGTAATGGAGCCGGAATGGTCAATAGAGCATTCATCCAAATAGATGATACAGATATTGATTCATATGTAACTATTGGCACACAGCTATATGATCCACAGTATAGAAACGATACGTTTTTCTTTCCGTCAACACAGACTGGATCTAGTTCTTCAGATTATAATACAGCGACAGTACCTTTACAAAATAAAAGATACTTGTCAATACATTCAATAGATGATACAACAATCCCTTATAACGGTGGACTTGTTTCAGGATTAAATTATCTATCTGTACAAGAATCTTCATTTGTTATAGCAAAAAGTCAAGGATATACAGGCGGACAAATTCCTGATGCTGGCGGAGTATTTTACGGAACAAATAATACTTACTACTACAGTTATTTAGGTGGACGAGTAACGCATTATAAAACTCAAGTAAATCATACAGTAGAAGACTTTATGCGTGAAATTGTTCAAGCATTTATGACGTATGTACCAAGTACTGCTCCTGACATATATTTAGAAGCAGGATCTATTACAACTATAGGACTTAATACAAGTATTGTAAGTTTAATAAGTGGTGCATTACCTCCAGGGTTAAGATTAGAAGAAAATCAAATTATAGGAACACCATTTGAAGTACAACGTAGTACTGAATTTGAATTTGTATTACGTGCAACAAACTCTTCTGGAATTGCTGATAGAACATATAAAATAATTGTAAATGGTCCAGATGTACCTGTATGGACAACTAATGAAGGTAAACTTCCAATAGGACCTAATAATTCTTTTTATATTATAGATAGCAGTATTGTTGACTTTCAACTTTCTGCAATTGATCCAGACTTACCAGCAGGCGACAAACTTGAATATTTTATTGCAGATGGAGATGGTACATTACCTCCGGGTATAAAACTAACTGATCAAGGAAGACTAATAGGAATTGTTGATCCTATTCTAGCATTAGATTTAGCATCTGGTACTGGGTTTTATGATACTACACAATTTGATAGCTTTCCATTCGACTTTGGTTTAAGAAGTGCTAATGGTTTTGAAAGTTTCTTTTATGATACTACAGGATACGATTTTGCTATTGAAACACGTAGTCCAAAGAAACTTAATAGATTTTTTGAATTTAAAGTAAGTGTAAGTGATGGCGACACAGTAGTAAAAAGAAAATTTATAATATTCTTAGTAGGTGACGATTTCCTACGTGCAGACAATACTGTTATGCAAGTGGGTACAGGAATATTTACAGCTGATAATACATTCCTTAGAACTCCAGTTTGGTTAACACCAGGAGATATAGGTTACAAACGAGCAAACAATTATGTAACGATATACTTAGATGTATTTGATCCTAATACTATTATTGGGGCATTGAATTATAATCTAGAGCAATACAATGACGATGGTAGTGCAAGTGTATTACCACCAGGAATGGAATTAGATGTTAACACTGGAGAAATTGCAGGACGAGTTCCTTACCAACCAGCTATTACTAAAGAATATAAATTTACAATTGAAGCAAGACGTTTTACTGACCAAGCAATTTTATTAGCATCTAAAAAGAAAACATTTACTGTTAAAATATTAGGTGAAGTTGAAAGTGCAATAGTATGGGAAGGTAACGAAAACTTAGGTACTATCAAAGCAAACTTTATTAGTACGTTTAGTGTAAAAGCAAAAATAGTTAACCAATCAATTAGTAGTAAAGTTTTATATAGAATTATTGACGGTGAATTACCGCCAGGATTAAAATTAAATCCAAATGGAGAAATTGTTGGTAAAGTAAATCAATTTAGAAATCTTGATGCTATATCAAATGAATGGCAAAAAGGATTAACGACAATTGACGAGAACTTACTTTTACTTGATGGTTCTACAACTACTGTTGATAGAAAATTTAAATTTACTGTTGAAGCAAGAGATCGTTTTGGATTTAGTGTTCTTGCAAAACAATATAACATTGTAGTTACTGATCCTGATAATATAAGTTACAGTAATTTATATGTTAAACCTTTTATGAAGGTAGCACAAAGAACAACATTTAGTAATTTTATTGGTGATCCTAATATTTTTGATCCTGATAAAATTTATAGACCTAATGATCCAGCATTTGGTTTACAAAAAGAAATTAAAATGCTTGTATACGCAGGAATAGAAACTAAAGAAATTAAAGAATACGTTGCTGTATCAAGAAAGAATCATTCAAGAAAACGATTTAAACTTGGAGCAGTTAAAACAGCATTGGCTAAAACAGCAGGAACAAATACTGTTGAATATGAAGTTGTTTATTTAGAAGTATCTGATCCATATGATGCAACAGGGGAAACTGATGTAAAAGCTACACTTGATGTTAAAACTAAACACAAACTTACAGTAGATAGTGTAGAGTATGAATCATTTGATGATGTTACTAAAGAAGGCGCAGGTGTTGCCATATTTGAAATAGTAAATTCATTAGGACAAAAAATTCAAGTACTAGCACTTGGTAATGATTTAGAAATTATTACTAGGAATAGTGGAACAATAATAATTGATGCAAACGGAACTATTTCAGTTACATTAAAGAATGGAAATACTGTAACTGCTGGAACTATTGCTACAACTACTAGTGATCCATTTAGATGGAGACCTAGATTTACACCAATTAAAACTGATAGTGATGCTGTTCAAATTAGTGACGCATTTAATAGTAAACGCTATATCAGTAATATTACTAATATGCGTAATAATATTAAAACTGTAGGACTTACAGAGCGTGACTTTTTACCATTATGGATGACTACAGCTCAGGGCACTTCTATACAAGAGCTAGGGTTTGTAACAGCAATTCCATTATGTTTTTGTAAACCAGGCGAAAGCGCCACTATAGCATTAAATATTGCTAATAGTGATTTCAATTTTAGAGTATTAGATTTTGAAATTGATAGATATATAATCGATGCTACTAAAGGATCTAGTTACGAACAATACATACCGTTCGGGAACTATGCCTTTAATGTTTAAAAGCGATAAATAATAGAGAGGAACACAAATGGCTAGTAATATTGACAATACAAGCATTGATGCTACATACCCTATCGCAGGACAGGATAATGACAGCCAAGGCTTTCGTAACAACTTTAGCACTATAAAGAACAACTTTACTGCGGCTAAAAGCGAAATTGAAGCATTACAAACTAATACAGCAAAGCTGAATGAAAGTAATGACTTTTTAGGTAATGATATTACCGGTGGTAATCTAGTAGCTAATACAGAAAAACTGTATGCTGGTGGAACTATTGTTGCTCCTCAAAATATCAGTTTTACTAATGGTAACTTTCAAACATTTACTATTGGTGGAAATATTACATTAACTTTTACTGACTGGCCAGCGGCAAATAAAGTTGGCAAGATTCGTTTAATGTTATTAGACACATTAGGCGACAGTACTGCTCGAACAGTTACTTGGGCAACATCAGGTGGTGGAACTATTAAATATAGTAATGGTTTTCCTAGCCCGTTTGTTGTAGAAAGTAACGTAAACCATATGGTGATTGATTTTTGGTCATCCGATGGTGGAACTACAGTATTTGCTCATTACGTTGGTACATTCACTTAATAAGGTAGGGTTATGTTACACCCATTTACAAAAGACCTTTCTACCCTTTCTGATAAACAATTAGACGAAACACTATCAGACTTAACCAAGAAATACTTCATGACTCGAAATCCTGAAGCAAAAGACCAAATACAGCTCATGATTAATAGCTACAAGCTAGAAATGAGTGAACGATCAATTAAATCAAGGCTAAATGACAATAAAGGTCTTGACAAACTGATTGATATCAGTTAAACTACTAATTAATGAAGATGATAATAGATGACTTAGGTGTACCACGGTTCACCAACCAAGATATTGTAAAACTTATCTACGAAGGAAATGGTGATAAACTCTCTAAGATTTTAGTAGAGCCGAATCGTGATACCGAATTATATAACGAATATATTGAAAAAATTGGTGTGGATCTTACTCCGCTTAAAACATACCAAGCACTTCCATATGAGCAAAAACAATTTGATGATGTTTTACAATCAGAATGGTTTATGCCAGACGAATATAAAAATTTAGATATCTATCGTTATTTAGAAGAACAATGCGGAACCCCAGATGAAGTTAAAAGGGTTGACGAAGAATTTATAGAATACGAAAAACGCGGTCTATTAGACTTACTAAGATTTCTTGTATATTTGGTAAAAATTATGCGGGAAAATAACATAGTTTGGGGTGTAGGGCGTGGTTCTAGTGTAGCAAGTTATATTCTATACTTAATTGGAATACACAAAATTAACTCGATCCAGTATCAGTTAGACTGGCATGAGTTCATGAGATAAATACGTACATAATAGGAGAACACAATGGCAGTTAAACAAACAGGTCGTAAACAACACGTATCAATGCAAGGTAAAGCTATTGATATGGATTTGTTACGTCAAAAGAACGAACTAACTCCAGCAGTTGGTAACGTTCGTGTAAATGCTCGCGGTGACGAATTAGGCCCAGGTGGCAAAATTATTCGTAAGCGTGAAGAAGTTATGGCCGACTATTACAGAGACCATCCGGATGCAGTTCCAGATGAAATTCCAGGACGTGGAGTAGACGTTGTTGAAAAAGAAGCAACAGTAGTACCTAAGCAAAAAGCAAAGACTACTAAAGCTAAAGCGACAGCAAAAGTCAAAGAAGCAACTGAAGTAGAAGTTAAAACTGAAGATGCACCCTACGACCGAGGAGCTTCAACTGATGAAGACTGGGTCGAAGATGCTGATGGCAACTTTGTAAAAAAAGGTGACTAACAAATGGAAATGAACCCCGGTATGATGGGTGGACCTCCCAAGGCTATTACAGTCTATAAAGGTCATGTTAGACCGTTGCACGATAGAGTTATTGTTCGCGATATGAACTTTGGTGAAATGAAAACTAGAGGCGGACTTATTATTACATCGGACGATGGTAAGAATCATGGTATTAAACCTCGTTGGGGACAAGTGTATGCCAAAGGACATGAAAATAATGACGACTATCAAGTTGGTGATTATATTTTAGTTGAGCATGGACGTTGGTCGCGAGGATTCAATATGCAACTTCCAGATGAAGAAGAAGTTGTTATCTTAAGGACAATTGATGTTGAAGGTATATTAGGGTGGCAATCAGAAACACCTGATACTGGATACGTTGGTGATTTAACTTAAAGGATCATAAGTTGAAGAATATTGATTTAAAACGCTACGAAGAGTTCGTTTCAAAAGTTACATCAGTTCACAGTAGTAAGTCAGGTGCTTTTTATGGTAGAGTACAAGAGTTAGAAACTACAACAGGTGTTAACATACCATTATTATTAACAGCATCCATTGGTTTATCTAGTGAAGGAGGAGAGTTTAGTGAAATTGTTAAAAAGTGTTTGTTCCAAGGGAAACCACTTAACGATGAAACTGTATTTCATCTTAAACGAGAATTGGGTGATATTATGTGGTATTGGTCTAATGCTTGTCGCTCTATTGGGCTTGATCCTAATGAAGTACTAGAGGAAAATGTTAAAAAACTCGAATCAAGATACCCAGGAGGAAAATTTGACATCCACCACTCAGAAAATAGACAAGAAGGCGATCTATGAGGATATCAAAAATAGCATTTATGTTATAGACGATCTTGTTCCTGCCTGGCTACACGAAGCCGCAAAAGAAAAAATTCTACACTATCCATTAAAGTTCGGTCATAGAGGACTAGGCCCTAGTCAGGGTTATCAGTTTTGGAGCGAACAATGGGGCGATTCAGCAAATACAGATGTAAAAACTGCACCATGGGAACTATGGGCTATATGGTTAGTATTAAACGAAAATAAAAAACTTATTGCTCCAACAGTTGGCCCTATTCAATGCAATCAAATCCAAGTAAATTTAACAACTAAAAAACACGTTGGCGGACTACACGTTGATGTTCAAACGGAAGCACCTGCATACACTATGGTATATTTTTTACATGGTGAAGCGGGAATGGAATTTTGGTCTAATAATCCAGAGCATCTAAATCCTAGATTAGCAGAAATGTCACATGGAGTAACTAAAGGTCTAGTTACAGAAGGTGAAGTTGCAGAAGAGTTAGAAAAAACAAAAGACATAGCTCGACAAAATGATGGCTTTCGATCAAAAGATGCAACATGGTATGAAGACGATTATGCGAACCATGACGGTGAAATGGATTCATATAAATTTCATTCTGTGCCTTGGAAAGAAGGAAGAATGGTTATATTTCCTAGTATGTATATACATCAAGGATTACCGCCTAAAGAAGTTAGTCCACGTATTACTGTAGGGTATATTTTTAGTGGACAAGCTACACCGTTTATGAAAGAACATAAAGTATTACATCCTATTTTTGAGGATGAATGGACAAACGCATTTAGTGATCTAGATAAAATAAGAAAGTTACGTAATGGATAAAAAACATATTTTAGTTTTTGATGATTTAATACCTGCGTTTTTACAAGAACAAGTAGAAGCAGTTATTCCACATCTTCCATTACGATTTGGACATAGAGGATTAGGTGTATATCAAGGACATGAAACATTTAGCGAACAATGGTCAAGGGATATCCAACACGGAGTTGAAGTTAGTCATACAAAGTTTTTAGCTGAGATGCCTTGGGAACTTAAATCTATGTGGACAGTTGTACATCACGCTAAAACAAAAATTTTTAAAGATGTTAATGAAGACTTAATACTAAATCAAGCACAAATCAATTTAACTACAGAAGAACATTTTGGTGGAAAGCATACTGACGCACCTGACGATAGTGAACTTATTGCAAACGATCCAAATTGGCTACCATCACATACATTAGTTTACTTTGTACAAGGTGATACAGGTATGCAATTTTGGAATAAAGATGAAGTATTCCATTCTGTTGATTTCAAAAAAGGTCGTTGTGTTGTATTTCCTAGCAGTTACTTACATGAAGGTTTGCCACCAAAAGAAGTAAGCCCAAGAGTAACAATTGGATTCATCTTTAACGGATTACCTCTACAAATTAATACTTGACACACACTACATTTGATATTATAATAACATAAACTGAGGAGAGTTTATGAAACTACCGCACTTAACAGGAAGTATTGGAACGGGTGGTGCCACCGGTATAACTTTAATGGTATTACATATCACAGGATATTTGAGTGGCTGGGCATGGCCAATCTTATATGTATTTTTAATAGTAGCAGGAATAGGTCAGGAGAATCGAACTAGATGAAAGAGCTTTGGGTAGAAAAGTATAGACCAAAAACTTTAGATGGTTATGTGTTTAGAGATGAACATCAAAAAGTACAGGTACAAACTTGGATTAAAGATAAATCAATTCCGCATTTAATTTTTAGTGGAAATGCAGGTATTGGTAAAACTACTCTTGCAAAAATCCTTTTCAATATGCTAGAAATAAATGATCTAGACATACTTGAAATAAATGCAAGTAGAACAAATTCAGTAGAAGACGTTCGTGCAAAAATAGTAAACTTTGTACAGATGATACCATTTGGAGATTTTAAAGTTGTATTACTTGATGAGGCCGACTATCTTAGTCCGAATGCTCAAGCGGCGTTACGTGGCGTTATGGAAGAATATCACACCACTTCAAGATTTATTCTTACTTGTAATTACCCTAATCGTGTTATTCCTGCTTTGCATAGTAGGTGTCAAGGATTTCATATTGCTAGGGTAGACCAAACAGAATTCACGGCTCGTGTAGCAGAAATTCTTATTGCAGAAGATATTAAACCAGATTTAGACACACTCGACACGTATGTAAAAGCAACATATCCAGACTTACGTAAATGTATTAATATGGTACAAATGAATAGTCAGGAAGGTATTCTTCTTAAACCAAACGAAATGGATAAAGGAGAAGCTGACTGGAAACTAGAGATGGTTGAACTATTTAAAGAGGGTAAGATAACTGAAGCTAGAAAGCTAGTTTGTGGAGCCGCAAAAGCAGAAGAAATGGAAGATGTATATCGTTGGCTGTATGATAATATAGAATTGTTTGGAGACGTAGAAAAACAAGACAAGGCTGTTATTATTATTAAACAAGGGCTAGTTGATCATACACTAGTTGTTGATCCTGAAATTAATCTAGCCGCAACAATGATAAAACTAAACAATTTAAATTAGGAATAATTATGTCTATGAACCTTTATACAGATGAAAGACAACAGGAAATTGTAAATAAGTTTAGAAACCTTTTAATGGAAGCGGACAACTTTCCAAGAGAAAAAAATCCGAATGACTTTAGAATGTTTTGGACTGGATTGCGGGGTGAAGGATCCAGTATGTTAGGTCTTACTTTACACTTGTCGGAATCGCTGACAAATGCTAGAAAAGTAATTGACCAACTCGTAGCAGAAAAGGAACAGAGTAGCAAGAAAGATGACATACCTAGTAAATGAAGACTGTATCAAATGTAAGCACATGGATTGTGTTGAAGTTTGTCCAGTAGATTGTTTTTATGAAGGTGATAATATGTTGGTTATTAACCCTGACGAATGTATTGATTGTGGTGTTTGTGAACCAGAATGTCCTGTAGAAGCAATAATTCCAGATAACATGGATGATAGTGGTGAGTGGCTAATACTAAATGAGAAGTATGGTAATATTTGGCCAAACATTTCAAGAAAACGTCCAGAAGACGTACCAGCCGATGTTAAAGACTGGGAAGGCGTAAAAGGAAAAATGGAGCATTTTAGTGAGGCTCCGGGAAAAGGAGATTAACCTGTGAGAATGAAAGCTTCGCATATTTTATTAAGTCATAGACAAGCGACTCCTCCTACACATAGTAGAGGAATTGCACAAGCTATGATGGAAGCTGAAAAACTAATAACAGAGTTAAAGGCAGGTGGAACTTCATTTGAACAAGCGGCTAGAGAAAATAGTGCTTGTCCAAGTAAAGCACGAGGTGGTGACCTAGGTTGGTTTGAAGAAGAAACTATGGCTCTTGAATTTTCAGGTGCTTGTAAAAATATTCAAAAAGACGACATAGGTCCTCCTTGTATTTCACCATTTGGTGTACACATTATATTGAGGACAGGATGACAGTAAAATTAGTATCATATTCAAAACCATCAGAAGATTTTTTAGAAGAAGGATTAGAAAACGCACAAGATTTAATTGCCTTTTGTGCTAGAGTTAGTAATCCTTCTAATCAAATGAATACTGAAACAAGTGAAAAACTTATTAAGTATTTGATTAAGCATAAACATTGGTCACCTTTAGAAATGGTTAGTGCTTGTCTTGAAATTAATACTACACGAGATATAGCACATCAAATAGTACGACACCGTTCGTTTGCTTTTCAAGAATTTAGTCAACGTTATGCAAACCCACAAGATATGGCAGAAGCATTTACATACAGAGAAGCTCGTTTACAAGATCCAAAAAACAGACAAAACTCTATAGAGAGTTTTAATGCTCCTTTACAAATAGACTGGCTCCAAAAACAAAAAGAAGTAATTAACAAGTGTAAAGAAGTATATGATTGGGCATTAGAACAGGGTATTGCTAAAGAACAAGCAAGAGCCGTGTTGCCTGAAGGCTTAACTAAAACAAGACTATATATGAATGGTTCGCTTCGTTCATGGGTTCACTATGTTGAATTACGTGGCGGACATGGTACACAAAAGGAACATATGGATATTGCTCATGCTTGTGCTAAAGTTATAACACAAATATTTCCTATAATAAATGATTTAAAATGACAGAACCAACACTATTTTGCGAAACAGAAAATTGGGCTATAAGAAAATACGCACCTATTAGACCGGCTAAAGAGTTCATGCCAGAAGCATGGAAAAATATGCCTACTTATAATAAAAAAGAAAAGCACCAAATTGATAGCAATAAAACTATAAAAGCCTGTCCAGGTATAGGTGATTTTATGTCAACAGGATATGTTATTCCTGCTTGGTGTGATATAGAAATTACTCCAAGTAAAGATGGACAAAATGTATCCACAAGATACTCAGACCCTAACTATAATAGTGCTTATCATCCAGCAGAACAAGTAAGTGAACAACTTTTAAAGAACTTCGGCGTAAGAGCGGCTGTAAAATTAGATAATCCATGGAAAATATGGACAGCCGCCGGCTGGACTTTAATGTACCTGCCAATGTATTATTTTGAGGACAGAAATTACGAAGCAATACCAGGTGTAATTGACCATGACATTGGTGCGTTAGTAAGTCCTATTAATATTATGCTAAAAGAAATTAAACCTACAACAATTAAATTAGGCGAACCGTTGTGTCAAGTTATTCCAATTAAAAGAGAAAAGATTATTGCTAAGACTGGTAAATTAAGCAACACAGCCGTTGATAGACATAACGCTATAATAGGATTAAAGCATATTGTATTTGCCGGCTGGACACGTTGGCAACACGAGAAAAAAGATTACATCGTTGATGCCCACGACACTAGTTTACCCGGCGATACAGATTAATTCACGTAATAAAAAAGTGTAAGAAATCCGCCTACTATTACAAGTCCTAATAGTAATTGACCTATTTGTTTACCCCAATACATTTCTTGTTATTCATCTCCATAGACTTGAAGAACTTCTTTGACAGCACTACTTCTTTCGATATCGTCCTGTCTAAATCGTACTATGTCTATATGTTTAGTTAATGGAAAACGTTCCAATTGTTTTATAAAATCTAACAATCCGTTACTTGATAATCTATCAGATTGTCGTAAATCACCCGTTACGGCCATTTGTGATTTTGTTCCTAACCTTGTTAATAGCATTTTCATTTGACTAGCAGTAGCATTCTGCATTTCATCTGCTACAATGAACGCATTTTTAAATGTTCTACCTCTCATATATGCCAGGGGTGCAATTTCTATTATATTTTCGTTTATCATATTCTGTATTTCAAACTGAGTATAATATTCTCTAAATACATCAAAAATTGGCATCGTCCAAGGTGCCATCTTTTGCTCCATTGTTCCTGGTAAAAATCCTAAATCTTCATCAACACTAATTGCCGGTCTTGTAACCACAATTTTATCAATTATACTATTACGAAATAGCTTAACAGCCACCTGTACCGCTAGAAGCGTTTTACCGGTTCCCGCAGGACCTATTCCGAAGACTATGTCTTTCTGCGGATCCTGTAGTTTTAGCATATATGTTTCTTGATTTCTATTTCGTGGTAGAATTTTGACGTCTTTCTTGTGTGATTGGAAATTAATAATATTACTATTCTGAAAATGCCGTTTGGCCTTCTTATTACTCATGCAGTCCTCCTTTATGAGTCGATTTGACTATAAAGATCAACTTAATCGCGCCGTAAACGACAACCGAGTTGTCTCTACACAAGTATTTACTGAGTTTGTCGAAAAACAAAACTGCTACTATATGGACACAACTCAGCTAAATAAGTGTACAGGAGCGACAAGATGCAAGACGTAATGGACATTGTAAAAAATATCGATCATATATACAACAGCGATACCGCTTTTAGCGTTCTAAAAGACTTCGAAAGAGTATTAGATGAGCTTGATATTTACGTATATGAAAACTGGGAAGATGGCGAATTAGCTTCAGGCCCTAACATAGAGAAGCATTGGGTAGTTTGCGAATTCATGTGGGATAAGGATAAAATGCCTGATCCAATGGGTGGCAAACGACTATTAGATTACGACTGTAAAGTCTCTTACGAAAAAACTTACGTACTTAAACCTAGAACAATTAAAGAACCAGGTGATGTTAGACCCGGAACTAAAAAAGGTAAACTTGATAGACATCCAGTTTGGATAGTTAAAATAGAAATGCCAAAAGAATTAATTCTTAACATTTATAGCGGTTACAGAGAGCAATTAGACATAGTTGCAGAACCGGCTGAAATGGGTGCAGAAACGGCAGTTGATCAAGCGCCTATGGCACAACCGGGTGAAGAAGCGGCTATGGCTGATCCGGCACAAGTTTCTCCAGAGGCGGCTGTATAATGGGATTACAAACAGCAGACTTAAGAAATTTAGTTTACGATATTTTTGAAATTGATTCTTTCAAATCAAAAATGGGTGAAGACAAAGACATTGTTGTTTTAAGTTTTTCAGTTAAATCACAAGAACCAGCAAACGACTTAATGAACTTCCTTGAAAAAGGATATCCATTTGTATTAGATGCAGATGTAACATCAGGTGAACAACCAGATGGCACATATAAGGTTTTTGTTGAAATGGAACGTGGAAGAGATATTCCAGCACAAATTACTGAAATAGTAGATGGCGTTCAAAAGTTAGCAGAACTAGACGATATGAAATTTAGATATTATAAAAATTTTAATAGTTTAAATGCTGACGAACAGAACATAGCTGAAACAGTACCGTTAGACGTTGAAGGATATGAAATTAGAGTTAACGAAACTAACATGGAAAACTATAAAAATTTCTTTAGTAAAAGTTATTTAGATAGTATAGAAGTATTACAAGACAATATTACATTTAAAAAGATTTACGCCGAACCTTTAAAATTTAAAATTGATAACTTTGGTAAAGCAGAAGATATCCAAAAGCAAATTACCGAACAATTTAACATCAATTCTTATCCAGAAATAATTTACCTCACTAAATACCTAGGCGATTACAATATTTCAATATACGGTACTCAGTACTTAATTGAAAACGCAGGATACACATTAGTATTATCAAAATAAAAGGATTAAAATGGCATCAGAAAATTACAAAGAAGCACTTTCTGTAATCTTACATCATGAAGGTGGCTATGTTAATCACCCCAAAGACCCGGGTGGAATTACAAACATGGGTGTTACTAAACGAGTCTATGAAGAGTGGGTAGGCCACGATGTTGACGCTGACACAATGAAAGCATTAACTGAGGACGACGTTGCACCTATATATGAAAAAAACTATTGGGGCCGCGTTAAAGCAGACAACTTGCCCGCCGGTTTAGATCTATGTGTTTTCGACTTTGGCGTAAACGCTGGCACTGGACGAGCCGCTAAATACCTACAACGACTAGTCGATGCCGGTGTAGATGGGGCCATAGGTCCGGGCACTTTAGGAAAGGTAGACGAATTTGTTGAAGCAAATGGCGTAGAAGTAGCAATTCGAGAATATCAAGATGCAAGGCAAGGATATTACGAAAGTTTATCAACTTTTGAAACATTTGGGAGAGGCTGGACAAGGCGTGTAACTGAAACAACTGACAAAGCCTTAACAATGATATGAGAACGTGTCAAAACTGTGGGCGTGATCACGAAGGTAGATTAGTTGAAGAATTTAAAGATGGCGATAACAAACCAATAGAAATTGTAGTTTGTAATCAAGCCAGATACAATGAGGAATACGATGATTAAAGACAAAGTAATGGAAGCATTACATGAACATTTTGGGAAAGACGTAGTTATAGAACCTAAACACGGTATTATCGACGACTTAGATGGCGACGAGATGGATATCATTGAAGTTTGTGTTGCAATAGAAGAAAAAACAGGTATTACTATGTCAGAAGATAAAATGGAAAATCTTGTTACTGTAGAAGATATAATTAAGTTGGCGGAGAGTAGCTAATGGGCATAATTAGTGGCATAAAGATATTTTTAATATTAGGTGTACTTGCTGGTATTGGTGGCGGGTATATGTATGTAAAAAACCTTAAAGCTGACTTGGCTGTTAGTGAAGCTAACAATATGAAGCTAGAACAAAGTGTTGCTGATCAAAAAGCTGTTATAGAACAAGTACAAGCTGATTTTAAACAGCAACAAGAAATTAGTAAAAAATTACAAGAAACAAATTTAACACTTGCTAAAGAACTAAGAGATACAGAAGAAAAATTTAATAAAGTAAATGCGTCAGGCAAAAAGCGTGATGTAGGTGCACTTGCTCTTAAAAAAGCAAAAATTATGGAAAAGGTTATTAACAAAGGAACTGTAAATGCAAATAGATGTATTGAAATCGCTACAGGTTCACCTTTAACGGAGAAAGAGAAAAATGCAACGAAGAAATCTCAGATCAATCCTGAGTGTCCTAGTATTGCTAATCCCAATTACGTTCCTTACAACTAGTTGTAGTAGCGTAAAAAAGCTGGACATTTTTAAAACAGAAGTACCACGACAGCCTCTTAACTTGGAATTACCTGATCCGGTTAAAGTACAGGAATTAAAGTGGTATATTATTAATTCAGAAAACGCCGCCGAAGTACTTGAAAAAGTTAAAGCTCATGGTGACGATCCAGTTCTTTTTGGCCTAACAGATGAAGGTTACGAAACGTTAACTATAAACTTTGCACAAATAAGAGCATATATTATTAAGCAAAGAGAAATTATTAAACAATACCAAGAGTATTACGAACCTAAAGACGACGAACCTAAAAAACTAGGTCAATAAGAATTATCTATACAGTTAATAGGCACATTCTATGTCTAGAATTTCTTTTCGACACACCTCGAAATAAAAAACACTAAATACATAGTCATGGACATACCGGCTATTAGAAAACACACAATCTTCTTGAAGTGGTGGTGGTTCTTCAGTTTGTTAATAGTTGCGACTATCGGACTGTTGGCATTTGATGTACACAACACTCTTTGGGTACAAGATAAAACGAAATTATCGTTTTTTATCTTGACGATCTTCTATGGTATGACTATCCATTGCGGTTATGAATCCTGGTTGTTAAGCAAACTAGCAAATAAAGAAATAAATCAAATAAAAAATATTGACACACGTCACGAAACAGGGTGGTTCGCGTCAGACGTATTATTAACTATGGGGCTAATTGGTACAGTTGCTGGTTTCATTCTAATGTTAGCAGGAGCATTTAGTGGTATCAACATTTCAGATGTATCATCGGTTCAACAAGCACTGGCAAACATGGCAGTTGGGATGTCAACTGCTCTATACACAACATTAACAGGATTAATAACAAGCACACTCCTTAAATTCCAGTACTTTAGGCTCCAACAAGACCTTGAGAGGTACAGGAATGATTTTGAAGAAGCCAGAGAGGATTAGGACTTACGGTTCACAAATAGCTTTCATTGATTTGCTATTTAATACTCTTGTCGGGTTTGTGTTCCTTTTTGTTCTAGCCTTTATCCTAATCAATCCCGTTGCAAAAAAATCCAATGTAGAAGTGATTGCAGAATTTATCATTACGGTTTCGTGGCCAGATCAAAGTGCAGATGATGTTGACACATGGGTTAAAGATCCTGCTGGCAACATAGTCGGTTTTAAAATGAAAGACCGTGGCTTAATGAATCTAGATAGAGATGACTTAGGTCGATCTAATGATACTATTACAACAACGAATGGTAAGAAACTTTATGTTCGGCAAAATATAGAACACATAACAATTAGAGGCATTATTCCTGGAGAATATGTTGTTAACGTACACTTATATAGACGGGTTCCTAGAAATGAAGTTTTAGACGAAAATTACTTTGAAGTAATTCCTGTAAGAGTTAATGTTGAAAAATTAAACCCATACGGAGTTGTTTATATTAAAGATGTTACGTTAGCTATAAAAGGCGAAGAAAAAACTGTACTTAGATTTACTGTAAATGAAGACGGTGACGTTACAGATATTAATGAATTGCCATTTAAAATTATTACGAATCCTAGAAATTCGTTTTATGAAGGCGGACAACGGTTGGACGGAAACTAAATGCTAATACAAGGACACATATTTTTAGTATTTGTACTATTGGCCATTGGCGCTACAGTACTATGGATTTTTATTAGTCAAACAAATACAAAGTGGTTAGCAAAAGCTATAGTAACATTAATGTTATTACTTGCTATTGCTAGTGCTTGGCTAGGATTAAGAGCCATATACGGATTTCCTTATGATAATCATCCTAACAATGAAAATTATTATCTAGTTGGATCTTATATTGTTGAACCTAACCCTAAACTTGCGGATAAGGGTAATATATACCTATGGTTAATACCTAAAAAAGAGTCTAATAAAAAGATGGACTGGTTAGATAGACTTGGGTTAGCTGTTAATACTGATCAACCACGAGCATGGGTTATACCCTATACTAGGGCTATGCATAAGCAGTTAAGAGGACTTGATAAACAACGTAATGGCGGAGCAATAGCAGTAAAAATTGGTAAGAAAAAGAAGAAAGGTCAAGCACATCAGGGTGATGGTATAGAGGACCGTCAAAAGTTCGTACCATATATATTACCAGAATCGTTTAAACCTTCAAAAGAATATAATATGGGCTCACCTCCTCCACCAGAAGCCAATGCTACCGAAGGTCAGGGAGCATTTAGCGATGGTTGGTTAGGAGATTATGACGAAGAAGCATCTATGAACGAACAAAATAGTAATACTTCGGACGGAACTCCGGATATGCAGAGTGATATAGGTATTGGTATAGGTGACCACATTATAGACCTAACAGGATCACCCGACGGTACACCAACTACTAACAATAACACACAAGAACAGCAATTACCCACTGATAAAGGCGGAAGTTCTAACGCTATTCCATAAACCACATCCTGATAAATACTAATAGTATTATAAAGGAGCAAAAATGTGGTTTTTTCTAATAAAAGCTATTGCAGGAAGTATTTTAGGCGGCGCAACTGAAAAATGGTTTCGCGGTACAAAACTAGGTGTCTGGTTTTACAATAAGGTAGACGAATTATACACTTGGGCGGCAAAACGCTACCACATAAAGTTGATCACAGACGAAGAAAAACAGATGGCAAAATTTCCTATTCTTAAAGAAAAATTAGAGAGTATGGAGAAGCGGATTAAAAAGCTGGAGAAGTAAAAAATGAATGATTTAAGTGAGCTGTCCTTACAGTTAACAGATGTAATGATGCCGTGGATAGCAATATTACTTTCCATCATGCTGGCTATTTGGTTTAAAGACTTTTGTACTAAACTTGCTAAAGGTATTGCATTTAAATTAAACCCTCAATTTAAAGAAGGTGATAAGGTTATACTTGATGGCGAAAGATCATTAATAGTAAAAATCGGAATGACTGAAACTGTCTTTGGAATTACTAAAACAGACGGAGAATTTGACGGTGATTATATATGGCGTTATGTTCCTAATGATAGAATACCATTTCTAAAATTAGAAAAAGTTATTTTTGATCATACTCCTCATAATAATAAGTCAGCGATTACTAGTAATCGCGAAGAGATTAAAAAAATTAAAAATGGAGATAAGAAGTGAGTGACAAAATCCAAGTAAAAGAAACAAGTAAAGAATACGAATTAGATAAGGCAGATTTAGTTCCAGCTCATGGTGACGAAGAACAAACTTGGTATAACCAAACAGCTGGAATCATGGATAAGTTTAGATTAATACCTAGACTTATTATGTTGGCGTACATTTATGCTTTCTATACATCAGTATCTTGGTTTATGCAACTACCAGACCCAACTAATGCTCAAGCTATGTTTATTTCAACTATAGTTGGTGCAGGTGCGGCATTCTTTGGACTGTATGTAGGCAAGCCTGGTGCATCAATTCCGAAACGTAAATAATCAGCATTTTTAACTAGCATTAAAACTTCAGATAAGTACTAGTATGGCCAACTACTATGACATACTAGGCGTTCCTCGTAATGCTTCTCAAAAGGATCTTAAAGATGCTTTCAAAAAGAAAGCTATGCAATACCATCCTGATAGAGGCGGAAACGAAGAACAATTTAAAGAAATTAATGAAGCATATGATGTACTAAAAGATCCTGGTAAGAAATCACAGTACGATCAATTTGGTACTGCTAATCCACAACAACGCCAACGTGGACAACGTGGGCAAGAATATCATTTCCATCACGACATTAATGTTGAAGATATCTTTAATCAATTCTTTGGTGCTGGGGGAGACCAAGGCGGCAATCCGTTTTTTGGTCGCGGATTTACACAACGCCCTAGAAATCAAAACGTAACAATTGCCGCAGATATTGATTTAGAAGATATTGTACATGGCAAAAAGTTAATTGCATCATACAGACTTCCTAATGGACAAGAACAGACAGTTAACATTGATGTTCCACCTGGAGTTAGACACGGCGATACAATTCAATTTAGAGGCATGGGTGGAAATGAGTACTTTCCTGGTAGACAACAAGGGGATCTTCATGTTAAAATACGTATAAAGAAACACCCCATATATGATGTGGATGGATTAGATTTATACATAACTAAAAGTGTAGACTTATTCGATCTTATTTTAGGAACAAACATTCAGGTTGATACAATACATAATAAAAAGCTAAATGTTACAGTTCCAGCAGGCACTAATCCAGGTACAACTTATAGTATACAAGAACAAGGACTTCCAGATCATAGAACTGGTAGTACAGGACGCTTGTTTGTTAAAGTAGATGGCAAGACGCCACAAGTAATGAATGAAAAACATAGAGAAAGGTTGAGAAAGATTCAAGATGAAGCTAATAAAGGCCCCAAATAGTTGGTTAGATAAAACAGTAGTACCGTTTGATTTTAATGTACATAATGCTGAAGACGTTGAGAAAGAAATGTCGGACATTATGTTAGCTAACGAAGGTGTTGGATTAGCGGCTAACCAAGTTGAGTTAGATGCTCAAATCTTTGTTATATCACCAACTGAATTAAAAGGCTACGAAGACAAAAAACCGTTTGCTATTATTAATCCCAAGATAACTCACGTAACTGAAGAAACAATTCTAGGTGAAGAAGGCTGTTTGAGCTTTCCGTTTTTATACTTTAAAGTAAAACGACCTTATGGATTGATAATAGAGTGTCTTGACAGCAAACAAAAAGAGTGTACAATAGAGTTACAAGGATGGAATGCAAGGATATTCGGTCACGAATATGATCACTTGTATGGAATCAATTATACCGACAGGGTGAGTAAGTTGAAATTAAATATGGCTATAAAGAAACGTGATAAATTTTTAAAACGATATAAAGAACGGGTGCCTAATGGTTGAACCAAGTAAACAATTACAATTAGTATTTGATAAAGCAGTTGATGTTGCTAAAAAGCTGAATCATGAATACGTAACTATAGAGCATCTACTATTTGCGATGCTATTAGAAGAAACATTTTCTAAAGTTATGGAAGGATTTGGAGCGGATCACGAATTAATCCGTAAAAATCTTGAACATTATTTAAAATCCAATTTACAAGATATAACTATTCCTAAAGAACAGATGGATAAGAAATTTAAACCAAAGAAAACACACGCTGTAGAACGTGTACTTAATAGAGCATTTACTCAAGTACTGTTTAGCGGACGACAAAGCATTGAAATATCAGATGTTTTTCTTAGTATGTTAAATGAACAGAAGTCATGGGCATACTATAATATTGCAAAAGCAAACATCGATAAAACAAAATTTGCAGAATATTTAAATAACGAACTAGAAGCTAACTATGAAGATGAAGAAACACAAGGAATGGCTACTAGAGCGTTACGTTCTTTTACAACAAATTTAAATGCCTCAGTTGATGCAGGAAAAATTGATCCAGTTGTAGGTAGACACGAAGAATTAGACACAATTGCGTTAGCGTTAGGACGTAGAGCAAAAAATAATGTGTTGCTTGTTGGTGATCCGGGCGTAGGTAAAACTGCTATTGCAGAAGGCCTTGCCTGGAACATCGTTAATAAAAATGTTCCAGAATTTTTAATGGAATACAATGTTTATAATTTAGATATTGGCTCTATGTTAGCTGGTAGTAAATATAGAGGTGATTTTGAAGAACGTTTTAAATTAGTAATATCAGCTTTAAAGAAACGTGGTAAAACTATTGTGTTTATCGACGAAGCACATATGATTAGTGGTGCAGGTGCGGCAGGTAGCAATAGTTCAAACGATCTTGCAAATATGTTAAAGCCTGTATTAACTAAAGGCAACATTAAAGTAGTTGCTTCAACTACTTGGGAAGAATATCGCAAGTTTTTTGAAAATGATAGAGCTTTAATGCGTAGATTTGCTAGAGTTACTGTTGATGAACCTAGTAAAGCAGTTACAAAAGAGATTTTACTTGGTATTAAAAAATATTACGAAGAATTTCATAACACTACTATTACAGAAGAAGCTGTTGACTCCGCAATTAAATTAAGTGTGAAGTATCAAGCAGATAAGAAGCTTCCAGACAAGGCAATTGACTTACTTGATTGTGCTTGTTCTAGATTTAATCTTAAAAAAGTAGACGAACGCATTGTAACAGAAGAAGATATACAATATGAATTAGCAAAAGCTGTTAATCTTCCTGAAGAACAAGTTAAAGAAAAAGAAACAAGTAATCTTGCTAATTTAGAAAAGAATGTTAAAGGGGAAATTTACGGACAAGATATTGCTATTGAAAATATAGTAGATAAAATCCTAGTTGCTCAAGCTGGACTTAAAGAAGAAAATAAACCAATTGGATCTTTTGTGTTTATGGGTCCAACAGGTATAGGTAAAACTGAAACAGCTAGACAACTTGCAACACAACTTGGTGTAAAACTTGTTAGATTTGATATGTCAGAGTATCAAGAGAAACACTCTGTTGCTAAACTAATAGGTTCACCTCCAGGATATGTAGGGTTTGAAGAAAATGCTGGAATGCTTATTACTTCATTACAAGAATCACCTAATTGTGTTTTACTTTTAGACGAAATTGAAAAATCTCATCCTGATGTAAGTTCGTTATTATTACAAATTATGGATAATGGATTTATTACAGGTAGTAATAGTAAAACCGCAGATTGTAGAAACATTATTTTAATCCTAACAACAAATTTAGGAGCCGAACAAGCAGAAAAGAGTGTAATTGGATTTGGAAGTGATGAAGCTGAGTTTGAAGATGTAGAACTTAAGAAGTTTTTTCCTCCAGAATTCCGTAATAGGCTTGACGGAGTTATTACATTCAATAAACTAGACAAGAATACAATGATTAAAATTGTTGGTAAGTTCTTAGTACAACTTAAAGCTATGTTAAAAGACAAAGAAGTTGACATAAGTATTACTGATGACGCTATCGATGTATTAGTTGATAAAGGGTTTAATCAAAAGATGGGTGCAAGACCATTGCAACGTGTTATTGATAAAGATATTAAACGCCCGTTATCAAAACTATTACTCTTTGGTGAATTAAAAGATGGTGGTAAGGTTAAGATAGATGTTAAAGATGGCGAACTAATTTTAGAAAAAGAGGAAGCTAAACATACTGTCCACTAGGAGTGTGTATAATGATTAAGTATGAGAGCAAAAAGTTATTTTATGACACATACATTTATAAATTAGGAGTATACAATCCTGTTGCCTTCATCTTTCGTAATAAGAATCTAAGTCATGCTAGAAAAGTAATTGATGAATTACAATTTAACATAGATAATAAAGAAAATCTCCAATATAAAACTTGCCCTACAGCATTACGACACATTGATGTTCATGTAGATGATATACATGATCTTAAATATCTATTAACACAGTTCCAAGAAGATAATTCAGAATATATGGTCCGTTGTGAAGGTCGTAAAATGGGAATATTCTCCAACGACGAACGATGGTTAACACAGATATCAAAAAAACTTAATTGTGTTTGTGATTTTTATGAACCGCATGAAAATACTATAGATATTTTAATAAACAATAAAAATATCCTTATTAAAAACCCTCCATTTAGCTACGAATACAAAGTTACTCTTGGTGATAAAATCATTGACTCTAACTTTTATAATTGGGCTAAAGTAAATGCTGATAAAGTACGTGTTAGTCCTGGACTTCTTAGAACTATCTATAATAAAGGGTATACAAAAGGCAAATACCTATATCTGCGTGATGCAAAGATACTAACTCTTGCCCACTTATTCTTAAGTGGTAATATTACCAGAATCGACACAATAGTTCTAAAGGACGATGTAGATAAATAACAATATGTCCAGTGTAAGCGAAACAATTTTATCAAATCAAGTACACCCAGGTGATAGTACCTCGGTTGCAGTAACAGGTACCAAGTATAAAGGCGACGGCTACTATGGTAGAGCTGACGGTTTTCATACAGTACAATATAATGTTTCTGGGTTTAACGGTACTATTAAAATGCAGGGTACACTAGCTATAGATCCAGCAGAAGCTGACTATTTTGATATAGCAGGTACAGAAGAAGTCGGCACAGAAGGTAGTTTTTTCAAGAATTTTACCGGTAATTTTGTGTGGGTTAGAGCTGTAGCAACGTATACATCTGGTACAATACAGTCTGTACTATTAAATCATTAGGATATAGCATGAAACACTTTATTAACATAGTTTGGGAAAAGAAAGAAGAAGAAGTTGACGATATAGTTGTAGATGCAGTTCTTGAATGCGCCGATGAAGCTTTACTTGAAGATGAAACAAACTATGATATAGGTGAAACTGAACAAGGTGGGCTTATACTTACTGTAGAGACCCACAAAGCACTAAAAGATTCAGAATCCACAATAGTAGCAGAACGCATAGCCAACAAGTTATTCGATTTAGGCTATAATTCCTTCGACGTCGAAATTTCCGTATAGCTTTAAAGTCTGATAAATACTCTATAGTAACAGGTATAGAGGAGTAATGTCATGGCTTGTACAAATGACGAATGCAAAAACGAAAAATGCACTTGTGATCCATGTGAATGCACACCCACAATGCGTTGTGAGTGTTGCACAATAGCGGATTAGGATTAATTATGAAAATAAATGAAATTTTTGATACAGAGCACGATCGCGACGGCGCCGACCAGAAGAAGCAAGATCTTGGTTTCAATATCGCACAGGACTTACATATACATATGAAAAATGATCCTATGTTTTATCGTAAGCAATATTATCCTACGTTAGCGAAGTTACAAGATACCCTTAAACGTGGTGAACCCATCGACGTTAGAAAAGAACTGTTACCAATGGTAACTAAAGCAAAAGATCATTATTGTGCCAAGTATAATCTTCCAAAACGACCAGAGGACTTGATGCAAGACGAAGATGTTAATGCATTAATTGAAAAGATCTATGGTGAAGAAATGGAGTTGATTAGAAAAGGTGATTACTAATGCTCTTACGCCAACTTACTGAAGCAGATGGAAAAACTGCGGTATTTGCCTTTGGGAGAATGAATCCTCCGACTATTGGTCATGCCAAGTTGGCTGATGTTGTAAAGCAACAACCAGGCACTCCTTTTTTATTTTTAACCCACACACAAAAACCTAAAACAGACCCCTTAACATTTGCAGAAAAAGTTTTTTTTGCCCGTAAATGTTTTGGCGAAAACATCTCTATAGGTCACGACAATGTTAGAACTATCATAGATGCTATGAAATTTCTCTATGCTCGAAAATTTACAGATATTATATATGTTGCAGGTGATGATAGGGTTAACTCATTTAACGAATTACTAAACAAATATAACGGTGGTGATGATTATACATTTAATTCTATAAATGTTGTAAGTGCAGGTCAGCGTGATCCTGATGCCGACGGTGCTGAAGGAATGAGTGCAACTAAAATGAAAAATGCCGCGGCCGAAAATGATCTTCAAACATTTAAATCAGGTGTATGTAGTACAGACCCTAAAGTAGCAAGAATGTTATTCAATAAAGTTCGTGCAGGAATGGGTATTCAAGACGAAGCAATACAAGTAATAGAATCTGAAGCAAAATTTTACGATAATTTATATAATAAACTTGATGGCGTATGGTTTCGCGGAGAAGGACAAGGTGGTCAAGGACTAGGATTAGGTGCATTAGGTAAAGGCACATATCTTACTTGGACTGAAAACGCCGCTAAAGCATTTTCAATACATCACGGGTCAGATGGCGAAGTTGTTAAGTATAAAGTAAAACCAGGATTAAAAATAGCAGATTATCAAAGTGATGAAGTAGCTGATATTAAACAACAAATGGGATTTAAACCATGGGAGTATAGTGGAGACCAGATGTACTCAGCAATATTAACTATGGATTTACAAAAAGCAGGATATGACGGATGTATAAGTGATAAAGAGATTGAAGGTCTAGTGATCTTTGATAAATCTAATGTAACTCGAGCTGAAGGAGAACCCAATTCATAAACTAAAGTCTAGGTATTGTGTAAAATGCGAAGCAGTATATCAATGGCAATGTAGTTGTCCTAATCATAAGAAACATAAAAATATTATGAATAGATTTAAAGAAATTAGTATGGTAGCTGTAAACGAGACAAGTAAGTATTGCGGAATAGATAATAATAAAGATGGATGAGATAGAAAGATTAAAAGAGTTAGCCGGAGTTAATGAGTTTAAAGGATTTCAAGAATACATTCCTGAAAACCCAAGTGTAACAGCCTCTGCTCTTAAAGATAAAGAAAAAGCTCTAGGCCTTAAGCCAGGAGATCCTGAATGGTTTAAACTTTGGTTTAGTAAACCTTATATGGTTACAAATAATGTGCAGTTTAGAGGCAGAAAAAAATGAAGTTAAGGCAGGTGTACGAAGGTGTTGGACGAATAGTTCCAGGAGTTAATACAACTGCTGACGTAGGTCCTGACGAAACAAAAAAACAAGCCGCTAAATTTGGAAACAAAGTTGACAAAGATGGTCGTCCTGCGTATTTCATGCATCATAAAGCTCATAAAAATACTAATCCTAACACGCTCTTTAACTTGGGCATGACAGAAGGTAAAAGTCCGCATAAAAAAGGTACTGCAAAATATAAAAAGCATATGGCCGCTAAACACGCCAATATGGCTGAAGCAGATATAACTGATGTAGCTAGTACAAGCGAAATTTATGTAGACATGGACGGTGTACTTGTAGACTTCTTTGATGCTTGGACTAAATTAATGGGCGTTAAAAACTGGAAAGACATTAAAAATATAAACGTAGCATTAGATAAAATTAGAAGTACTAAAGACTTCTGGGTTAATTTAAAACCTACACCAAATGCTTTTACGTTATTAGACATTATTAAAAAAATTAAGGGCAACTATAAGATTCTTTCCGCACCAATGGCAGACGATCATAGAGTTGAACCAAGCAAAAGGGCTTGGGTTGAACAACACTTAAAAGCATTTCCGCCTGACGAAGTTATTATTACAACTAATAAAAAACAGTATGCTACACAACCAGATGGAACACCAAATATATTAATTGATGACTTTGGTCAAAACGTTGCTAAATGGGAAGCGGCTGGTGGGGTTGGATTTAAGCATAAAGATCATAAGTTTGAAAGAACTGCAAAAGCTCTAAACAAACACTTTAAAGAATCTACTATATCTGAAGGCGATCTAAAAATGAGATATGCTGACTTTAAAGACTTTGTTGCTGATAAAGTTAAGCAACCGCAAAAAGGTCACGGTAAAAAAGAATACGATCCAAGATTATTAGCTAAAATTTACGAGCTTCTTTCAGGTAAAGATGTTACATATGATGGCAAGAACTATACTATTCATGATGTAGAACATTCGCCTAGAGCAATGGCTAGAAGAGGCAGAAATCCAGCTATAGAACGTGAGCTTTCAAAGGGTGAAGAAAAAAGTAAAGAGCGTATTGTTAAGGGTATGAAAAAAGACAAAAAAGGCTTTGCAAAACGCTATGGAAAAGACGCTGATGCAGTAATGTATGCTACAGCGACCAAACTAGCTAAAGGATAAATACTAAAGTTAGGATAAAACCATGAAATTTAACGAAATTAAAAAGAACAAAGACACTAGAGTTGTAAAACCACGTGATCCTAATTTCAAAGTAATGCAGGATATCAAAAAAAGTGGTGCATCTGGTTCTCATGGTGATAAAACTAAAGTAATTCCACGTAAAGAAAAATATAAAGAAGTTCCAGAAGACGGTTGGAAAGACGATTATAAAGTTTCAAGACTATTAGGTAAAGCACAAGCATCAATGGCGCACGGATTAGAACTAGCTGAGTCTGTACTTAAAGGCGACAAGGATATGTCTATAATTAAAGCCAGAGTTATTAAAGAAAATTGGCCAGAATTAATAGATCAACTTAACAAAGTATACGATACTAAAACAGACCTTAATAGTATTCACGAATATGTTGACGATCGTGTTGGAACAGTTGTAAAAACAGTTCAAGGTAAAAGAGTAAAAATAGTACAAGCTGATCCTAAAAAGGGTGTATATAAAGTAGACCTTGGCAATGGACATGAGAAGTGGGTAACTACTAAACAATTAGATTTAGAAGTACCAATGGATGCTTTAGGTAAAAAAGCTAAACCACGTAGCGATCTAAAACATCCATGGGATAGTGATCCTAAAGAATCAAAAGAAGAAATGTGTCCAGAAGCCTGTTGTGGTGTACCAGTTAGCGAATGTAATTGTCCACCAGATTGTCCACATTGTGATTGTAATGCAATTAACGAAACATTTGTACTGTATGATAAAAAGACAGGTAAAAGACATAACGCAAAAGATAAGAAAACTGCTACGGCAATGATAGCAAAGAATAAAAATTTAGAGATAAAAGGACAAAAGTGGAATGAAAAGGTAGGAGATACCTGGAGCGTTGGAGATAAATTTTTAATTAATCCTGATGATGCTCCAAACAAAAAACTAACTGTTGATAAAATTAAAGGTAACAAATTATTAGGTAGTAACACTAAATGGTATAGCAAGTATGCTGTTACTAAAGCCAATATGAGCGAAGATCTTGATTCTCCATCACATAAAGCACAGTCATCTATATGGCATAAAAATAATCCAATGGGTAGAAACTTTATGGACCCAGATGATTATGATTCTGATGCACCTGGTACACATATAATTATGGATAATCCAACAGAGCTACATTTTTATAAAGTACCTGCAAAGAATTATGACGAAGCATTTGATTTATGGCTAGACAGCAAGGGTAGACATCCAGAAGATAACGAATACTATGACTCAACAAAAGATTATGCAAGTGATCATCAATATTGGGGACGTATTGCACCAGATGAACCAGAGCCTGATGAAGAAGAGTCATTAACTAATGAACAGATTGCTGGAATATTAGAAGATAATACAGAACCCACTGACATGGATGATTATAGAGCAAAAATTAAAACACTTTATGGGTTAGAACGTTATATGAAAAGTGATCCACAACTTGCTCAAGCAGTAAAGAAAAGATATAGAGAATTAGCTAAATGGAAATTTGCTTATGATAAGCAACATGAATCAGATTACGCATCACAAATATATGATGCAATAAAAACTGAAACTGCTACAGCTGGCGCCACAAGTGCAGGTGCTATTGCTACAGTAGTTAATCCTAAACAAGCATACGGGCAAAGGCCTAAGGATAAAAAAGGATTACCTAAAGCACCACAAAAGAAAAAGGCTGATGGTACAGCCGTAAATGCCTTAGATATGGGTAATAATTTAATGGGTGGAGCGGCTGTAAAGCGATAAATACCACAAAGGATACTATTATGCGAGATAAAGAAATAAAAGAAAGTTTGGCAGATGATGCTCATAAAGTTGAGCAGGATCATGAAATACAATTAGCTAGGGCTGAATTATATAAAGCCGCAAAGTATTCTATTAAGCTACACGAATTACTTAAAACAATGTCTGAACAAGAAGGTTTAGACGGATGGGTTTCAGCTAAAATTACTAAAGCATCAGATTATTTAAGTACAGTTTATCATCATCTTGATTACGCAACAAAATTTGAAAATGCACAATTTGAAGGGCAGATTAAAAATCCTGCACCTGATATGAATAAGTATGGCATTCATAGTACAAAGATGAAGGGCGAACCTTTTAAAGCATATAGACATAATAAACTAATAGGCAAATTTGATACTATGGAAGAACTTAATAAGTTTTTAACTGATTTAGTAAACAAAGAATCTGCTTATAAAGAAGAGTTACATAAAAGATTAGGTGAAATAGCAAAGCCAGGAGCAGGACAAAAAGTTAAATTTCCAAGCTCAGGACCAATAAACAAAACTACTAAAAAAGGTGCGACAAAATTAGGCGTAACCGCTGGGAGTGTAACAATATAATGAAAATTAGAGACTTACTCGGCGAATGGAAACCAACCGCAAGGGACCAAGAACTAGACAATAAAGAATTAGCTCCTTGGAAAGCGGCTAGACAAGGCGTTTCGAATCTATCTAAAAGTTTTAGTAAAGGGTTTGGTGGTGGAGCTGATCCAGTTGAACCTAATAAAGATTTATTCCGTAGAACGCCAGATGAGTTAGGCAAAGTATCGGCGAAGGACCCAAAAGCAACAGGAACACAACCAACAGGCACATATCAAAAGAAACCTGCTAGTGGTATAGATCCCGAATTAGAAAAAGCTATTGCGGCGTTGTCTCCGGAACAACAACGTGAAGTATTAAATCAAATCAAACAAGGGAAGATATAATGTTCTTGACACTAGGCTTTATAATCGGTTTCGTTGTTGGATGGTGGGTAAACGAAAAAGTTGAAGATTTAGCTGGCTCCCTTAATCCAATGAACTGGTTCAAAAAGAAGAAATAAATGCGAATTAAGGATCTAGATGCATCTTTAGTCGAAGGCATGGATTTTAGCGCCGGACATAAAGATAAAGAAAAAGGTTACTGGACAAGTGATACTGATTCAGGCTCGCCATATGGTGACGAGTTTTATAAAACAGATTGGCCTTACGATAAAGAGCCACCTGAAAATCCAGAATATAAACCAGACTTAGATATGCATCTATCTAATTCTAATATGCGTCAAGTAATGGACGAATTAGGTTATGATACAGAAGGTAATATACCAGTTGATGAATTTATAGGAAGATCAACACAATGGTTAAAGAAAGCTATTGGCAAACCTTCAGCTGAAGAACCTACTACAGTAGATAAAAGTGGTGGCGGTGCTACAATGATAAGTGGCGGTAAGCGTGAAGGTTACTTTAATGATGCAATTATGCGTATGAATAAAATAGCACGTATAGGTAAAGAGAACGGTGCAACTCATGTGTGGGCAGTATAATGAGATTTAATCAATTTGAAAGAGATGCGTTAATTAGCTTCGGTAAGAAGCACGGATATATTACAGAAGATATGTCCCAAGAGCAAATTGATGAAGTATTACCAGCAGTAGCGGCGGCAGGACGAATGGCGGCTAAAGGTGTTGGAGCGGCGGCTAAAGGCGCAGGCAAATTAGCTAAAGCAGGAGTTCAAGCGGCAAAACCTCTAGTACAAAAAGGTGTTAAGGCCGCAGGACAAGCCGTTCAAAAAGGTGCTAAAGCAGTTGGACAAGCTGTTGATAAAGCAGGCGGTGTTGCCGGTATTGCACAAAAGGCTGGAGCGGCAGTTGGACAAGGTGTTGATAAAGTTAAAGCAGTAGGTCAACAAGCGGCTAAAGGTTTTGCAAATCAACAAGCACAAGGACAAGAACCAGCACAGTTAGTTCCACCAGGTGCAGATCAAACACCATCTCCAACAGGACAAGCACCAGCACAGGAAGTTCCACCAGGACAAGCACCACAACCAGATCAAAAAGCAACACAAAAAGTTGCACAAAGAGCCACAGCATTAAAAAGTATTGCTGGCGGTAAAGCAAGTGGCAGTATGGTAGCTAAAGGAATGGATAAAGTTGCCCAAGGCGGAACATTACCACCTAACTTAATCAAAGCAATTCAACCATATACACAAAGCATTCAAACAATAATGCAAGATCCACAATTATTTTCCAAATTTAAATTACTAATGAAGCAGGCTAAAGACGGCCAGGCTCCAGCTCAACAATAATCTTTTTTTAATAAATATATCTTATAATTAGAATGGAGACTGTATGGCTTTTCTTGTTGGTTCTATACCACCAATACACGTACTTGTTAAAAAAGAATACTTATATGATCTGGAAAAAGGTCACGGAGAATATACTCCAGGTATCTGGATTACCGTTAAAAGTGTACTAGGAAAAGCATTATATTTCGAAACATTATTAACTGAATATGGTGCTTTATATGATAAGTTACCTTTATCAGCATTTGTTTGGAAAGAAGAAGTAACTAATCCACTACCCTTACATATCTTACAACTATGGGATTGTTTTGACTATGACTTTACAGTTATAGAAAAACAGATGCTTGGTAGTTGTGAATTTTATGGCAAGGATCGTAATATGCATAAAGGCGAATATATGTTTACAATAGATAATTGTCATGCAGATATGAATCATGTAAATTTAGGATTTTCTGAATACGATCCAGAACACAAATCATTTAATATTATTAAACTAGATAACGGACAGTTTGCGGCACAACCAAATAATAGAATACTTTGGAAAGACGCTAGTTTAATTCCAGGAACAACTCTTCCATGCGATTTCAAAGTATGTAGTCAAAACTATAAAGTTGAAAACACTGATAAATGGACAGTAGGACATACTGACGATTGGCAATACAAGTCGGAAGACGAATCTAAGGACAATAACAGTACATAAGTATTGTTAATGTCAGCACTAACAAAAAAAGAATTCACAGAAATTGGTGAAGTTATTCAAAGCACTTATCCTGACTCTGAAGCAGTAAAAGGCCCTTTATCACAACTAATAAAGGATTATAGCCAACGAGAAATAGGTTCCTGGGCACCGTTAGTACCCTTGGACTCAATAGAAGTAATGCTTAAAGACCCATATTTCGAATATATTGCCGACTTTGTAATAGAAACTATTAAAGAATGCAATCCAACTTTTCCAGATATAGAAACATATAAGCATAATGATAAAGACATTACAACATGGTCAGTTGATCCTTATATAATAAATGCTTGGGGAGTATTAAATAAACCTGTTTTATCTAGAGGTGAAGGTGTAGCTAATACACCAAGGTTACATCCACACCGACACATACCTGCAACATGGACCTTTACATATTATATTGATGCTTGTGAAAATTGTTCGCCATTAGTATTTACTAGTGCTGAAAAACCAAATGCAGTTAAATCTAAAACAGGAGACCTAATTATATTTCCCGGATGGGTAACACATAGCGTTGCTCCGCATAAATGCGATCATGACAGAATATCAATAGCAGGAAACGTAGCAATAAAATTATGATTCAAACTGTTACAAAAACATTTCAAGAGCAAGGTGAAGTTTTTACAAACGTATACCCCGATGCTGAATTAATAAAACCAACTTTATCAGAACTTATATTAAAATATGATGTAGCTGAACAGCAATATCATAAAGAACCTACACAAACTACTTTTGTAAATTCAGTTGAAAATGCAGGACCAAAACCTGATTCGTTTCGTAGATTGTTTGAGGAAAGTGCAGATTTTAAAAAAATAACGGATTTTGCTTTACAAACAATAAAAGAAGCTGTACCGTTATTTCCTAATATGGATAAAGTTAATAACGATCCTTATATTCTTGATTGTTGGGGAGTATTATATAAACCAAATGCTACTAAAGAAACTTGGACACAGGGGTTAGAGCCACATTACCATTGGCCGGCAACTTGGGCGTTTACGTATTATGTAGATGCTTGTGATACTTGTGCTCCAATAGTATTTCCTAATTGTACAGATGCAAATCTTCATCGTCCTAGAACAGGATTACTAATTATCTTTCCAGGTTGGATAGCACACGCTGTTCCACCGCATAAATGTAATCATAATAGAATATCAATAGCAGGTAATATAGCAATAAACTTATGAGTGACTTAAACACAGAACGCTTTTTATTTACAGAACCGATGTTTGTGCATACAAACGTATATCCTAATGCTGAAAGTATGAAACCAATACTAACAAACATTATACAAGAGCAAGGCGACCAACAAAAGCACACATCAAACGTTAAAGCCCATATGACTACTTGGGATATGTATAAAAATGAATATTTTAAATTAATAATTGAATTTGCAATAGAAACACTTAAAAAAGAAATTGATCCGTACCCTATTGGAGAAACATATTGTACAGACTCGTGGGGTGCAATTTATAAAACTGGAGAAAGCACTGATCCACACGCTCATTGGCCGTCACTTTGGTCATTTGTGTATTGTGTAGACGCTTGTCCAAAGTGTTCTCCCCTAGTGTTTCCTGGAGCAGGTAGAGCCATTAAACCAAATACTGGTTTAATAATTATATTTCCTGGAGATGTTTCACATTATGTTCCAAAACAAGAGTGTGAGCACAATCGAGTAATTATATCTGGAAATATAACAATTAAATTGGAACAAGCACGATAAAAGACTTGACAAACCGCGTATTATATATTATAATACTAACATTAACTGGAGAAAAGAATGAGTGATCGAGTATATGGTCCTGATGAAAAGGACAAACTAACAAGATTAGTTAACGAAGGCAGTACTGTTCTTCAAGAAGTTGAAGACCTGACAGCTGGTCTTAAGGACACAGTAAAAGCAGTAGCAGAAGAATTGGATATGAAACCATCTCTGATTAATAAAGCAATTAAAATTGCTCATAAAAGAGATTGGATGGCACACGCAGATGCATTTGACGATCTAGAAACATTGATAGTTACTCTCGGCAAAGATAAGTGATAAGTTTAAGTAGAATCACTAACTTTTTTAAAGAGAGTCGTAGATTAAGTCCAACAGCATTTTATTGTGAAATGGCTGAGGCAACTTTTTTGATTTCTGCAAGTGCGATATTAACATTTACTGTATTAGATCCTGCAACTAGAATTTTTATTCCATTATACTTTGTTGGATCTATCTTAGGTGTAATTAGTGCAGTTATACGTAAGGCGGCATTTGTAATAGTATTATGTTCGTGGTTTACAGCTATGAACGGAATTGCAATTTGGAAGTTATTTTTATGATGTGGGAGTTTATAAAAGAATTATTCATAGATAGTTTACCTTGGTTATTGGTATTCTTCTTAATTTGTATAATCCTAATTTTATTGGTATAATTTATGATATATATGGTAGACATAGACGGTACAATATGTTATACTGATGGTAGTAAATATAAAGAAAGCAAACCAAACAAGGAAAGAATAGAAATTATAAACAAACTCTTTGACGAAGGTCACGAAGTTCATTATTGGACAGCCAGAGGTGCAAAGTCTGGTAAGGATTGGAAAGAGTTTACAGAGGCACAACTAATAGGCTGGGGAGTTAAATTTACATCGATTAAACTAGGCAAACCCCATTATGATGTATGGATAGACGATAAGGCTATAAATGATAGAGAATACTTTTGGTTCGGACCACATGGAATTAGAAAATAAATATTTCGCTCCATGGCACTCGGACCTACAATTTAAAACACACCAGAAACTAGTAAACTGGTTAAGTAGATTTGAAAATACTAAACTAGTTGTCTGGAATCCCGAGGAACACGTTCCTTTCTGCGACAATTATTGGGCTAATTATCCTGAACTAAGAAAAGAAGCTCAATCAGTTCTTAAACGTCAAAGTATTCAATTAGAATTTATGCTTGGTAGATTATCAAGTAATATCGATTATCTAGATGATATGCCAAATGTAACTATAACAACTTGGCCTACATATTGGATACATCATACTTGGCACAAAACACACAAAGAAACTATTAAGAAAGTTAGAAATATTAATAAACTTTATATATCACTTAATAACCGCGGACACTATCATCGATGTGCGATGATGGAGGAATTAGCTAAAAGAGATTTAATAAGATACGGACATATATCTTGGCATAAAAAAGAGATGTTAGAAAAATTTCCGTTTCGTGCATTTAAAAATCATCGAATGATTTTAGATGATTACGATATGGGAAGTGACGGTGCTTGTCAAGAAATGTTACCAGAACATTACTTTAAAACAGTTTTTAATCTTGTAGTAGAGTCAACAACTACAAGTCCATTCCTAACTGAAAAAACTTGGTCAGCAGTATTGGCTAAGAAACCATTTATAGTTTTAGGGGCACATGGTATTCATGAATATATTAAAGAGTTAGGATTTAAATTATATGATGAGCTATTTGATTATAGTTTTGATAGTAACTTAGATTTACAAGGACGTATTACATCAATATGTGACCAAATTGATAATCTTTCCGATAAAGATTATAAAAGTCTATATCAACAAAGTAAAGCAACTGTAAAATATAATTATAATAAGCTACACGAAATTATTAATAGCAAACATACAATTCCAGATCAATTTTGGAGTTACGATAAGAATAGGATAGTAGTTGGAGAAGTTATGCCTAAAATTTATAAACAATTCGGAGTGACATCATGAGTTATGTAGACGCTATGTTTGATCGTGACGCTGATCTTATTCGTGTTGTAGAACGTAAAGAAGGCAAACGACACTACACAGAATATCCTATAAAATATACATTCTATTATAAAGATCCTCGTGGTAAGCATAAAAGCATTTACGGTGATCCTTTAAATAGAATAGTATCTAAGTCAACTAAAGATTTCCGCAAAGAACTTGCAATAAACAATACAAAAACATTATTTGAAAGTGATGTAAATCCAATATTCCAATGTTTAAGTGTAAATTATCTTAATCAAGATGCTCCGAAACTTAATGTAGCATTTTGGGATATAGAAACAGACTTTGATCCAGAACGTGGCTTTGCTGATCCGTCAGATCCGTTTATGCCAATAACTGCAATTAGTGTACATCTGCAATGGATGGATACACTTGTTACTTTGGCAATGCCTCCGAAAACAATGACAATGGAAGAAGCTAAAGAGCAAACTAAAGAATTTCCTAATACTCATCTGTATGAAAAAGAAGCAGATATGCTTGAAGCATTTCTTGACTTAATTGAAGATGCTGATATTCTTACTGGTTGGAACTCAGAAGGTTATGATATTCCTTATACAGTTAATAGAGTAGCAAAAGTATTAAGCAAAGATGATACAAGACGTTTCTGTTTATGGAAGCAACTTCCAAAGAAACGTGAATACGAAAAGTATGGACGTAAACTTGAAACATATGATTTAGTAGGTCGTGTGCATTTAGATAGTTTAGAACTGTATAGAAAATATACTTATGAAGAACGTCATACATATAGACTTGATGCTATCGGTGAACAAGAGATCGGTGAAACGAAAACAGTCTATGAAGGCACGTTAGATGAGCTTTATAAAAATGACTTCAAGACATTTATCGAATATAACAGACAAGACGTTGCGTTATTAGATAAACTAGATCAAAAGTTAAAGTTTATTGACCTTAGTAATGAACTAGCACACGCAAATACTGTATTACTGCAAACTACAATGGGTGCAGTAGCAGTTACCGAACAAGCAATTATTAACGAAGCACACGGTAGAGGTTTGCAAGTTCCTAATAGAATAAAACGTGAGCCAGGCACTACTGCGGCGGCAGGTGCTTATGTGGCATTTCCTAAAAAAGGCTTACACAAGTGGATTGGTTCAATGGACTTAAATTCACTATATCCATCTGTTATTAGAGCATTGAATATGGATCCAGCTACTATTGTAGGACAACTAAGACCAGCTGATACAGATGCAATGGTTGAAGAAGCAATGACATTACAGAAAAAATCATTTGCTGGGGCTTGGGAAGGTCGCTTTGGTACACTAGAATATGATGCTGTTATGGAACAACGCAAAGACTTTGATATTACAATCGATTGGGAGAATGGTGACTCCGATGTAATGAGTGCAAACCAAGTTTACAAAGTAATATTTGATAGTCGTAAGCCTTGGATGTTAACAGCAAACGGAACTATTTTAACAAACGAGTTTGATGGTGTTATACCGGGCTTGTTAAAACGTTGGTATGCAGAACGTAAAGAACTGCAAGAAATGAAACAAAAAGCAATTGATGCCGGCAATAAAATTGAAATAGCATTCTGGGATAAACGACAACTTGTTAAAAAGATTAACCTAAATAGTTTATACGGTGCAATACTAAATCCTGGTTGTAGATTCTTTGATAAACGTATAGGTCAATCAACTACATTAACAGGTAGACAAATTGCAAAACATATGGCGGCAGAATCTAATAAAGTTATTACAGGTACATATGATCATGTTGGTGACTCTGTAATTTATGGTGATACAGATTCTGTATACTTTTCAGCATTTCCGGTATTGAAAAAAGAAATAGAATCAGGTGCAATACCTTGGACTAAAGAAAGTGTTATTAAATTATATGATCAAGTAGCTGATGAAGTTAACAAAACATTTATTGACTTTATGGGTAAAGCATTTCATTGTCCAAAGACTCGTGCAAATGTAATTCAAGCGGGTAGAGAAATGGTCGCAGAGAATGGCTTATATATCACAAAGAAACGTTATGCGGCATTAATATATGATGACGAAGGTGAACGTAAAGATACAGATGGTAAGCCTGGTAAAGTTAAAGCTATGGGCTTAGATCTTAAACGTTCTGATACTCCGGTGTTTATGCAAAACTTTTTAAGTGAAATATTGCAAATGGTATTAACTGATAAAACAGAAGCTGAAGTACTAGAACGTATTACAGAATTTAGAACTGAATTTAAATTACGTCCTGGCTTTGAAAAAGGATCTCCTAAACGTGCTAACAAAGTTGGAGAATATAGACGTAAAGAAGAAAAGCAAGGCAAAGCAAATATGCCCGGACACGTTCGAGCAAGTATTAATTGGAATACATTAAAACGTATGAATGGCGACAAGTATAGTCAAACAATTGTAGATGGTATGAAAGTTATTGTTTGTAAACTAAAAGCAAATCCGTTAGGGTTTACAAGTGTTGCATATCCAACAGATGAATTACGTTTACCTAAATGGTTTAAAGATCTTCCATTTGACAACGAAGCTATGGAAGAAACAATTATTGATAATAAACTAGGCAACTTAATTGGTGTATTGAACTGGGATGTTGCAAGTACACTACAACATAATACTTTCCAAACATTGTTTGATTTTGGAGATGGAGAAGAATAATGCATGGAATGATAGATTTAGAAACACTAGGAGTTAAACCTAATTCTGCTATACTAACAGTTGGTGCAATTAAATTCGATCCATATACTGATGCTGAACCACATGATGGATTATACCTACGCATTAATGTAGATGATCAAACTGAAATAGGTCGCACAATTGACCAAGGTACATTAAACTGGTGGGCTAAACAAAAAGCAAGTATAAGAGATGAAGCCCTAGGTGATGAAGACAGAGTTGACCTACGTGACTTTACTAAACGCCTAAATAAATGGTGTGTTGGTTTAGATTATTTGTGGGCTCAAGGTCCTATGTTTGATTTTGGTATGTTAGAAAACTTATATGAACAGCTAGGTCAGCCAGTACCTTGGAACTTCTGGCAAATACGTGATAGTCGTACATTGTTTGCAATGATGCCTAAAGACCCTCGTAAAGCTATACAGAGCGACGCACACAACGCCTTAGCGGATTCTTACTATCAAGCCAAGTGTGTACAACAAACGTATAAACACTTTGGACTAAAAAGATGAGAGTAGTACAAACACTCTTTTCTAGTCCTATTACACATAGTTCAGGACTAGGTGATGTTAATAAAGTTTTTGGTCCTGTAGATATTATTGAACGTGTTAAAAAAGATATTGACTTAGGTGTTAAGGAATTTTTACTATTTTATATTCCAGATTATAAACTAAAAGAAAAGCATAACTTTGTTTTAGTATCACAGACAGCAAAAGCTCTTGCTAAACTTAATATTAAACTAAATGTAGATATTTGTTTATGTGCTTATACACATGACGGGCATTGTAACGTTACAGGCGATCAAAATAAAACAGACGAACTATTATTAGAACAAGCAATAGAAATACATAATGCTTCTGGGGCCACAATTGCTCCTAGCGATTGTCAACCAAATACTGTTAAGAATATTAAGAATAAAAACTCAAATATACCTGTAATGAGTTACAGTACAAAATTTAGATCTAGTTTTTATAGTGGTTGGCGTAATGTAATGGGAATAGAAAAAGGTATAGTAAGACCTTATCAATTAGATGTTTCTGATAGAGACGGTGCTATTATACGTTCAGTAAAATATGCAGATGATGGTGCAAATGAATTAATGGTTAAACCGGGTATGACTAGTATAGATTTAGTAGGACCTATAAAACAAATCACAGGAAAGGCCTGTGGTGTATTTCAAACGTCAGGAGAATATTTAGGTATTGACACACCTGAACAGCTAGTAGAGACGTACCATGTTTTTAAAAGAGCTGGTGCAGACTATATGATATCTTACGGAGCGAGAAACTTATGCACACTTTAGTAGAAGGTAAAACAAAAGTAATTCAAAAAGGGGATAAGCCCTTTACAATTAATATGGTAGCAAAGGATTTTTTAACAGGTGGCGATGCCGCTAAAAAAGAAGAACTTACAGATATAGGAATACAAAAAACAGCTCAAGCATCTAATGTATTTAAAATGCTTGAAGAAAAACATATACCTACATCTTTTATTGAACAAACAGCACCAAACACAATGCTACATGAAGAATGTGATATGTTGCCACTTGAGTTCGTTGTTAGACGTTATGCATTTGGTAGCTACTTAAAACGTAACCCGGGATGTTCACTTCGAGAAGGACCTATGAAATTTGACACACCTGTATGGGAATTATTTCATAAACATTCTGTTGTAATGCCACCTTGGGTAACTGCACCTACACAAATGGATGAAAATGAAGCTAGAGAAAAATATCTAGTAGACGGTTCGTGGGTTGACGGTGTATATACAGATCCGTATATTAATATTAGAGCTGGCCAATGGGAATTATATTCTGCAAAAGATCCTATACTTGCAACTAATACTTTAATGGAAACTGGAACAGTACTTAATTCACGAGAATTAGATAGTGCTATTAATCAAATTGTTCTTCCTGCCTTTGAAGCTATAGAAGAAAGTTGGTTAGATATTCCTACTAGTGATGGCCCTGTACAACTTGTAGATATAAAATTTGAACTAGGATTCCGATCTAAAGATAATCTTTTAGTATTATCCGATGTTGTTGATAACGATAGCTGGCGTATTTGGCCAGGTGGTGATCCTAAAAATCAATTAGATAAACAATCCTTTAGAGATGGTGAAGATTTATCTGCTGTTGCAAACAAGTATCAATTAGTAACAGAATTAACAAAAGAGTTTCTTAAATGAAAGTTGGTATAACATTTAGTACATTTGACTTATTACACGCAGGACATATTGCTATGTTGCGTGAAGCAAAGGATCAATGCGATTATCTTATTGCTGGATTACAAATTGATCCAACTGTTGATAGGCCTGAAAAAAATAAACCTGTTCAAACTATAGTTGAACGTTATACACAACTTAAAGGTGTACGTTATGTTGATGAAATAGTTCCTTATTATAGAGAAAAGGATATTGATGATATACTTGAAATGTATAACAATATTAATATACGTATACTAGGTGTTGAGTATGAAGGTAAAGACTTTAGTGGTAAAGCAACAGGTGAACGTTTAGGAATAGAACATTATTATAATAAACGTAATCATAGATTTTCTAGTAGCGATTTAAGAAAAAGAGTAATTGCTAATAATGTTCATAACAAAAATATAACTATGGCATTTACAGGTATAGTTATAATAGATTGTTGGGGCGGCGATTGGACAGAAAAACATAGTCCTGACTCTGTTAAATTGTACAAACGAATAATTGAATTTCTTAATAATAGACCAGTAGAACATATTGTTTTTGCAACTTATGGTGATCATGGAGAAGAAAGACCATTACACCCTGAGTTTAATAATTTAAAAGGTTTTACAAATTTAACTACTAAACATATTACAACTACAGAAGAATTTCATGATAACGGATTAAATTACGGTAAATGGCTTATAGCTGGACAGGCTTGGAATGACTGTATTCATAAGCGAGAACTAGGGGTTATTAGTTTATTAGAAAATACACAAGTTGAAGTATATGCTAGTCCTCCGTTAATTGATAATGCTACTGCAAAGCCTTTAACAGACAACGATTTAGTATATGACATTAAAGTTGAATGGGCTAAAGTAAGCGACTACTGGAAAGCTCAGAAAGTAGTTAGTAATAGTTTTAATATAGAAGAACTAGATAAAGAATATGATAATTGAAAATAATAAAGAACCTTTTTACCATACAATTATACACGATTACTTTACACCTGAAGAACGAGAATTTATTTGGACAGAGCTAGAAACATTACATCCTAAACTTGAAGGACCCGAAGTTACTGGAGATCCAAGAGCATCAAAGTTAAAACAAGGACTTTATTTAGATCACGAATATACAAATAACCGTGATAGTAGTAATATACTAGCTATGTCAAGAAAGATATTTGATTTAGAAAAACTTGGACAATTAAAAGAAAACATTTTTTCTAAATACTTAAACGTATGCAATTTAGATTATACTTTACTTAATTACTATCCAACACAAAGTAACTATAAAGATCATCGTGATGTTAGTGTATTAAGTTCAAGTATTTGCTTATGGAAAGAACCAAAACAATTTACAGGTGGTAATTTATTTTTTAAGGAATACAACTATACACCATTACTAATGAATAATAGTATGATTCTTTTTCCTGGATTTGAATTGCATGAAATTTTAAATACTAAAGTAACAAAAGAAACATTTGGCAGATATGCAATAAGCCAATTTTATTTGATAAACGGATGATAGACGCAAACTCAAAAAAAATATTAATAACTGGTAGTAAAGGAATGGTCGGTGAAGAACTACGATTTAGATTACTTTACGATCATGAAATTCATACACTTGATTTAAAAGATGGCCAGGATCTTAGAGACTGTGATTTAGATTATGATGTTGATATAATATATCATTTAGCAGGAAAGAGTGGTGTCAGAAGAAGTCTTACGCACCCAAAAGAATATTGGGAACATAATGTATTAGCATCAAAAAGATTATTTAAAGCATTTCCAAAAGCAAGGATTATATATGCTAGTTCGAGTACTGCAAAAGAACCTTGGAGGAATCCTTATGCGTTATCAAAACATACAATTGAGAAGATTGCGCCACCTTCAGCGTTAGGCCTGCGTTTTACGACTATATACAATGGAGACCAAGAACCTAGGCCAGATATGTTTATACCAAAACTTCTAAGACGAGAAATTGAGTACATAAACAGCAACCATAAACGAGACTTCATCCACGTTAGCGATATTTGTGACGCACTAATTCATTTAATGAATAAAAGATTAACAGGTGTTTTTGATTTAGGTACGGGAAAATCACATAAACTAAAAGACATTACTGATCATTTGGGATTATATCCTAAACAAAAGATTGGCGATAAGCACGAACGCCAAGACAACCAAGCAGACATTACTAGGTTAATAAAGTCTGGTTGGAAACCAACTCTTGATATATTTGAGTACTTTAATGAGCGAGGACTACAAAAAAATGCTTGACTTTATCACAAAAGAAACGTATAATAAACTATTAATGGAGAAAATCGTATGAAAGACATCTTACAAGATATCGTTGCCCATACACATTCGCTAGGATTTCTTAACCTAGTTAAAGTTACAGGTGACGACCAAAGTACTACTATTGAGAGTATGGCTGAGGATCGTTCTGTAATTCTTACAGCAACAACTAAGACACCTGTTGCAGAATTTAATGAAACGTTCGGTATGCCTAACTTAGATAAGTTAGCCTTGCATTTAAAGAATCCGGAATATCAGAAAAATGCAAAACTATCTGTAGAAAAAGCAGATAGAAACGGAGTAACTATTCCAACACATATTCACTTTGAAAATGAAGCAGGTGATTTCCAAAATGATTATCGTTTTATGAATAGCGAAATTATTAACGAGAAACTAAAGTCTGTTAAATTTAAAGGTGCAACTTGGGAAGTTGAATTTGAACCAAGCATGGCATCAATTAACAGAATGAAATTACAAAGTGCCGCACACGCAGAAGAAACTGTTTTTACAGTTAAAACAGAAAAGAATACATTAGTATTTTACTTCGGTGATCATTCAACACACGCAGGTTCATTTGTATTTCAACATACAGGTATTGACAACGACTTGCAACATTCTTGGAGTTGGCCTGTAGCACAAGTACAAGCAATATTAAGTCTTGATGGAAAACAAACAATGAAAATTTCCGATCAAGGTGCTATGCAAATTAGTGTAGACTCGGGTTTAACAAATTATAATTATATTTTACCTGCACAGTCTAAGTAGGGGAAACGAGTGAATACAGATCTTACAACTGCACAAAAAGATTACGCAATCTTTCTTCCAGCAATAAGTGGCTTTTTTGCAACTTATATAGGAAAACAAAGATATGACGAGTATGTTGATAAAACTAGAGTACCGTCAAACTTCCCAAACGATGTAGAAAGTATGAATTGGCTAAACCCACAAAAGGGTTTATTCAATTATCATTGGAGTCTATATAGTGCGGGACACGCCGAACTAGATATAAACAAACATTCACCTAAAGAAGATATGATTCGAAACAGGGATCGTAAGAACAGTTGGCTACTTGGTGACTCAGGTGGTTTCCAAATTGGTAAAGGTGTTTGGGAAGGCGATTGGAAAGATCCTAACTGTCCTAAAGCTAAAAAGAAACGTGAACAAGTTCTTGCTTGGATGGATGAATATATGGACTACGGAATGATCTTAGATATTCCAGCTTGGGTATCACGTTCACCAGCAGGAGCAAAAGCAACAGGAATTGACAATTATCAAGATGCCGTTAATGCTACACGCATTAATAACGATTACTTCATGAAAGAACAAAATGGTAATTGTAAATTCTTAAATGTTTTACAAGGCGAAAATCATACCGATGCAGAAGATTGGTATCAGCAAATGAAAGACTATTGTGATCCTAAAAAATATAGCGATCATTTTAGAGGTTGGTCTATGGGTGGTCAAAATATGTGTGACATACACCTAGTATTAAAAAGACTTGTAGCATTACGTTTTGATGGACTATTAGAAACAGGTAAGCATGACTTCATGCACTTCTTAGGTACGTCTAAACTTGAATGGGCGGCCTTACTAACTGATGTACAACGTGCAGTTCGTAAATATCACAATCCAAACTTTACAGTTACATTTGATTGTGCAAGTCCGTTCTTAGCAACTGCAAATGGACAAGTTTATATTCAAACAGAAACACAAGATAGATCCAAATGGGTGTATCGAATGGTACCGAGTATAGACGATAAGAAGTATGCTACAGATTCTCGTTTATTTAAAGATGCAGTATTACAAGACGGTATATTTAAAAACTTTGAAGATTCTCCTATAACGAAAGGATTAAAAGTTTCAGAAGTATGCTGTTATAAGCCCGGCGACCTAAATAAGATAGGTAAAGAAGGTAAAACTAGTTGGGATTCATTTAGCTATGCAATTCAAATGGGACATAATGTTTGGCATCATATTAATGCAGTACAAGAAGCAAACAGACAATATGATAATAATGTTATTCCAAAAATGCTAGTTGACGAACGTTTTAATAGAGTTTACTTTAGAGATATTATAGAGGCTATATTTGCAACAGATAGTAAAGATACTGCGATGGCAGTAATAGAAGAATTTAATAAATTTTGGATTTCAGTGATAGGGACTAGGGGTATGACGGGCAAACGAACCGTGAATGCAAGTGCTCAGTTTAATTCACTTTTTGATATGTCCGATGGTACAACACCACTAGTTGAAGATGAAGAGTTCACTGAAGATCAGGAGCACAAACTAGAGGAACTGGAGAATGAACAAAAGTAAGAAAGCAAGAAGGCTACAAAAAGAGTTCGACTATTTACACGATAAGGTTGAACAAATGGAAAAAGAAAGAGATCAAAAAGGCAGTAGAGATTGGACAATGAAGGCACTAATTACAAAACATAAGAAATTAAAGCTCAAAGTTAAAGACGAATTGGCACATTTAGAGTAACATCTGGTGTTAATTAGGGCTTGACATATAAGCAAATTATGTTATAATGTAATAGTAGTAGAATTTTTTAGGCAATTAACGAGGTAAGACGATGAAGACTTTTATGCTACTTTTAGCATTTACTATTACTGATCCAGGCGGAGTAGAAAGGGATGAAATTGTAAATGTCTTATCAAGACATTTTGATACAAAACCAGAATGTGTTGAGTTTGTAACAGATTGGGAAGATACAATCCGATCACGTGGACTTGATGCTGTTCAAGATATGTTAAAAGATGGTTGGACAGTTGAACTTGTTCATGTAGGTTGTACAGAAAAACCAAATTTGGAAGTTGTAAAAGGCTTAGAAGAGGCACCATTCGACAACGATGACGATGAAACAGATCCGGGAAATGAGAAATAATGAAACGTGTTTACAAAGACGGTGAAAGCTCAGAAGTTAAATTCTTTACTGGGTACGAAGTGGAAAAAACACCAGCCTTTGATATGGACACATTATTTGTTGTTGGACCACAACCTTTAGACGATATCATAGATTACGCAGAAGACAAATGGATACACCATATATACCTCGGTGCTAACCAAAGTTTTCATGTTGATCTAACTCAAAATCATCAAGGTGAAATTAAACTATGGACAGACATCATAGTTGGATTGCTTGATCGGAATTACCTGGTAACATTGGATTACGATGTTAAGTATCATAAATGGGTACTTGATTGCGAGTTTAATGATTACGAAAAATTCATTTCACAGATTAGTGTAAAATTACCCAACATTGACGAATTAAATTATAATGCTTGTATCAAAATTGATGACAGTGATTTTAATGCATCCAATCCTGGAGTTTGGATACATCAAGTACATGATTTAATGGATAGAAGTAAGTTTACAAAGTGGGCTGAATACGAAAAAGATGAACCAATAGAGGTTGACAAATAACACAGAAGGTAATATACTAATGGTTGCAGTGATGACAATGGACCAAATGGTACTAGAAAATATGAAAAAAGAAGCAGACGAGAAACGCATACGAAACGCAAAACGTATGATATGGGTTACGTTCCGCAAAGAAGGGATACATAAGTATCCTGCGGCACTAGATGATCCGAAGTTAGCAACTGGAGATGAATATGATGTATCATTTCTAGGATATCCGCATAGACATATATTTCATTTCAAAGTAGTGATTGAAGTATTTCACGATGATAGAGATATTGAATTTATACAATTTAAACGTTGGTTGGAGAAACTATATGAAGGGGAACTAAATGTAGATTACAAATCTTGCGAGATGATGGCAGATGACTTATACACAAAAGTCAATACCCGTTATCCAGGTAGAGAAGTACACATTGACATTTCTGAAGATGGCGAAAATGGTTGCCATATTCAATATGCACGTAGCTAGATGAAGGAGAACACATTGTGGGCTATTTTGCAGAACGACCCGACGTTGTACAGATCTTTGATGATCTTGACAAGTTACGCGACTTTTGTCGCTTTGAAGGATACAAGTTTGATGAGCGAGACTTGTATAACAAAAAAAGCCGAGTTTGGCAGGCTTTCTTAGATCCTGAAAAGGCTAGGAAAGAAAGGCAAATGCGGAATCGCAATAAAAGGAATAAACGTAGACAATGACAATATACATAGTAGACATTGAAGCAGTTGACACTAGATACACTAAACAGTGGAAAGAGTATCTACCAGCACAACTACGGAAAGCTACTAGTGAAAATGTTGTTGTGATTAGCGGTGGAGAAACTCCTCAGGCTACAACGCCTGGGGCTTTTCTTAACTTCGGTGGTACAAACGTTTATAAAAGTAAACAACTCGAACAAATAGGTGAAATGTTTTGTAAGGGAGAAGTTAAAGATGGTGACTACTTCTTATATACAGATGCATGGAACCCTACTGTTTTACAATTAAAATATATGGCTGAGTTGTTAGGCGTAAAAATTAAACTTGGTGGTATGTGGCACGCCGGCAGTTATGATCCGGCAGACTTTTTAGGTAGATTAATTGGCAATGCACCTTGGTGTAGACTTGCAGAACAATCTATGTTTGAAGCATATGACCATAACTTTTATGCAACACAATTTCATATTGATCTTTTTATGAAAAGTTTCAATAATGTAAGTCCTGGTAAAGTAATTCGAACAGGTTGGCCTATGGAGTATCTAGCAAATAGTTTAGACACTTATAAAAATATGCCAAAGGAAAATTTAATTTTATTTCCACACAGAATTGCACCAGAAAAACAGCCAGACATATTTAGAGATTTACCAACACAATTACCTGACTATGAGTTTATAGTATGTCAAGATCAAACTTTAACAAAGAATGAATATCATAATTTGTTAGGTCGTGCTAAGATTGTTTTTAGTGCTAACTTGCAAGAGACATTAGGTATAAGTTGGTATGAAGGTGCGTTAGTTGACACTATACCAATGGTGCCAGATAGATTAAGCTATCAAGAGATGGGGTTAGATGAGTTTAAATATCCATCAGAATGGACAGCTTCGTTTAAATCTTACACGCATCACAAGGAAGCGATCAAAGACCGAATTAGAGATTATATAGAAAATTATGACGACTACATTCCTTTGATACGAAAGCAGGTTACTAAATTAAAAGCAGACTTTTTTAGTGGTAAAAATCTTTATAAAGGAATTAAAAATGACGATTAAAGGCACAGTAACACCAGCGTATACGATAACGTATGATACTAGTTCTGTTTCAAAGATAGCATCTACGAATAATGATTATACTATTTCATTTGATAGTACGTCGATGGTTGACAATCCAAATAGTACAATTACATATAATTCTACACCTATTAGTATTACTACTGATCCTGATCCTTTTGGAGTTGAATGGACTAGAAAAACATTTGACAAGTGGCCATCAGAAGTTATTATTGATGATATGATTACAAAATATCCAGGACTTAGATTGCAATATGAAAAATTTATGACCGTATATAATCTAGTTAAAGATGATTATACGTATGAGGAACCTGTAAATGATGGGTCTATTTAAAAATAGAAAACGTGTCATTCGTGACCGTTATAATCAGGTTCCTTATCTAGTTAGATATTATTTGTTTTTACGAGATAGAAAAAGGTTTCCATTTAACCTTACGTTACATAAGATTTTAGTTAGCGACTTAGATGACTTACATGACCATCCATGGAGTTATGCTACACTTATTTTAAAAGGTGGGTATTTTGAACATACACCGTCAGGTAAGTTTTGGCGTGGTCCAGGCCATTTTCGTGTTTGTAAAGCACAGTCTTTACACAGGCTTGAACTTAAAAAAGACGCCGATGGTAATGAAATTCCATGTTGGAGTTTATTTGTAATGGGACAGAAAGAGCAAGACTGGGGATTCATAAGAAACGGTGAATGGATCAATAACGAACAATACTTAAAGGAAAAATATGGTCAAGAAGCATTATTATAGTTGGACTAACATAGAAAATATGGTTAAACAAATTGTACTTGGTATGTACAAAGATAAATGGATACCTGAGTATATTGTAGGTATCACACGAGGGGGTAATATACCGGCGGCTATATTAAGCAATATGCTAGACATTAGATGCGAATCATTAAAAGTTGCATTACGTGACCATACACGAAAACAAGAATCTAATACATGGATGGCTGAAGATGCCGTTGCAAAAAGAAAAAATATTTTAGTAATAGATGATATTAATGATACAGGTGCAACGTTTGATTGGATTAAAAAAGATTGGGGCATTAATGGTCATACCAATGTTCGCTTTGCTGTCTTAACTGAAAACTTATCAAGTGAGTTTGAAGACGTTAAGTATTGGGCTCACGAAGTAAACAAAGCAGAAGAAGATGTATGGTTAGTATATCCTTGGGAAAATGTTGGCGCATATAAAGATGACTAACGTAGTACAATTTAAAAAGAACAAAGAAGTTTTCGTTTTAAAATTTAAAACACAAGATGTTATTAGGTTTACAAAACGTGATGAGCATCATGACATTATGTTAGAGGTGCACCAAAATAAAGGTACTGCTTGGGTACCGGCACTTAATAAGAATGAAGCCCGTAAACGATTACACTCAATGATGAGTGTACTTGAATGGGTTGAGGAGCATACAAATGAAACTTGAAGAAACTGTTTGGCACAAAAATAGTGAACCGTTAGTTAAAACAAAATATTTTTATGTATGGAAAGACAAGTATCCGGTAACTGAAGGACACTTATTGTTTGTTCCTAAAGAAGAAGATTGGGATCATTTAGCAAAATGCTATAAGGCCGCATACCAATGGGGTTATGATTGGGTGCAAAAAGGATTTTGTGATGCTTATAACATTGGACAGAATGTTGGCCGCGAAGCAGGACAATCTATAATGTATGCTCATGTACATTTAATTCCTAGACGTAAAGCTGATATGGAAGACCCGACTGGAGGAGTGCGTCATGCTATTCCAGAAAAGGGGAATTATAAACAGGGTGAGCTACCTTTTCAATCAGAAAAACAGATGAGATTATTTGAATGAGAATTGCGGCTATAGGGTGTAGTCATACAGCAGGTTATCATGTTAGTAATGCTCCGGAAGAAAATGTTCCTTTAACAGAAGAGAACTGGCCTTTTTCTGGACGATGGCAGGATAATAACTGGGCAGAAGAATACATTAATAGCAAAAATGCTGACGGTGTAATCTTTGCAAGAATCGGCAACGGTTGGTATGAATACAGCGAATGGCTAGATTTTCTTTTTAAAAAATATAACGATATTACAGAAGTTATAGTACAAAATACTTATTGGAATCGTTTCCGTGTAACGTCTATTAATCCACCGGATTACGAGCATATGATACCATTAGAAGCATTGTATAAGCACGAAACAACTAAAGGAAGGATTGATTGCTGGACAAAGAACGTAGAAGTAAAGGATTCAGACGATCCTAACTACAGAGTTATTGACGCTCCACATCAAATTAGGGCAAAAGATTACGTAAATACAGTTAACATAGACGTACAATACCACCCCCGCTTTCAATGGATCGAACCCGACTTACGTCGAATCACATATATGGAAGGCAAAACATGGTTAGAAATCATGAGCCTGAAATCGCAACGGGATTGGTTGAAAGAAATATATATTTTACAGACACTATGTAAAGAAAATAATGCTGAACTAAAATTGTTTGGCTTAAACAAATGGACTTGGATACCGTCCAAAATGAAAGATTATTTTAATTTTGACAGTATTCAAGTAGCAACAGATTCTGTGGACGACTGGTTTACACAGAATAAACGGATTGATATTCAAAAGCATACTGTAGATGATGAGCATTACTCAAAAGAGATTCATCGTGCAATAGCCTTAGAATATCTACCATCGCAATTTTGCGGTAACACTAGCTAAAGGAGAATAAAATGCGAGACAAACTATTAGCCGCTTTTAAGGCCAACATGGAAGGGAATATTGCGAAGTCAGTAGCTAATGTTGAGGTTCTACTCAATAATGCTCAAGGCGTTGCAGAACACCCTGACGTAGTCGGTACAATCGCTACCGAAATAGAATTAATCGCCAAGTATAATGATATGCTTGAAATGGCTAACAAACATTTCTAAAATACTTGACAACGACCTAAATATACTGTATTATAGTATACTAAGGTTAAATGGCAATCCACTGCCTTAACATCGGAGAATAACATTGGGAAAAATAAGTAAACAAATTCGGCAACGTTTGATAGACGCAGGAATAAGATTTCATGCGAATGATAATATTAGTAAACACATTTACGAATACGAAAAGGAACAACTTGAAAAAGAAGTACAAGAAGCCTTTCAAGAAGTTCTTAATGCACTTGTAATTGATACTGAAAACGATCATAATACTCGCAACACGGCAAAACGAGTTGCAAAAATGTATGTTCGAGAAATTTTTGGAGGTCGTTTTAATTCACGTCCTGCGGTAACAAGTTTTCCTAATATGGGTTACAAATCTTTGTATACGAGTGGGCCTATAAGTATAAGGTCCACTTGTGCCCATCACTTTCAAAATATTGTAGGTAATGCTTGGGTTGGAATTATACCCGAAGATGAAGTTATTGGTCTGAGTAAGTTTAATAGACTAGTACATCACATTGCCGAACGCCCTCAAATACAAGAAGAAATGACTACAGAAATTGCTAATGAATTATCTGAGTATGCAAAGACAAAACATATAGCAGTTGTAGTTAAAGCAGAACATCATTGCATGACACAACGTGGAGTTAAAGAACACGAGAGTGATATGACTACTGCTATTATGCTTGGTGCATTTAGCGAAGATCCAGCACTAAAACAAGAATTTTATGACATCTGTTTAAGCATGAAAGGACATTCAAAATGAGTGTATCACCTGTCAGAGAGTTTTGGGATCGTAAAGTGGACAAAGCAATACAAATGTTTGAGTATGGGGCTTGGACAGAAGAAAAGTTTTTGGACGAGATGTCCAGATTAGGCTACGATAAGGCTGTTATAAGGGAGAAGATATATGAAGGCTAGAGTATGCGAATCATTCTATAGTGTACAAGGCGAGGGTAGATTTGTTGGTGTACCGTCGGTATTTTTACGTATGTTTGGTTGTAATTTTAAATGCCGTGGTTTTGGTATGCCACGTGGTGAATTGGCGAATGACTATGATCTAATTGCTAAGGACCACCAGGAAAACCCGGATAAGTACAAAGTATTGAAAGATTTGCCATTAGTGCATACAGGTTGTGATAGTTATGCATCATGGGATCCTAGATTTAAGAAGTTTACTACGGATTATCAACTAGATGAGCTAGTTGAAGAATTACTTTCTCTTACACCAGAAGGCAAATGGACTTGCGATAATGGGCAAGATATCCACCTAGTAATAACAGGGGGTGAACCATTGCTTGGTTGGCAAAGGATGTACATCGAGCTATTTGAACATCCTCGAATGGGAGATTTAAAAAATGTTACATTTGAAACAAACACAACGCAAGAGCTTCGAGATGATTTCCGAGATTATATTGGATCTAAAGCAAGATTTCATACTACTTGGTCGTGCTCTCCGAAACTTACTGTCAGTGGCGAGTTATGGAGTGATGCTATCAAGCCTAAAGTTGCTGATTCATATTTTACTGTCCCTGGGACTCACTTGTATTTTAAGTTTGTCGTGGCTGATGAAATTGATGTGGACGAAGTTACAAAAGCTGTGGACGAATACAGAGCTGAAGGAATTGATTGTCCAGTCTACTGTATGGCAGTGGGTGGTTGCTATGAAGAGTACCAAGAAAACGCAAAAAAAGTCGCCACACTCGCAATGGGAAGAGGGTGGAGATACACACCCAGACTACACGTTGATATCTTCGGAAATTCATGGGGAACCTAAAAACAATGACGAACTTGACTTGGAGAAAATTAGACATTCAGGAATATAAATTATGCTAGATAAATTAAAATCACTATTCGATAAGAAAAAAGCTAAAGGCGATACAAAAGAAGTTGATCGTATTGAGCTTTTAATGAAAGAAAAGAAAGCGGCACAAAAGGCTAAGAAACCTTGGGTAGCAGTTTTGAATACTCATGTTAATGAGAAAGATATTAAAAATGGGTTCTTTGAACTAGATTGGAACAACGAATTTATTGAACAACTATTAGATGCTGGTTATAAAGGCGAAAGTAATGAGCAGATAGTAGATGGTTGGTTTAAAGACGTTGCACGAAATATTCTTAAAGATCAAGGACAAGACCCTACAAGAGGAGCAGGTTACATTAATGTTGGTGCTCCAAATAAGGATGGTAAAAGTGAGGTATCGTGATCGAGATACAAAAACTTGTAAGTCAACCACCTAGAAATAGTTATGCACCTACCTGGGATATTAGCATAGGTGTTGCAACTTGGGAAGAAGAAGAGAAAATTGAAAAGTTAAATCAGTATCTCTTAAAAAAAGAAAAAGAGATATTAGAACTTAACCCAAACGATCATGACGGTGGTACAGGGTTAGGATACGGTTCAGTTACAGCAAGGTTTGGGCAATATAACTTATTTGATTTTGAAAATGAAGAAAGTACTTTAACTGATCTATTGACATGGCTACGAAAATCGTATATAATGTTTGTAGAACAGGATGGAACACCAATAGAGGATTTAGTAATTGTTTGTTGGTATAATATTATGGAAATAGGCGGAAAAATTAATTCACATTATCATGGTGCAGGACCTATAACTTATCTTAGTGGAAATCTGCATTTAGGCGATTATAATACAAAAACATTTTATCAATTTCCATTTGAGAAAGAAGTGTTCCATCATTTACAAAATAAAAGAGGACAAGTAACTTTTTTCCCTGGTTATCTAAATCACCATACAGATGAATTTATGGGACCTGGAAAAAGATTAAGTATCGCATTTGATTTATGGACTAAAGAAGAGGGTGTACCAAGCCCATTAGCAACCAGAGAATTTATGAATAAGGAAATAGCAAATGAAATACGTTCTAGTTGATACAGCAAATACGTTCTTTAGAGCTCGTCATGTAGTACGTGGCGAACTTGATATGAAAGTAGGTATGGCTTTTCATATTACGTTTAATAGCTTAAAGAAGGCATGGAATGACTTTGATGCTGATCATATTGTATTTTGTTTAGAAGGACGTAGTTGGCGTAAGGACGTTTATGAGCCATATAAAAGAAATAGACAGGCGGCACGTGATGCTCTTACAGAAGCACAACAAGACGAAGAAAAAGTCTTTTGGGAAACGTTTGATAGCTTTAGAGAGTTTATAACAACTAAAACAAATTGTACTGTATTACAACACTCAGAATTAGAAGCTGATGATTTAATTGCAGGATGGATACAACATCATCCTAATGATGAACACGCAATTATATCAACAGATGGTGATTTTGCACAATTAATTTCACCCACAGTTTGTCAATATAACGGTGTATCAAATGTAACGATTACACATGAAGGTTATTTTGACGATAAAGGCAAACGAGTAATCGACAAAAAGACAGGCAAAGAAAAAGAAGCACCTAACCCAGACTGGGAACTATTTCAAAAATGTGTACGTGGAGATACTAGTGATAATGTGTTTTCTGCGTATCCAGGTGTAAGAGTTAAAGGCACAAGAAACAAAGTAGGCTTACAAGAGGCATTTGATGATATGAAAACAAAAGGTTACAGTTGGAATAATTTAATGTTGCAACGTTGGGTAGATCATGATGGGAAAGAACATAGAGTACTAGACGATTATAATCGAAATGTAGAGCTATGCGATCTGTCTGCACAACCAGAAAACATTAAAGAAAAGATTAAAAATACGGTTGTTGAAAATGCACAACCTAAGAACATTCCACAAGTTGGTTTGAGACTAATGAAATTTGCCGCATTATACGATATGCAAAGAATAACAGACAATGCTCAGGCTTATGCTGAACCACTACAAGCGAGGTATCCTGTATTATGACAGACTTAAAAGCAAAAGAAATACTAAAAAACAAATTCTGGATTATGGAAGATGCTATTACAGAACAACGAATAGGAACATTATCTAGAGACGAAAACAATCATTATATGTATTGTTGCACACAAAACACTACACGACTTGGATCTAAAACTGAATATTACAGTTGTTTAAAAGATCTTAAAAAAGGTATCGGGGGAAATATACTTTGGACCAGTGCCACTATAAGTGATGCTGATAAAACAGTTGATAAAGAAATCTATAATTTAGCAACTAGTACTGTACCATATAATGCTGTTTACGACCTTAAAAGAAAATTTGCACTATTCACTAAAAGTAAAAAATCTAAGAGTTTATATTGTGCTGGTTACTTTATAATTCATTTTGACAAGGGCTGGGTTAAAAGTTTTTGTCCTAAACTAGTTACATTAGAAAAATATGAACATAAAGGACCATTTAAAACTGAATTAGAAATGCGTCAGGAGTTAAGCCGTGCCAACCGTTAAACCATTAAACACTATTCCTATAGAGCAATTTATTGATAAAGTTAAACAGGCAGAGAATTCAAGACAAATTGAAGTTAAGATAGAGATCAAAGAAGCAAAGAATCTTGCTCTTACATTAGGCGGAGTAATGTCTAGGTTGCACGGAGATCTTGAAAAGCTAGTAGATCAATCTAATAAAGCCGAAGAAGTCGTTAACATTACCATGGACGGCGGAACGAAGTGGAAATAACCCCCTAAATACCCCTCTGTAATTACACTCTACTCATAGAGTAAACTGCGTATATAACTGCTATATTCTGATAAATAATAGTAGTGTTTAACAGGAAAAAGATATGAGTAGACCAAAACCAGATATTATATTAGAGAACGTAAATAAGAAAACTTATCGTTCAGAACAGGTTCTGAAGGCCGATGCCATATGGGCAGTCTTCTTTAAAGATAAGCCTTTCAATTTGAAATCATCAAATGTATTAACAAATTATCCTGGTCCAAAATATAAAAAGGTTAGTTTTAGTAATCCCGGTCATGCACATAACCTCGCAAAGAAACTTAACGACTTATTTAATTCTACAGACTTTACAGTTGTAAGATTAACGTCTGGTGAGACAGTTGTAGAAAAATGAATTTAAAAGAAACCTATACCAGGGTATTCTTAAAACAAGCAGGCATTTCTATTAACGAAAGTACACTAAAAGAATATATGCCCTTATGGTGGCAGAATACTCGAGCAAAGACCGAAGGTGGTTTAAGATTAACAGAAGCGGGTTTTGACTTTACGGTTGAAAAACTAGACCTATCTAATTATGATGTTCCGTTCCCTCCCGACTTCAAAATCACAACACAGGTTGTAATATTTTTGGACAAGTTTATAGATTGTCCATATTTTCTTCATCATAAGGGTATTACTGTTTTAAACGAAAAGAAAGCACTCGAATTACACCTTTTTTCCGGTGATGTCCGAAAATACGGACTTAATAAAGCTCTAAAACGGGCAAATGACTCTGTAACCTCTTGATATTATTGGATTCTTTTTTATAGAAAAAGTGCATTTTCCGGTTGACCTTTTGAGTAATTGGTGTTATTATATAAACATAATAAGGCACTGAAACAATGAAGGCAAAAAAAGGAGTACACGCAATGGAAAATCTAGCAGTTAGGCAAGTAAGTCCTAATAGTGCAAAGGCAAGTATTGTCCGAGCATTTAAGAAGAAACGTCCAATTTTTATCTGGGGTCCCCCAGGTATTGGAAAATCAGACATCGTTCGTCAAATTGGCGATAATATGGAAGCTCACGTTATTGATATACGTTTGAGCTTATGGGAACCTACAGATATTAAAGGTATTCCATATTTTGATTCTAAGCAGGGCACAATGGTTTGGGCACCCCCAAGCGAACTGCCAGATGCTAAAACAGCCAAAAAGCACAAATATATTATTGTGTTTTTGGATGAAATGAATTCTGCCGCACCGGCTGTACAAGCCGCGGCATACCAATTAATTCTTAATCGTAAGGTTGGTACTTACACTTTACCAGACAACGTTTTGATTGTTGCCGCTGGTAACAGAGAAGCTGATAAAGGCGTTACTTATAGAATGCCTGCTCCGTTGGCTAACAGATTCGTTCACTTAGAAATCAAAGTTGATTTTGATGATTGGTTTGAGTGGGCAGTTAAGAACAACCAGCACCAGGATGTTGTTGGGTATTTGACATTTAGCAAGAAGGACTTATACGATTTTGATCCAAAATCACCGAGTCGTTCATTTGCTACACCCCGTTCATGGTCATTTGTTTCCGAACTTTTGGAAGATGATGACGATGAAAATACCACTACAGATTTAGTTAGTGGTGCAGTCGGCGAAGGCCTTGCTGTAAAATTCATGGCTCACCGAAAAGTAGCCGCACAACTTCCTAACCCAAGCGATATTCTTACTGCAAAGGTTAAGACGTTGGAGACTAAAGAAATCAGTGCCATGTATTCCTTAACAGTCTCATTGTGCTACGAGCTTAAAGAGGCTTGCGATAAAAACGACAAGAAGTTTGACGACAAAGTTAATAACTTCTTAAGATTCGCAATGGATAATTTCGATACTGAATTGGTTGTCATGGGTATCAAATTAGCTCTTACGCAATATCAACTTCCAATCGATCCAGATGAAGTTGACTGTTTTGATGAGTTCCATGAAAGATTCGGCAAGTATATTAAGGCC